>Ga0187809_10001106_pt1 | contig 13117 bp, 14 predicted proteins | sample NC_wetland_sal_i_8_FD_132415 | JGI IMG/M metagenome (GOLD analysis project Ga0187809, IMG submission 132415) | Wetland sediment microbial communities from Neuse River Estuary, North Carolina, USA - ASW_4 | ecosystem: Environmental > Aquatic > Freshwater > Wetlands > Sediment | place: USA: North... | reverse complement strand
CACCTGCTCGGCGGCCCGCGTGCGCACCTCCGGTGCCGTGGCACAGGCCGTCAGCAGCGCCGTCGCGGCGCACAAGGCGAGAACCTTCAGCCGATTCATCTTCATGACCTCTCGCACCCTCAGACCGCCGCAACGCGATGGAGTTCAGACGGTTGACGCGACCTGCACTTTAGTACACTCCGGGCCGCCATGACCATCAAGGTACCGCTTGGGCACCTGCGCGCCGGCCGCCGCCTGTCGCGCACCGGCCGGCTGCCGCTCGTGCTGGCGCTCCTCGGCGCCGCGTACGGCCTCGCCGGCAGCGCGGCGACCCGGGCGGCCGGCATCCCGGCGATCGATGCCCGCACCTCGCTCCTGGTCGTCTCGCCCCATCCCGACGACGAGACGCTTTGCTGCGCCGGCGTCATCCGCAGAGTGGTCGCCGCCGGCGGCCGGGTCAGTATCCTGTGGCTGACCAGCGGCGACGGCTCGGAGCTGGACTCGCTCTTCATCGAGCGCTCGCTGCGGGTCAGTCCGGCGAAGATGCTCGACCTCGGCGCCAAGCGCATGCGCGAGGCGCGGGCGGCGGCCGCGGTGCTTGGCGTGCCCCCCAGGCGGCAGTTCTTCCTCGGCTATCCGGACGGTGGGCTGCTCACCCTGCTCGGCGAGCACTTCACGGTGCCATATCAATCGAGGTTCACGGGCGCCGACCGGGTGCCGTACGCCGATTCGGTCGCGGCCGGCCATCCGTATACGGGCCGCAGCCTGGAGCGGGATTTCGCGCGCGTGCTCGACCGCGTGCGCCCGACGCTAGTCCTCGCGCCTAGCCCGCAGGACGCGCATCCCGACCACCGTGCGGCCGGTATCCTCAGCATGCAGGTGCTCAGCCGCCGCGATCAGCTGCAGGCGATCCGCTACTGGATCGTGCATGGCGGCCACGAGTGGCCGCGTCCGCGCGGGCTGCACGTGAACCGGCCCCTGCCGCAGCCGCCGAGGGGCCGCGGTCTCGGGCTCGCCGCCTTCGCGCTCGATGCGCACGAGGAGTCCGACAAGCTGCGGGCGGTGCGCCAATATCGGACGCAGATGCGCGTGATGTCGTCCTTCCTGCTCTCCTTCGTGCGGACCGATGAGCTGTACTCCTCCCTGCCGGTGCCGTTGCCGAAACCCGCGCCCGCGACCGCCAGCCGGCGCTGAGGCGTCAGCCCCCCCGCGGCCGGCGCCAGCGGTCGAGGATGCGGTCGACCGCGCCGGCGATGCTCTCGCGCAACCGGTCGAGCAGCGCACGACGCCGCCAGTTGCGGCGGCTGAGCGCCTGCGATTGCGCGCAATCGGCCGTGAAGACCGCGGCGACCTCCGCGGCGAGCGCGGCGCTCTCGATCTCCTGGTTCGCCTCGAGATTCCAGCGAAAGCTCCAGCGATCGAAGTTGCTCGACCCGAGACTGACCCAGTCGTCGCAGAGGGCCATCTTGCCGTGCAGCACCCGCGGCTGGTACTCGAAGATCCGCACGCCGCTGCGCAGCATCTTGCCGTAGAAGCGCCGCGCCGCATGACGCACCCCGGGATGGTCGGTCTTCGGGCCGGGCACCAGCAACCTGACATCGACGCCACGCCGCGCCGCGCGCCGCAGCGCCTTGCGAAACCGGCGCGAGGGCACGAAGTAGGCGCTCATGATCCACGCCCGCCGCAGCGCGCCGTCGATCCGCCGCACGACATCGGTGGCCAGCGCGGAGCGATGTCCGGCCTCGCTCAGCACGATCCGCGCGAGTGCGCCGTCCGCGACCGCCTGCTCATCGGGCGTCTGCGGCGTCGCCCCGGGGATCTCCGGCACGCCGCCGCTGCGGCGCCAGTTGCGGGCGAAGGCGGTCTGCCAGTCGCACACCACCGGCCCGGCGATCTCCAGCATGAGGTCGCGCCACGCCCGCCGGCCGCGGCTGCCATCGATGAATTCGTCCGCGAGGCCCACGCCGCCGACGAAGGCGAGCGTGCCATCGATCACCAGGAGCTTGCGATGATCCCGCAGAAAATTCTGCAGCCGCTTGCGCGCCGCGAGGGGATTGAAAAAAATCAGTCGCGCGCCGCTATCCGTGAGCCGCCGCCGATCCGCGGCGCGCAGCCCGAGGGAGCCGAAGCCGTCGAAGAGCACGTAGACCCGCACTCCGCGCCGCGCGCAGACGGCGAGCGCGTCGATGAAGCGCCGCGCCACGGTGCCGGACTCGACCAGGTACATCTCGAGCAGAACGGATTCGCGCGCGGCGGTGATCGCCTCGAGCATGCGCCGGAAGATGCGATCGCTCTCCGCGAGCAGCTGGAAGCGGTTGCCCGGGCGCCAGGGCCAGCCGGCGGCGGCGCGCACCGCGTACGGCTTCACTTCGATTCCAACCGCTCCTTCAGTGCTCGACATGCGCCGCTATTCTATGCCCTGCGGCTGGCCTTCAGCATGCTGCTGCTCTGCCCGGCACCCGCGCTCGCGAGCGCGGTGAGCGCCGTCAATCAGGCGCGGGCCGCGGCCTGCGGCCTCAGGCACCCTGCGCCGCTCGCGCGGACGCGCCGGCTCGATGCGGTAGCGCGTCTGCTCGCGCACGGCCGCTCGCTCGAGCAGGCGGAGCTCGGTGCCGGCTTCCGCGCTGCGCGAGCGCTGTGGATCCACATGACCGGCGCCACGGACGATGCGGCCGTCGAGCGGATGGTGGGCGCGCGGTTCTGCGGCCGGCTCGCGGATGCGCACCTGCGCGACATCGGCACCTACGATCGCGGCGGCGGGCTCTGGATTGTCGTCGCACAGCCCTTCACCACCCCGCGCCCACAGGATGCCGCGGCGGTGAGCCGGCGCGTGCTGGCCCTCACCAACGAGGCGCGGGCACACGCACGGAGCTGCGGCAGCCGGCACTTCCCGCCCGCGCCGCCCCTGTCCCTCTCGGCGGCGCTGACCCACGCGGCCGGGGTGCATTCTCGCGATATGGCCGCGCACGATTTCTTCAGCCACACCGGCAGCGATGGCAGCACTCCCGGCGAGCGCGTACGACGCGCGGGCTATCGCTGGAGCATGGTGGGCGAGAACATCGCGAGTGGTGTCAGGACGCCACGGCAGGCGGTCGCGGCCTGGCTCGCGAGCCCGCATCACTGCGCCAATATCATGACCGCGGGCTTCCGCCAGATGGGGGTGGCCTTCGCCGTCAATCGACGCAGCGCCCAGGTGATCGACTGGACGGAGGACTTCGGCGCGCCCCTCAGCCGGGGGCGGCGGCCGCGGCGCGCCGGCGGCCGAGAGTGATGATTATTCCGGCGGCCGTGTAAAGCAACGCGAACCAGGCGGTGCTGCGCGTCAGCAGCAGGTAGAAGAGATGGTAGTCCGCCGGAATGTGCCAGGCGAGATGCTCGGCCGTCTCGAAGCATCCCACCGCCGCCGCCCCGGCGAGCAACACCGCCAGCAGCAGCGGTCCGCCGGCGGAGCGCTCCGGATGACGGCTCTGCGGCGCGGGGACCGGCAACAGTACGAACCAGATCGCGAGCACCGCGAGCCCGAGTACGGAGCTCGCGTACTGCAGCACGTGGCAGAGCTCTCCCTTGTAGGAGAACAGGGACACCGGCGCGCTCAACGCCGAGATCCGCGACACCATCCAGCCATCCGGATGAGTGAAGGAGTCCCAGACGAGATGCGTCCAGGAGCCGACCAGCAGCGACAGCGGCGCCAGCAGCCAGTTGGCCGTGCGACTTCCGAAGCGCTCCAGCGCCGCCGAGCACTTGGCCTGCGAGCCGGCATCGAGTGGCGCGGCAAGAGGCGCCCGCAGGAACCAGAGGAAGAGCAGCAGCGCGATCCCGAACGGCAGGTCCAGCGTGAGCGTGCCGAGGAGCGTGTGAGTCACCCCTTGTGGGATGTGCTTCGCGAGCCGCCACGGCAGGAAGTACGGCACGTCAGGCGTCATGGCGCCGATCAGGAGCGGCACACTGCGCAGCAGGGGCGTGCGCCGCAGCGGCAGAACGGCTGCGGGGTGCGCGAGGGTGAACGGCATGAGCGAAGCCTCTCAGGCTTGCGCGAGCGCCGCAAGTACCGTCATCACGCGCTACGCGCAGGGGCGGCGGGCACGACGGCGATGCAAAAGTTCCGCCCGGCCCACTCGCCATCGGGCTCCAGACGGTACGTGAGATCGATCGCCTGACCCGCCCTCAGTCCGCGAACGTCGATCTCCACCGTGTGCAGCCCGAGGGCGGTTGGCGTCGTGCGACGCTCGCTGAGACCCGTCCAGCCGTCGAAACCCCATCGGAACGTGGCCGGCGATGTGACCGCCACCGTCAGCGCGGCGCCCTCGGGTAGCTCCGAGGCCGGTGCATGCGCGCACCAGATGATCCGCGCGAGACGCGGCCTGCGGCCGGCATAGCGCTCCCAGACCGGCGCCGGCCGATCGAAGGGCCTGCCCAGCGAGCGGGAAACGACCAGCTTGATGTATTCCGCGTGCGTCCAGGCGAGCGGCATGGCGCTGCCCGTCGGCCGCCCGGGCTCGAGCCCGCGGGCAGGCACGGGCGCCGCATCCCACACCTGCTCGGGCAACATGCCACCCGAGGAGGCCATGCGTGCCATGGACAGGAGCTGCGGCAGCGGATCGCGTCCAGCGGCGAGCTCGAAGTGGCCGCGCTCCCCGATCAGGAGCGGCCACGCACGGCCTCTGCCCGTCCCATCGTAGGCCGAGCCGTCGTCGTGCTCCCCGTAGCCGTCGTCGTTGTATCGATGCCACGCGGGACCGGCGGGCGTATCGACCTTCAGAAGCACGTCCGCAAGCTTGACAGTGGCGGCGATGAACGGGTCATCGGGGCGCCGCAGCCCGAAGCGCACGAGCTGCAGGAAGTCGACGCCGATCTGCGCCGAAGCGGGCAGCGCCGGATCGAGCACCTGGTTCTTGACCGGCAGCACGCGAGCGAGCGCGCCGCGGTCCGTCACCGCCTCGCGCGGCGCCACGCGCACGAAATATCCGGGCAGACCCTGGGCGCGCGTGAGCGGCGTATCGGTGACCGCCGTCCAGTCCTCCAGGGATGCATTCCAGTAATCGGCTATGGCCAGCGCCAGATCGCGCGCCCCGGGCTCCAGGTGCGGCGCGCCGCACACGAGAGCCGCGATGCAGGCCGCCAGCGTGAACGTGTTGATCCCCGCGTCCTCCTCCCAGCGATCCTCATCGCTCGCCGGCCCGTTGCAGACGATGAAGGAGAGCGCGGCGCGGATCATCGCGCCGACCTCGATGCCATCGAGCGCGCCACGCTCCTGCAGCTGTGTGGCGAGCAACACCGGGAATGCCGTCTCGTCGAGCTGCACGCCGGTCCAGTACGGCTTGCCGCCGAGCCACTGGTTCTGATTCCAGTGGCCGTCGGCGAGCTGAGTGGCGCGCAGGTACCGCAGCGTGTCGAGCGCCTCGACATGCGCGCCGACGGCCAGCAACGCGCCGGCGCACTCGCACAGATCACGCGGCCAGACGAGGTGGTAGCCCTCCCGCTCCTCCTTGGTGTTGCCCCACGGTACGCTGAGGCTGGCCACCATCGCGCCCGGGTAGGTCTTGTCCAGATGCGTCCGCAGCGCCATGGTGGAGAGCTCGAACTCGCGGACGCACTCCGCGGGCAGGCCGTCCGAGAGCTGCACCCGCGATGCGCACTGCCGGTGCCATGCGCTCCAATCATCGATCTGGCGCCCCCACGTGGCCTCGAACGGCTCGAACAGCGCGCTCAGCGCCAGGGTGGCGGCCGACTCGGCGCTGCTGCCGAACCCGAGCGCGAGCACCGAGCTGCGGGGCAGCTCGCCCATCAGTGCGACGTTGCCATGCTCGGCGGCCGGATACTCCCAGGTCATGGCGCCGTTGCGCCGGAAATCCTGCCAGCCGTCGCTCGAGCCGACGAAGCCGCAGCTCGCGCGCCCCCACGCATCCTGCTGGTCCGGCGTCACCGCCGCCAGCGCCAGCCCGAAAGGTCCCTGCTCCGCCCAGAGCACGCGATGGCCACGATGACCGGCGATCGCTGCCGAGTTGTTGTTGCCGGTCCCGCCCAGATGCGGCGCCAGGAGCGCATAGGGACGCAGCGACGCGTCCCCCGTCAGCTCGATCTCGAGGAGGAGCACGTCGCGCTCGCGGGAAGGGGCGATGCGCAGCGCCAGCTCGAAGCGCTCGTGGCGGTGCACGATGCGCACCGCCGGCACTCCGGGACCGGCGAGCGTCAGGGTGTGGCGGTACATCCGCTTGACCTCGACCCAGAAGCCCTTGCCGTCGGCGACGATGATGCCGAGATCGCGGATCTGCGGAATGTCGATGCGCGGGTAGTAGACCTCGTTGACGATGCCGCCACCGATCGTGAACCACAGGCGGGACGGTCCCAGCGAGCAGCCCACCATCTCCTTGTCGCTGCTGCACCAGGTGGGCGGCAGGCCGGGTTCGCCCGGCGCGTACGGCCCGCTCATCGGCCGGAACCGCCGGGCGTTGCCGCGCGCTGACGGCGTGCGACGCTGACGGCGAGCGGATCGTCCCCGCGCCAGAGATGCAGGCCGCCGTTGAATGCGTTGTGGTTGGCGCCGAGTCTCGCGTACTCGGGCAGCTTCTTCAGGCGCGATGCGTTGCCGCCCCCCAGCACGACGTAATCCGCCTCCAGCACGTCCTTCAGGCGGGAGACCACCGCGGCCACGGTCTTGCGCCATTTCTTGTTGCCGAGCCGTTTGCGGCCGTGCTCGCCGACGTAGTCCTCGAACGTGCGCCCATGCTTGTAGGGCATGTGACCTATCTCCATCGGTTCCACCGCGCCATCGAGGATCAGCGTCGCGCCGAGTCCCGTGCCGAGCCCGAGAAAGAGCATCCTGCCGCCCTCGTAGCTGCCCAGGGCCTGCATGGTCGCGTCGTTGATCACCCGCACCGGCCGGCGAAAGGCTTTCTCGAAGTCATATCCGACCCAACCCGTACCGAGATTGAAGGGCTCGGCGGCGATCCGTCCCCGCAGCACCAGACCGGGATAGCCGATCGACACCGCCTCGTACGGCAGCTCGCGTGCGAGCTCGCGGACGCGGCGGGCCATGTCGGCCGCGGTCATGTCGGGACCGGAGTCGAGCTTGCGGATGCGCCCGCGCGCCCCCATGCGGAACTTGACGTGCGAGCCGCCGACGTCGATGACGAGGATGCGCGCGGGATCCGGCGGCTTCGGGGCGGCCGGGCGCCTGGAACGGGAATGTGACGCCATGCGCGGATTGTCGCCGGAACGGGTGCCCGGGCCAAGCCGACCGGTTCGCACTCCGGGAGTTCCATGGATTAACATGGGGAATGCTGTGGCTCAAGGCATTCCACATCGTCTTCGTGGTGACCTGGTTCGCGGGTCTTTTCTATCTGCCGCGGCTGTTCGTGTATCACGCCGTCGCCACGGATGAGATCGGGCGCCAGCGGTTCGTGGTGATGGAGCGTCGGCTCTTCATCCTGATGACGTTGGGAGGCGCCCTCGCCATCCTGTTCGGTCTGTCCATGGTGGCGGCGGAGCCGGCCTACCTCGGCTTCCTGTGGTTGCGGGTGAAGCTGCCGCTGGTGGCACTGCTGGTGATCTATCACCTCTGGTGCTACGGACTGCTGCGCGATCTGCGCGAGGGACGGCGCGTGCGCTCGCAACGCTGGTACCGGATGTTCAACGAGGTGCCCGGGCTGCTGCTCATCGCCATCGTGGTGCTGGCGGTGGTCAAGCCCTGATCACCAGTAGCGCACGCGGTCCCGCCACTCGCCGCGCGCCGGCGCCGGGGCGGCCTCCCGCGGCTCGGTGCCGACGTACAGAAATCCAACGATCGCATCCGCCGGGTCGAGGCCGAGCGCCGTCTTGACCGTATCGTCGTAGGCGGCCTCACCCGTCTTCCACATCGCCGCGAATCCGAGCGCCGGAGCGGCGAGCATCAGGTTCTGCGCCGCGGCGCCGGCCGCCAGGACCTGCTCGATGGCCGGCACCTTGGCCGTGGCGTTGCTCACCGCCGCCACCACGATGATGAGCGGCGCGCGCAGCGCCTTTTGCCGCTCCCGCTGCAGCGACTCGGCGCTTGCGCCGGGCTGCCTGCGATGCAGGTGCGCGGCGAGCAGCTCCCCGAAGCGCTCGCGCGCGGAGCCGCGGATCACGATGAAGCGCCACGGCCGCAGCCGCCCGTGATCGGGAGCGCGGCAAGCGCATTCGAGCAGGAGCTCGAGCGCACCGTCGTCCGGCGCGGGATCGGCGAGGCTCCTGGCGGAGCGGCGGTTGAGCAGGGCATCGATCGCTTGCATGGACGGAACTCAGCCTCGCGGCGCCCGGGCGGGGCGATCGCCCATTGTCCCAGATTCGCGGCCATGGGGCGCGACGTCGCGGGGTGGGAATGGATTCTGCTCGCACCCCCTGCGCTGCATGGAGGAGACGCCGTTGCAACCAGAGCTCGAATCATCGGCCGTCCAGCGCGATGTCGGCCGCTTTGGCGCCCGCGCGACACACACCGGCGACGCCCCGCTGCGGCGCTATCTCGACGTGCGCGCCGCAACCGTGGAGCTGTGTGCGCCCCTGACGCCCGAGGATCATGTGGCGCAGTCCATGCCCGATGCCAGCCCGGCGAAGTGGCATCTCGCGCATACGAGTTGGTTCTTCGAGGAATTCGTGCTGGCGCGCGCGGCGGCCGATTACCGGCCATACTGCGCACCGTTCCGCTATCTGTTCAATTCCTACTACAACACCGTGGGCGCGATGCATTGCCGTGCCGCCCGCGGCATGCTGACCCGCCCGACGGTGGCCGAGGTCATGGCGTACCGGCGGGCGATCGACGAGCGGATCGCCTCGCTGCTCGAGGGCGGCGGTCTCCCCGACGGACTCGACGCGGTGCTGATCCTCGGCCTGGAGCACGAGCGGCAGCATCAGGAGCTGCTGCTCACCGACATCAAGCACCTCTTCTCCCTCAATCCCCTGCGGCCCGCCTACCGGGAGCGTTCCCACCCGCAGCCGCGGCGCGCGGCGCCGCTGCGCCTGCTGGCCTTCGAGGGGGGCGTCATCCCGATCGGCCACGACGGCGACGGCTTCTGCTTCGACAACGAGCTGCCGCGGCACCGCGTCCTCCTGTCGCCCTTCCGGCTCGCCAACCGCCCGGTGACCAACGGCGAATATCTCGAGTTCGTCCGCGCCGGCGGTTACGAGGACCCGAGGCTGTGGCTCGCCGACGGCTGGGCGCTGGCGCGGCGCGAGGGATGGCAGCGGCCCATCTACTGGTCGCGCTCGCTGGAGGAGGAGTTCACCCTCACCGGCATGCGGCAGCTCGAGCCCGACACGCCGCTCTGCCACGTGAGCGGCTACGAGGCCGACGCTTTCGCACGCTGGGCCGGTGCGCGCCTGCCCACGGAATTCGAGTGGGAGCGGGCCGCCGGCGACATCGCGCCGACGGGCAACTTCCTCGAGAGGCGCGAGTGGCATCCGCGAGCCAGCGGCGCCTCGCCGGCCGCCGAGCGCCCACTGCAGATGTTCGGTGACGTCTGGGAGTGGACGCAGTCCGCGTACTCGCCGTATCCCGGCTACTCCCCCGCGCCGGGCGCCCTCGGTGAATACAACGGGAAATTCATGATCAACCAGCTGGTCCTTCGCGGCGGCTCCTGCGCCACACCCGCGGCGCACATTCGCGCTTCGTATCGCAACTTCTTCCCCCCCGCCGCACGCTGGCAGTTCAGCGGGGTCAGGCTCGCCGGGGACGGCGCATGACGCGGCGGGATCCACGGCCCGCTCGCGCGGCGAAGGCGGCAGGGGCGGCGGACTGGCGGCTCATCGAGCAGGTGCTCGCCGGACTAACGTCCTCCCCGAAGCGCCTCTCGCCGGCGTATCTCTACGACCGGCGCGGCTCGGAGCTCTTCGAGGCGATCTGCGGCCAGCCCGAGTACTACCTGACGCGCACCGAGACCGCCATTCTCGCGCGCCATGCGGCGCAGATGGCGGCGTGCATCGGCCCGCGCGCATTGCTGCTCGAGCCCGGCAGCGGCTCCAGCCGCAAGACGCGGCTGCTGCTCGACGCGCTGGTGGATGCCGTGGCCTATGTGCCCGTGGACATCTCGCGCACTCACCTGCTGCACGCGGCCCGCGCCCTGCAGGCCGCGTATCCGCGGCTCGAGGTGCTGCCGGTGTGCGCCGACTTCACGCTGAGCATCGAGGTGCCCCGGCCGCGCCGCGCCGCTTCCCGCGCCGTCGTATTCTTCCCCGGCTCCACCCTCGGGAATTTCGACCCGCCGGAGGCGGTCCGGCTGCTCGAGCGCATGCGCCGCGCGGCGGGCGCGGGCGGCGCGTTGCTCGTGGGCATCGACCTCGTCAAGGAGCCGGCCGTGCTGGAGCGCGCCTACAACGATGCCGCCGGGATCACCGCCGCATTCAACATGAACCTGCTGACCCGCCTGAACCGGGAGCTGGCGGCGGACTTCGACCCGGCGGCCTTCCGCCACGAGGCGCTGTGGGTGCCGGCGGCAAGCCGCATCGAGATGCGCCTGGTGAGTCTGCGCTCGCAGGCGGCTCATGTGGCGGGCCGGCGGATCGAATTCGCCGCCGGCGAGCGCTGGATCACCGAGCACTGCCACAAGTACACCGCGGAGTCGTTCGCCCGTCAGGCGCGCGCCGCGGGCTGGACGCCGCGTCGCTCCTGGACCGATCCCCTCGGCTACTTCAGCGTCCACTACCTGGAAAGCGAAACAGTGTAGAGTCGGGAAGATGGACCCGACCCAACTGCAAGAGCTCAAAGCCTCCATCCGCACCATCCCGGACTATCCCCGCGCGGGCATCCAGTTCCGGGACATCACCACCCTGCTCGGCGACGCGCGGATGTTCCGCCGCAGCGTCGATGAGCTGGTGCGGCCGTGGACCGGCTCGAAGGTCGACCGCGTCGCGGGTATCGAGGCGCGTGGATTCATTCTCGGCGGCGCCATCGCCCACCAGCTCGCCGCAGGGTTCGTACCGATCCGCAAGAAGGGCAAGCTGCCGCACGAGACCGTCCGCGTGGCGTACTCCCTCGAGTACGGCCTGGACGAGATCGAGATGCACCGCGACGCCGTCGCCGATGGCGAGCGCATCATTCTCGTCGATGATCTCATCGCCACGGGCGGCACGGCCGAGGCGGCCGTGAAGCTGCTGCGCTCGCTCGGCGCGCACATCCTGGCGGCCTGCTTCGTCATCGATCTGCCGGAGCTCGGCGGCTCGCGCCGTCTCGAGGCCCTGGACGTGCCGGTGCGCACGCTTGTCGCCTTTCAGGGACATTAGGTCACCGCTGACGCGGGAATTCCCCCCTTCCCCACGCTGTTCCGGTCCCGGAACATTACTTTCCAGTCATCCAGGCTTGTCACGCCCGGCTTGCGGGGATAATGCGCGCGGTTCCGGCGCCTGAGGCCCGGCGATTCGATTACTGCTCTCAATCCTCGCTATTTTGGAGATTTCGATGCTCAAGAAGCTCGTTCCCGCCGTCCTCGGCGCGCTGCTGCTGGCCAGCCCCGTCATCGCGGTCACCACCGCCTCGGCTGCCGCTCAGGCTCAGACCACCTCGACCAAGGCCCATCACAAGGTCGCGAAGCACAAGATGGCCGCGCACCATGCGATGAAGAAGCATGCGGTCAAGAAGCACTGGAAGAAGAAGAAGCCGGCCAAGAAGGGCTGATAGCCCTTCGGCGAAAAAAGCCCCGCCCCGTGCGGGGCTTTTTTTTGATTCCCGGGCAGAATAGGGGGCATGGAATCAGGCCTGCCTCCGACGCCCCTCGAGGCGCCACCCGTGCCCGGCCGGCGCGGCCTGAGATCGCCGTCGCTGCCCACGCGGCTGGCGATGCTCGGCGCGTTGCTGGCGGTGCTGCTGTCCGCCGCGCTCGCCGCCCGCCTGGCCGAAGCGCCCGGCGCGCGGCTCGCCATCGCCGTGCTCGCCGCCCTGGCGCTCGGGCTGCTCATCGCGCTGGGCCGCCTGGGGGCGGCCCCGGGGTACAGGCGCGGTGGCCCGCGCGCGGCCCCCGGCCAGCCGGCGCAGGACCCGGAAGGCCCGTTCGACCCCATGACCCGGGAGCTGTCGGCCCTGTCCAGCCACCTGCAGGCAGTGTCCGAGCGGGAAAAATCCGAGCTGGCCCGTAATCTCCACGATGAGCTCGGTGGCCTGCTCACCGCCGCGAAGATGGACCTTTCATGGTTGCAGGCGCGCGTTGCGGAGCCCGCCCTGCAGGAGCGGCTGGCGCAGCTCGGGGGTGTGCTGGACGAAGCCATGGACCTCAAGCGCCGGGTCGTCGAGGATCTTCGTCCCTCGCTCCTGGATCACTTCGGCCTGCCGACGGCGCTGCGGGCCCACGTGGAGTCGGCCTGCGCGCAGGCGGGACTGCGCGCGGACCTGGCGCTGCCCGACGATGGGGCTGCCCTCTCGAGGGAAACCGCCATCGCGCTCTTCAGAATCGTGCAGGAGGGCCTCACCAACATCATGCGGCATGCCGGTGCCAGCTCGGTGACGTTGCGGTTCCACATCGAGGACGACGCCTGCCGGCTGGTGCTGAGCGACGATGGCCGCGGATTCGATGCCACCGATCCGGCGTTTCGGTGGTCGCACGGGATCATGGGGATGCGTCAGCGGGTGCACGCGCTCGGCGGCCGGTTCGAGATCGACTCGATTCCCGGCGACGGCACCACTGTCCGGGTGACCGCTCCGGTCAGTTAGGCGCCGACCATTTGGAGTGGCCGTCCGCGACCACGGCCTTCAGCCGCGCGATGTCCCGCATCTTGTCCAGGAAATAGTCGGCGCCGGCCGCGAAGCAGTGATCGCGCACGAAGTCGGAGGCGTAATTGGTCAGCACCACCACGACCGGCTGCGAGTCGGGCGGATACAACTGCCGCGCCTGCCGGATGACCGCCACGCCGTTTCCCTCCGCCAGCTCGATGTCCACCACGAGCACGTCGTAGCTGGACTCCTGCAGGCGCAGCAGCGCCTCGGACTGGGTCGCCGCCTGCGCCGCCACGGCGATGCGCCCCGGCTCGGAAAGCAGGTCCACCAGACGCCGCAACAGCACCGCGGAGTCCTCGATGAGCAGAATGCGCCGCTCGGCCCGCGAGGAGCCGTTGCCGCCGGTAGATCGCCCTTCTACGCCCAAGGCGTGCCTCACTGCAGCAGTTCGTTCTTGATGGCGTAGTAGGTGATGTCGGCGTT
>Ga0187809_10001105_pt1 | contig 13126 bp, 10 predicted proteins | sample NC_wetland_sal_i_8_FD_132415 | JGI IMG/M metagenome (GOLD analysis project Ga0187809, IMG submission 132415) | Wetland sediment microbial communities from Neuse River Estuary, North Carolina, USA - ASW_4 | ecosystem: Environmental > Aquatic > Freshwater > Wetlands > Sediment | place: USA: North... | reverse complement strand
TATTTCAGCGTCGCCGAAAGCGAGATCGTGCATCTGCGTTCGGTGCTGACCATACTCGGCGGCAAGATCGTGCATGGCGAGGGCGATTATGGCCCGATCGCCCCCACGCTGCCCAAGCCGATGCCCGACTGGTCGCCGGTCGCGACCTTCGGCGGCTATCATCGCCGCCCCGAAGGCGCGCAGAAGATGGCATCCGCATGCGGCTGCGCTTCGTCTTGCGCCGTCCACGGCCATGACCATGCCGCAGCGCTCGGCGCCAACACCCCCGCCGCCGACGTCCAGAGTTTCTGGGGCGCGTTCGGCTGCGGTTGCTGGGCAGTCTGATCGATGAACGCGCCCGCTCCCATCGCCCGCCTGCTTGGCAAGCGCGGCTTCTCAACCCTCGCTGCAGCGCTTCTCACCTTGCCTTATTGGACGAGCGGGATCACCAAATTATTCGATATGTCAGGCGCGCTTGGCGAGGCCCGGCATTTCGGGCTCGAACCTGCGATACTCACCGTCATCGCAACGATATTCGTCCAGATCGGCGGATCGCTCCTCGTCATCCTAGGCCGCCAGGCGTGGCTCGGCGCGGGCGCGCTCGGCGTGTTCACCGCCGCGGCGACGCTGATCGCGCATCCCTTCTGGCAAGTCGCCGACCCGATGGCGCGCTTCCACGAACGCAATACTTTCCTCGAACATGTCGGACTTATCGGCGGCCTGATGCTCGCCGCGATCCTGCGGACGCAAAAATCATGACCGACACGGCTTCCCCTCCCCCGCGTCCGCTGGCGAGCCCGCTATTCCGCGCGCTGTGGATTGCCACGGTCGTCTCGAACATCGGCACCTGGATGCACGACGTCGGAGCGGGCTGGCTGATGACCTCGCTGTCGCCCGATCCGCTGATGGTCGCATTGGTGCAGGCCGCCACAACCTTTCCGATGTTCGTCCTCGCGCTTCCCGCCGGAGCGCTCGCGGATATCGTCGACCGGCGCAAGCTGCTGATGGGGGCGCAACTGTTCGGCCTAACCGGCGCGGCAATTCTGTCGGCATTGACGCTCGCGGGTCTGACCGACGCCCGGGTCCTGCTCGCCTTTACCGCCGCCATCGCGATTGGCGCGGCCTTTTCGGCGCCTGCCTTCCAGGCGATCGTCCCCGAACTCGTGCCAGGACCCGCACTGCAACAGGCGGTCGCGCTCAATTCGCTGGGCGTCAACATCGCGCGCGCGATCGGCCCCGCGCTCGGCGGCCTGATCATCGCAGCATCCGGGCCGGGCGCAGTATTCGCCGTCAATGCCCTTTCCATCCTCGGCATCTTGGTGGTGCTCGCGCGCTGGCGGCGTGTCGCTCCCGATCGGCACCTGCCCGCCGAGCATATGGTAGGCGCGATGCGCGCCGGCTTGCGCTATGCGCTGCGAGCGCCCGAACTCAAGGTCGTGCTCGTCCGCTCAGTCGGCTTCTTCCTCTTCGCCAGTGGTCTCTGGGCGCTGCTGCCGATCATAGCGCGCCGCGACCTCGGGCTCGGCCCGCTTGGCTATGGCGGCCTCCTCACCTTCATGGGATTGGGCGCGATCGGCGGCGCGATGCTGATGCCAAAGCTGCGCGGCACAATGGGCGCCAATGCGATCACCCTCGCCGCCTCGATCCTGCTCGCCATCGCCATGGCGGGCTTGTCGCAGGCTGCGCAATTCGCGACCGCTGCGGCGGCGTTGTTCGTCGCGGGACTCGCATGGATCGCAATGATGGCGTCGCTCAACGGCGGCGCTCAGGCAACCTCGCCGGGCTGGGTCAAGGCGCGCGCGCTCGCCATCTACCTGCTCATTTTCCAGGGTTCGATGGCGGCGGGCTCGACCTTGTGGGGATCGATCGCCTCGCACATCGGCGTGCCATCGACCCTGCTTGCGTCCGCCACTTTGCTCGTTGCAGCGAGCCTGATCCTCGCCTGGCGCTTTCCGCTCGACCGCGCGAGCGCGCTCGATCTTGCGCCTTCGTCGCATTGGCCTGCGCCGCTTGTCGACGGCGCGGTCGAACATGACAGCGGACCGGTGCTGGTGACGATCGAATATCACGTCGACCCGGCGAAGCTGTCCGACTTCTTCACCGCAATGCAGGCGATGCGCCGCATTCGCCGCCGCGACGGCGCAATCCATTGGGGTGTTTACGAGGATACCGCGGCGCCTGGCACAGTGGTGGAAACCTTCACCGTCGAAAGCTGGCTTGAACATCTGCGCCAGCATGATCGCGTCACCAACGCCGACCGCGTGCAGCAGGACGCGCTCGCTGCCTTTCTGAACGGCGAGGCGCCAGTCGTGCGCCATTTCGTCACCCGCTGATGCGCCACCTCCTGCTCCTCGCCGCGCTCGCGCCCGCAACGGCCTTTGCGCAATCGGTCGAGCAGACCAATTTGCGCTACGACGAGGATTGGTCGCTTCTGCGCGACATGCCGCGCGAAGGCTGGCGGCAGCCCAAATATGTGCCGCTCGATGACACGGGCGATGCCTATCTGACCCTCGGCGCCGAAGCACGGGCGCGTTTCGAGGGCTTCGGCAACAATCTGTGGGGCGATCCGCCGGCGCCCGACGATGGCTATCTCTGGCTGCGTGTCATGCCGCATGCGGATTTTCACGCCGGCCCGGCGCGCGTCTTCGTGCAGGGTATCGCTGGCTATGCGCGCGGTGTCGCTGCGGGCAAGGGCCCGGCCGACGAAAGCGGGATCGACCTGTTGCAGGGTTTTGCCGACGTCCGCGTCGCGCTGGGCGGGGCCGGCAAGCTGACACTGCGCGGCGGGCGTGAACTCGTTGCGCTCGGGTCAGAGCGGCTTGTCGGCATCCGCTATGGCCCCAATATCCCGCAGGCTTTCGACGGCGTGCGCGCAATCGCGGATATTGGCCCGGTCCGCCTCGACGCATTTCATCTCCGCCCCGTGGCGATAGGTGCCGGCAATTTCGACGACCGAACGTCAACGACCCGGCGGCTCGACGGGCTTTACGTGACCGTCACGCCCGCGATGGACGTCGCGATCGACGCCTATTGGCTGGGATATGCCAATGAAGCCGCGCGCTTTGCCGGTCGCGCCGGGCGCGAGATGCGCGACACATACGGGCTGCGCTTCTTCGGACGCCGCGGGGACCTGGGCTGGAATTGGGAAGCGATGCTGCAGCGGGGCCACTTCGCGGGCGACCGTATTCGCGCCTGGTCACTCGCGACCGAAACCAGCTGGAGATTTCCGCAGGCGGCCCTGAAGCCGCGCCTGCGCCTTCGCGCAAACATCGCCAGCGGCGACCGCGATGCCACGGACGACAGACTCGGCACCTTCAATGCGCTATTCCCGAAGGGCAAATATTTCGGCGAACTGTCGCCGATCGGGCCGCGCAACATCATCAACCTCCATCCCAGCATCGATTTCGACCTTGGCGATGGGGCGTCGCTCGAACTCGTCGCCGCACGCTTCTGGCGAGAAAGCCGCGGCGACGGCATCTACGACATACCGGGCGGCCTCATCCGTCCCGCTGGCGGCAGCGAAGCGCGCCACATCGGCGACCAGCTGGAAATTTCGGTTGCTTGGCAAGCGACGACGCTTCTGTCCTTCGCCGCCTCGCTCTCCGCCTTTCGCCCCGGCTCTTATATCCGCGACACAGGACCAGCCCGCACGATCCAAATGGTTGGAGCCGAGGCAATGCTGAAGCTCTAAAGATCGATCATCCCGGCAAGCTCGGCGTCATTCTGTCCGAGCTCGACAAATTGTTCAAGCAGCCACAATGCCGCCGGGCCGGGCGGCGTGTCACGGCGCCAGACGCCCGCAAAGCGATAGGTCCCTCCTGGATGATCGGGCATCGCAAGCTGGATCAGCGTTCCCGTGACAAGATCGGACTCGATCATCGTCAGCGGCATATTACCCCAGCCTATGCCCTCGCGCAGCAACGCATGCTTGGCACCGAGATCGGCAAGTCGCCAGGTCTTGGGGCTCATCACCGAATAGTCGCGCCCCTCGGTGAACCGCGATCGGTCGGTCAGGACCAGCTGCGTATAGTCGCGTCCCGCGCCCGGCGGAATTCGTTCCATCCGGCTAAGCGGGTGGTCGGGCGCGGCGACCGGGACCATTGGGATCGATCCCGCCGCTATGCATTCGACCCCCTCGACCCCGGCGGCCAGCGGCCCCGATATGCCAAGGATCGCCTTGCGATCGAGAACCATTGCGGTAATCGCCCCGAGCGCTTCGACATGAAGCCGCAGCTGCACCGTCGGGAACTTGGCCGCAAAGGCACGCAGCACCTTACCAAGCCTTTCGGACGGCAGCATCACGTCGACCGCGAGATCCACCTCTGCCTCCAAGCCGTCGAGCATCCCCTTTACCTTGGCGCGCAGGCCATCGATTCCGACGGAAATCGCGCGAACTTCCGACAGCAGCGCGCGGCCCGCGACGGTGAGCTGCGGTTTGCGCGTTCCCTCGCGTTCGAAGAGCGTGAGGCCGAGCTGCGCCTCAAGATTGGAAATGCCGTAGCTGATCACCGAAACCGCGCGATTGAGCTGACGACCCGCCGCCGCGAAGCTGCCCGTGTCGACGATAGCAAGGAAGATGCGAAGCTGGTCCAGCGTCGGGGTGCCGGGATTGTTCACTTTTCCACTTCCTCGAACAGTTCGATGCAATTTATCCCACTGAACCAAATGGCGGGCAATGTCTAAAAGCTTTTCAACGGCAGCCACCCCGGCGCGCCCTGGAGACACAAAATGATCGAACTTCGCCCTTTCGACAGCCTTGGAGGCGCCAATCACGGCTGGCTCGACGCCAAACATCATTTCTCGTTCGCGGGCTATCACGATCCCGCGCGCACCAGCTGGGGCAATTTGCGCGTCTGGAATGACGACACGATCCAGCCGCAGACCGGCTTCCCGCCGCATCCGCACCGCGACATGGAAATCATCACCTATGTCCGCGAAGGCGCGATTACGCATCAGGACAATCTCGGCAACAAGGGCCGTACCGAAGCCGGCGACGTGCAGGTCATGAGCGCCGGAACGGGTATCCGCCATTCGGAATATAATCTCGAGGACGTCACCACGAAGATCTTTCAGATCTGGATCGTTCCGACCCGCAGCGGCGAAGCGCCGCAGTGGGGCGCCAAGCCTTTCCCCAAGGGCGAACGCTCGGGCAGGTTCGTCACGCTCGCCTCGGGCTACGAAAATGACAATGACGCGCTGCCGATCCGCACCGACGCGCGCGTCGTCGGCGCGACACTGCGGGCCGGCGAGACTGCCGAATATCCGCTCGGCAAGGACCGCAAGGCCTATCTCGTCCCGGCGAGTGGCGCGGTGCAGATCGACAACCTCCGCGTGAATGCACGCGACGGCGCAGCAATCAGCGATATGGACATATTGCGCGTGACAGCGATCGAGGACAGCGAGATCGTCCTCGTTGACGCAGCATGACGAAAGGCTGGAGCGTCGCCATCGCGGCGGCGCTCCAGCCACAGGAGAAAATAGATGATCCAGTTCAGGGATCGCGGCGCGCGCGGCCGTCACCAAGGCGGTCAGATCGACGCCCGTCACAGCTTCTCCTTCGCGGACTATAACGACCCCAGACACATGGGATTCCGGGCTCTTCGCGTGCTTAACGAAGACCGCGTCGTCCCCGGCGCTGGCTTCCCCGAGCACGGCCATCAAGACATGGAGATTGTGACGATCGTCCTGAAAGGCGCCGTTGTGCATCGCGACAATCTGGGCAACAATGCGATCATTCGCGCGGGCGAGGTGCAGCGGATGAGTGCCGGCACCGGCATCCGGCATAGCGAGCGCAACCCCAGTGCCGACGAACCCACCCATCTGCTCCAGATATGGATTATTCCGGCCGAGGCTGGCGGCGCGCCTTCTTATGAACAAAGGTCGTTTGCCGACGACGGTGCGCGCAACCGCTGGGTCACGATAGCAAGCGGTGATGCGCGCCGCGAATCGCTGACGCTGCGGCAGGACGCGGTGATGGACGTCGCGCGCCTTGACGACGGGAATATCCTCACGCGCTCGCTCGACCCGACACGCGGCTATTGGGTTCAAGTCGTCGCAGGAATCGTCAGCCTCAACGGAACCGAAATGCGTGAAGGCGACGGCGCCGCGGTCACTTCGGAAGACAGGCTTGCGATCGAAGCGGAAACCGACGCGGAGGTGCTGCTAATCGATCTACCCTGACCCGTACGGTGCGCCCAAGCCCCGATCACAGCAAGGAAAATGACCATGTGGTCAAGCATCGATCCCGCCGACCGAGCGGCTCCTGTCGACTTCGACTGGCTCTTCCCCGCAGATCTTCAGCGTGTATTCAACGCGCGTGACGCCGGCCTGCGGGCCGCTGCAATTAAGACATCAATGTTGCGGAGCCGATAATGTTCGAGGCTGATGCCTTGCGATCTGCTCCCGAGGCCGGCGGCGTCCACCACCACGGCAAAGGGGCAATGCTCGGGCATGCGGGACCCCTATCCACTCCGCATATGGTGACGGGAAAGGGATGTCGGCGAAATAGTCCACGGCAAAATAGCTCGCCTTTGAATAGTGCTCAATTCAACGGTCTAATTCCCCGCTCTGCCAGATGCTCTATCACCGTCGCGCCCTGGCCCTAGGACCGCGCTTCGCGCCATTTGATGGCCCGTCCGATCGTACCGCCCTGCACGATGACCGAAAAGAGAACCGCAATATAGGTTGCCGCGAGAATATAGGGGCGCTCCGGGCCGTCCGGCAGGCCGAGTGCGAGGGCGATTGATATGCCGCCGCGCAGGCCGCCCCAGATCAGCGTAATCGGCGCCAGCCTGCCCAGCGGGAGCAAGGTTCGCATCACGCCCAGAGGGGCCAGCACGGACAGGCAGCGGGCGGCAAATATGAGCGGAATCGTGAGTGTACCCAGCAGAATAATCCGCGTGTCGGAGGGAATGGTAACGACCTCAAGCCCGATCAGCAGAAACAGCAGCGCGTTCAGAATGTCGTCGATCAGACTCCAGAATTTGAGCAGATAATCGCGCGTCATGTCACTCATCGCGTGCGCGACGCCGTGGTTGCCGATGATGAGCCCCGCGACGGCCATCGCGACTGGACCGCTGACGTGCAGCTGGCTGGCAAGAGCGTAGCCGCCCATCACCACTGCGAGGCTGATCATCACCTCGGTCTTATACTCATCGATAGACTGCATGGCCCTGAAGGCTGTCCAGCCGATGACAAGGCCCAGAAGAATCCCGCCGCCCGCCTCGGCCACGAACATCCGCAGGGCGTGCGGCGGCGAAAGGGGGGCGCCGCTTGCCGCTGTAGCAAGTAGAATCGCGAATATCACGACTCCCACGCCATCGTTGAACAGGCTTTCCCCCGCCACGGTCGCCTGCAGCGTGGGTGGAACATCGGTTTCGCGCAGGACACCCATGACGGCGACCGGGTCGGTCGGGCTGATGAGCGCCCCGAAAACCAGGCACCAGATCAGGGGTATGGCGATACCCATCCAGCCCGAAAGCAGGTGAAGTCCGGCACCGACGAGCGCCGTCGAAAGAAGGACGCCGATCGTCGAAAGCGCCAATATTGCCCAGCGCCCCCTGCGCATTTCGGTCCAGTCGACATGGAGCGCGCCCGCGAACAGCAGGAAAGAGAGCATCCCGTCCATCAGCGCTGCGTGGAAATCAATGCCGGCGATAAATTTCACGATTTCGTCCGCCACCGATGGCCCTGACAGCAAACGATCGAGCGCGACGACGAGAAGCGACGCAACGGCGCCCATGATTGTCAGGCCTATACTGGTCGGCAGGCCGATGAAGCGGTGATTGATATAGGCAAGCGCCGCGGCGAGGACGATCAGGATTGCCGCCGCATCAAAGGGCGTGATGACGAAGCTCATCGGGTCGCTTCCTTTCTTGCTGTCCGCTGCGGCCGTTGCACCGCTTCTATTCGTCGGGCAGCGCGTCGACCCAGGCCGCGCGTTTCTTGAGGCGGTCGAAATCATGGTCGAACATCCCGGCCTTGCCTGCCCGTTCGAGCGCCCGCGCCGCGTGCGACCGCGCGCAATCTGCATAAAGCTCCCGATTGTTCCTCGCCAACGCCTCGAGGGCGAACTGGAGGCGCATCTGGACTTCGACCAGTGCCGCACCGTCGCGGGCGATCGGATTGAAGAAGTCGTCGAAGAGGTCGCGCGCTGCCAGATCATGGGCGTGAAGCCCCTCGAAACAGGGCTCCTGTGGCTCGGACCGGGCATCGCCATAGGCGAGCATGACGCGCAGGCCGGCACCGATGACTTCAATTGCGGTGCCTGGGTCGTTGACCGCGGGCGACAAGGCTCGCGACGCGATTTCGGAGAGCACGATCAGCCCGAAGCGTGGATCCTGATCATATTCGCGATCGGCACCAATGGTGATGCATTTGGCGATCCGGGCGGCGCAGACATCGTGCGCGGGCGGCGACACGTAGGCGACGGGACGCGCGGCATGAACGAAGGATCCCGCGATAACGTCTATGTGAATGGTGACGCTGGCATCGGCGGCGATGTCGGCGAGCGCGGCCATGTCGATGTGCCGGACATAACCGACGTCCGGGCACATAACTTCGGACGCGCCATAAGGGATCATCGTCCAGGGCCGCGCCCCAAGGCGCGGGCGGTTCCCCCATTGCCCCGCAGGCGCTGTCGCGGCCTCTTCGACACGCTTGATCGTGTCGCCTACGCGCCCGAACTTGCCCAGTTGCTCGATCCAGCGCAGCAGGGTGCCGGCAATGATCAGCAGGACGGCAAGCGTGGCGCCGAACAGGATGATCCGCCCCTTGTCGCTGTAGAAGCCGGCGGCGAGGCCGATGATCCCCACGATGCTGAAGAGGAAACTGCCGATGAAGGTCGCGAGCGTGTTTTGCGCGACATAATCGCTCAGCAGCAATTTGGTCGACCGAGGGGTGACGTTAGCCGCCGCCGCCGAATAGGCCGACACCATGACCGAAAGCGAAAAGGTCGTCACCGCCAGCATGCTCGAAGCGAGGATATCGAGGATATTGCCGACCGAGCCTGCCGCCAGGGTGAGGTTGAAGTCATAGGGGATCAGGGGCTCGGCTATCGCGGCGAGCACCGCCGTTGCTACCGCGGCGAGGCTGAACATTGCCGCGCGGACCCATATCTGCTTCCTGAACTGGCGCAGCAGCCAGCTGGTCCGGCCGATGAACGGCCCGTCGAGCGGCATCATTATGGCCTTCCGAACGCCGTAGCAGCGTGCCGTGTGGGCGGATATTGCACCTTCATCCTCCTGTCGCTGCTGCCGTTCCCTCGGCTATCGGGTGGAGGGAGCGCCGCCGGTGTTGGTAGCACAGGCGGACGCCGACTGCATCAGCCGCGCGTCCTCGCGCCGTTCAGGCCGGATGTAGATGGAGCTGATGTCGGGGGCGGCCGCCTTGAGTTCGGCCTCAATCGCCGCGATGAGCGTCTCGGCGTCGCCCATGCGCAAGTCATCCTCGAAATCGGCGCTCACCGCGACGAATATCGCCTTTGGCGCGGTGTGAATGGTACGGACATGGTTGACAGCACTGACGCCCGCACGCGCGCCCACCGTCTGCTGGATCATGGCAATCAGCGCCGGATCGGCGGCTTCACCGATCAATAGCCCTTTCGCTTCGCGGGCCAGCAGCGCGGCAACTGCGGCGAGGATGAGGCCGATCGCGATCGATGCGACCCCATCGATCCGCGCATCGCCGGTCGCATGACTGAGCCAGACTCCTGCCGCGGCGATGAGGAGCCCGGCAAGCGCCGCGCTATCCTCGAACAGGACGATGAAGGCTGCGGGATCCTTTGACTGCCGGATCGCCTGCCACCAGCTGCGTCCGCCGCGCCCGGCATCGAAAGCCCTCACGGCCAGCGCCCAAGATGCACCTTCGAGCAGGAAGGCAATCGCGAGTACGATATAGTTTATCGCGGGATCGCGAAGCGGAGCAGGAGCGCGGATATGGATCCAACCCTCGTAGATCGACATGCCCGCGCCCGCCGCGAAGATGAGGATCGCCACCACGAACGCCCAGAAATAGAGTTCGCGGCCGTAGCCGAAGGGATGGCGGGCATCGGGCGAGCGGCTCGCCCGGCGCTGGCCATAGAGCAGCAGCATCTGATTGCCGCTGTCGACGAGCGAGTGAATGCCTTCGGAGGCCATCGATGAGGACCCGGTGATGGCGGCGGCGACCAATTTGGCCGCAGCGATCCCAAGATTGGCGAAGAGCGCGCCAAAGAGCACGATATTCGCCTTTAGATGACGAAGGGAAAGCGAGTTACTCATCGGTCCACCCCGACGAGAATCGATTGCCTGACTGTTAACATATCCCGCGATCAGGGCAGCGCATAGGCCACGACCTCATCACCGACGGGTGTCTCCATGAAATGATGGCCACCGGCATAGATCACGAGATACTGTTTGCCATTGGCTTCATAGGTCATCGGCGTCGCCTGCCCGCCGGCGGGCAGCACGTCAGACCAGAGCGTCTTTCCGGTCGCAAGATCGATTGCCCGGATCAGATTGTCGGTAGCGGCCGCGACGAAGATGAGACCGCTCGCCGTCACCACGGCGCCGCCATTGTTCGGCGTGCCGATGGTAACGGGCAGCATCGAGGGGATGCCGAACGGACCGTTGGTTCGGGCGGTGCCGATCGGGCGGTCCCAGATCGTCTTGCCGGTCGCGATGTCAATCGCGCGAATGCCCCCATAGGGAGGCTGCTTGCACAGCAGCCCCGTAAAGGGCAACCGCCACCCGGCGTTGACGTCGATCGCATAGGGAGTATGCGCCTGGGGATCGCCTGCCCCTTCGGCCCCGCCGATAGTGCCGCGTGCCTGATCGCGCGGCGCCCAACCCATTTCATTTGCTTTGCGCCGCGGTACGAGGCGCACATAGTTGGGCATGTCGTTATAATTGGCAACGATCACCCCGCGCACGGGATCGACAGCGACCCCGCCCCAGTCCGTGCCGCCATTGTAGCCGGGATATTCGATCGAGCGCCGCATGCTTTCGGGAGGTGTGTAAAAGCCCTTGTAGCTCGCCTGGCGGAACTGGATACGGCAGATCATCTGGTCGATCGGCGACATGCCCCACATATCCTTTTCGGTAAGGTCGGGCTTGCGCAGCGTGTGCCAGAGCGACACGATCTGCGTCGGCGCGCGATCCTTGGGCTCGACGCCGCCGCCGGGCGCCCTGATCGTCCCGATCGGGGTCAGCGGCTTGCCCGTTCGCCGGTCGAGCACATAGATGTCGCCCTGTTTCGACGGCAGCACGATCGCTGGCACGGTTCCGGTCGCCCCCGGATAATCGATCAGTGTCGCCTGCGCACCGAAATCATAATCCCACACGTCTTTCTTGACCGCCTGGAAATGCCAGCGCGGCTTGCCCGTCGTCACGTCGAGCGCGACCAGCGAGGTTGCAAATTCATTCTCCGCGGGGCGCCGCAGGCTCGAATAATAATCGGCCGCGGCATTGCCCATCGGCAGATAGACGAGGCCAAGCGCTTCATCGCCCGAAGCGATCGTCCACATGTTCGGTGTTCCCCGCGCCCATGTCTGGCCTGCGGGAGGATAGCCGTCCCAATCGGGATGCATCATGTCCCACGCCCATTTGAGCTTGCCGGTTGCCGCGTCGAAGCCGCGGATCACACCCGATGGTGCCCAGCGGTCCTGCCCGTCGAGCACCTGGTGCCCGGTCACCACGACCCCGCGCACGATCGTCGGTGGCGAGTTGATCGAAACATAGCCCGGGGGCGTGTTCCCCATTCCGATCTTGGTGTCGACCTGACCGTTCGCCCCGAAATCCTGGCAGGGTCTGCCGGTGACGGCGTCGAGGGCGAAGAGCCGCGCGTCAAGCGTTCCGAAGATGATCCGCCGCGCGCAGGGCTGACCGGCAGCTGCTGTCGGAACGGCATAATAGCTCACGCCGCGGCAAGCCGCTGTATAGGGGATTGCATCATCGGGGACCTTCGGGTCGAAGCGCCAGCGCTGCTTGCCGGTCGCCGGGTCGAGCGCCATGACGATATTCTTCGGAGTGCAGATGTAGAGGCTGTCGCCAATCTTGAGCGGCGTATTCTCCGCGCCATAAGTCCCTTTGGCGGCGCTGGACGGCAGATCGCCGCTATGGATCGTCCAGGCGCGCTTGAGCGTGCCGACATTGGCGGGAGTTATCTGTGCGAGCGGCGAATAGCGACGCGCGCTTTCGGTGCCGCCATAGGCAGGCCAGTCGACCCCGGTCTGCATGAGCGCCGGGTCGGTCATCGCCATCCGGCTCGCCGGCAACGGCCCGAGCGGGCGCGATGCATTCAGCCAGCCGAGGGTGGCGCCGCCCGTGGCCAGCAGGAGAAGGACAAGCGCGCTCCCTGCAAGCGCAAATCGCCAGCGCCGGGGCCGCTTCGACAGCGCGGCCATCGCGAACAGCACGGCGACAAGGAGCACGGCGGGCGCGACGACGCGCGGCACGAGCGCCCAGCCGTTGCCGCCCACTTCCCAGAACGCCCAGAGCAGCGTGAACAGCATGACGGCGCCGTAGAGCCAGCCGCCAAGCATCCGCCCGCGCATCAGGAGCAGGCCCGCAGCCAGCATCGTAGCGCCTGTGGCAAGATAATAGAGGGACCCGCCGAGCAGCGCGAGCCAGAGCCCCCCTGTCACAAGCACAAGCGCAATGAGTGTCAGGAGCGCGCCGACGAAGAGCGCGATAAGGGGAGCCGGAAAAAGCGTGCGGAAGCGGATAATCGCCAGTCCTTCTTATGGGGCGCGTATAAAGCACCGGACGCGCGGCAGGGCGGCCGCATCGCGCACCCCGACAAGGCAGTAACACGCCGCAGCGCCGAACGATGCGTCGCGCCGAAGTAAATGTTGCGCGGGCGGGCCTCCCCCGCGACCGCGCCGCCGACAGATATTCAGGGGCGGGCATTATTCTGGGAGACCTTGCGCCCCTAAAAACAGACCAGACCTCGGCAATCTGACGCTCGATTACGCCGACCAAGCGAGAAGCGCGCGCCTTCATCTATCTCGATGACAGTGCGGTCCGCGACCCTTGCGCTTTGTAAAGAGGCGGCCGGTTCAAAAGCATGCAGCTCGCGAGGCTCGGCAACCAGATCGCCCGGGCCCCGGACCCGACCTCGACGCGCAGGCTTGAGCACCGCATCGAGATTGAGCGCACGTTAGCGACCC
>Ga0187809_10001104_pt1 | contig 13128 bp, 13 predicted proteins | sample NC_wetland_sal_i_8_FD_132415 | JGI IMG/M metagenome (GOLD analysis project Ga0187809, IMG submission 132415) | Wetland sediment microbial communities from Neuse River Estuary, North Carolina, USA - ASW_4 | ecosystem: Environmental > Aquatic > Freshwater > Wetlands > Sediment | place: USA: North... | reverse complement strand
CCACCACGCATTCCATCGCCGCAAGGCCGGCGGCCATGTGCTTGGTGTCGGGATCGGACTGCAGGATGTCCTCGCCCTGGATGTAGATGCCCTTGAACGAGCCCTCCAGTGCCGCGTCGATCATGTTGGGAATGCGCAGGCCCGGCTCCGGATCGAGCTCCAGCCCCCACTCCTTCTCATAGATCGCCCGCACCGCCGGGATTCCCACGTGCCGATAACCCGGATACTCGTGCGGGAAGCTGCCCATGTCGCAGCTGCCCTGCACGTTGTTCTGCCCGCGCAGCGGGTTCACCCCGACGCCCTCGCGGCCGATATTGCCGGTCGCCATCGCCAGATTCGCCAGCGCCATCACCGCGGTGCTGCCCTGGCTGTGCTCGGTCACGCCCAGCCCGTAGTAGATCGCGCCGTTGCCGCCGGTGGCATACAGCCGCGCTGCGCCGCGGATCGCCTCCGCCGGAACGCCGGAGACCTTCTCCACCGCTTCCGGGCTGTTGCGCGGTTCGGCGACGAACGCCGCCCATTCCTGGAACGCGTCCATGTCGCAGCGCTCGCGCACGAAGGCCTGGTTCACCAGGCCCTCGGTGACGATCACATGCGCCAGCGCGGTCAGCACCGCGACGTTGGTGCCCGGCTTCAGCGGCAGGTGATACGACGCCTGCACATGCGGCGTCCGCACCAAGTCGATGTGGCGCGGATCGATGACGATCAGCTTCGCCCCCTGCCGTAGCCGCTTCTTCATGCGGGAGGCGAACACCGGATGGGCATCGGTCGGGTTGGCGCCGATCACCATCATCACGTCGGTATGCTCGACCGAATCGAAGTTCTGCGTGCCGGCCGAAGTGCCGAACGTCTTGCCCAGCCCGTAGCCGGTCGGCGAGTGGCACACCCGCGCGCAGGTATCGGTGTTGTTGTTGCGGAACACCTGGCGCGCCAGCTTCTGCACCAGGTACGTCTCTTCGTCGGTGCAGCGCGACGAGGTGATCACGCCGATGGAGTCCTTGCCGTACTGCGCCTGAATCCGCTTGAACGACGCGGCGACGTGGGCAAACGCCTCGTCCCAGCTGACTTCGCGCCACGGGTCGGTGATCTTCTCGCGCAGCATCGGCTTCAAGATGCGGTCCTGGTGGTTGGCGTAGCCCCAGGCAAAGCGGCCCTTCACGCAGGAATGCCCGTGATTCGCCTGGCCGTCTTTCCACGGCACCATGCGCACCACGGTGTCGCCCTGCATCTCCGCCTTGAAGTTGCAGCCGACGCCGCAATAGGCGCAGGTGGTGACGACGGTATGCTCCGGCTGGCCGAGCTCGACCACCGACTTCTCGATCAGCGAACCGGTTGGACAGGCCTGCACGCAGGCGCCGCAGGAGACGCACTCGCTGGTGAGGAACGGCTCGTCCATGCCGGCGACGATCTTTGAGGCGAAGCCGCGGCCTTCAACCGTCAGGGCGAAGGTGCCCTGCGTCTCCTCGCAGGCGCGTACGCAGCGCGAGCAGACGATGCACTTCGCCGGATCGAACTGGAAATACGGGTTGGAGGCGTCCACCCGCGCGTCCAAATGGTTGGCGCCGTCGCGGCCATAGCGGATCTCGCGCAGCCCGACCTGGCCGGCGACTTCATGGAACTCGCAGCTGCCGGCGACTGGTGAGGTGAGCGTGTCCGCCGGATGATCGGACAGGTACAGCTCCATCACGCCGCGGCGGATGCGGCGCAGCCGCTCGCTCGTGGTATGCACCTTCATGCCGGCCGCGACCGGCGTGGTGCAGGAGGCCGGCGTGCCGTTGCGGCCTTCGATCTCCACCAGGCAGACGCGGCAGGAGCCGAAGCTGTTCAGGCTGTCGGTGGCGCACAGCTTGGGAATCTTGGTACCGGCCTCCATCGCCGCACGCATGATGGAGGTGCCTTCCGGCACGGTGATCTCGGTGCCGTCAATGCTCAGGGTCACGCTGTTCTCGGCGGTCACCGCCGGCGTGCCGTAATCGAGTTCCTGGATCAGGGGCATTGGGGCCTTCTCCTAAGCTTGCGCGTGCGGTCGGCAACAACAAAGCGGTCATGGCCGGGCCTGACCCGGCCATCTGCCCACCAACGGTGCGGTTCGTGCACCCTGCGTGTCCCGATCGTCACGGAGTGGATCGCCGGGTCAAGCCCGGCCATGACGCAATGAGCTCTCGTCATGCGGCAATGGGCTTCGGTCATGACGCGAACGACAGTGTTCATTCCGCGGCGACTTTCTGCGGCACCCGGAAATCTTCCGGGAAATGCGTCAGCGCGCTCATCACCGGGTAGGGGATGAACCCGCCCAGCGCGCAGAGTGAGCCGAACTTCATGGTGTGGCAAAGGTCGGTCAGCAGGGCGATGTTCGCATCGACCTTCTGGCCGGCCATGATGCGGTCCACCACCTCCATGCCGCGCACCGAACCGATGCGGCACGGCGTGCACTTGCCGCAGGATTCCGCGGCGCAGAACTCCATGGCGAAACGTGCCTGCTTCGCCAGATCGACGGTGTCGTCGAACACCACCACGCCGCCATGGCCCACCAGCCCGTCACGGGCGGCGAAAGCCTCATAGTCGAACGGCGTGTCGAACAGCGCCGGCGGGAAATAGGCGCCGAGCGGACCGCCCACCTGCACGGCGCGCACCGGCCGGCCGCTGCGCGTGCCGCCGCCGATGTCGTTGACGATTTCCCCCAGCGTCAGGCCGAAGCCGGCCTCGAACAGTCCTGCGTATTTCACGTTGCCGGCGAGCTGGATCGGCATCGTGCCGCGCGACCGGCCGTAGCCGACCGCCTGGTAGGCTTCCGGCCCCTCCGACAGGATGAAGGGCACGCTGGCCAGGGTGACCAGGTTGTTCACCACCGTCGGCATGCCGAACAGGCCTTTGTGCGCCGGTAGCGGCGGCTTGGCGCGGACTTGGCCGCGGCGGCCTTCCAGGCTTTCCAGCAGCGAGGTTTCCTCGCCGCAGATATAGGCGCCGGCCCCGACCCGCTGCTCGATGTCGAAGCTGTGGTCGGAACCCAGCACGTTGGAGCCGAGCAGGCCCTCGCGGCGGGCGATCGCCAGGGCGGCATCGAAGGCGGCGATGGCGTGCGGGTATTCGCTGCGGGTGTAGACGTAGCCCTTGGCCGCGCCGACGGCGACGCCGGCGATGGCCATGCCCTCGATCAGCGCGAAGGGGTCGCCTTCCATCAGCATGCGGTCGGCGTAAGTGCCGGAATCGCCCTCATCCGCATTGCACACGATGTATTTGCGCGCGCCGGTCGCATCGGCGGTGGTCTTCCACTTGATGCCGGTGGGGAAGCCTGCACCGCCGCGGCCGCGCAGGCCGGATTTGGCGACCGCATCGATGATTGCGGCCGGACCGGCTTCGATGGCGCGAGCCAGGCCCTTCAGCCCGCCATGCGCGCGATAATCGTCGAGCGACAGCGGATCGACCACGCCGCAGCGGGCGAAGGTGAAGCGGGTCTGGCCGATCAGGAACGGCAGGTCCTCCGGCTTGCCCAGCCGCAGCCGGTGCGGGCCGCCCTGCACCAGGCCGGCGTCGAGCAGCCCAGGGATGTCGGCGGCAGCCACCGGGCCGTAGGCAATGCGGCCTTGCGGCGTTTCGACCTCAATCATCGGCTCCAGCCAGAACAGGCCGCGCGATCCGGTGCGCACCACGCCGGCGTGGGATGCCAGGGCGGCGGCAACCGCATCGGCACCGAGGGCCAGGGCGGCGGCGTCGCGGGGGACGAAGACGCGGCTCACGATGCAGCCTCCAGTTCGGCCTGCAGCCGTTCGTCATCCAGGCGGCCAAGCGGGCGGCCATCCAGCAGCGCGGCGGGGCCGACGGCGCACAGGCCGAGGCAGAACACCGGCTCCACGGTCACCGCCCCATCCGCGGTGGTGCCATGCCAATCGACGCCCAGCTTCTGGCGCAGCTTCGTGTGCATGGCATCGGCGCCGAGGGACTGGCAGGCCTCGGCTCGGCAGACATGCAGCAGGTGGCGGCCGGGCGCGTGCTCGCGGAATTCATGATAGAAGCTGACGATCCCATGCACCTCGGCGCGAGTTAGATTTAATGCAGTGGCAACCATTGGGACGGCGTCACGCGGGACATGGCCGAAGGCGGCCTGCAGGGCATGCAGGATTGGCAGGGCGGCGCCCTCGCGGCCCAGTTCCGCGGCGATGATCTCACCGGCGCGCTGCTCGTTCCAGGGCTCGTATGCTGCCACTGTCTCCTCCCGGCCGGGTTGCCCGGCGGCTGTGTTCCTGTACTAAGAAAGGACGTTGGAATACAGAATGCAAGCAAGCCCCATCGTTTGCCGATAGAGGTTTTCTATCGTAACTGCGCTATTGCGGCGAGCCCGCCCTTATCGCGGCGGGTCCCCTCTCCGCCACTTGGGGCGGACAGGGATAGGTTGAGGTGGGGGACACCTCCGCCTCAACGATCGAGTCCGCCGTGGCCGCATTCAAAGGGTCCGCGGCCCCTCGAGGCTTACCTCAGGGCACGTTGCCCCCCTCGCCTCGATCCTTCCCGCTCCAGCGCCGCGCAGCGGGAATTTCGCTGCCAATTCGCAACCGCGGCCCGGCGGCAAGCGTTCGCTTCCGGAACCAAGGGAGCCGCTTCCCCGCATGACCCGGAGCACTGGGCTCGATTGGCTCAATTTCCTGCTGGCCGATGTCCAGGGCGGACTCGGCCCGTTCCTGGCCATCTACCTGATCGGCTCGCGCGGCTGGAGTCCCGGTTCGGCCGGGTTGATGTTGACGGTCGGCGGCTTGGCGACGGTGGCGGCAAATGCGCCGCTGGGCGGGCTGGTGGACCGGGTGACCTGGAAGCGCACGGTCATCGCGGTAGCCGCGGCCGCGGTGGGACTGGCGGCCATCATCGAGGCGCTGTTGCCGTTTCCCTGGCCGGTCGCCGTGGCGCAACTTGGCAGCGGCGTCGCCGATGCGGCGTTTCCTCCCTGTATCGCGGCGCTGAGCCTGGGACTGGCCGGCCGAGCGGCATATAGCGCGCGGGTCGGGCGCAACCAGGCCTATAATCATGGCGGCAACGTCATCACCGCGGCGCTCTCCGGTCTGGCCGGCTGGCTGGTCGCACCGGTGGCCGTGCTGTGGGCGGTGACCGGCTGCGCGCTGGCCAGCATCGGGGCGGCGTTCGCCATCGACCCGCGCCGGATCGACCATGCCGTGGCGCGCGGCGCGGATGCCAGGCAAGCCGGGGCGAGCGGCGGGTTGCGCCTGATCTTCGCCAGCCGGCCGCTGCTGCTATTCACCGCCAGCATCACCCTGTTCCACTTCGCCAATGCCGCCATGCTGCCACTGGCCGGCGAGCGGCTGGCGCGCGGCGCGAGCGGCGGTGACGGCTCGCTGCTGATGGCCGGCTGCATCGTTGTGGCGCAGCTGGTGATGATCCCGGCGGCAATGCTGATCGGCCGCAAGGCCGACACGTGGGGACGCAAGAAGCTGTTCCTGGCTGGCTTCGCGGCGCTGCCGTTGCGCGGCCTGCTGTTCGCCGGCGTCAGCCAGGCGGGTGCGCTGCTGGCGATCCAGGTGCTGGATGGGGTGGGCGCCGGCATCTTCGGCGCGCTGTTCCCGATCGTGGTGGCGGACCTGACGCGCGGTACCGGACGCTACAATCTCGCTTTGGGTGCCGCCTCCGCCTGCTTCGGTCTCGGCGCGGCGTGCAGCAACGCGGTGGCGGGGGTGGTGGTGGACCGGCTGGGGTTCGCCGCTGCCTTCCTGGTTCTGGCGGGCTTCGCCCTGGCGGCCCTGGCCCTGTTCGTGCTGGCTGTACCAGAGACCAGGCCGGACGTAGCGCTGCCTGTCCGCCCTTTGGAGCGGACAGGGTCGGGGTGAGGTGGGGGCGCACGTCGCAGCGCCGAAAGCGGGGTCGCGACCCGCAGGTGCGGGCAGATCGCGGCGGTACCGGGGGAAAGCGAAAGGGCGGAGGTTACCCCCACCTCTCCCTACCCTCTCCGCCCCAAGGGGCGGAGAGGAGTAAATGAAGGGGGCGGAGAGGAGATATGAACGGGGGTGACGAGGGAATAGTGGGTCGGCTACGCGGCCCGGCGCGGCGCCAGCGCTGTCGGCAACTGGCCGATCGCCTGATCGATCAGGCGGCCATCCGCATCGGCGGAAAGCTCCGCGGCGATCATCTCGCGCGTGGCGATCGTGGCGATCTCCGCCGCGGCGATGCGCACGTCGTCCACCGCCGCCTTCTCTGCCGCGGCGATACGGTCCACCGCCATCTGCTCGCGGCGCCTGGCGGCGGCTTCGGCTTCCCGCGTCGCGGCTTCGGCGACCCGGGACGCTTCTGCCTGTGCGCCGGCGATCAGTGCCTTGGCCTCGGCCAGAGCCTCGGTCCGGCGCTTTTCCGCATCGCGCAGCATTGCTTCGGCTTCCTGCCGCAGGCGCGACGCCTCATCCAGTTCGGCGCGCACGCTGTCGGCGCGGTTGTCCAGCATCTGCGCCAACGCGCTCCACAGCTTCCTGCCGAAAACGACAAAGAAGATCAGGAATGCGACGGCAACCCAAACGCGCGGTTCGACCCAGAAGCTGGTCTCATGCATGGCGTGCGTCTCCGTTCAGCCGGCGCGGCGCGCCGACAGCGCCTTGTTGATCGCCCCGCGCAGCCGGTCGTCGTTGGCGGCGCTGCCGGTCAGCCGTACCACCATGGTGCCGGCGGTATCGGTCGCCACTTGGCGCAGCGCGCCCATGGCCGCCGCCCGAGCCGCGGCAATCTGCGTCTCGGCTTCGGCGAGCTGCCGCTCCAGCCGCAGGTTCAGTTCGGCGCCCTGCTGCGCTGCCGCGGCCTTGGCCTGCTCCAGCGCAGCGTTGATCGCCGCCTGTGCCTCGGCGCGTGCCTTGGCGGTGGCCTGGGTGAGTTCCTCCACGGCGGTGTCGGCCTTGGCTTTCGCCGTCTGAGCGGTTTCCAGGTCACGCGCGATGTGCGTCGCCCGCTCCTCCAGCACCTCGGCCACCTTGGGCAGCGCGAATTGCTTCGCCAGGACGTAGAGCAGCGCAAAGATGATCGCCCCCCACACCACCTGGCTGGTGGTCAGCGGGTTGGCGAAGTCGATCTGCGGCATGCCCTCCGCCATCGCGGCGGTGGGCAGCAGCAGCAAAGCGGCAAGCAGCAGCCGCATGATGCCGCTCAGACGAACAGGATGATGAAGGCGATGACCAGCGCGTACAGCGCCACCGCTTCGGTCAGCGCGAACCCGAGAATCGCCAGGCCGAACACGCGGTCGCGGGCGGCGGGGTTGCGCGCGACGCTGTTGACCAGCGCGGCGAAGATATAGCCGATGCCGACGCCGACGCCCGACAGCGCGATGACAGCCAGGCCCGCACCAATTTCCTTGGCGGAAGCGAGATCCATGGGAAGTTCCTTTCGTTGAGATTGGCGTGCCCGGGCAGCCACGCGCCGCCCGGACCGAAGGGTGGAAGGGGGTCAGTGCAGGTGGATGGCGTCGTGCAGGTAGATGCAGGTCAGGATGGCGAAGACGTAAGCCTGCAGCGTGCCGACCAGGAATTCGAAGCCGATCAGCGCGACGTTCACCGCCAGCGTCAGCGCCGAGGGCACCCAGAAGATCGCGCCAGCCCCAGCCAGCATCACCACGAAGGCGCCGAACACCTCCAGCATGACGTGGCCGGCCATCATGTTGGCGAACAGACGTACCGACAGGGAGATGATGCGCGAGAGGTAGGACAGGATTTCGATCGGCACCAGCAGCACCAGCAGCACCTTCGGCACGCCCTGCGGCACGAAGTAGCTGAACCAGTGCATCCGGTGCGTGCGCAGTCCGACATAGGTGGTCAGCACCATCACCAGCATGGTCAGCGCCAGCGTCACCACGATGTGGCTGGTGAAGGTGAAGTCGAAGGGCCAGACGCCCAGCAGGTTGCCGAACAGGATGAAGAAGAACAGCGTGAAGACGAAGGGGAAGTAGGCGCGGCCCTCCGGCCCGATCGTGTCGACGCACATCGACATGACCGTCTCGTACGACATCTCCGCCGCCGACTGGAAGCGGCCGGGCACCATGGCGCGCGGCCGCATGCCCAGCCACAGCAGCGCCAGGATCAGCGCGCCGGCGATCACCATGAACAGGTTGGAGTTGGTGAAGTTCACCGACGAGCCGACGATGCCCAGTGCAGGATGCAGCTGGAACTGGCTCATGGCGTCGATGCTACCGGATTGCGCCGCCACGCTATTTGTATCCCCTGTCCGATCCGTCCCGCGGCGCGAACATGCGCCACACATTCAGCACGCCCGCCACGCCGCCGAGCAGGACGAAGATGATGATGAAAAGCGGGGCCGTGCCGAACCACCGGTCCAACCCGTAGCCGATGGCAAAGGCCACCGCCAGGGCAGACGCCAGTTCAACCCCCACCCGCAGACCGATACTCAGAGGCGACGGGCCGAAACTGTCGGACCCTGACCGCTCTGGTTTCGGCTGGGGCTCCAGCCCCTGCCTGCGTCGGGCGGCATTCAACCGCTCCTCGAAGGAGGGGCCACCACCACCCGGTTCATCGCTCATTTTCGCTCCTGGCAAGGACTTGCCGGAAGGCGCGCGCTAGCTACAGGCGGGTTACGGGAGTGTCAAGAATGCCGGAGGCTTGCAATCGCCCCGGCACGCCCCATTGGCACGTCCCATGGCCCGCTCCTGTGCCGCCCGTCCTGCCGGCGGTGATTCTCCAGGCACCCGAAACGGCCGGGGCCGCAAGCCATCCACCGATCGTGTGGATAAGTTTGTGGGCATTACCTCTCGCGAGTTCGTGAAATCCGCTGTTTTCCTGGCGTTGCCAGGCATTGCCTAACATTTAGGCAGGCGCTAACTCATTGATTTCACGTCGAGTTGACATTCGATGTCGTCGCACAATTGTAACTTTCGGCCAGATTCCAGGGGGTTGGATCACGCCCGCTTACCGCGTGGACAAATCCGGCCGACGGCGCTCGATCTCGACTCCGGCGGATGTTGCATCTGCGAATATGTCCAGCTTCTCCACCCGAACCCGGGCCAGATGCACGCGCGGGTCGTTCAGGCATGCCTCGGCGATGCGTTCGGCCAGCGTCTCCACCAGCCGGACATGGCCCGCGGCGATGATCGCGCGGATGCCGTCGGCCACTTTTTCATAATCGACCACGCGCGACAGTTCATCCCGCCCGACACCGGCACGCGACATGAAGCGGGCGCCGTCATCCTCCACCGCGAGATCGACGTTGATCCGCACCCGCTGACGCTGCGTGTGCTCGTGCGGGTGCACGCCGATGCTGGCGGACAGCACCAGGTCGCGCAGGAATACGTGGCGCAGCGCGTGCGCGCTGCTGGCCAGGCGCGGATGGGTTTCCATCGCTCATTCCTCCGGCGGTGCGGCGTTGCGGCCCGATGCCCATTGCAAATGCTGCCCGCCGTCCAGCGCCAGCATTTGCCCGGTCATCGACGGCAGCGCCAGGATGGCCAGCGCCGCCCGGGCGATCTCCTCGGGGCTGGTGGCGTGCCGCAGCGGCACCGAGGCCGCCTGGCGGTCGAACTGCTCCTGGCTCTGCCGCGGGCTCGGCAGCGCCGGACCCGGGCCGATGCCGTTCACCCGGATGCGCGGCGCCAGCGCCAGCGCCATGCTCTGGGTCAACGCCCACAGGCCGGCCTTCGACAGCGTATAGGAGACGAAGTGCGGCGTGATCGACCAGACGCGCTGGTCCAGCAGGTTGATCACCGCGCCTTCCGCGGTCTGCGGCAGGGCACGGGCGAAGTGCTGCATCAGCACGAAGGGGGCGCGGAGATTGGGTTGCAGATGGGCGTCCCAGGATTCTCGCGTGGTATCGTCCCACTCATCGCGTTCGAACAGGCTGGCGTTGTTCACCAGCACGCCGATGGGGCCGAGTGCCGCGGCGGATTGCAGCAGGCCGGCGGCCTGGGCTTCGTCGGCGAGGTCGGCCTGCAGCACCATGGCGCGGCGGCCACGCTGGCGGATGGCGGCGCAGGTGTCCTCGCATTCGGTGCGGCTGGCGTTGCAGTGCACCGCGACGTCGAACCCGGCCCCCGCCAGCGCCAGGGCGATGGCGCGGCCAATCCGCTGCGCTCCGCCGGTGACCAGGGCGGCGCGCGGAATCGTGGTAGGGATCGCATCGGACATGGGCACCGCCGGAAGTTTCGCGGTATCCAACGTGCCACAGCCGCGCGGGTTACCGCAAAGCGTGGGGGCTCGCCCTCCGCCCCCGCGGGGCAGCGAGGCGACCTGTTCGGGGGCGGCGATGCGGAAACGGCTGGCTTGCCTTGCGATTGGCCTGGCGCTGACCGGGGGTGCCGGCCTGACCCTGACAGGATGTGCCGAACCCGGGGCGTTTTCCCAGGCGCGCTGCCCCGCAGGCACGCCCAGCCTGATGGTGGCGCTGTTCTTCGGCCGCTCGATGCCGGACGGCGGCATGGTCTCCGACCAGGACTGGCGCCGCTTCGAGGACCAGGTCCTGGCGCGCGACCTGCCGGACGGGTTCACCGTGCTCGACGCCTCAGGCGCCTGGCGCAGTCCGCAAGGCCATAACACCAGCCACGAGCCGACCAGGCTGGTGCTGGTATCGCTGCCGGACCGGCCGGATGCACTGGCCCCGGTGCAGCGCGTTCGGGCTGCCTACCAGGCGCGCTTCCACCAGCAACTGGTTGGCATGAGCGTCAGCCAATCCTGCGGCGCCTTCTGACGCTAGGCCGCCGGCACGCCCTTGCTGGTGGAATATTCGAAGTGCAGCGCCTGGTCCGGGTGCACCACCGGGAAGATGGCATGCGCTGCCACCGCCGCCTCGCTGAACCCCTGCAGGATCAGCTTCAGCTTGCCCGGATAGCTCGCCACGTCGCCGATGGCGAAGACGCCGGGCAGGCTGGTCCGGCAGGTGGCGGGATCGACCTTCACGTGGTGCAACTCCCGATCCAGCCCCCAGGCGGCGATCGGCCCCAAATCCATCGACAGCCCGAAGAACGGCAGCAGCACATCGGCCGGCAGCCGGCGCGTCTCGCCGCGCAGCGTGGCGACCTCCACCGCCTCCAGCCGGCCGTCGCCGCCGTGCAGCGCGTGCAGCTGGTAGGGGATCACCATCTCCACCTCGCCACGTTCGGCGGCGGCCTCCAGCTGCGCGGCGGTGTCCGGCGCGGCGCGGAATTTCGGCCGACGGTGCACCACCACGACCCGGGCGATGTCCTTCAATGCCAGTGCCCAGTCCACCGCCGAGTCGCCGCCGCCGGCGATCACCACGCGCTTGCCGCGCAGATCCTCCCGCCGGCGTACGTAGTACTGGACGCCGCCGCCGGCCTCGTAGGCGGTCAGGCCCTCCAGCGGCGGCCGGTTCGGCCCGAACGCGCCGGCACCGGCAGCGATCAGCACCACCTTGGCGATGACGGTATCGCCCTGGTCGGTGGTCACAGTGAACGCGCCCGGCCCGCCCGCCAGCCCCTGCACGCGGCGCCCCAGCAGGCGCGGCGCCTGGAACGGGGCGATCTGCTGCTCCAGCGCGGTGACCAGGTCGCCCGCGGCGATCGCCGGGTGGGCCGGGATGTCGTAGATCGGCTTCTCCGGATACAGCGCGGCGCATTGCCCGCCGACCTCGGCCAGCGCGTCGATCAGCACGCTGGACAGCCGCAGCATGCCCAGCTCGAACACGGCGAACAGCCCGACCGGGCCGGCGCCGACGATTGCCACGTCGGTCTGAAGTGTCTGTGCCATGGCCTGCGGGTACGCCGAGTGGTGCGCGCGATCAAGCCGCGGGCAGAACAGGGGAAAAAGTCGTCCGGCTTGTCACCGACGGACCCGGAGAAAGGGGCACCGCGTTCTATCGCACCGGCTGGATCGGTGTCCCCGCCGCGCCCGGACGAGCCTGATGCCGATCAGCCGCCCGCCCGCGTCCGAACGTGGTGCCGATCAGCCCTCCGCGGACGGGTGCGACGCCACGACCACGTTGTAGCTACGCAGCTTGCCCTCGCGCATCAGCCGCAGGCGCACCGGCGTGCCGATCTGCTCTGCCCCAAGCAGGCTGCGCAGGCCGGTGGCACCCATGACGCTCTTGCCGTCGATCGCCAGCAGCACGTCGCCCAGCCGCACGCCGGCCTGGTCGGCCGGCCCGTTCGGCGTCAGGCTGACCACCAGCCGGCCGGATTTCTGGCCGGCCACCGGGCGGGCGTCGTCCGCCAGCGCGATCGGTTGCAGCGCGACGCCAAGCCAGGGGCGGCCTTCAATGGAGAGACGGGGTTGGGCAGCGGCCATCAGGCTCAGCGGATCGGCGAAACGCGCGATCGTGGGGTATGGCACCACCACCGCGTCGCCGCCGTGCCCGGGAAGCAGCATCCCGAGCAGTCCGCCGCGGGCATCCAGCACGAAGCCGCCTTCGCCGCCGCCATTGGGCAGGTCCAGGGTGATGGTCGGGCCGATCGGCCCGATTGCGCCGGCCCGGCGGATCATCGCCAGCCGAGCCGTCGGGCTGGCGTCGAGGTCGGCGCTGAGTACCACGGCCAGGCCGCCGACCATCGGTTCGGCCGGGCCGCGAATCGAGGGCCGGGCGATCGGGCTGTCCAACTCCAGCGAGGCGAGATTGGTGGCTGGGTCGCGCCGCGCCGGCCTGGCCGGCAGCAGCCCGGCACCTTGTGCGAGCACGATGGTGTAGCTCTCCTGGGCAGGCAGCGGCTGGTCGCAGGTGATCACCATATCCGCGCGCCATGTCAGGCCGGTGATATGCCGGTTGGGGCCGGTGCGAATGGCGCACAGCAACGGCGCCGCCTCGGTCACCAGCGCGGCGAGGGCATCGGACAGCTGTCCCAGCGTCTGCAGAATGGGTACCGTCATTGCGGGGATTCGACCGCTCCCGGGCATGTTCTCTGCGCTGAAGTCTGGCATATTGCTTCCGTGGCTGAACAGACACCGTTCCGAAACAGCGGAGTTAATCTAGCGCAAATCAGCCTGTACGCCCCAGATATTCGCGATACCTCACACGCAGGTCCGTTTTTTGCAGTTTGCCAGTCGCGGTATGCGGCAGTTCCGGCAGCACAACCACCGCGTCCGGCACCCACCATTTGGCAACCTTGCCCTCGTAGAACGTCAGCAACGAATTCGGGTCGATAGTATGGCCCGGGCGAGCCACAACCAGCAGCAGGGGCCGCTCATCCCATTTCGGGTG
>Ga0187809_10001103_pt1 | contig 13137 bp, 12 predicted proteins | sample NC_wetland_sal_i_8_FD_132415 | JGI IMG/M metagenome (GOLD analysis project Ga0187809, IMG submission 132415) | Wetland sediment microbial communities from Neuse River Estuary, North Carolina, USA - ASW_4 | ecosystem: Environmental > Aquatic > Freshwater > Wetlands > Sediment | place: USA: North... | reverse complement strand
CGGGACTTCATCGAGCAGGAGAGGGGTACCCGAGGCCCGCGGGGCGCGGCTCACGGCCGCGGCACCCCTGATCCGCTCCGCGCGGCCTTGACCATGTCGAGCTCGAGCGCGTCCATGAACACGAAGACACAGGTGGAGAGGAAGGTGGCCGCGAACCATGCTCCCGGCCCACTGAGAAACTCACCGCAGGCGAGCGCGCAGCCCATCGCCGCGCCCACCGACGCGAAGTCCATCAGCCGCGCGATCAGCCGGGTGCGGTCGGACGCGTCATCCTCCAGGCGGCCGAGGAACCTCAGACCCAATGCCTGGATGAGGCTGAATGCGACCACGGCCCCCAGGGCGGCGGCGAAGATCCCGATGAGGGTCGAGCCCCCCTGCACGCAGTTCAGTATGGCGTAGGAACCCGTAATGGTGACGGAATAACCATACGCCGAGGTGTTGTCCCGCAGGCTGATCGCCAATCCCGAGGACAATCTGAATGAGCGTGCAGGCATGGGGCTTCGCGATCGGAAGCACGATCCATGCCGCAGCGGCCGCCGCGGCGAAGCCGAGGCTCAATGAAACTGGCCGCGCCAGTTTCCACCGCGCCCACCAGGGCACCGCTTGGCAGCGCCAGCAGCGGCTCGGAAGCAATGAACCGGTTCTGCACCGCTCGTGAGACGAACCCCAGGATCAACGCGCTCGCCATGGCCGTCAGGAGCACGCCGTCGCACGCATCGGCGCCGTTCATTGGGTTGAAGCGGGCGCCGGTCACGTCCGGATACGTCTTTTCGCGTATAGCCCGGGCTCGCGGTGACGTCTAAGGTCACGAGACTCGAGGAGGTGCCATGGCTCGGAATCTCGAGTTTCGGTTGAACGGGCGCGAGGTGCGGCTCGACCTCGATCCGCAGCGGCCGCTGCTCGGGGTGCTGCGGGGCCCCCTGGCGCTGACGGGCACGAAATACGGCTGCGGCGAGGGGATCTGCGGAGCCTGCACCGTGCTCCTCGACGATCATCCCATTCGCTCCTGCGTGACTCCCCTCGGGGCGGTCGCAGGCAAGGATGTCCTGACCATCGAAGGACTCGCCCGGGACGGCCGGCTGCACCCACTGCAGCAGGCGTTCGTGGAGCACGGCGCTCTGCAGTGCGGGTACTGCACTCCGGGGATGATCCTCAGCGCCGAGGCGCTGCTGCGCAGCACGCCGCATCCCTCTCTCGAGGCGATCCGTCAGAGCCTCGAGCACAACCTGTGCCGCTGCGCGGCGCACCAGCGCATCCTCCAGGCGGTCATGGCCGCATCCGCCGCGGACCTCTCGAGATGAGCGAGCGCCTGCCCGTCAATCGCCGCCAGTTCCTCGGCATCGCGGCCGGCGGCGTCGCGGTGCTCGTCGGCTCCCGCGCGCTCGATACCATGCTGCAGCAGCGGCACTCCACGGCCCCCACGGATCTGAACACCTACCTGCTCATCGGCGACGATGGTCGGGTCACCGTGCTCACGGGCAAGATCGAGATGGGGCAGGGCGTGATGACCTCACTCGCGCAGATGGCGGCCGAGGAGCTCGGTGTCGCGCTCGCCAGCATCGACATGGTGATGGGGGACACCGAGCGCTGCCCGTGGGACATGGGCACTTTCGGGTCCCTCAGCACCCGGATGTTCGGGCCGGCGCTGCGGACGGCCGCGGCGCAGGCACGCGCCATCCTGCTGAGCATGGCGGCCGCGCGGCTCGGCGTGCCGAAGGATCGGCTCACCGTCCGCTCCGGCACGGTGTCCGTGATCGGCGAGAGCACCCGCACGGTGACCTATGCCGAGCTCGCGCGCGGCCGGAGGCTGCGCAAGATCGTGGGCGCGCGGGCGATACAGCGCAGCGCCGCGCAATTTCGCATCATCGGCCACTCGCCGCAGCGGCTCGACGGGCGCGCCAAGGTCACCGGCGAGGCGCGCTATGCCGCGGACATCCGTCTCCCCGGAATGTTGTATGCGCGGATCGTGCGGCCGCCGGCGCATGGCGCGAAGCTGCATCACCTCGACACGTCCGCGGCCGAAGCGATGCCGGGGGTCCGCGTCGTACGCAATGACGAGCTGGTGGCGGTGCTGCACGAGGACGAGCATCTCGCCGAGCTCGCACGCGCCAAGGTGATCGCCAGGTGGTCCGGCACCCCGACCCGGCCCGACAACGACAGCATCTTCGAGCATCTGGTCAGCGCAACCCAGACGCTGCAGGAGGTGTCGGCACGGGGCGCGCTGCGCATCGGCAGGCGCCGCGCCGCGCGGATCTTCAACACCGAGTACCGCAAGGGCTACGTGGCCCATGCCCCGATCGAGCCGCACGCGGCGCTCGCGCACGTCACCGCCTCCGGCGCGACCGTGTGGGCCTCGACGCAGACGCCATTCCCCACCCGCGACCGCATCGCCCAGGCCCTCGGTCTGCAGCCGAGGCACGTGCGCGTCATCACCCCGTTCCTCGGTGGCGGATTCGGGGGCAAGAGCGCCGACCGCCAGGCGTACGAGGCCGCGCGGCTCGCCGCAAGCTGCGGCCGGCCGGTGCAGGTCGCCTGGGATCGCGGCGAGGAGTTCTTCTACGACCGGTTCGATCCGGCCGCCGTGGTGAGGATCGTCTCCGGCCTGGATGGCGACGGCCGGATCGTGCTCTGGGATTATTCCGTCTATGGGGCGGGCGAGCGCGGCGCAATTCACCTGTACGAGGTGCCGAACCTGGCGATCAGGTCCGGCCAGGCACCGGCGTATGGCGATGCCGCGCAATCCTCGGCGCTGCATCCGTTCGAAGTGGGCCCCTGGCGGGCTCCCGGCGCCAACATGAACGTATTCGCCATCGAGTCGCAGATGGACCTGATGGCGACCGCCGCCCGGGTAGATCCCGTGACCTTCCGCCTGCGCCACCTCAGGGATCCGAGAATGCGCCACGTCCTTCAGACGGCCGTCGCCGGCTCGGGGTGGCCTCCGGCCCTCGGCCCGAGCGGGCGAGGAGTCGGGATCGCGTGCAGCACCGACGCGGGCAGTTATGTCGCGAGCGTCGGGCAGGTCTCGGTCGATCGCGCCACCGGTCGGGTGAGCGTTGCGCGCGTAGTATGCGCCGAGGATCTCGGGCTCGTGGTGAACCCCGAGGGCGTGCGCATGCAGATCGAGGGAGCGACCACCATGGGCATCGGCTATGCCCTCATGGAGGAGGTCCGGTTTCGCGGCACCGAGATTCTCGACCGCAGCTTCGCCAGCTATCACATCCCGACCTTCTCCACCGCACCCGAGGTGCGCTCGATTCTGGTGCCACATCCGGAGCTGCCGGCACAGGGAGCCGGCGAGCCGCCGATCACCACCGTGGGAGCCATGCTGGCCAATGCCGTCTTCGATGCGACCGGCGCCCGGCTGTCGCATCTGCCCATGACGCCTCAGCGCGTAATGGCCGCGCTGGCGAGGCCCGACCGGCCGCAGGCGCTCGGGCCATCCCGCTCAGCAACGCACGATCACCCTTCGCGCTGATCGCGCCCGTTCCGACTGCGAACTCTACCGCCGTAAGCTCGGGCGCGGACCCGGCGGGCGGCTGCGGTGAATCCCTATGGGATCGTGCGCATGCAAGGAGTACTCATGTCGAACCGACGAAAGTCGTCAGGACAGGGCCGTCAATGCTATCGCGGGGTGGGTCATGAAACGAATCCGCATCGCCGTCTCCTCCTACCCGATCATTCCCGTACTCCTGCTCGCATTCACGTGCGCGGCGGCAACCGCCTCGGAGGCCGCCCCGAAAGTCACGGTGTTGACAGCATCGGCAGCAGACGGCGAGTTCTCGTCTCCATTTACCGGCTTCGGCGCGGCTGTTTCCATTCATGCCGACACCGCACTCGTCGGCATCCCGCTGTACCTCCCATCGGAGGATGTACCCACACCGTCGGGTCGCGTCGGGATATTCACGCTCAAGAGATCCACGGGAGAGTGGATCCGGAGCGGCTCGTTGGACGTCAGCCATCCGCGGCCCAATGAGCAGATGTTCGGCAGCAGCGTCGTGCTTCGGGACAAGGATGCCGCGGTGGGGTCATTCGGCGCGGTCCGAATCTACGCGAGAACTCTCCAACGCTGGCACGTCATCGCGACCATCACGAGTCGGTCCGCAAACAGGATCCTGGGTCCGGTCCTCGCGTACGATGGGGACACTCTGGCCGTGGAGGTGTCCGATAGCGGCTCGTTACAGACGCTCGTCTATGTCTATCGGATCAGCCATCAGGGACAGGTGCATCTGGCCGTGAAGCTGCGGGCACCCCGAGGCGATGCCGGCGCATTCGGTAACGCGCTGGCGCTCGATCACGACACGCTCGTGGTCGGGTCCCCGGGGGGCTACTCGGTCAGCTCGATCTTCCCGCCCGGGGCGGCTTACGTCTATTCTCAGGCCAGGGGGACCTGGCGCCTGACGCAGACCCTCACTGGCGCTGAAGCCACGCAGAACAGTGATTTCGGGGCCGCCGTCGCCATTCAGGACCGGGTCATCCTGGTGGGCGCGCCATATGATGACCTGATCAGTGACAACGACTATACGAGGGCCGCCGGCGCCGTCTACGTATTTTGCCGGGATCATCACGGGCCCTGGTACCAGACCCAGAGGGTCCGCCCGACGGATCGCGACGAAGGCGTCAACTCGTTCCGCGGCTTCGGATGGAGCCTGGCGATGGCCGGTGACCGGGTCGCGATCGGCGCGCCATTGACGATCGACGCGTTTCAATCGGAACTCGGGCAGACGGACATTTATCGCTGGCAGGGGCGGAACCTGGCGTTCGAGCAGAGGCTTCAGGTATCGGCAGCCTCGCCGGGATTCGCCCTGAGCCTGTGGCGCGACCGCCTCATGATCGGTGTCGATACCTTTGTGCATGCGCCGATCAACCACGCCCTGATCGTGGATTTCGGGCGCACCGCGCATCCCTGAGGCGGATCTCCATCACCGGCGCGAGGTCACGCGCACGGCCCGCGCGAATTCATATCGCCTCTCGGAATCCGTCGTGACTTTGTGATTGCGCGCCGCCGACTCTCGCTATCATGCGGGTAACCGTACCGTCACCAGCTGACCGGAGACCTCATGGCGCGACGCGTCGTCTGCGTGCTCGCCTCCCTTATGGCAAGCGCGCCGCTTGCTGCTCTCGCGCATGCGCAACTGCGCGGCACGATCGCGACCACGACTGTCGCGGTCGACCTGCAGGCGGGACTGAGGGCTCCGGTACTGATGCGACTGCGTCCGGCCGATGGCCCCCAATGGGTGAATGCCGTGCCCGAGAGGCTGCCCACATCGGTCCAGCATGGCGCAACCTCCATCCCGCTCAGGTGGCGGCTGGCGCGTGGGCTCTCTTCCGTCGGGCCCACCCGGATCGAGTTTGTCTACGAATCACGGCGTCCTCACCTGCGGCTCACCTCTGAATGGTATGTCCGGGCGGCTTTCGGTCCGGTGGAGCATCGCATCACCATCGACAATCTGAGCGACCATGAATACTGGATCGCGCCGCCGGACAGCCTGCGCCTGTCATGGCAGGTCGCCCCGCGTACGCCGCTCACGCAGTTCTACGTCGAGAAGGGCGCAGGCGAGCCCACCTCGCATGGCACCCACTCGATCAATGTCCCCGACGGGTACGCCTGGACGGGGTGGTCGACCACTTTCGCCCATCCGGTGCCGGGCAGGCCGCGGGAGATCATTCCCTATGAAGCGGTGTTCTCGCCCGCGACCGGCGGGCGAGGGTGGTATGCGGGCATCGAGTTCAGCGGTCGCACCCGCATCACTCTGGCGCGAGCCGGAGATCACCTGAGCAGCGCGCTGGGCCTCGATCCGACGCCCGCCCCGGTCATCACGCGGCTGGCACCGGGAAAGGCATTCGTGACGCCGACGGTGTTTCTCGGCGCCTTCTCGGGAGGCCCGGATGGCGCCGGCAATCAGCTGCGGCCCTGGGTCCGAGCCGTGCTCGGTTCGCCACGCACCTGGAGTGACCCTGACTACCCCCTCACGGTCGATAACAGCTGGGGAGTGGGGATCGACATCAACGAAGCCGCCGCCCGGAAGATGATCAAGGACGCCGCGGCGCTCGGCTTCGAGATGTTCCACCTCGATGCCGGCTGGTTTCGCGAAGTAGGGGACTGGTATCCCGATCCACGGAAATTCCCGCATGGGCTGCTGCCATTGGTCGAGGACGCGCATGCGCACGGGATGAAGTTCGGCCTCTGGGTGGATTGGGCGCAGGCGGGTCTCGACCGCGAGCCCGGCGCGCTCGATCTGCGCAAGCCCGCGGTTCGCGACTGGCTGGTCGCGGACGTACCGCCGCACTGGAAGCCACAGCCGTTCAAGGGACAGACGATCGATCTCGGGGTTCCTGCCGCAAAGGCGTATGCGCTGGGCGAGGTCAACCGGATCGTCAGCGATTATCACCTGGACATGCTCGAGCACGACGGCTACCTGGTGGCGCAGGGATGCACGCGGACGGATCACCCGCACGCTGCGCCCGAGCCGCGACACATGACCGTGGAGCACTACCAGGGCGAGGACATCGTGACCAGCTCCAACTCCACCGACGTGAGCTATCACGCGGTGCGCGCCTATTACGACATCTACGCGCGGCTGCGGCGGCGGCATCCGGATCTGCTGCTGGAGATCTGTAATGACGGCGGCCGGATGATCGACTTCGGGAGCGCCGCGCACGGCGATTACTTCTCGATCACCGACACCTACACCCCGCTTGCCAACCGGCAGGCGTTCTACGACGCGAGCTTCGTGCTGCCGCCGGCGATGCTGGAGTCCTACGAGCAGAAATGGCCCACCCCGACACGGGGGCGGTTCCTCTACATGCTGCGCAGCGGCATGATGGGCTGGCTGACGGTCATGCAGAACACGAACGACTGGACCCGGACGCAGCATGCGGCGGCGCGCCGGGCCCTGGCTCTGTATAAAACCCGATTGCGGCCCCTCATTCGTGACGCCGAGCTCTTCCACATCTCGGCACGCCCGGACGGCGTGCACTGGGACGGAATGGAGTACTGGGATCCCCAGCGCAGGCGTGGCGTGGTATTTGCGTTTCACGGCTCGGATCCCGCGGAGCGTACGCACCGCTTCATATTGAAGGGTCTCGAGTCGTCCGGACTCTATGAGTTGCATTTCGAGGATGGCACGGCGCCGGATATCAGGGTGTCAGGCAGGCAGCTCATGACCTCCGGCATTGCCGTCGCGCTGCCGCAGCCGCTCACCTCGGAGCTCGTGTTCCTCAGCGCGGTGAGCGACAGGAGCCACAGGCCGCCAATCGGATCGTCCTCGGGGTAAGCCGCCAAGGGGAGGGCGGCGGCAAATTGCCTTCCGTCGCTCTCCGCATCGGGAACGGATGATCCTTGCAGACGCTGGCGCCCGCGTTGACCTCCAGGAACGCACGCAACGTCCGACCGGATGCACCAAACATACGCCGATACAGCGTCCTCGTACGAGAGTTGATCCTCGGTCGATCCATTGACCGAAATAGTCCACTCATGCCAGTCTGCCTCGGTTCGACACGACGGAAACTCGTCATGGCCGTCAGCCGGCAAGACGCCCTGCATCACACCTACGGCGAATACCTCACCTGGCCGGAAGGGCACCCGGCCGAGCTGATCAATGGCACGGCCTACATCAGGGAGCCGCCGGCACCTTCACGGTTGCATCAGGAGATCGCGGGAGAGCTGTATCTTCAGGTCAGACTGGCTCTGGACGGCCACTCCTGTCGCGCCTATATCGCTCCCTTCGACGTGCGACTGCCGCGGCACGGGGAAGCCGACGAGCTGATCGATACCGTGATTCAGCCAGACGTTCTCATCGTCTGCGACCTGCTCAAGCTCGACGAGCGCGGCATGCGAGGCGCCCCGGATTGGGTCGCGGAGGTTCTCTCGCCCGCGACCGCGCGCCACGACAGGCTGATCAAACTGCCGGCCTATGAGCGCGCGGGAGTCGCGGAAACGTGGCTCATCGATCCCCCCGCGCGAATAGCGACCCTTCATCGTCTTCGAGGCGGCCGTTACGGCCCGCCCGCTGTCGTCGAGCTGAGGGGCAGAACACCTGTTGCCTCGGTTGCCGGCGTGGTCATCGACTGGGGCCGGTTTCCATCGTCCGCGTGGTGACGCGATGGCGCCGACCGCCGCTGCAGGTCATGCGCCGGGACCCAGGGACTCGAATCGCATGTTGATGTGGTTTCTCCAATACTTGTGTAACTATTTGATATAACAGACATGTAGCCACTCCCGGGAGCCAAGCGCCACCAGACCGTGAATGAGCGTCAGTCTTGGCTGGGCGGGCTTCGTCAGAACGGATGGACGATGGATCCGATGGAGTGGCCGCCACTTGCCCGGGCGGATGCTTGGGCAGGGCCGGGCCGGGTGATAATGCAATCCACGAGGGTCGCATCCATGAAAAAAGCAATCGCCCGCCTCCTGTCATGTCTGGCTCTGGCGCTACCGCTGATCGCGGCGGCCGCACCGACCCGCAGCCACTATCTTTTCGTATGGGCGATGGAAGCGAAATATCCGCAAGCCTCCACGCTGTCGCTGATGGCAGCCGATCCGGCTGCGCGGCGCCGAGTGCAGGGATTGGGCAAGGACTTCCTCGCGGTCTTCGACATCCGCCCGGGCGCATCATTCGGCAGACTCGTCGCGATGCTCCCCGTAGGCGAGGCCGTAATGGCCCACCACACGAACTATGCGGAACCTCCGGACGACGTGCTCTACGCAAACGACTGGGCCGGGAACCACACGTACGTCTTCGACTTGCGCGATCCTCGGCATCCCCGACTGCTGCGCCAATTCGGTGGCGTGGGCGCCTACGGCTATCCCCATTCCTTTGTCTATCTCTCCAAAGGCAATACGCTCGCGACCTTTCAATATTCCGGCGGATTCAACCACGCCGCTGGCGGGCTGGTTGAGTTCAACCCGCAGGGTCGGGTGGTGCGCACCGCCTCAGCGGCCGCGCCCGGACATCCCAACATTCGCCCATACAGTCTCGCCGTTGCGGAACAGCTCGATCGTGTCGTGACCGGCAGCGCGGACATGATGGGCGCGCAGGCGAGCCACGTGGCGCAGGTCTGGCGGCTATCGGATCTGAAACTGATTGGGACCATGCGGCTACCGCCACAAGCCGACTGGTACAACGACACCCCGGCCGATGCGTCGGAGCCGCGTGTGCTGGCGGACGGCAAAACGGTCGTGGTTCCAACGTTTAATTGCGGCCTCTACGTGGTGCGCAACCTGGCCGGCGACCACCCGACGCTGCAGCACATCTACGATTTTGGCTACCGCGTATGTGAGATCCCGGTAGTCGTCGGCCCTTACCTGGTGGAAGCCATGGAGAGCGGGCACGCGATCGTGAGTCTCGATCTACACGATCCGGAGCATCCGCGCGAAGTCGGCCGCATTCTGCTGCCGCCGGATGAGTATCCACATTGGCTCGCGCTCGAGCCGGGCGGGAATCGCCTGGCCATCACCGGTCCCGGCGCGCTGGCAACCCGAGTCCGGTTCGCAACGATCGATCTGCACACGGGGAGCCTGAAACTCGACCCGGCGACGATCGACTTCACGCGCGCCTGGCCGGACGGGTGGCACGGCAGCGCGATCCCGCACGGCGCCGTGTTCAGCAATCCCTGAATCGATGGGAAGCCGAGACGTCGCATGGAAGGGTCGAAGCGCGGAACGCTGCCGCCGGGCAGCAGCGCCACGTCCCTGCGACCCGATATCTATAATTTTACTTAATATATATTATGCGTAGTGCGGCGGCGATTGTATACTTGAGAAACCCAATGGCCCGAACTACCCTTGGCCTGCGTGACAGGCTGGCCCTTGAGGCGCGCCGCTACTTGGCGCGCTTCTTCGGCTTCTTCTTCGGCTCGGCCTTACCGCGCGGCTTCGGCGGCGTGCTCAGCATCCTGCGCAGCACGTCGTCGGGGCTCGGGGTCGGCTTGGGTTTGTCCTGTGTCATAGAGGCATAGTAGCTGTGTCGGTTCGAACCTCAAATGTTCTCGGAAAGTCGGGACTGCGCAGAGTCTTCGCTTCGGCGGTCTTCGCGCGGACCACGGCGTCGAAGATCGCGTCTCTAATGGCCAGAAAGTCACCGGCCTGGAACGCGGAGATTCGGCGGGCGCCAGGAAGAACGTACAGCCCATCACTCGGCCAGAGCTGGACAAAACCGGCTTGTGTGACAGCCATGGTGACGATCTGCGCGAGCGGCTGAAAGCCGCCCTCAACGTTAGTGCCGAAGATCGCAAAGCAGATGCCACCGGCACCGCAGAAGGTCACATGGGCGACTGGGATATCGCCTTTTCCGTCGCTACCGCTCATTGGCCCGACGTTCTTTGAATCGGCTATCCCGCAGTGAATGATTGGGCTGGAAAGCCCATCGAATGGCGCGCACCAGTATAGCCAGTGCTGAGGCGGGGCTTTGTCCGCCATGAAAGCGCGTCGCTGAGAGTCTTTTAGAGTTGTGTACTCTGGCGCGGACGTGGAATACACGAAAGTGAACATCGTGGCCCACTGCGCCAGAAGCCTGCGCTCGTCCCTCGCGATTGCTCCATGCTTGCGCGTCAACAGCGGAAGTAGCACTGGTTTTGCTGAATTTTGCAGGTCGCTCATCCATCTGTTGTTGCAGGTTTCGCAGACGACCTTGAGCTTTTGACTCCTTGCATCTCCTTTGACATGCAATGGTCCGTGCCTGACGGTCAGAGACCTATCATCAAACCGTCCCTCCTGAATTAGCTGCGTACCTTGGCCGCGAGGCAGATATGGGCGCATCCAATCTGCCCAAACGTGCTCCCTCGATATGGGCGTGCCGCCGCAAAAGATGCAGAGGCGCGGCGGATTCTGCTTTCTCTTTATTCTCATGTCACTCTCAGGAGCAAGCCCATGGGCGACATGCCACATGAATACACTAGAGGGCTGCCGCCCCAGATGTTAGGCTTTTTCGAATCTCGTCAACCGCGAACTCGAATCCTTCGGCTACTGCGTCCGGTACTGGGTTTGGGGCGATTGTTGCGAGACCGAATTGCTTCAATTCTTCTAGCTTTGCAACCACCATCGCATGGTTAGGGTGCAGTTTCCCCATTAGCTCAGAAAACAAAAGCAGTCCGTGAACTTCGCCCATCAAGAACGCTATTGAGTGCTCGACAGCCTGTTGCGACATTGGCATTAGTCTTCTCCGTCTATCCAACGCAGGAAGCAGATTTCTTTGATTGCGGCGATGACCGACCGAGCCAATACTTCTGTGGCGACTCGTTTAGGCTTGGTCAGGCCCCCGATAAGTTAGGCGCTTGCCTCCGATGCTCTTGAGCGCGATCGCGGTGCGAGTGACGTCCGTGATGCCGAGCTTCGCGCGAGTGTTCATGCGGAAGTCGAACTCGGCCAAGTAGCGATGCAGGTGCTTCTTGTCCATGTGCTGGTAGGTGCCGACGAGACCGCGCTTGAAGATGCTGAAGTAGCCTTCCAGCGTATTCGTGTGGACATCACCGCGCGCCCATTCGAATTTTGAGTGGTCCACTGACTCGTGGTTGACGACCTGAAACTTGTACATCTGCGAGCCGTCCGTGACGAGACGGCTGCGCTCGTCAAGGTGCGTGACCAGATGCTCGCGGACGGTTTTCTCCGTCAGCGTCACCGAGCGGACGTTTCCGCCGCGCTCCATGAGGCTCATCACGCCGGGAGCATTGCGAGCATTCAGGGTGTGGTCTTTCGGCTTGCGGGTCTTGGGAGACTTCGCCAGATAGGTCTCGTCGGCCTCAACCGTCTTGCCGGGACCGCCGAGCGGACCGGAGTCCTTCGCGGGTGCCATCGCCTCACGAATGCGGTGCGTCATGAACCATGCGGTCTTGTACGTCACGCCGAGGGTGCGTGCGATCTGGTGCGAGCTGATGCCTTTCTTGGACGAGCACATCAGGTGCGTCGCCAGAAGCCACTTGGTCAGCGGGATCTTGGACCGCTCGAAGACGGTGCCCACGGTCACGGAGAACTGCTCACGGCAGTCCTTGCACTTCAGGAGACCGGGGCGAGCCTTCTTGCCCTTGGCGCCGCCAGAGCCTTCCAGACGGTAGTGCTCGGCGGTAGAGCCGCAGTGCGGGCAGACCGGGCCATCGGGCCAGCGGATCGCCTCAAGGTGCTTGCGGGCTTCGTTTTCGTCGTGGAACTGGGGCTGGTCGAACATGGCGGAATTCCTTCTTATTGGCCGCCATTCTGGCCCCAGACCATGGGTTTGTCAAGTATATAATCGCCAGTGCGGCCTAGAGCCCGGCGATGACATACCGCGCAGCAGCTCTTGGACACAAATGTGGGAACGTTTTGACAACAAGGTGATATCGCAGACGGCACCGAGGCCGCTAAGCCAAACCTGCATTGTACGGACCGCTGATAGCTGCCGGGTCCAAACGTGTCGATCAAGCGCTCTCGTTGCAGATGGCGCGTGGGCCTAGCTCAGGGCCAATGGGACGGTTCAAACGAGATGCCGCCCAAGGAACTCTCGCATCGCTTCTATTCGCGTCGCGATGACTATGGGGCTCTTCTCAATCCAGCTGCAGAGCATTCCTGTCACCTGGGCAAGCTCGGGGGACCACGTCTTCTTCTGAGATTCACATTCCATGCGCCGGGTGTTCCAGACCAAGGACCGGCTCAGCCCGGGCGGAAGTGAAAGCGGGACGCCGTTCTTCGGTTCAACGCTTTCTGCCCTCCCGGGAGCGTAAACGAGTGAGAAATAATTCGTGTGTAAACCAGGAATCGAGTGCTCTGGTGGCAACGCCTGGGTTAATAGGCGTGTTGCAGGAGTAAAAAGCGTTTCAAAGGCGAAACCTGCGCGGGCGCCGGGATATCCGGTGATGAGATGTCACGAGCCACGGAAGGACGTTCGTGGACGCAGAGTAGGAGATTTCTTCGCGCAATGCCTCTAGATGTCAACGGCTGACGTCCCTTCCCGTGGTGTACGAGTTTTCTGATCTTCCTCTTGGGATCCGAGCCTTACGCTCGTGAACCCGTAGGGCGGACGCGGTCCCCGAAGGGGCCGCGGAGGCTGTAGAGGCGGTCACCGTGAGTCTGGTTTAAGGTTGGGGTTACCACACCATCCAATCTGAACCTGGGAGCATCACGATGACCACCAAGGCCAATATCTCACTCGCCGAGCTCGCGGAAAAGGGCGG
>Ga0187809_10001102_pt1 | contig 13138 bp, 5 predicted proteins | sample NC_wetland_sal_i_8_FD_132415 | JGI IMG/M metagenome (GOLD analysis project Ga0187809, IMG submission 132415) | Wetland sediment microbial communities from Neuse River Estuary, North Carolina, USA - ASW_4 | ecosystem: Environmental > Aquatic > Freshwater > Wetlands > Sediment | place: USA: North... | reverse complement strand
TGGTGTCGTCGTTGAGGAGCACGGCCAGCCGGTTGGCCGCGTCGAAGCGCCCGAACGCGTAAAGGTGATCCGCATCGTCCGTGAGCAGCGTGATGAAGGATCCCGTGCGCAGCGCGGCGTACTGTTTGCGGATGGCGATCAGCTTGCGGGTCAGTGCCACCGCGGGGTTGGCGGTGCTGGCCTGCGACCAGTCGAACGGGCGGCGGTCGTCGGGGTCGTTGCCGCCCGGCATGGCGTATTCGTCGCCATAGTAGATGCCTGGCGTGCCGACATAGGTGAACTGGAAGATCATCGCCAGCTCGGTTCGCGCCGGATCGTCGCCGCAGCGGGTCGTGAAGCGCACCGTATCGTGGGTGCCGAGCTCGTTGGTCATGACCTCCTGGGCGCTCACCGGCAGCTCCGCCCGCGTGGCGTGCAGCCAGGCATCGAAGCGGGACACGTCGAGCGAGGCGCTCTTGCCACCCTGGTCGACGCCGCAGAGCCATTCGGACAGCGGCGTGGTGAAGCCGTTGTAGTTCATGGCGCTGTCCCACTCCGTGCCGTCATCCAGCCACGGGGAGGCGTCCTGCCAGTACTCGCCCAGGATTTCCGCGTCGGGGTTGACGGACTTCACTGCCGTGCGCAGCTCGCGCATGATCTGGTGATTGACCGCGTCGCTGCCGCCATTGCCGTCGGCGTCGAGCATCTGCGCCGAATCCAGCCGCCAGCCGTCGATGTCATACGGGGGCTTCAGATAGGTCTGCACGACCGACGTGGGGCTGGCGTAGATCTGCTGCCGCACCGGCGAGCCGCTTACGCCATAGTCGAGCTTCGGCATCCCCGCGTAGCCGGCGAATCCGCTGTACTGGTTCGGCCAGCTCTGGAAGGTGTACCAGTCGTAGTAGGGGCTCGATTGCGACTGGTAGGCGCCCGTGACGGAGCACTCGAAGGTGCCGTAGGTATATCTGCCGAACCAGCAGGAGGTATCGCCGGTGTGGTTGAAGACCCCATCGAGCAGAATGTAGCCGCGCGGCCCGTTGCTGCCGCTGTGGATGTCCTGGATGAGCTTCTCCAGGTCGGCGGTGGTGCCGAACGCCGGGTCGACGGCGTAGTAGTCCGCCGTGTCGTACTTGTGGTTGCTCGGCGACTCGAAGATCGGCGTCAGCCAGAGGATGTCCGCGCCCAGCGTGTCCTTGATGTAGCTCAGCTTGCGGTCGATCCCGGCCAGATCGCCGCCGTAGAACACCTCGCTGTTGCAGCTGCCGGGTCCAGGAAACACGCTCGTGCCCCAGGCATGATGCTCGGTGGTGCAGCCCCGGTACTGGTACTGGCCGCTGCTGACGTCATTGGCGGGGTCGCCGTCGTAGAAGCGATCGACGAAGATCTGGTACAGGACCCCGTTCTTCATCCAATCCGGTGTCTTGAAGCCCGGCAGCACCAGGAAGTCACCGGAGCTGGGCTCCGAGAGGCTCGGCCCCGCAGCGTTGTACCACGCGGTCTCGCCGCCGCTCACGACCTGAAAGCGGTAGTGCTTGTCCGAGGCGCTGGCCGGCAGCGTGCCTCGCCAGTAGTCGAAGGTGCCCGTCGCATCGGTCGACGTGATGCGCATCGGAACGAAGTGGTAGGAGCCGTCCGCCGCATCGTAGTACTTGATGTTGGCGGCATTGACGTTGCCGTGCCGGGCGCGCAGCGTGAGGGTCACGGGCTGTGTGGCGGTCGGCTCCGGAGCGCTGTCGAGCATCGAGCCCTGGTCGGCGAAGAGGGATGCGGTGTCGATCGACCCCGTCCCGCTCGGCGCCGCCCCGGCGCGCCCGCCGGCGGAGCCGCTCCTGACCGAGCCGGCGCCGCCACATCCGGCGAGGACACCGGTCAGCAGTGCGATGGCACCCACGGGAACGCCGCGCAGCCCGCGCGTGCGCAAGCGGTGAGCAGGCGCCATGGCTATCGTGACTCCTGCAGGCGCAGCCGGGCCTGGATGCCCGCGGGCAACCTGACGTAGGTCACGCCGCCGAAGCGGTCGCCACCGATCGTCCAGCAGGCGCTCGCGCAGCGGCGCAGCGCCGCCAGATCGGGCACCCGCGCCAGAGGCGCGCCATTGCGGCTGACCGTGGCGGCCAGCACGCGGTGCACGGCGAAGACGAAGTGCGCCACGGACGAGTGGTAGGTGCCGCTCGAGGCGCCGGTGCGCAGAGTGACCTGCGTGCCGGCCGCCTGCGCGCTCAGCCGCTGCAGGAAATAGCGGCCCTGCTCGTAGGCGTAGGTCCTGCCGTCGTCCTCGTAGTAGTCGAAGTGCGTCTGCTTCGCAGCCGGAAAGACGTTCACGCGCACGGTGGTGACCGGGCGCTCCCCCACGTAGTCCATCGCGGGCTGCGTCGGAATGATCGCTCCCTGGCGGATGAAGAGCGGGATGTCGCTCCACCCTGTGCTGTCGACGGGGAGGGTGACGGTCCTGCCGCCGAGATGGATCCTGCCGCTCGACCAGTCCGTCCAGACGCCCGGCGGCAGATAGACTCGCTTCCGTGTCTGGTCCTGCCGTACGACGGGCGAGACCAGGAGCCAGCGGCCGAAGAGCCACGCGCTCGAGTCATTGCGCACCTTCGCATCGCGCGGCCAGTCGAAGCTCAGCGGCCTGACGAGCCCGACGCCGGCCACGTGATCGTGCCAGGCGTAGGAGTACATGTAAGGCAGCAGCTCGTAGCGCAGCCGGATCGCATGCGTCGCGGCGCGCTCGGCGATCGGGCCATAGCGCCAGGGCTGGCGCTTCTCACCGAAGGTGCCGTGCACCCGGAAGATCGGGGTGAAGGCGCCGAACTCCATCCAGCGGGCGTAGTTCTGGTCGGACGGATGGCCCTTGAAGCCGCCACCATCCATGCTCCACCACATCTCCCCGACATCGATCGCGCTCAGCATCCGCGAGCGCTGCATGGCCATCGTGGCAAAGCCGGTCTCGATGTCGCCCGACCACAGCCCGTAGGCGTATCGCTGCGCGCCGAGCCAGAAGTTGCGGTTCAGCGAGAAGACGCGCGTGTCCGTCGTGCGCCGCTGCCCCTCGTAGAGCGCACGCTCCATGTTGAGGAACTGCGTGTTGCCGCCGGCCTCGTCGGCCTCGTCGTTCCACCAGCCGACGATGCCCGTGCGGAAGCTGTGCTGCAGCGTGGGATTGAAGAACCAGGCGCGGGTCGCCGGGTTGTCGAAGTCCAGGTTCCTGACCGGCTTGTGCGAGAAGTAGTCGAGGCTCGCCTTCTGCCCGGGGATCCAGAGGTGATGGGACGTGGCGTAGCGGCCTTCCTCCGTGTCGACGTGGATGCGCGGCTTCATGATGCCGATGAGGTGCACGCCTTCCCGCTCGAGCTGCCGCCCCAGCTTGCCGCTCGGGCCGTCGGGGAATTTCTGCCGATTCCAGCGAAACTCTCCATAGCGGTCCTTCCCCCATGCCTTCCAGTCGAAATCGAGCTCGAAGGCATCGAGCGGGATCCGCTTGGCGCGATAGGTGTGGACGATGCTCAGCAGCTCCCGCTGGTCGATCCCCCACTGGCTGTTGATGAAGCCGAGGGACCATTCCGGGAAGAGCGGCGCGGCGCCGCTCAGCCGCCGCACGGCCGCGAAGATCGCCGGCGGGCGGCCCGCGATCACATAGAAATCGGGATCCGGGCGCGACAGCCTGGACACGCGCAGGCTTCCCGGCGCCAGGTGGAAGATCGCGCCGCCCCTGGAATCGAGGAGGACGGCGAAGCCGCTGGTGCTCCAGACGAGCGGCGCACCGGCATCACCCTGCTCGCCCGCCTTGGCGACCTGTGTGCCGAGGCGCACCAGGCCCGGGGGCTTGCTGGCGAAGGCGTTGCTGCCGTCTATCCCGTAGAGCGGCGCGTTGCGCGCGAAGCGCACCGCCAGCGAGCCGCGGGCCAGATGCGTCAGAGCCGGCAGTCGCAACAGCGGCTTGCGGGCATCGGCACGGAAGACGGTGAGCTGGCCCGTCGCCTCATCGAGCGCAACCCGCAGCCGTCCTCCCCGCAGGATGACATTTCGACCCTGCCGGCCGGCAACCATGCGGGTGGCGGCCGGGTGCGACCGCGGCGCCATCACCAGCGTCGGCGGCGTCGCGCCGCTCGCGGGGACGAAGTGCACGTGCAGGACGTTTCCATCGATCACCCGCAGCGACAGCGTGCCGCCGGACAGATGCCAGTCGGCGCCCGTGGGCCGCAACCGCACCGCATTCGGCGTGTCCGCCGCGGTGTGCGCGAGGGCTTGTCCGCCCGTTACGAGAAGCAGCGCGCCGAGCGCGCCCAGCCGGGCCCGATGTCCTGTCATGCGTTCCTGCCTTCGATGGAACTGAATGGAGCCGCGGCGCCGCTACTGCAGGATCGCGGTGGAATACGCCGGCATCGTGAGACGGCGCCCGATCAGGCGGATGCCGCGGCGCGTGCGTCGGATCACTTCATGGAAGCGAGCATCTGGCAGCGTGATGTGCCGGACGGCGCCGGAGAGATTGTGGATCACCAGCAGCCGCTGGCTGTGGTCGGCGCGCACGTAGGCGCTCACCGGGCCGCCGTCCGCCGGGTAAGGCGCCATGCCGCCGTCGCGCAGCGCCGGCAGCTCGATCCGCCAGTGAATCAGCCGGCGGTAGAAGTTGAGCAGCGAGCGCGGGTCGACGCGCTCCGCAGCGACCGAGAGTGCGGGCGATGCGTTGTCGGGCGCCGGCTCCCAGGAGGTCTCGTCGGCGGCGCGCGGGCTGCGGTCCCAGCGCATGGGCTGGCGAATCTCCGGGTCGGGCTTGACGCCGTGCATGCCGATCTCCTCGCCGTAATAGACGAACGGAATGCCCGGCATCGTCAGCGACATGGCGGCCGCCATGCGCATGTGATTCGCGTTGCCGTTCAGCTGATCGATCACCCGGTTGCGGTCGTGATTGCTGATGAACGGCGCGTCGACGATCGGCCACGGGCCGGCGTGCCGGCGAAAGCGGCGCAACGCCGCCTGGACGTAGGCGCCGGGATCCGGGCTGCTCTCGCTGGCGGCGGCCGCGACCAGCCGCTTCGCGAGGGGAAAGTCGAACACGGAATTCAGCGCAGCGTAATAAGGCGTAGCCTGCGCCTCCGTCTGCGCCGGCACCTCGCCGAGCAAGAAGACCTTCGGGTCCGTCGCGCGGAGCCCCTCGTGGTACTGGCGCCACCAGGCGATGTTCTTGCCGATGGCGCTTGGGCTGCCGACGTCCGACTTGAAATCGATGTAGATCTGGGTCGTGGCGTCCAGCCGGAACCCATCGACGCCCTGCGCCAGCCAGAAGCGCCCCACCTTGATCATCTCCCGACGCACTGCCGGGTTGTCGTAGTTGAGGTCCGGCATACCGGCGCTGAAATCCCCGAGGTAGTACTCGCCGCCGGCGCGATGCCAGGCGGGAGTCCCCAACGCGCTCGGCGCGGAGAGATCCGTGCCCTTGCCGGCCCACGTGTACCAGCCGTGGTAGGAGCTCTTCGGATCGAGCGCCTGCCGGAACCACGGGTTCTGGTCGCTGGTGTGGTTGAGCACCATGTCGATCAGCACCTTGATGCCGCGCGCATGGGCTTGCCGCAGCAGCCGATGGAAGTCCGCCATCGTGCCGAACTGCGGATTGACGGCGAAATAGTTGGTGACGTCGTAGCCGTGGTAGCTCGGGGACGGAAAGATCGGGGTGAGCCAGAGGCCGCTCACGCCCAGCCACTTCAGGTAATCGAGCTTCGCGGTGATGCCGTTGAGGTCACCGATGCCGTCGCCGTTCGAGTCAGCGAACGAGCGCACGAAAATCTCGTAGTAGACTCCTGACGGGGCCTGCCGGGGGGGAGTCGCGGCACCGGCCGGCGCGGCGAGAAGTGCGAATGCCGCGCCGGCGAGTGCCGCAGTGAGCCTGCGATATCGCCCTGGCTTCCAGGGAGACGGGATCATCGCCTAAGAATGCGGTGCCGGGGCACGGGTTGGCAATGGAACGCATACGTATTCAGCAGCCTCGCATGCGCACGAGCGCATTCGGCGCCCGAGGTCGGCATCGGCAAGGTGAATGCGGCTGGGCTGATCCTCGGAATCCGTCGGAAGAAATTCCGGAAGAATCCGTGCGGGATCGACGGCATTGATCTCGTCACTTCACTGCGTCGCATCTGCGAGCCAAATACAACGTAGTTTTCGGATGCTGTTAGAAACGTCGGATTTCTCTGCGAATTTCGTCCAAATGCCCGCTTCCACGCCCGGTCCCGGCGGCGTACGCTGCCTCGTGGATTCCCGGAGAGGCGAACCCAGTGAGCACGATCACGGAACTCAAACAGGCGCTGCGCCGCCTGTCGGCAGCAGAACTGGAGGGCATCGCGCGCTGGCTCGAGGCGTTGGTGGAGGAATCGCGCCACCGAGCCCGTCACATCCGCGAGGCTCGGCCGGAATACGCCTCGGCAGAGCCGCTGCTCATGACGTGGGAAGAGTACCTGGCTTTCGAGGAACAAAGCCCGTATCGCCACGAGTACGTCAACGGCGCCGTGTACGCGATGAGCGGCGCGAGTCTGGCGCACAACCGTATCGCGCAGAAGCTCGTCGTCGCCTTGGGCGCCCATCTGCAGGGAGGGCCGTGTGAGCCCTTCTTTCTGGAAGCCAGACTCGAGATCGTGTCCGGCACCGAGCAGATCGTGTACTACCCCGACGTGATGGTGTCCTGCCGGCCCGAGGACCGGACCGATCAGGCGATCCGCAACCCCACGCTGGTGGTGGAGATCCTCTCGGAATCGACGCAGCACGTCGACCGGCGGGAGAAAGCGTTGACCTATCAGCGGGTCGCGGCCATCGAGGAGTACGTGCTGATTGCCCAGGACCGCCCGCAGCTCATCTTTCACCGCCGGGCGGACGCATGGCAACCGCTGCTCTGCTCCGGTATGGACGCGCTCGCCGAGTTCCGCTCGATCGGGCTGCGGATCCCGTTGCCGCGGATCTACGAAGGCACCCTGCCTGCCCCGGGGAGCGCCTGAGCGAGGGGTCTTCCGCTCGAGCCCGGATCAGCGGGCTGGTGCCGCGCAGTGCGCCGCGATGAACCGCTCGTGGCTGCTCATGCGCTCGACGGCGCCGCCGATCAGCCTGCGGATGTTGCCGAGGAAATCCTCGAGCTTCTCGTCCGCCAGGCCATCGGCCAGCGGGTGGTGGCGCCGCGGCAGAATGCCCTGCCCGACCATCACCTGCAGCCACGATTGCTCGGTGAAGAGCTCCTCGCCTTCGCGGAAGATCTGCCCCGTCGCAGAGAAGAGATCCAGCTTGCGCCGCAGGCCGTCCGGGGCCGGCAGCGCGGCGCACCGCCGCCAGAACGCGGTATCGCGCCGCTCCGTGGCCCGGTAGTGCAGGATGAGGAAATCGCGCACCTGCTCGTATTCCAGGCGCGCGTTGCGGTTGTATTCCGCGAGGATCGCCGGGTCGCAGCCGCGATCCGGGAAGAGCGACAGCAGCCGGCTGACGCCCGACTGGATCAAATGGATCGCGGTCGATTCGAGCGGCTCCAGAAATCCGGCCGCGAGGCCGATGGCCACGCAGTTGCGCGACCAGATCTGCCGGCGCACGCCCGACTTGAACCGGATCGGCCGCGGCTCGCCCAGCGCCTCGCCGTCGAGCGAGGCGAGAAGGATGGCGGTGGCCTCGTCGTCGCTCATGAACTCGCTGCAATACACGTGACCGTTGCCCGTGCGGTGCTGCAGCGGGATCCGCCACTGCCAGCCGGCCGGGCGCGCATTGGCCTGCGTATACGGGCGCATGGGCGAGGCGGGCGCGCTCGCGACGGCCAGGGCGCGATCGCAGGCCAGCCAGTTACTCCAGTCCTCGAAGGCGCTGCCGAGCGCGCCCTCGATCAGCAGTCCGCGGAAGCCCGAGCAGTCGAGGAAGAGGTCGCCTTCGATGCGCTCGCCGCCCTCGAGCACGGTCGCCTCGATGAACCCGTCCTCCCCGCGCAATCGCACATCGACGACCTTGCCTTCCGTCCTCCTGACGCCCCGCTGCTCGGCATAGCCGCGCAGCAGGCGGCCGTACAGCGCCGCGTCGAACTGGAACGCGTACTTGAGGCCGGCCATGGGGCTGCTGCCGATCCGCTCGAGCCGCGCCATCCGGCAGGCCCTCGCGGCCGCTGAATTGAGCGAGTAGCTCCAGAGGTCCTCGTCCCGCCCATCCGCCCTGCGGCGCAGCCAGTAGTGCTGAAAAGGCACCGGGCCCGGCTGCAGGCCGATCTCGCCGAAGGCGTGCAGGTAGCTGTGCCCCGGCCGCACCCAGTCGTTGTATTGGATGGCGAGCTTGAAGGTGCCGCCGGTGGCCTTGAGCATCGCGTCCTCGTCGATGCCGAGGAAGGTGTTGACGTTGCGGATCTGGGGAATGGTGGACTCCCCCACGCCGACGGTCCCGATTGCGTCGGATTCCACGACGCGAATCGCGAGGCTCGCGCCCAGAGCGCGGCTCAAGACGGCCGCGGACATCCAGCCGGCCGTGCCGCCGCCGACGATGACGACTCGCTTGATCTCCAGGTTGTTCATGACCACCGCCGAATGTGAGTCACCGCGCCCATGCCGCCGCCGCGCAGGCGATCCCGCGACGTTCCCACCTTCGATGCATCCCCGCAAGCCCGCAGCGAGGGCTCATGGGACGCCCGGCGCACCGGCGAGGCGCATCGCGCGCGCCGATGGTGGGAAAAAAAAGTCCCCGCCGGCGGTGGCCGGCGGGGACCTGCTCGCTCGATCCGGCGCGCTCTACTGGAAGTCGTACGAAAAGCCGACCTGGTAGATGCTCGGATAGTTCTCCCGCAAAAGAACCTGCCGTGGGTCGCCGTTCTGGATCACCTCCAGCCCGTGGTGGCCCAGATTGGTGCCCGTGGCGATCAGCGTCAAGCCATTGAGCCTGCCCGAATCGAAGCCGTAGCTCACCTGAGCGTCGATCTCGCTGTAGCCGCGGATGTCCGCCTCGGTGCGCGACGCGCTGATGCCGAAGACGCGTCCCAGGAAGGTGCTGCGAACCTGGTCGCTCACGCGCGCCTGGAACCCGCCGTATTGCCAGTACGCGGTGTAGTTCTGGGTCCACTCCGACTGACCGTCGATCTGCTGGATCGACGTCGGATCATCCGCGTACACGACGTGGCTGATGTTGCGGTTGGCGCTGGCCTCGATACCGAAGCCATTCAGCCAGTGCGTGAAGTCGCCGAGCGGAATGTTGGTGGCCAGCTGCAAGCCTTCCAGATGGCCGTGGCCGTCGTTCGAGGGATAGGTGAAGTAGCCGTAGGTCGTGCCGAGCTTCGTCGGATCGATCGGGAAGTCCGGCACGTAGGGGGCGAAGTCCTTCACGAACGCCGTGTTCTGGTTGACGTAATCGGAGAGGCTCAGGTAGTAGGCTGCGAACTGAACGTATCCAGTGCCGTTGGTGCACAGCGTCGAGTTCTTGTCGCTGCCGTTGCAGGTGAAGCCGGTCGCCGGGCCCTGGAAGTAGTGCTCGGCGCTGAAGTTGTAGTTCGTGGCCATGTACGGCAACAGCTCGGGGTTGCCGCCGGACTGACTCAGGGCCGCATTGCTGAGGCTCGTGTTCGTCAGGTTCGTGGTGTTGTACGAGACGATGTTTCCGGCATTGATCTGATCCATTCTCGGTCGGACCATCGTGCGCGCCACGCCCACGCGGACATCGTTGTCCGCTGGCAGCGAGAACACCAGGTTGAAGCTCGGCAGCACGCGCGTGTAGCTCGTTCCGCCGGAAACCGGGATCAGCACGGGAACCGCGGGGCCGCCCGTCGTCGAGTTGGGCACCGGAGCCTCGCCGTGCGCGCCCTGGGAGGTATGGGCGACCTGCACGCCGAAATTGCCGCGCAACCCGACCGCATCGCCCAGATTGGTCTGGATGTTGAACTGCAGGTAGCCATCCGTGTCGTTTTCCTTCACCAGCCAGTTCGGTGGAATGGGCAGCGACGACATGAACGTCGGCACCTCCTGCAGGGCGCCGCTCGCGATGAGGGCCAGCGGGTTGTAGAGCACCTGCGGACCCAGGCCCATGAAGCCGAGCGCGTCCGCCGAGCCTTCCGAGGCGCCCGCGGGAATCGGCGCGGTCTCGGTCGGGGTGCAGGTCGCGCTGAATAGCACACCACAGGCAGCGCCCGGCAGCACGAGGAAGTTCTGGCTGATGTGGTAGTTCTTCTGGCGGCTGGTGCGCGAAAGCCCGAACTCCACGCTGGAAATCGGCCCGTTCTCGAAGAAGTGCTCCGCCCCGAGCCGCAGGTTGGCGAGGTAATCCTCAGTGTGCGGCGCATTGACGAAGCCGGCCTGCACGAGCTTGCCGGCGTTCGGTCCGCCGCCCCAGCCCTGGGGATCGGTGAGCACGACGGACGACGAGGCGAAGTCCTGCGGCGTGCTCAGGTACAGCTCGCCATTGGCGCCCTCGTTGAAATTGATCGTGGTGGGCGGCACGGCGCCATTGCTGGCCGGTCCGTCGTAACCGAAGCCGGAGTAGGACTCGAGCAGCGTGTCCTCGCTCTCGGCGCGGCTGTAGTTCGCGTCGACGTCCGCGGTCCAGCTGTCGGCCAGCTTGAAGTGGTTTCGCCACAGGGCGTTGTAGACGTACGACTTGAAATCCTGGTAGTCGTTGCGGATGACCGGGTAGACGCCGGTGTATTGCCCGCTCTGGTCGAATCCGTTGACCGGCGTCGCCGCCGCCAGGGTCGCGCTCGAATACGCCAGCGGGAACTCGATGCCCTTCGCCTGCTGCGTCTCGTTGGAGTTTGAGTAGGTCAGGTCCAGCGTGCTGGTATAGGCGCTGGACGGCCGAAACTCGAAGGTCGCTATGTAGCCGTTGCGCTTCAGCGAGTCCGAGATGTCATAGTTCTTCGATCCGCCGATCACGTAGTTGCCGTTGGCGTCCGTCGCATATCCCCAGGGTCCCTGGTGATTGATATGCGCCGGATAGTCCTCCAGGTCGACGCCGAGATTGATTCCCAGGGTGTGATCGAAGAACTGATCGGTGAAGATGCCGTTGACGTCGTGCCCCTGGTTGCTGACGCCCGGTCCGGGCATCAGCTTCGCTCCCGAGCCGAGCCAGCTGTAATACGCGTTGACGGTGGCCTTGGGCCCCTTCTCGTCGAGCGGCCGGATGGTCTGCATGTCGATGGTGCCCGCCAGCCCCTGGCCGAGCAGGTCCGCCTGCGGCGTCAGATGCACCTCGATGGTCTTGAACCAGCTGCTCGGATACTGATCGAACTGCACGCCGCGGTTGTTGCCGGTGCTGGGCTGCAGCGTGCCGTTCAGCAGCGTGCTGGAGAAATCCGGCCCCAGGCCGTGGATGCTCACGTCCTGCGGCCGGCCGTTGAAGGTCTGCACCGCCACGCCGGGCAGACGGCTGAGGGAGTCGGCGATGCTCGACCCCGGCAGCTTGCCGATCTGCTCGGCGGAAACCGCTTCCACGATGGAGTCGGAGTTTTTCTGGATGGCGATGGAGTTCTGCAGGCTGCTGATGAAGCCGTTGACCACGACCTCCTGCAGCACGTTCTGGTTGGCAACCTGCTTCTTCTTCTTTTTCGAGTCCGTCGCGGGGGAGGCGGCCGAGGCGGCGCTGTTGTCTCCCGCGGCCTGCGCGGCGTGGGACGCGGGCATCGCACCGGCCGCACAGGCGCCGAAGATTGCCGTGGCCACCGCCATCTCGATGATGTTGCGCTTGCGTCTGATCACTTCTGGCTCCCCCTGGGGAATTGATGCTATATGACGGGTGTCTCGTCCCGCGCGGTCCGCCGGCCGCCGCGGATGATGTATGGATGCCTTGCGCGGCCGGCGCGAGCCCGAATCATTCTCAGGGCGTAATATGAATGCAAGGAATCGCATACGTATTCAGGGGCGCATACGTATGCGGGCGCGGACGCGGCGGCGGCCGCCGTGTCAGAGTAGTTATAGCGGGGTGGGAACCTTCAGGGCATGAGTGCATTTCCTTGGTGGCGCGGCGCGGTCATCTACCAGATCTATCCGCGCAGCTTCCTGGATACCAACGGCGACGGCGTCGGCGACCTCAAGGGGGTCGCCGCGCGCCTGGATTATGTGGCGGCGCTCGGCGTCGACGCGGTCTGGGTATCGCCCTTCTTCAAGTCCCCGATGGCTGATTTCGGCTATGACATCGCTGACTTCCGCGCCGTCGATCCGCTCTTCGGCGACCTCGCGGATTTCGACCGGCTGGTTGCCGAGGCGCACCGGCGCGGGCTGAAGGTCATGATCGACCAGGTGTTGAGCCACACCTCCTCCCAGCATCCCTGGTTCATCGAGAGCCGCGCCAGCCGTGACAACCCGAAGGCGGACTGGTACGTCTGGGCCGACCCCGCGAGCGACGGCGGCCCGCCGAACAACTGGCTGTCGATCTTCGGCGGCCCGGCCTGGCACTGGGACCCCCGCCGCCAGCAGTACTACTTGCACAACTTCCTCGACTCGCAGCCGGACCTCAACTTCCACCATCCCGAGGTGCCGGCCGCGATGCTGCAGAACCTGCGGTTCTGGCTCGACCGCGGCGTCGATGGGGTGCGGCTGGATGCCATCAACTTCTGCTACCACGACCGGCTGCTGCGCGACAACCCGCCCAAGCCCGTGGAGCTGCGCAACGGCCGGGGCTTCAGCGCCGACAACCCGTACGCCTACCAATACCACTGGTACAACAACACGCAGCCGGAGAACCTGCTGTTCCTCGGCGAGCTGCGCCGGCTGCTCGACCGCTACCCGGGCGCCGTCGGGCTGGGGGAGATCTCCGCCGAGGATTCCCTCGCCACCATGGCGGAGTACATCGGCGAGACGCGCCTGCACATGGCGTACAGCTTCGAGCTGCTGACCGAGGACTACCGGGCCGGTCACATCCGCAGCACCGTCGAGAGTCTGGAGCGGCAGATGCCGCACGGCTGGCCGTGCTGGACCATCTCCAACCACGATGTGGCGCGGGTGATGACCCGCTGGGGCGGCGCCGCGGCGCCGCCGGGCATGTCGAGCATGCTGAGCGCGATGGTCTGCTCGCTGCGCGGCTCGGTCTGCGTCTACCAGGGGGAGGAGCTCGGCCTGCCGGAGGCGGGGCTGCCCTTCGAGGCGCTGCGCGACCCCTATGGGATCGCGTTCTGGCCTAACTTCAAGGGCCGCGACGGCTGTCGCACCCCCATGCCCTGGCGCGATACGCCGGATGCGGG
>Ga0187809_10001101_pt1 | contig 13140 bp, 9 predicted proteins | sample NC_wetland_sal_i_8_FD_132415 | JGI IMG/M metagenome (GOLD analysis project Ga0187809, IMG submission 132415) | Wetland sediment microbial communities from Neuse River Estuary, North Carolina, USA - ASW_4 | ecosystem: Environmental > Aquatic > Freshwater > Wetlands > Sediment | place: USA: North... | reverse complement strand
CGCGCGTGGTAGAGGATCGGCCGCGCCACGTCCTCCTGGATCTTCTTGTCGATCTCCCAGACCAGCTTCTTGCGCTTGGCGAGATCGGTCTCCTGCGACTGCTGATCGAACAGCTTCTGCAGGTCCTTGTTGCAGTAGTGCGTGTAGTTGCGCTGCGAGCCGCAGCCGTAGTTCTCGTAGAAGGCCTGATCGGGGTCGTCGATGCCGTTGCCCGTGAGGTTGAGGCCGACGGAGTAGTCGCCGCGCGCCACCTTGGCGAACCAGGCGCTCGATTCCACCGGCTCGAGCTCGGCGTCGATCCAGATGCTCTTCAACTGGTCGATCAGCACCACGGCCGGATCGCGATAGGTGGCGAGGTTGCGCGTCGACACCTTGATCTTGAGCGGCTTGTCCTTGCTGTAGCCGAGCTTGGTCATGATCGCGCGCGCCTGCTCGCGATCCTTTGCGACGTCGCCGTAGCCGGGGATCGTCTTGAGCATGTCCGGCGGCATGCCCCAGACGCCTTCCGGCGGCGGCAACAGCGAGCCGCCGGCGTCGCCTTGCCCTTGCAGGATCAGGTCGATGAAGGCCTTGCGGTCGAGCGCCATGTTCATCGCCGAGCGCAGCTCGGCGTTGTTGAACGGCGGCTTGTCGCGGTTGATGATCAGGTTGGTGTTGACGTTGATCGGCGCCAGTTCGCAGATCGCCTTCGGGTCCTGCTTCTTGATGTCGTCCTCGAGCGCCTTGGTCATCTCGGTCGGGAACGTCACGTCGACCTTGCCGGCGACGAAAGCGAGCACCGCGGTCGCACGGTTCTTGATGATCGTGTACTCGATGCCGTCGAGATACGGCAGGCCCTTCTTCCAGTAGTGCGGATTCCTCACGAGCTTGATCGACTCGTTCTGCTGCTCGCTCTGGAACATGAACGGCCCGGTGCCGATCGGATGCGTGCGCTGCTGCGCCGACGGCACGTGGCAGGGATACATCGGCGTATAGCCGGAGGCGAACATCGCCAGCAGCGACGGCTGCGGCCGCTTGAGGTGGATCGTCGCCTCGTAGTCGCCGTTCGTCGTCACGTCGGTGACGTTCTCGAACCAGCCCTTGCGCGGGTTCTTGCGCAACTTGTCGTTCGGATTCTTGTCGAGCAGCAGGTCCATCGTGCACTTGACGTCCTTCGCCGTAAACGGCTTGCCGTCGTGCCAGGTGACGCCCTGCCGCAGCTTGAAGGTGAGCGCGGTGTTCGCCTTGTCCCAAGACCAGCTCGTCGCCAGCTCGGGCACGATGGTCGCGTCGCTGTTCTGCGGCTTGTGCTGGTCGTAAATGATCAAGTTGTTGAAGAAGGCCATCGCCGGCGCGTTCACCGAGAACGTCGCCTCTTCGAGAATCGACAGGCTCGGCGGTGTCTCGCGGTGATAGAAGCGCAGGATGCCGCCGTGTTTCGGCTCTGCAGATTGTGCGGCGTTGAAAGACGTCAGAGTCAGCACGGCAGCCGCCAAAGCGGCAAGCTTGGCTCGCATCGTATCCTCCCTGTGTCGCCTGCCGATGCGGGTGCCCCGCCCGGTCTTCTTGTTCTTTGTGCATCACGCTACCGTGGCCGCAGACGGCGATCAACCGCGCAGATGAGGCCGCAGCGCAGCAAATCCACGCTTGCGAACCGCCTTGCCAAGCCGCCCGCTTCGCCGCACGATGTTGCAATAAAAAGACGAGACAGGGCGGACGGCAGGAGCGGGGCGAACGTGGCGGAAGGCTCTGACAATCTCGTCGCCGATGCGGCGGCGCGTATTTTCGCGGACCTCGCCGATCCCCAGATCGTCAACCGGGCAAAAGACGGCGGCTGGAAAGCGCCGCTCTGGACCGCGCTGACCGAAGCGGGACTGCCGCTCGCATGGGTGCCCGACGCGCTCGGCGGCTCGGGCGCGACCATACACGACGGGTTCGCGGTGCTCGGCGTCGCCGGCCGCCATGCGCTGGCCGTGCCGCTGGCGGAGACGCTGCTCGCCGGCTGGCTGCTGGCGCGCGCAGGCATCGCAGCGCCGGCAACGGCGATGACGGTTGCGCCGGTGCGGCTGCACGACCGCGTCACGCTCCGTGCCGACGGCACGCTCGGCGGAAGCGCCGCCGCCGTGCCCTTCGCCGTGGAGGCCGAACATGTTGCGGTGCTGGCCGACAGCGCGAACGGCCCTGTCGTCGCGCTGGTCGCGACGCGCGACTGCCGGCTGACCCCGCGCCACGGCATCGCCGATGACGGCGGCGCGACGATCGCGTTCGACGGCGTGACGCCGCTCAAGCACGCGCCGACCACGATCGACCGGGACGCGCTGATGCTGACGGGCTCGGTCGCACGCGCGTTGCAAACGGCCGGCGCGCTGGAGGCGATCCTGACGATGAGCGTCGCCTACGCCAACGAACGCGTCGCCTTCGAGCGCAAGATCGGCAAATTCCAGGCGGTGCAGCAAAATCTGGCGCGGCTCGCCGGCGAGGTCGCTGCCGCCCTCGCCGTCTCCGGTTCGGCCGCCGACGCGCTGGCGCAGGCCGGCGAGATCGACGACGCCGTCTTCCTCGAAGCCGCCTCCGCGAAAATCCGCTGCGCCGAAGCCGCGCAGGAGGGTGCCGCGATCGCGCATCAGGTGTTCGGCGCCATCGGCTTCACCAAAGAGCACGTCCTGCACCGCTTCACCTTGCGCATGCTCGCCTGGCGCGACGACTTCGGCAACGAGAGCCACTGGGCGGCGGAGCTCGGCAGGCGCGTCGCCGCGCGGGGCGCCGACGATTTCTGGCCATTGGTGGCGTCGCGATGACCGCGAATTTGCAGTTCGACCAGATTCGCCTGCCGCCCGAATGCGAGGCGCTGCGCGAAGACGTGCGGGCCTTCCTCGCGGAGGAGATCGCCGCCGGCACGTTCGACCCGTACCGGCCCGGCCACGGCGACTCGCACAGCCGCGAGTTCTCGCGCCGCGTCGGCGCCAAAGGCTGGATCGGCATGACCTGGCCGAAAAAGTACGGCGGTCGCGAGCGCTCGTTCCTCGAACGCTACGTCGTCACGGAGGAATTCCGCGTCGCCAATGCGCCGGTTAGGCTGCACTTCGTGGCCGACCGGCAGTCCGGCCCGGTGCTGCTCAAATACGCGCCGGAGCACGTCAAGCAGGACATCCTGCCGCGCATCTGCCGCGGCGAACTGTGCTTCGTCATCGGCATGAGCGAGCCGAACTCCGGCTCCGACCTGTTCGCAGCCAACACCAAAGCGACCAAGGTCGACGGCGGCTTCAGGATCAACGGCTCGAAGATCTGGACGTCGAACGCGCACATCGCCGACTACATGCTCGGCCTGTTCCGCACCTCGGCCCCGACCAAGGAGAACCGCCGCCACGGGCTGACGCAGTTCCTGGTCGACATGAAGACGCCGGGCATCACCGTCAATCCGATCTACCAGATGAGCGGCCAGCACGACTTCAATGAGGTCGTGTTCGACGACGCCTTCGTGCCCGACGACCACGTGCTCGGCGAGATCGACGGTGCGTGGAAACAGGCGACCAGCGAGCTAGCCTACGAGCGCAGCGGGCCGGAACGCTTCCTCGAGACTTTCTATGTGATGCTCGAATTGATCCGCGCGCTCGGGCCCGAGCCAGACCTGCGCGGCGCCGAAGGCCTCGGCCGCCTCGTCGCGCAGTTGCACACGCTGCGCCGCATGTCGGTGTCAGTCGCCGGTATGCTGCGCGCCGGTAAGGAGCCGGTGGTCGAGGGCTCACTGGTGAAGGACCTCGGCACGATCTGGGAGCAGAAGCTGCCGCACCGCGTGCGCGAGCTCACGGCCTTCGTCGCGCCGGAGACCGGCAATCGCGAGACGCTGGACGAGCAACTCGCCTTTGCCACCATGATCGCGCCGAAGCTGACCATCCAGGGCGGCACCACCGAGATCCTGCGCGGCATCATCGCGCGCGGCCTCGGCCTGCGCTGACGGCGGAGACACCACCGTGCCGGATCTGCAGAAACTGCTGTGGCCGAAATCGGTGGCGGTGGTCGGCGCGTCGAACGACCTGCACAGCCTGCGCGGCCGCATCTTCGAGACGATCCTCAGCCACCCTTACGACGGCCGGCTCTATCCGGTGAGCCGCAGTGCGGCCGAGGTGCTGGGCCTCAAGGCCTATCCGTCGGTCGAGGCGCTGCCCGAGGCCGTCGACATGGCGGTTCTGATCATTCCCGCCGTGCACGTCGCCACCGAGCTCGAACGCTGCGGCAAGGCCGGCATCAAGGCCGCCGTCATCCTCTCCTCCGGCTTCGCCGAGGAGCCGGGCGGCGCCGGCGCGCGCATGCAGGCGGAGATCGCGGCTATCGCGCGCCGTTACGACATGGCGGTGACCGGCCCGAACTCGGAAGGCTTCGCCAACATCGACGCCGGCTTCTGCCCGACCTTCTCGCCGGCGCTCGACAAGACCGCCGGCGCGATCCGGCCGCGCCAGCCGATCGGCAGCGGCCAGGTATCGGTCATTTCCCAGAGCGGCGGCGCCGGCTTCGCCTTCTTCGACCGCGCGCGGCCGCGCAATCTCCTGTTCCGCACCGTCGTCACGACCGGCAACGAAGCCGCGCTCGACGTCGCCGACGTGCTCGATCATCTCATCGACGAAGGCGGCACCGACGTCTTCCTGCTGCTGGTCGAGGACGTGAAGTCGCCCGAGAAATTCCGGCGCGCGGCGGCCAGGGCGCTCGCCGCCGGCAAGCCGCTGATCGTCGGCAAGATCGGCCAGTCTGAAGCGGGCATGCGCGCGGTCGCCTCTCACACCGCCTCCCTCGCCGGCTCGCAGGCCGCCTACCGCGCGATGTTCGAGCACGACGGGCTGATCGAAGGCCGCGACTTCGACGAGATGCTCGACCTCGCCGTCGGCTTCCTCGCCTGCGGCGACCGCCTCCCCGCCGGCCCGCGCATGGGCATTTGCACCGCCTCCGGCGGTGCCGGCGTCTGGATGGCCGACGCCTGCGCCGCGGCCGGACTCGACGTGCCGGTGCTCGACGACGCGACGCGCGCCGCGCTCGACGCGCAAATCCCGCCTTACGGCACGTCGCAGAACCCGGTCGATTCGACCGCGCAGGGCGTGCAGAAGATGGGCTACGCCGGGCTGGCGCGCGTGGTGGCGGACTCGCCCGTGATCGACGGCGTCATCGTCGTCGTCACCGCGCGGCGCTCGGCTTTCCTCGAAGGCGATTTGCAGAAGCTCAAGGACCTCAAACGCGAGGTGAAGAAGCCGGTCTTCATGTGGACCTATACGCTCCCGTCCGAGCGCAGTGTCGAGATCCTCAATGAAGGCGGCTATCCGCTGTTCACCGGCGCGCACGGCTGCGCCCGCACGATGCGCGCATTGTGCGACTATCGCGCACGCCGCGAACGGCTGATGGCCAGGCCTGCGATCGCACCGACACCGCGTGAGGTGCGCGAGCGCGCGCATGCGGTGCTGGCGACGGCCGGGCCGGTGCTCGGCGAATGGCAGGCACGGCCGCTGCTCGCCCCTATGGCATCGGCAACGACGACGGCGCCGTGCTTGCGCGCTCGGCGGACGAAGCCGAAGCCGCGGCGCGTGCGCTCGGCCGGCCGGTGGCGCTCAAGATCCAGTCCGCCGACATCCCGCACAAGACCGAGGCCGGCGGCGTCGCACTCGACGTGCCGGGCGCCGACGTGCGCGCCGCCTATGAGCGTGTGGTGGCCGCGGGCCGCCGTTACGCGCCGCAGGCGACGATCGACGGCGTGCTGGTCGCGCCGATGGCGCGGCCCGGCCGCGAGGTCATCCTCGGCGTCAATCGCGACCCGCGCTGGGGGCCGCTGTTGATGGTCGGCCTCGGCGGCGTGCTGGTCGAGGCGCTGGCCGACACTGCGCTGGCGCCGGTGCCGCTGGACCACGCGGCCGCGCTGGCGCTGATCGGCCGCCTGAAAGGCGCGCGGTTGTTCGGCGCCTTCCGCGGTGCGCCGGAGGCGGACGTCGAGGCGCTGGCCGCGCTGATGGTGACGCTGTCGCGGCTCGCCGCCGACCACGCCGACACCGTCGCCGAGATTGATCTCAATCCGGTCATCGTACATGGCAAGGGCGACGGCGTCACGGTCGTCGACGCCCTGGTCGTGAAGTCAGGCACGCCGCACACGCAGGGCCGCGACGCGGCCGAATAGGAGGAGCTTGCGATGGGGCCGTTCAAGGATATCGGCGTCGAAAAGAGCGGCCGCGTCGCGATGGTCGAGATCCGCCGGCCGCCGCACAACTTCTTCGACGTCGCGCTGATCAAGGAGATCGCGTCCGCGCTCGAAGCGCTCGACGGCGACGCCGGCGTCCGCGCCGTGGTGCTCGCCTCGCAGGGCAAGTCGTTCTGCGCCGGCGCCGACTTCGGCGACGGCGCGACGCTCGACAATCAGGGCCAGCGGCCGGACGACCTCAACCGCGCGCAAGCGGTGCGGCACCTCTACATCGAGGGCAACCGCCTGTTCCGCACCAAGAAGCCGATCGTCGCCGCCGTGCATGGCGCCGCCGTCGGCGGCGGGCTCGGGCTCGCGATGGTTGCCGACTTCCGCGTCACCTGCCCCGAGGCGCGCTTCGCCGCCAACTTCACGCGGCTTGGTTTCCATCCGGGCTTCGGTCTGACGGTGACGCTGCCGGCGGTGATCGGCACGACCAAGGCCGCGATGATGTTCTACACCAGCCGCCGCGTCACCGGCGAAGACGCCTATGCGATGGGGCTCGCCGACGTGCTGGTGCCGCAGCCCGAGGTCGGCCAGGCCGCCCATATGCTGGCCTCCGAGATCGCCGAGAACGCGCCGCTCGCACTCGTCTCCACCCGCGCGACGATGCGTGGCGATCTCGCCGACCGCGTGTTGAAGGCGACCGAGCACGAGCTCGCCGAACAGACGCGGCTGCGCAAGACCGATGACTTCAAGGAAGGCGTCAAGGCAATGGCCGAGCGCCGCATCCCGAACTTCACCGGCCGCTGAGCGCTCAGCGCAGGTTGGCGGCGGCGCGGAAGGCGGCGGGGTCGAGAATGGCGAGCGAACGGTCGCTCAGCCGGATCAGTTCCTTGCGACGGAACTCCGAGAGCAGCTTGTTGACATGCACCGGCGTCAGCCCGGTGGCGTCGGCGATGTGATGCTGACGCAACGGGAAATCCACCTCGAACGGGCCCGAGGTCATGCTGCGCTCCTGCAGCCGCTCGACCAGACCGATGATCAGCCGGGCGATGCGCTCCGAGGCCGACCGACGGCCGAGGTCGACGACCAGTTCTTCGGTACGACGCTTCTCCCGGAACCACATGCGCGCCAGGGCGCTGAAGGCGGCGGGTTCGGTCGTGATCGCCTGGCGCAGGTTCAGCCGGTTGAAGGCCCGGTAGGTCACGGTCGTGATCGCCTCGACGAAACTGTCCGGCTTCGAGTCGAACAGCAGGCTCGGCGACACCAGGTCGCCGGGAAGCAGGAAGGACAGGATCTGCCGGCTGCCGTCGGGAAGCATGACGGCCGAAAGCGCCCATCCGCTGCAGATGATCGGCACGGACGTCAGGTCATCCTGCCCGCGGCAGATGATACGGCGCGCCGCGACCGTGTGCACGAGTTGGTCGATGGCCGGCATCCGGTCTCTCGGAAGACCGGTCTTCCTTGCGATAGCCCGACAGAATTTGAGTTCGAAGGCGGGGCATTGCGCACACAGCGCGTGCTCCGCCGGCGGCGCCGATTCCGGCGGCCGCACGAGCGTAACGACAGCATTCATCCTGGATTGGTCTCGACGCCGGCTTGCACCGTTTTTGTGGCCGCCCCCGCGGCTACCCCACACAACGGCAACGCGACCGGGCGAGACCGTCACATATTCATCGGCCGGTATTTAATGGCGTTGCCCGCAAAAGTAAATCGCTACCGCGGGCACCACCGCGGCAGCGGGCCGCACTGGACGAACTACATGAGGATCGAGAGAAATACGGCGGCGCGCTTGCCGCCACCGGCCGGCGGACGCAGAATCCGCGCAAGAAACGCATAAGGAGGAGATCGATGGCGAATATCGTGCTTGGGGTGGGCGCATCGCACAGCCCGCTTCTGAACAGCCCCGCCGAGGATTATCCGAAGCACGCCGAGATCGACGCGAGCGGCCGCAAGCTGCTCGACAAGAACGGGCGCGCGGTGAGCTACGGCGAACTGTTGGAGCGCGCCGACCCGTCGATCCGCGACCAGATCAAACACGAGGTGCTGGAGCAGCGCACGGCGGCGTGCACGGCGAACATCGATCGCCTCGACCGCGAAATCCACGACGCGAAACTCGACGCCCTCATCATCATCGGCGACGACCAGAACGAGCAGTACGGCGACGACAACATGCCCGCGATCCTCATCTATCGCGGCAAGACCATCGTCAACAATCCGCTGACGATGGCCGAGGACGCGCCGGAGTTCTGGCGCCACGCCCGCTCGCAGTACCACGTCAAGAGCGAGCCGATCGAATATCCGGTCGCGCACGAGCTGGCGTCGCACCTGATCGACACGCTGATGGACGACGAGTTCGACATCGCGCAGGCGACCCGGCTCGCCAGGGCGCATGGCGAAGGCCATGCCTTCGGCTACGTGCATCAACGGCTGATGACGGACAAGGTCGTGCCGATCGTGCCGGTGGCGCTGAATACCTACTTCCCGCCGAACCAGCCGCGGCCGCGGCGCTGTTACGAGCTCGGCCAGGCGATCGCCAAGGCGGTGCGCAGCTTTGCGGGCAACGCCCGCATCGGCATCCTCGGGTCGGGCGGGCTCAGCCACTTCGCCGTGGACGAAGAGCTCGACCGCATGGTGCTCGACGCCTGCCGGACCAAGGACGCCATCGCGCTGTCGACCATCGACCCGGCGCGGCTGAATTCAGGCAGTTCGGAAATCAGAAACTGGATCACCGTCGCCGGTGCCTGCGAACACCTCGATACGGCTTGGCAAGAGTACATTCCGTGCTATCGCTCTGCGGCAGGAACGGGCTGCGGCATGGGCTTCGCCGTGTGGCGTTGACCGCGGCGTAAGGGCGTACGGAATGAGCACGACCACTGCGGCCTTCAAGGGCCGGCGCGAAGATGCCCGCCTCGTCACCGGGGCGGGTCGCTACACCGACGACTGGCGCCTGCCGAACCAGACGCATGCGTTCTTCCTGCGCTCGGACCGTGCGCACGCCATTATCAGGCACATCGACGCCGCCGCCGCGCGCCAGAGCCCCGGCGTGCTGGCGGTGCTGACGGCAGAGGACGTGCGCGACGCCGGCTTCGCCACGCTGCCGCCGCTGCAGCCGCCACCCGGACGCGGCGGCCAGCGGGTCACCATGCCGGAGCGGCCGATGCTGGCGAGCGGCCGCGTGCGGTTCGTCGGCGAGGCGATCGCGCTGGTGATCGCCGAGACCGCGGCCCTGGCGCGCGACGCGGCCGAACTGATCCAGATCGATTTCGAGGACCTGCCGTCGGTGATCGGCTTTGCGCAGGCGCTGGCGCCGGACGCGGCCGTGCTGCACGACAACATCCCCGGCAACGTCTGCTTCGAGTTCGAATACGGCGACGAGGCGAAGACGACGGCGGCGATCGCGCAGGCGCACGGCAGCGTCACGCTGACCGTCGACAGCCCGCGCGTCGCGCCGACGCCGATGGAGGTGCGCGGCGCGCTGGTCGCCTACGACGCGGCGAACGAGAGCTACGACGTCTATACGCCGAACCAGGGCAACTGGGCCTTGCGCGACGGGCTGGCGAAGATGACCGGCCTCGCGCCCGACAAGATCCGCGTGCAGATGATCGACGTCGGCGGCGCCTTCGGCGCGCGCACCGCGCCGTTCCCGGAATATCCGGTGCTGATGTTCGCCGCCCGCAAATTGCAGCGGCCGGTGAAGTGGCTGTCGACCCGTACCGACGACTTCCTCACCGACAACCACGGCCGCGCCATCACGCTGACCGGCACGCTGGCCTATGACGAGAACGGCCGCTTCGTCGCGCTGCGCACCGACTGGCTGTGCGACTCCGGTGCTTATCTGGCCGAAGCCGGCGTGCTGACCAACTCGGTCAACGGCTTCGCCATCGGCGCCAGCGTCTACAAGGTCGACGCGCTGTACGGCCGACATCGCCAGTTGATGACCAACACCGCGCCGACCAACGCATACCGCGGCGCCGGACGCCCCGAGGCCAACCTGATCGTCGAGCGCCTGATCGACGAAGCGGCCGTGAAGCTCAACATCGACCCGCTGAAGCTGCGCGCGCGCAACCTCATCAAGAAGAACCAGTTCCCCTATCGCACGCCGACCGGCGCGATGTTCGACAGCGGCGACTTCCCCGGGCTGCTCGACGCGGTGAAGGAGCGCTCGGACTGGGCGCACTTCAACGCGCGCCGCCGCCAGTCACGCAAGGCCGGCAAGTTGCGCGGCATCGGCTGCGCGATGTTCATCGAACCGTCCGGCGGCGGTCATGCCAAGCAGGACGAGGTCGCGGCGTTCTTCCAGCCGGACGGCACGCTCGTCCTGCACAACGTCGCCGGCCCAAGCGGCCAGGGCCACGAGACCGTGTTCCCCGAACTGATGGCCGGCTGGCTCGGCATTCCGGCCGAGCGGATCTTGTCGCGCGCCGGCGATCCGAACGGACCGAAGCTGCACGGCAACCCGTCGATCGGCTCGCGCTCGGCGCTGTCGCAGGGCAGCGCCTTCAAGGTCGCGAGCACGCTCATCATCGAGAAGGCCAAGCGCCTCGCCGCCGACATGCTGGAAGCAAACGCCGGCGACATCGGCTTTGCCGACGGCGTATTCACCATCGCAGGCACCGATCGCTCCGTCACCATGACGCAGGTGATCGAGCGGCACGCGGGCGACACGCCGCATCCGCTCGACACGCTCGCGGCGCACGACATCTCGCGCGCCTTCCCGAGCGGCGCACATGTGGTCGAGGTCGAGATCGCGGAGGACACCGGCGCGGTCGAGGTCGTGGGCTACACCGCGGTCGACGACGTCGGCAACATGATCAACCCGACCCTGGCGCACGGCCAGATTTACGGCGGCATCACGCAGGGCGCCGCGCAGATCTTCGGCGAGCGCTGCCATTACGACGAGGGCAACGGCCAGCTGGTGACCAGCAGCTTCATGGACTACTTCATGCCGCGCGCCGACATGCTGCCGACGCCGACGCTCGCCTCGCACAGCGTGCCGAGCCCTAACAATCCGCTCGGGGTCAAGGGCGTGGGCGAAGCCGGCACGACCGGCGCGCTCGCCGCCTGCATGAACGCGGTGGTCGATGCCCTGCGCTCGGCCGGCGTCACCCAGTTCGACATGCCTGCGACGCCGCCGCGGGTGTGGAGCGCGCTGCAGCGGGCACGGCAGGTGGGACCGGCCTAGAACGGACGGCCCGCGCGTTTGACCCGCACATCGATATCTCTAGATTGGCGCCCGTTCAGGGACAGGAGATGTCGATGAAGGCGGGCGTGGCGACGGAGAACGGGCTCGAGATGCGCGATATCGCGCCGCCGAGGCCCCGGCCCTTCGAGCTTCTGGTCAAGGTGAAGGCGGCGGGGCTGAACCGCGCCGATCTCTCGGCGGCGCGCGGAAAAGGCGGCCACGGCGCCACCGGCGCGACGGTCGGCATCGACTGGGCGGGTGAGGTCGTCGAGGTCGGCGCCGACTGCCAGGGCGGCTTCAAGCCCGGCGACCGCGTCATGTGCGCCGGCAGCGGCGGTTATGCCGAATACGCCGTTTGCGACTGGGGCCGCACCGTCCGCATCCCCGACGACATGCCGTTCGAACACGCAGCCACCCTGCCGGTCGCGCTCGGCACGATGCACGACGCGCTCGTGACCAACGGGAAACTCGAGGCCGGCGAGAGCGTGCTCATCCAGGGCGCGAGCTCGGGCGTCGGCCTGATGGCCCTGCAGATCGCCAAGCTGCTCGGCGCCAAACTCGTCATCGGCACGTCGACCAATGCCGGGCGCCGCGCGCGCCTGAAGGAGTTCGGCGCCGATCTCGCCGTCGACACCACGGACGTCGCATGGCCCGATCGCGTGCTGGAGGCGACCGGCGGCCAGGGCGTGAACCTGATCGTCGACCAGGTCTCCGGTAGTCTGATCAACGCCAGCATGAAGGCAACGGCCATCCGCGGCCGCATCGTCAATGTCGGACGTCTCGGCGGCGCCAAGGGCGAGTTCGACTTCGACCTGCATGCCAATCGCCGCATCACCTACATCGGCGTCACGCATCGCACGCGTTCGGTCGACGAACTGCGCGAGGAAACCCGCGCCATGTGGGCCGATCTTGCCGACGCCGTGCGAAGCAAGAAGCTGCACCTGCCGGTCGAGAAGACCTATCCGCTGAGCGAGGCGATCGCGGCGCAGGAGCACATGCGGAGCAACCAGCATTTCGGCAAGATCCTGCTGCTGCCCTGAGTCTCGGATGCGAGGGCGTCTCCGGGCGCCGCGCTGACGCGGGCTGCCACGCCCGTCCCGTGCGGAACGCGCGCGGTGCCCCTCCGTTGCCGCAAGATCGGACCTCGCATGCGAGGAGCATCAGGTGGCTCTGCGGACTCCCGGACATAATGCGCCGTTGCGCAACAAGCTCGTTATCGCCGGCGCGGCCGGCGCCGGCATCGCGGCCGCTGCAGCGGCTGCGGCCCTCGCACGGCGACAGCGGCGCGCCGCGGAGGTTGCGGCGCTGAAGCCGCCGCCGAGCACGCACGCCACCACCAAGCAGATCGTCAAGCCGACGCCGTCGTCTCTCTTCGTCGATCGCGGCACCGGCACCGACTTCGAGACGCGCCTGTCGAGCCTCGACGGCTACCTCACGCCGAACGACCGCTTCTTCGTGCGCAGCCACAACCCGACGCCGCGCATCGACCTCGCGCAGTGGCGGCACATCCACGGCTCCGGTGCCGGAACCGCCGTCACGTTGACGTACGCCGATCTGCAGAAAATGCGCCAGGTGACGGTGGCGCGTGTGATCGAATGCTCGGGCAACGGCCGGCGTCACTTCAAGGATGCCTTCGGCAACGAGGGCGAAGGCGTGCAATGGCGCATCGGCGCGGTCGGCGCCGCGGCATGGATCGGCGTGCCGCTGCGCGACGTTCTCGCGCTGGCCGACCCGATGAGCGATGCGCGCGACGTGATGCCCGTCGCGCTCGATCGCAACCGGGTGCGGCGGCCGATGTCGCTGGCGAAGGCCATGCAGCCGG
>Ga0187809_10001100_pt1 | contig 13142 bp, 14 predicted proteins | sample NC_wetland_sal_i_8_FD_132415 | JGI IMG/M metagenome (GOLD analysis project Ga0187809, IMG submission 132415) | Wetland sediment microbial communities from Neuse River Estuary, North Carolina, USA - ASW_4 | ecosystem: Environmental > Aquatic > Freshwater > Wetlands > Sediment | place: USA: North... | reverse complement strand
CGACTGGACAACTCCGGAGACTTTCGGCTAAATCCTGATTTTGGTGGGGGATCGCTTTACGATGTGGGTTGCTACTGCGTTCACGTCATCAATGAGCTGACGACGGATACAAATCTCGTTGAAGTGATGGCCAGCGCGGACTTTCAACCGGACGGAGTCGTTGACCGAACGCTGGCGGCCGTCGTGCGCTTTGAGAACGGAATTGTGGCTCACTTCGACAGTTCCTTCGACATGCCGGCTCGACAGCGGGTGGAAATTGGAGGCACAGCGGGATCTATTGCTGTAACCCTTCCCTTCAGACCGGATATGGGGAGCCCCGTCATTGAACTGATGGATGCCGCCGGAAATATTCAACAGATTCCCGTATCACAGACGCCAATGTACCAGTTGGAAGTCGAGGATTTTTCAAAAGCTGCGCTGGAGCGAACCCAGCCGAAAAATAGACTGGAGGTGTCCGTCAGGAACATGCAACTGTTGGACGCCATTTACGCCGCGGCTGGGCGTAAGCGTTGAGGCGAAACGCATTTGCGTGGATAGACGCACATGGGGCCGTTCGAGTTTCACGTTAACAAATTAATCATGCTGGAAGGCTGGCCCGACGGTGGAGTCAGGTACGAATAGGGATTGAAGGTGTTCAGATAGTAGGCAGGCGCGGCGTCTTCCAGCTTGCTATTTTGGGCTTGGGTGATGAGAGTCGTGGTATCAGAATTGCCTGTAGGGAGCAAAGGGTTGGTGTACTGCTGAAACTGGGCCAGAAAATCTTGCGTGGACAGGGCGTTTCCGTTTTCATCTTGCATCAGCGTCTGATAGGCGTTGTAAGTGGCGTTGTACTGCGCTGGATTCAGGGTGAGGGCAGTGTCGATGGCCGGCATGGGAGAAGAACTCCCCGTAGCTGATAGCAAGGCGCTGTCCAGGGAGGCGCTGCTGAGACTTGCCATGGATTGTGCGGGAAGACCATTTCTGCTAAGGCTCCCGGCGTTGTTGGCGATGGCGGCCCAATTGGAATAACTGGGTGACAGCAAAGGATTCCATGCGTAGCTGGAAATAGCGCTGGTCATGGTTCGTTCCTCCTCCATGGGTCTCACTGCGGCAACGCAACTTATGGACGTACAGAACGTTCAGATTGTGGATAAGGCGTCTACTCCTGCCAATCCCTCACCAGTCAAGCCCAACAAGAAGCTGAATCTGGCCATCGCCCTGGTGCTGGGACTTCTGGTGAGTGTGGGTCTTGCTTTTCTGTTGGAATACCTGGACACACGCATCAAAACTGAAGAAGACGTCCAACGGTATCTGGAGCTCCCCGTGCTTGGAAGCATTGCAGAACATGGCGAGGAAGGATAACCCAGCCCGTTCACCGTCTTAACCACACGAATTTCAAGACTAGCGCCGCGGGGAGCGGCGTCGACCAAATAGACTGCGGTGCTGTGGCATGGGCATTCCCAGTGCCTGATGGGGGTGCTCCCCCGTCCACCTTCTTCGGAGCATCTCTATTTTTTCGGTCAGCTGTGGATTCTCTGAAAGCGATCCATCCACTTCTTCCACGAGGTTGAACACTGGCTTATGTGCGTTGCAGTAAGGACAGGAGCCAATCAAATCGTACGTCGCAGTATCTCCACCACAGTTTCTACAGAAGTAGTAGTAGTGTTTCATGAAACCCATCGCCCCGCCCGTGAAAATTCTGTATCTTTTTTTTCATATTACCACGTTGCTGACCACACATACAGCCCTGCAAGGGGTATCTGGGAGACTATGTCTGCGGGTGTCACAGAGATTCATTTTCTGCAGCAACGTGAAAAGTCCGATGGAGAAAAGCCGTCTCCACCAGACTTTTGATTGTAAAGCTCACCGTGCCGATAAAACACTGCGGCGTACTCACCATTTCCTTCATGTCCTCTGTAACAATGGCCACTGTGGTCAACTCCTTGCATTGATGTAGTTTCGCCTTGGCCCAAGAGAAGGCAGGCAACCCTTGTCCGTGCCTTGCCCATCCTATTTAAATCCCCGTAACTAACCTTTGTCCAGGAAAGTAGACGCCCGGTGTCCAGGAGAACAGACGTCCGGTACTGGCATCAGTGCCAAGTTTTGCGAAAATGTCAAAAACTACGAAAGGCGCCGCCACAATTTCGTCACATAATACAAATAATTTTGTCATTTCCTTTGAAGTTACTTAAAGATAGTAAGGCAAAATAGTAAAGATAGTTCTACATTCTCCCGGACCAAACATACTGCCGCTGGGAGGTTTAGACTCTTTGCATGGTTTTTCTAAGTTTGCCGGAGAATAGGGGCTGAGGACACGAAGGTACCGGACGAAGCGAGACAAAGAAGTCAAGAGATGATGACGGGGTCGATGAGAGGGGGGGAGTACCATGGGTGGACAATTGCAACCACCAATTCATGCGGGTTGGGCGTGGCAGTATGCTTGGTTAAATCTTTCGGTTGCGGATTTGCTGATTATTGGCTTGATGATTGTCGTGTTTGTGGCTGCACTGCTGATTCCATTTCGAGGGGGGCGTGACGAGTAGTGAAGAAAAATTGGACGAAGTCGTTGCGTGATTCCATGGAACGTAACGTACCCATGGAACATCTGCTACCAGACACCTTGCCCAAATTCGTGCACTCCTACGTGTACATGTTTGGCATCCTCACGGTGGCGGCGCTTGTTTGGATTATTGCCACCGGAACGGTCCTGGTTTTCTTCGGGCCGGACTGGTGGCACTATTCACCCGTAGGTCATTTCTTTAACAGCATGCACTTCTGGGCCGTACAAGCGTTTTTCTTTTTCATGGTCCTTCACCTGTGGGCACAGTTCCTGATGGCTTCCTGGCGCGGCGGTCGCCATTGGACGTGGATTGGCGGCTGGTTACTGTTCCTCGTCTCCATCATTGGCGGATTGACCGGCTATTTGTCGCAGAACAACTTTGACTCGCAGTGGATTGCCGTTCAAGGAAAGGACGCCATGAATGCGGCGGGCGTGGGTGGATTCTTCAATCTCTTGAACTTTGGGCAGATGTACGGGATTCACATCTTCCTAGTTCCGGTCGTCCTCATTGTTTTGTTGGCGGCTCACCTTCTGTTGGTACGAAAGCACGGAGTCGTGGAACCCTTGCCGTACTCGGGAGGAGGTACATCGGATGTCTAGGGCTGTAAGCTACGAAAACAGCAAGTATCCGCAAATGCCGTACGATCTCATTAAGGAAATGTTCGTGGCCCTAGGCATTATGGGCGTTCTGGTGTTGCTTTTGGCAGCCGTTTTCTCCACGCCGGATGTTCCTGCCTTGACGGCCAAGCAGGTGGTTCAACAGGCGCCCGGCCTTCTGGTGCAGACAGCGCTGGAAGACTTGTCGCAACAGGATCCCATTTCAACCTACGGACCTCCCTACAGCAACACCCCTGGTGCGGCCCAGAGCCTGGGACCCATTTCGCCACAGACGTGGATGGGCGTGCAAACGCCGGTGAACTCAGCGCAAGTGGAAGTCATCCAGCCGTTGGAGAAGGCGGCAAAAGTCAATCCCGCATTGAATCAGCCCCTCTCCATTTGGTCCCAGGCGAACTTGAAGCAGCAGACTGCCTGGGTCTCCAATGTACAGAAGGCTCTTAAGCAGGCAAACATCGTGAACAGTCAGTTGGTGTTGCCGGCCGCTCAATCGCCGAGTTACGGCCCCGTTCCGCAGCTCATCAACGGCTACTTGGCTCTCGCCCAAAGTGGCATGCTGGAACCGGCCATTGACGCTACCAACGGTCCCGTTCCGGCCACGAATCGGACGGATTCTCTCTTGCTCCTGCAGGATGAGAGTTTGGCAGACGGACAATATGCGGACAAGCTGAACATGACCGGCGACGAGTGGGGCATCATCAAGGAAACAGGGAACTACCCCGGCGCGGTGTGGCTGTGGTTCTATACCCTGCTCTACCACATCCCGCCTTTTAGCAACTCGGATTCGGCGGATTTGTGGGTCGTGCTGACGGTGACCATTGTTACCTTGATTTTGGTTCTGACGCCATTCATCCCCGGGCTGCGGGACATTCCCCGGGGAGTTAAGGTCTACCGTTTGATTTGGCGCTGGCACTACAGGGAACAACGCCGAAATCAGGTGAACAAGTCATGATGCGGGGCAGGTATTTCATTCCACCCATGTGGCTGACAATGATTCTGACGGCCTTCGGTATTGTGGGCACGCGGTTTGTGTACAGCGGTTTGGTGGATGGGGCGTGGAAGTTGGGTCTATTGGGAGTGGTGTTGATGGTGGTAGCCATCGTTTCCCTCGGTACCCCTTTGGCCTACGCTCGTCTCATCAAGAAAGTGGCGAAGGAAAATCAGAAGTAGAGCGAACCTGAGCACATCATGACGAGACATGGCAACGAAATGCGGTTGAGAGAAGGGCTGGCCTGCGCCAGCCCTTGTTCCGTCCATTGAACCGCGCCCATTGAACCAAGCCCATGGGACTTCGTCCATTGCGCCGTATTCACCAGGATACCCGGGGTAAACCGTGAATTTCGAAGAAATTGGGACAGAAATCTTTGCCGTACCCACTTCCATTCTTGAAGGCAAATGCCTAGTATAGTGGGGAGGTTCATCTTGTCGCCATCGACCATACCACATCAAGGAGATTACTCGGATATGTTGCAGATGAATTCGTGGCAAAGCGCCGTGACTAGCCTTCTGGTCATCTTTGCAGGAGGTCTCGTTGTTGGCAAATTGACGGAGAAGCCGAGGATTCCCGACGTCGCCGCCTATTTGTTGTACGGCATTCTCATTGGACCCGCACTGTTGCACTTGTTGAGCGTACCCAGCCAGAGCCAGGTGAACCAACTGGTCTTGAACATGGGTGCCACCCTGATTCTATTTGACGGAGGACGAGGCGTACAGTTTCAGGTGTTTCGCAAGGTATGGGTGAGCATTGTCATGCTGGCTGTGGTGGGTGTTCTGATTACCGCCTTCACCATGGGATTCGCCGCCCACTGGCTACTGGGGCTGCCGTGGGTGTTCGCAATCCTGTTGGGATCTGTCCTGGCGTCCACCGACCCTGCCACACTGATTCCCGTGTTCAAACGCGTCCCCATTCTCCCACGGTTGCAGCAGACTGTGGAGTCGGAGTCCGCTTTCAATGACGCAACGGGATCGGTCCTGGTCTTCACAGTGCTCCTGTTAATTCCTGCTGCGGGCAGCGCTGCGGTACACGTCCAGTGGTATCAGCCTTTGGAAATGTTCCTTAAGTCCGCCGTCATTGGTCTGGCGGTAGGTTTTGTCATGGGCATTGCCAGCTTGTGGCTGGTGTCCAGAAAGGGATGGGGCGTGTTTCACGAGTATGGATCCATAGTCATGCTCATTACCGCTCTTGCCGCGATGCAGGCGGCAAATGCCCTGAATGCCAGCGGCTTCATGGCCGCGTTTACGGCCGGCATGATTACGGGCAACGGACAGGCCTTTGGTTTGGAATTCGCCGAGCACACCGAAGTGAACATCCATCACTTCGGCAGTGCCATTACCCTCATCATGCGGATGCTCATCTTTGTGCTGTTGGGGACACAGGTGGATTTCCATCTCCTGGCGCAGCACCTGTGGATGGGGTTGCTGTTGATTGTGATTTTCATATTGGTGGCGCGACCTCTGGCGGTATTTGGCTCGGTTCTGGTGGATCGGCGCGCCAAATGGCAGGGCAACCACTTGGCGTTCATGTGTTGGGTGAGGGAAACGGGCGTCATTCCCGCTGCCCTTTCGGGCGTACTGGTGGCAAGGGGCATCCCGAATGCGCGCCTCATTAGTTCCATTACGTTCATGGCCATCCTTTTGACCATCCTGATTCAGGCCAGCACCACAGGCATTGTGGCAAAGAAGCTGCACGTGCTGCGGGAAGAGGTACCGGAAGAGGAGGTGTAGCCGTGCGTGGCCGATTTGCGCCCACACCCTCTGGATACCTCCATATTGGCAATGCACTGACTGCGCTGCTGGCCTGGCTGCAGGTCCGCAGTCGCGATGGTCAGTTCATCTTGCGTATTGAAAACCTAGATGCGCCGCGATTTCGCCCGTCGTACCTGCCGGTCATGCTGGAAGACCTGTACTGGCTGGGAATCGACTGGGACGAAGGGCCGGACGTGGGCGGGTCAGACCCGCCCTATGAGCAACGGTACCGCACGGAAGGGTATCGGGCCGCGTACGCCAGCCTTGAGGCCAAGGGGCTCGTGTACCCTTGCTTTTGTAGCCGCAAGGAACTTCATTCCATGGGGATTGCGCCCCACGGCTTGGTGGCGGAAGGTCCGATATACGACGGAAGGTGCCGTTTTTTGTCGTCTGAAGAACGGCAGTTGCGGGCACAAGAAAAGACGCCCGCGTGGAGGTTCGCGGTGCCTGACGATGGTGTCGAGTTCACCGACGCCGTTGCCGGGCATCAGGTGTTCCCGCCGGGATGGGGCGGGGATTTCATTGTCTACCGTGCAGACGGCGTCTTTTCCTATCAACTGGCGGTTGTGGTGGACGACGCAGCTATGGGCGTGACGCATGTGCTGCGTGGGGATGACCTGCTGGATTCGACGCCGAGGCAAATTTACCTTTACCGCCAACTGGGGTTGGAAGTGCCCAGGTTTGCCCACGTTCCATTGGTCTATGGCCCCGGCGGCATGAGGTTTTCCAAGCGGGATGGAAGTGTCACAGTGCGCGGTCTGCGGCAGTCCGGCATTCGCCCGGAAGCCCTCGTTGGTTATCTTGCGTGGTTGGCGGGCCTCGTGGATAGACCGGAAGCGGTGGAGGCTCGGGATTTAATTGGGGCGTTTCATATGGAACATATCCGCCGCGAGCCAGTGACTCTCAATGCCACGTGGCGGGATCGTCTGAAGAGACTGTAGCATGGCGAGGTTTGTTTCGCGCCCGCGGGCCGCATCAACAGCGCCCGACAATCCATCGGGGTGTCGAGAATCATCGGAATTTACAAAGCGCCTGTGGCCAAGTAGATGCTGGTAAACAGCGCGCCCACGACGGCGGCACCCGTCGTTCCCGCAGGTCCCTGATAGAGGTGAGCAAGGCCGAAAACTAGTGGCGTTACTTTCACGAGACCATTCATGAAAAGGGGCGGTCACGGGATGACTGAAGTTGTAAAGGTCATTGACAACTGGAGTTTTCGGTCGGCTGGTTCCGAAACAGACTGGCTGCCGGCACAGGTGCCTGGATGCGTACATACGGATTTGCTGCGAAATGGTGTTATCGATTCTCCGTTTTACGGTACCAACGAAGGGAAACTGCAGTGGATTGACAAAGAGGACTGGGAGTACCGCGCGTTCTTTGACGTCGACGAAGCCATGGTCCACCATGACCGGGTAGAGCTACTGTTTCGCGGCCTGGACACTTATGCCGACGTATCCTTAAACGGGACGAATATCCTGACGGCGGACAACATGTTTCGATGTTGGCAGGTGGACGTTAAGCCTTTGCTCAAGATTAAGGGCAACCTCCTGAGGGTATACTTTCGCAGCCCCATTGCACGAGGTCTGGCCAAGCTGGAAGAACAGGGCTATCCTCTGCCAGCCACCAACGATTTATCTGAGATAGGTGGTCTTGGCGACAGGAAAGTGAGCGTGTTCACACGGAAGGCCCCATACCACTACGGTTGGGACTGGGGACCGCGCTTTGTCACAAGCGGTATCTGGCGGGACGTGTTGCTGCGGGGGTGGTCAGAGTGCCGCATTGAAGATGTGTTCGTCGACCAACTGGAGGTTTCCGTTGAAGAGGCCAGGCTGCGGGCCGTGGTGGAGGTGGAGGTGGTAGAAGCCTTCGCGGGAGAACTCCGCTTGACCGGTGACGGGGTAGAACTCCGCCGCCACGTCCAGCTACGCGATGGTATGCATCAGGTAGCGTTGGAATTCGGTCTGGACAGGCCGAGACTGTGGTGGTGCCGGGGATTGGGTTGTCAATCCCTTTACACTTTTACCGCCGCCCTTTGCCGGGACTCCCACTGTGTCGCAGAACGATCCGTGAAAACAGGGCTGCGGCAACTGCGACTTGTACAGGAGGCGGACCACCGGGGCACATCCTTCTATTTTCAACTCAACGGCAGGGCCGTCTTTGCCAAAGGCGCAAATCACATCCTGGATTCCTGTACTTGAGCCAGGTGCTGCAAGGGGAGGCCATTCGCAGCGCCATTGAGGCGCACCGTCGGAACAAGCCAGGTTGTATGGGATCGCTGTATTGGCAGTTGAACGACTGCTGGCCGGTGGCGTCCTGGTCCAGCACGGACTACTATGGCCGCTGGAAAGCCCTGCAGTACTACGTCAAACGCAGCTATCAGGAGGTGCTGCTGCTGGCCGTACAGCGAGAGAAGGCGGTGGACGTGTACGTTGTCTCCGACAAACCGGATCCTGTGACGTTGACGGTAAGCGCACAGGTGCTGGACTTTGCCGGCAGGGCGCTGAAGCAGGTACGAGGTGTCTTGCCGCCGGAGACGCTTGTCACGGTGCCCGCCAACGGGGTACAGGCGGTTCTCACAGTAGATGCACAGGCGCTTTCTCAGGAGGCCGACCTGCGCAGCCACCTCATGCGCTTGCAGGTGACGGAGAATGGGCAGGTTTTAGACGCGAAAGTACACTACTTTGTGCCTATCAAGGACCTGAAACTGGTGACGCCACACATCACAGTTTCGGAAACGGGGAAAGGTGACGGCGGACAGTTTCGCCTGGAAACCGACGTGTTGGCCAAGAGCGTCTGGATTCAAGCCGGAGAAGAGGGGGTCTTCTCGGACAACTGGTTTGACTTGGTGCCAGGGCATTCACAACTGGTGGACTTTCGCAAGCCGCATCCCCGTGGGCTGTACTTTGCCCCAGCCCATCCCGGACGGATTCAGGTTCAGTCCATGACGGATTTTGTGCGCTAAAATATTTTTTAAAAATTCTTTTCATCCAGCAGGAATATCCAAGGGGTGGTAGAATACTGTAAAGTAACGAAATCGCTTTCGGAATTTGGCGAGTGGTACCTGGTTTCAGACCAAAGACCGAGGGGGGCGAAGCAGTTTCCAGACAAATCGAGGGCCAAGGGGTAATTTTGAGCCCTTAACTAAAACGTTTTCGGTCCACTTGCAGGCTGGAATTGAAGTGACTGCAGGCGATTTCCGCACATGAAAGCGGTTTGGCTGTGGGATTTGGGGAGATTCAGGGAAGCATTTTGGTCTTCAGGGGGTGAATTGGGGAACTGGCCGAAAAGGATTTCGGACATTGTTGGAGAATCAAGCTTTAAGACTTAAAATACTCTGAGAATACTCTAAGGGGGAATTAAGGTTGTCCAAGAAGAAAACGATTGCAGTTGGCCTCATGAGCGTTGCCATGATGCTAGTTGCAGCAGGCTGCGGCAGTGCGCAGACGTCGAACAACGGCTCCGGGAACAGTTCTTCCGGAAACGGGAATTCCTCAAGCACAACTGCTACCACGTTGACCATTGTCCCAAATGTAACGGGCAGTTTCGCAGACAACTTCAATCCATTCGCTGGCACCAACAGCATCGATGGCACCCTGGGCAACATCTACGAGACAATGTTTTACTTTGACAACACTTCCGGCAAACAGTTTAACCTTCTGGGCAAGAGTTTTTCTTTTAGCAACAGTGGAAAGACCTTGACGGTGAACTTGGTGGACAATGCCAAGTGGACCAACGGAAATGCCTTTTCGGCAGACGACGTGGTCTTTACCTTCAACGATTTGAAAAAGTACCCTGACGCGGACACTAACGGCGTCTGGAAGCAACTCTCCAGCGTCAAGGCCACCAGTTCCAACCAAGTGGTGTTTACCTTTAACCAGGCAAACATTCCCTTCGCGGAGCAGTATGTACTGGGCGGCACCTACATTGTTCCTGAGAGCCAGTGGCAGTCTCTGGGCGATCCCGCCAAGGCCAAGATTACCCACACCGACGCCATTGGCACTGGTCCATACAAAATCTCTTCATTCTCCACCCAGGATTACAAGTTTACAGTAAATAAAGACTACTACGGCACCGTTCCCAAGGTGCAGACGCTGGACTACCCGGCTTTTGCCAGCAACTCCAGTGCAGACCTGGCTCTAGCGAACGGCGACGTGGATTGGGCGGGTGTCAATATCCCCAATATTGACAAGACCTTTGTTGCCAAGGACCCGACAAACAACCATTATTTCTTTCCGCCCAACAATCCGGTTGAACTGTACGCAAACCTGAGGAACCCTGTACTCAACGATCTGAAGGTCCGGCAGGCCATGAGCATGGCCATCAATCGCAACGAACTGTCTGTGAAGGGCGAAACGGGCTACGAGCAACCGGCAGTTCCAACCAGTCTCGTGTTGCCGTCGCAGCAGTCCTGGGAAGATCCGAACCTGCCTACCGCCGACCAGAGTTTTACTGTGGACGACACCAAAGCAGAGCACTTGCTTCAGTCTGATGGCTACAAGAAGGATTCCAACGGTATTTATGCGAAGAATGGCAAGGAGTTGAGTTTTGACCTGCTGGTGGTTTCCGGTTGGAGTGACTGGGACGAGGACTGCCTGCTCATCAAGCAGCAACTGGCGAACATCGGCATTAACATCACCGTGAAACAGTTGCAGTACGCGGCGTACTACAACGCCATCGACCCAGGCGCGGGCAAAACCCCCAACTACGACCTGGCCATTTCCTGGACCAACGCGGGGCCGACGCCTTACCTGACCTACCACGATATGCTGGATAGCAAGGGCGGATTCAACATTGAGGGCTATAGCAATCCGACGGTGGACAATCTCTTCAATGAGTTTGCGTCCACCACGGATGTGAACAAGCAGAAGCAGGCGATGTACCAGATTGAGCGGATTGCCGCGGAGCAACTGCCGGTCATTCCCCTCCTGGACGGCGCGCTGTGGTATGAGTACAACACGTCCAAAGTCACAGGTTTCCCCACCAAGGACAACCTCTGGATTAACCCGTCTCCGTATACGTATCAGGCGGCGGCCATTGTACTGACCAAACTGCAACCTAAATAATCTGTCCGGGACCCCACTGGCAGGTCGATTCGCCATGTTGGCCTGCCCTCCGGGGTCTGCCGAGAGGTGGTTTTGCTCCCATGATTCTTTCTTGTGAAACGGGGTGGGTCAAATGCGATACTTCCTCAACCGAGTAGGATTCCTGTTGCTGTCGCTGTGGGCGGCCATGACGCTGAACTTTATCTTGCCCAGGTTGATGCCTGGCGATCCCGCCGAAGCCATGCTGGCCAAACAGGCGGGCAACGTGAATCCACAGGCTTTGGCCGCCATCAAGCAGCAACTGGGACTGACCAACGGACCGATGATTGCACAGTACTGGGAGTACTTGAGCAACCTGGTGCGGGGCCATTGGGGAGACTCGTTTCAGTACTTCCCCACGTCTGTGACTTCCATTATTTCCAACAGTCTACCCTGGACCATCGTCCTACTGGGCGTTGTCACCATCATTGCTGTGGTCCTCGGGACGTTCATTGGCATTCTCATTGCCTGGCGGCGAGGAGGAACTGCAGACAACGTGATCCCCATGGTGACCATGTTTGGACAGTCCATTCCAAGCTTTTGGCTGGGTCTCATTCTGATTTACTTCTTCGGCTTTGTGCACCACTGGTTCCCGATGGCACACGGGGCATCGGATAGCTTGACACCAGGATTTAATAACCCCTACGTCCTCAGTGTCATCTATCACAGCCTGCTGCCGGGATTCGTGGTGTTCGCCGGCAGTATCAGCGGCTGGATTATTGGAATGCGGAACAACATGATGATGACCCTTGGCGAGGACTACGTGGTCTTTGCCGAAGCCAAGGGCGTATCTCCGCGGCGTCTGATTTTCTCCTATGCAGCGCGTAATGCGCTTTTGCCGCAGTTGACGTCCATGGCGATTGCTCTGTCTACCATTATTGGCGGACAAATTCTCATTGAGCAGGTCTTCTCCTATCCCGGAATTGGTTATGGTCTCACCAACGCAGTTGCCAGTGAAGACTATCCGTTGATTCAGGGGATGTTCCTCATTATTGCCGTGACAGCCCTTGTCATCAACTTTATTGTGGATATGTTGTACGGACGATTGGATCCGCGGGTGCGAAGGCGAGGTGCAGCGGCATGAGTCAGAACCTCATCACCGAAGAAGAGGTGGCTCCGGTCAAGGGGACCACTGTGAGGTCGAAGCGGGGGAAAGGCAAAATTGCGGCCTTCCTGCGCAATCCTAAGTCCGCCGTTGGCTGCTACCTGTTTCTGTTCTTTGTTCTGATTGCGGTGTTTGCCCCGTTGATTGCGCCGTATAATCCGCAGTACACCGGCTTTGCCATGGTGGCTGGACCCAGTCGGGCGCATCTGTTTGGGACTACCAGTCTTGGCCAAGACGTGTTCTCTCAGTTTGTCTGGGGTGCCAGGACGACCATGATTGTTGGTATCGGAGCCGGGCTGCTCAGCACTCTCATTGCCATTCTCATTGGTGTCACTGCCGGTTACCTGGGTGGCGTCACGGATTTGATTTTGAACATGATTACCAACATCTTTCTGGTCATGCCGGGTCTCGCCCTGCTGATTATCATTGAGTCCTACGTCAACAACTCTACGCCTTACGTGAACGGGCTCATCATTGGCTTTACAGGCTGGGCCTGGGGGGCGCGCGTCATGCGTTCCATGGCCATGACCATCTCCACGCGGGACTACATTGCGGCGGCGAGGCTTTCGGGATCGTCCACGCTTCGCATCATCCTGGCGGAGATTGTGCCCAATATGATGTCCGTCATCGCATCCAATATTATGTATACGTGTCTGAGTGCCATCCTGGCAGAGTCCGGTCTCGCCTTCCTCGGGTTCGAAAGCATGTCCTCTACCAGTTGGGGCATGATGCTGTACTGGTCTTCCTCCAACGGAGCCATGCTGGATGGGGCGTGGTGGTGGTTCATTCCGCCAGGGTTGGGAATCGCCTTCCTGGGTCTGAGCTTCGCACTGATGAACTTTGGTGTCGATGAAATCACCAATCCAAGACTCCGCACCTCCCGCAAGGACAAGCGGGTCAAGCAATTGCTGAAGGAAATTCAAGAGAGGAGGGCGCGGGAATATGAGCAACAGCCAACCGGTACTGGAAGTTAAGGACCTGTCGGTGGTGTACGCGACCTCCAATGGATTGGTTCAGGCGGTGGACGATGTTAATCTCACGATTTACCCCCATGAAATTG
>Ga0187809_10001099_pt1 | contig 13142 bp, 8 predicted proteins | sample NC_wetland_sal_i_8_FD_132415 | JGI IMG/M metagenome (GOLD analysis project Ga0187809, IMG submission 132415) | Wetland sediment microbial communities from Neuse River Estuary, North Carolina, USA - ASW_4 | ecosystem: Environmental > Aquatic > Freshwater > Wetlands > Sediment | place: USA: North... | reverse complement strand
CGCCTACGAATCGAAGAATGCGCCGCGCCGGAATCCGCGAAATGGCCTCCCTTCACCGATTCCCCGAAAGTGTTGCATTTCCGACTCAGTCTGACCCGTGACCGAATTGACGACAGGCCCTAGCTCAGGAACCGCTCGGTCCAGCTCTTGTAGTCGCCCTCGCGCGTAACCCGCGCCATCGTCTCGGATGAGGCGATGCCCGAAAGGTCCTTCGGCTTTACGCCCTCGCGCAGCGCCTTCAGCGTGTCGTACACCGCCTTCACCGCCGCGGAGAACGGCTGGTGTCCCTGCAACGCGATCCGCACGTTGCGGCTGGCGAGGTAGTCCCGATCCTGCAACTCCGGGCCAACGCCGCCCAGCATCAGCGGCAGGTTCACCGACCGCGCGATCAGGTCCAGCTGCTCGCGCGTCATGCCGCCGGCGAAGAACAGCGCGTCCACCCCGGCATCGGCATAGGCCTTCGCGCGGCGCACCGCGTCTTCCGTGCCGCTGATCGCGGTGGCGCTGGTGCGGCCGATGATGGTCAGTGACGGATCCTCGCGCGCCGCCAGCGCCGCGCGCATTTTGCCGACGCCCTCCTCGAGGGAGATCAGGTTGGGCTTCTTCTCGCCGAACCGGCGCGGCAGGTCGGTGTCCTCAATGGTCAGCGCGGCGACGCCGGCGGTTTCCAGTTCCTGCACCGTGCGCATGACGTTCAGCGCATTGCCGTAGCCGTGGTCGGCATCGACCATCACGGGCATCTTCGTGGCCCGGTTGATGCGGTACACCTGCTGGGCGAATTCGGTCAGGGTCAGCACGATGATATCGGGGGCGCCAAGCACGGTGAAGGAGCCGATGGAGCCGGCGAACATGCCGACCTCGAAGCCGAGTTCCTCGGCGACGCGGCCGGAGATCGGATCGAACACCGAACCAGGATGGATGCATTGCGTGCCGGCTAATAGTGCCCGGTAGCGTTGGCGCCGTTCGGTCCAGTTCATGCTGCGTCTCCCTCCTCGATCCCCATGTCGCGCGTTTCGAGGGTTATCGGCGCTGTGCACGGACCCTGGCAAGCCCGGCAGAGCGGCGCCCGGTAGAGCGGCGCCGGCGCAACAGGCCACCCCGGCGCCACGCAGCGTTGCCTGTCAGGCGGGGCGGCGCCGCACCGCGATGCCAAGAGCGCTAAGGCCGACGCCCAGGATAGCGGGGCTCCAGGGCTCAGGGATGGGATTGGAACCGGTGACGGGTCCGACACTCGATGTCAGCATGACGTTGTCCCAATCGGCCTGCGTTCCGCCGGAACTCAACAGGACAGTAATCAACTTGCCTGCGTCGTTGACGCCCGCGGTGTAGCTGGCCGTGTAGGTTGCCCAATCCCCGGGTTTCGCCGGCGTGCCTTTTCCGGTAACCGTCACGCTGCCCGTGCCGTCGTTTTTGGCGAACTCCAGGCCTATCCCACCCGGATCACCAACGTCCTTGCGAAAGCCGAGCTCCACCTGGAGCGTATAGGTCAGCCCCGGCACGACGGTTACACCTGAAACCGTCTGCCACAGGGTGGCGCCGTTGCTATAGGCGACGACGTCGCCATCCGGAGTGGAGTTCAGGTAGGTGTCGTTTCCCGCCTGCGCGCCCGACTGGAACTGGCCGGAACCGCCTGAGCCTGTGGCGTTCCAATAAGGGATGGCCCCCACCGAGTAGGAACAGCCGGGATAGTCCTGCCCCGGACAGTGCTGGTTCAGGCCGGAGGCCGGCAGGATTTCGAAGGACGGATTGCTTATGGATATCACTCCGGCGTTGGCGCTTGCAGCGCCAGCGACAAGAAGCGGGCCCGACAGGAGCCACAGCATTTTCGTATTCGTCATTGTTTCCCCAGCGCGGTCTGATGCTGAAAATCATGTAACGCTGCGTTAACACGAAAAAATCAAAGACTCGTCAACAGAGTTTTCATATCAGGCAGTTTTTCTCTGGAATTCACAATGAATTCGACCCGTTGCAAGGTTTTGGCGTCGTGTGCCCGCCGCTGGTATATCGGCTGCGGCATAATGCCTTTGCAAAAAGCAGGTTTGATCCGGTGGCGGCACATTCCTGCAGCGGGCTGAGGCGCGGCAACAGGCGCGGCCTGAAACTCTTTCGACAGAATCGGGGCGCTTCAGGCCAGCATGCCGGCGAGCGCGCCACTCATGCAGGTGGCAATCGTGCCGCTGAGGATGGAGCGCATGCCCAGGGCCACGATCTCGTGCCGCCGTTCCGGCACCATCGCACCCATGCCGCCGATCATGATGCCCAGGCTGCCGAAATTCGCGAAACCGCAGAGTGCGTAAGTAAGGATGAGCCGGGTCTGCGGCGCGACGCCGTTCAGCGGCATCCTGGAGAAATCCAGGTAGGCAACGAATTCGTTCAGCACCGTTTTGGTGGCCATCAGTGTCGCAGCGATACCGGCATCGCGCCAGGGGACGCCAAGCAGCCACATCACCGGGCGGAACGGCAGCGCGAGAATTGCCTGCAAGGTGACGGGTGCGCCACCCCATTGTGGCAGCAGCGCAAGGATGCTGTTCAGCAACGCCACGGCTGCGACGGCAACCAGCAGCACCGCGATGATGCCGGCGAGGATCGGGATTCCATCCAGCGTGCCCTTCACCAGCGCATCCAGCGACGACAGCGGTGGATCGCGCATTTCCAGCCGGGTCGCCTCCGCTGGGTCCGCCGGACCGAATGGCACCATCAGCGCGGCAACGGCCAGGCCCGCCGGCGTGCTGATGACGGAGGCGATCAGGATGTTGCCGAGTGCGTTCGGGATGACCGGGGCGAGGAAGCCGGCATAGATCACCATGACCGTGCCGGCGACTCCCGCCATGCCGCAGGTCATCAACGCGAACAATTCGCCACGCTGCATGCGGGCGAGATAGGGACGCACCAGCAGCGGCGCTTCGATCATGCCGACGAACACGTGCACGGCCGCGCCAAGCGCCAGCGCCCCGCCGATGCCCATGGTCCGGCGCAACAGCCAGGCAAAGGCGCCGGTGACGCGCTGCAGGACACCCCAGTGGAACAGCAGCGAGGCCAGCGCACTGATGGTCAGCACCAGCGGCAGCGCCTGGATCGCGAGGATGAAGCTGGCGCCCGGGTGGTTCTCGGCGAAGGGCAGCGGGGGGCCGGCAAGGTAGCCAAACACGAAGCGGGAGCCGGCATCGGTGGCATGCTGAAAGGCGGTGGCGGCATCGTTGAACGCGAAGATCGCATGCGTGGCGGGCGGCACACCAAGCAGCAGCAGGGCAAGCAGCACCTGCAATGCGATGCCCGCCATGACGGGGCGCCATTGGATGCCGCGGCGGTCTTCGGAGCACAGCCAGGCGAGGCCCAGCAAGGCAGCAAAGCCGAGGATACCCCGCATCAGTGCGGATCGTGGGTTCCCGCTCCACCGGAAGGGGCGGAGAGGGTCAGGGTGAGCTGGCGGAATCCTCCGCAGCCGCATGGCCTGCGTGCCGGCCGGTAGCCTGGCGGGTTGGTCATGCCGGCAGTCGTTTCCCCTACCTCACGCTGCCCCTCTCCGCCCCAAATGACGGAGAGGGAACCCGTTTGCTTCACCGCGCTGCTCTTTGGTTGAACGGGTAATAGGCGGGGAACTCGCCGACCGCGGTCATGTCCACTTCCACCAGCGTCAGGCCCTTCACCGCCAGCGCCTGCGCCACGGTTGCACCGAACGCGTCCGCCTGCTGCACCTTGAAGAACGGGATGTCCGAAAGCGCCGCCAGCTTGCCCAGGTCGGGCCCTTGCAGGTCGGCAAAGAACCGCCTGCCCTGCTGCGTCGCGTCCTGGATGCGCTTGATCACGCCGTAGCCGCGGTCGTTCATCACGATCACCGTCAGGTCCAGCTTCTCCTGTACCGCGGTCCACAGCTCCCCCACGTTCAGGAAGAACCCGCCATCGCCGGTCATCACCACGGTCCTGCGCCCGCCCGCGGCGGCTGCCGCGCCAATGCCGAGCTGCAGCCCCTGCCCTATGCCGGCGCCGACCGGATAGACATTCTGCTGCGGGTTGTAGATCGGAAAGACGCGATTGCCCCAGGTGGTATTGCTCTGCGTCACGTCGCGTACCCAGACCGCATCGCGCGGCATCACCCCGCGCAACTGTTCAGCGAAGCTGGCGTACACCCCAAGCGTGCCGAGGAACTCCTTCTGCGCCGCCTGCTTCAGCGCGCGGACCTCATCCTGGAACCCAGCTTGCGCCTGCAGCTTGCCTTCGATGCGCGCGGCCAGCCCCTCCAGCGTGGCCTTCGCATCGCCGCAGACGAAGTAGTTGCAGCGATAGGTGCGGCCGTTCGCCGCCGGGTCGCTGTCGATCTGGATGATGTTGTCCGGCAGCCTGACGCTGAAATCGCCGGTCTCGTGCCCGCGCAGCCGGCATCCCACCACCAGCAGCAGATCGACGCTCTTATAGAAATCCTGGATCATCGGCATGCCGTTGCCGGTGAGGCCGCCGAGGTTGAGCGGATGGTCCTCCGGCACCGTGCCGCGACCGTTGAAACTGCTGACCATGCCGAAGCCAAGATCCAGCAGCCGCGCGGCCGGCACGCCGGCACCGATCGCGCCATGCCCGAGCCACAGCATCGGCCGCTTCGCCTGCGCGACCCGCGCCGCCAGCTCGTCCAGTTCCACGCCGGTCGGCGTGCGCGGCGCCGGTAGCGGCAGCACGAAATTGTCGAGCACCGCCGGGCGCTCGATCTTCTCGCGCTGCAGGTCGATCGGCACCTCCACGCTGACCGGCCCCATCGGCGGGCTCAACGCATCCACGGCGGCGCGCGTCAGCACCCCGATCGCCTGCTGCGCGGAACGCACGCGGTACGCCGCTTTCGATACCGACCGCAGCATGCCCAGCTGATCGTATGGGTCGTGCACGGTGCCCAGTTCGCGGTCGGCGTGCTTCGTCGCGGTCTGGCCGGTGATGTGCAGCACAGGCGATCCGGCGAAGCGCGCCTCGATCAGCCCGCCCACCGCGTTCGCCGCGCCCGGTCCGGTGGAGGAGAAGATAACGCCCAGCCCGTTCGACACCCGCGCGTAGCCGTCGGCCATGTGCGCGCCGCCCAGCTCGCCGCGCGCCATCATGAAGCGGATGGTGTTGCGCCGGCCGATCGCGTCCAGCATCGGGATGTTGTGCACCGAGGCGATGCCGAAGGCGGTGGTCACGCCGCAGGCGGACAGGAATTCGGCGACCAGGTCGCCCACAGTGTAATCGCTCGGCATCGCTCTGGCACCCCTGCTGGATCGGCTGAAGGCTGGGGCACGGGTCTGGGCACGTCAACTCGGATCGACACCAACAGGCATTCCGGTGAAGCATCGGCCGGTGAGCGCCGTGGGTCTCAGGGCGGCAGCCTGCGGGCAGCCTCTGCCCCTACGCCGGACATCTGGCGCAAACCCGGACCCATGGTGCTGTGTTCGCAACACCGCCAGCGAACCGCGAAGGCAAATGGCGCGCCGGTGTCTGGAGGTCCTCCGAACCGTGCTCTCCGCGGAGCTGCCCGAAGGGCCAATGCGCGCCCTTGGCGGCCTGAATACCAGTCTGTCAAAAAATGTCATTAACAGTATGAAATGGGGAAACCTATGCGGAACTTTGTCACGATAATGGCGCCTTCGCGCGATGCTGCTGGGGCGCGGGGGTGGCACATGCCGATATCCTCTACACGTACTCCTTGTCGGATGCGCTCTTCACCGACGGCACGACGGCGACCGGCAGCTTCACCGTGGACGCAACCACCGCGTCGCTGACGGCTTGGAACATCGTCACCCAGTTGGGAGGTCCTCTGACCGGCCAGACACATACAGTCGGCTCGTCAGCCTCTTAGTCTGAGAGCCGCTGGAAATCTGCGCTGAACGAAGGTGACTTGGTAATTCGCGGCGGAAGCCTCAACTTATGGCCTCGCCAACCGACCACCGCTGCAAGGGGCAGCGGTCAGCCGCGAGGGTTCGTATGCCGAAGCTGAATGACGCCACCGCCATTGCCGCCCAGACCACGCCGCAGCCGGTGCGGCTGGCGGACTACACGCCGCCGGCGTTCCTGGTGGACACGGTCGATCTGTCGTTCGAGCTCGACGAAGCCGCGACGCTGGTGCGTTCCCGCCTTGCCCTGCGCCGCAATCCTGCCGCGCCGGCCGACGCGGTGCTGCGGCTGAACGGCGAGGCGCTCACGCTGCTGCGGGTCTGCCTGAATAGCGAGACACTCAGCGCCAATCAGTACCGGCTGGAGCATGATGCCCTGTACATCCCCGACATGCCGGACAGCGCCACGCTGGAGATCGATACGCGCATTGCGCCGAAGGACAACAGCGAACTCAGCGGCCTCTACACCTCCAACGGCAGCTTTTTCACCCAGTGCGAGGCGGAAGGGTTTCGCCGTATCACGTACTTCCCCGACCGGCCGGACGTGATGGCGCGCTATACCGTGACCATCACCGCCGACAAGGCGCGCTGCCCGGTGATGCTGTCCAACGGCAATCCTGGTCCAGTGAAGGATGTGGACCCGCAGCGGCACCGGATTACCTGGACCGATCCGCACCCGAAGCCGTGCTATCTGTTCGCGCTGGTGGCCGGCGACCTGGTGTCGGTGCGGGACAGCTTCACCACGCGTTCCGGCCGGCAGGTGCAGCTCGGCATCTGGGTGCGGCGCGGTGACGAGGACCGCTGCGCCCACGCCATGCGCTCGCTGAAGACGTCGATGAAATGGGACGAAGACGTGTTCGGCCTGGAATACGACCTCGACGTGTTCAACATCGCCGCCGTGTCCGACTTCAACATGGGCGCGATGGAGAACAAGGGCCTCAACGTCTTCAACACGAAATACGTGCTGGCTCGGCCGGAGACCGCCACCGACGGCGACTACCAGGGCATCGAATCCGTCATCGCGCACGAGTACTTCCACAACTGGACCGGCAACCGCGTCACCTGCCGCGACTGGTTCCAGCTGTCGCTGAAGGAAGGGCTCACGGTCTATCGCGACCAGGAGTTCTCCGCCGACCAGGGCAGCCGCGCGGTGAAGCGCATCGGCGACGTGCGCGCCCTGCGCGCGGCGCAGTTCAGGGAGGATGCCGGCCCGCTGGCGCACCCGGTACAGCCGGACCACTACATCGCGATCGACAATTTCTACACCGCGACGGTGTACAACAAGGGCGCCGAAGTCATCCGCATGATGGCCACCATCATCGGCCGCGACGCATTCCGCCGCGGCATGGACCTTTACTTCGCGCGCCACGACAACCAGGCGGTGACGATCGACGATTTGGTGCAGGCGATGCAGGACGCATCCGGCGTCGATCTGCAGCGCTTCAAGCGCTGGTACCATCAGGCGGGCACGCCGACGGTGACAGTCTCCGACCGCTACGACGCCGCGGCGCACCGCTACACGCTCACGCTGAAGCAGCACACGCCACCGACGCCCGGCCAGCCCGACAAACACCCGCTGCTGATTCCCATTGCGCTCGGCCTGCTCGCCCCCGGTGGCGAGGAACTGCCCACCCGGCTCGCCGGCGAGGCACAGGCGCAGACCGGCACGCGCGTGCTGCTGTTGGAAGCCGCAGAGCTGAGCTTCGTGTTCGAGGACGTCCCTGCCCCGCCGGTGCCGTCCCTGCTGCGCGGCTTTTCCGCCCCCGTGCGGCTGGCCGGGGTGTCGCAGGAGCGCATGCGCTTCCTCGCCGCGCATGACACGGACCCCTTCGTGCGCTGGGAATCCGGCCAGCAATACGCCACTGCTGTGCTGCTGTCGCAGATCGCCGCCTGGCGCCGGGGTGAACCGCTTACCGCCGACCCGGCGCTGCTCGACGGCCTTGCCGCGACGCTGGCACTGGGCGAAACCGGCGATGCCGCCTTTGCCGCCGAAGCGCTGACACTGCCCGGCGAGGCCTTTCTCGCCGATCAGATGGACGTGGCCGACATCGACGGCATTCACGCCGTGCGCGAGACCATGCGCGCCGCGATCGGCCGAACGCTGGGACCGGCGCTGCGCCGGGCCTATGACCGTCTGGACGATCCCCGGGATTACCGCATCGATGGCGCATCGATCGGCCGGCGCGCGCTGCGCAACACCTGCCTCGCCTACCTCGCCGCGGCGGGCGATGGTGACGGCGTGCGCCTGGCCAAGGCGCAGTTCGACGCCGGCCGCAACATGACCGACGTGCTCGCCGCGCTTGCCGTGCTGTCCGGCGAGGACTGCCCGGAGCGCGAGCCGGCGCTGGCGGCGTTCCACGCGCGCTGGCGGCAGGACGCGCTGGTGCTGGACAAGTGGTTCGCCATCCAGGCGATGTCGAAGCGCCCGGGCACGCTGGATGCGGTGTGCGCGCTGTCGCGCCATCCCGACTACGACCTGCGCAATCCCAACCGGGTGCGCGCCCTGGTCGGCAGCTTTGCCTCCGGCAATCCGGTGGCGTTCCACACGCCATCGGGCGCCGGCTACCGGTTCCTGGCGGACACCATCATCGCGCTCGATCCACAGAACCCGCAGGTCGCCGCGCGCATGGTGTCGCCGCTGGGGCAGTGGCGCCGGGTCGATCCGGCGCGCCAGGCGCTGATGCAGGCGGAACTGCGGCGGATCCTGGAAATGCCGAACCTGTCGCGCAACACCGGTGAAATGGTGAGCCGCAGCCTGGCCTAGCGGCGGCGTTGGCCGTACCTCACGCCGCCCGCAATCCGGTGACAAGGACGCCGACTTCCCCGGTCAGCTGTTCGGCGTGTTGCGACAATCCGGCGGCGGCGCTCAGCACCTGCCCGGCGGCGCTGCCGGTCTGGCTTGCCGCCTCGCTCACCCCGGCGATATGGCCGGAGACGGTACGGGTTGCCTGGGCGGTCTGCTGCGCATTCCGGGTGATTTCCGCGGTAGCGGCGCTTTGCTCCTCCACCGCGGCGGCGATACCGGCGACGATTGCACTGACCTCGGCCATCACCTGGGTGATCTCGGCGATCGCCTTCACGGCCTGTTTGGTCGCATCCTGAACCTGCCCGATCTGGGCGCCGATCTCCTCGGTCGCCTTGGAGGTCTGCTGGGCCAGGTTCTTCACCTCGGATGCCACCACGGCGAACCCCTTGCCGGCATCGCCGGCCCGCGCCGCCTCGATCGTGGCGTTGAGCGCCAGCAGATTGGTCTGTGCCGCGATGCCGGTGATCAGCCCGACCACGGCGCCGATCTTCTCCGCCCCCTCGGCCAGCGCGCGCACCGTCGTATCGGTGTGCCGTGCAGTCTCCGCCGCCTGCCCGGTCATACGGGAGGATTGCGTCACCTGCCGGGTGATCTCGCCGATCGATGCGGTCAGTTCCTCGGCGGTGGCCGCGACGCTTTCCACGCCGGACCGGGCCGTGTCGGCCGCCGCCGTCACCTCCCCCGCCTGCCGGTCGGTCTGGCCGGCCAGCGAGGTCATCGCCTGCGCCGTTGCCTGCAACTGCGTCGCGGCGGAAGCCAGGGCTCCGGCGAGTTCGCCGGCGCGGGCCTCGAAACCATGCACCAGCGCCTCCACCCGGTCGGTGCGCTGATGCTTCGCCGCCTGCTCCGCCTGTTCCTCCCCGGCAAGCCGGTCGGCCTCGATCGCGTTCTGCCGGAACACCTCCACCGCGCGCGCCATGGCACCGAGTTCGTCCGCATTGTCGCGCGCCGGTACCGCGGCGTTGCGGTCGCCGGCGGCTAGCTGCTGCATCGCCCGGGTCATGGCGGTGACCGGACCGGCAATGCCGCGGCCGATCAGCCAGGCGCAACCAAACCCCAGCAGCACCGCGGCCGCGGTCACCGCCAGCATCACGAGGATGGTCCGGCCGACCAGCATCCCAGACTGGTGCTCGATCCGTTGCAGCGTCGTCAGCTGCGCCGTACGCAGCGCGTCGGTTTGCCGGGTCACCTCGGCGGTGAATTTGGCACCCTGCTCCTTCAATGCGTTCAGCTTCAGCCCATCATCCATCGTGAGATGCAGGCCGTTGGCGTAGCGTGCCAGCAGCGGCTCCATCTTCTTCAGCTGCTCGCGCAGGCCGGCCGCCTGCGCCACCTGCGCCGCCATGGCCAGCTTCGGCTGCACCTTGGCGAACTGCCCTTCCGCGGCCTGCGCCATAGCCGGCATGCCGGCCAGCAGAAAACGGTAGCCGAACAGGCGAGCCTGCAATACGTCCTGGAACGCCAGGTCGATATAGCCCATGGCGCTGACGTCATAGTTCGCTTCGGCCGCCTTGCGAACGTCCGCGAAAGCCGCCAACGCGGCATCGCCGGCCGCGGCCGCGTCGTGCAAGTCGCTGTCCGCCTTGCGGCGTGCCGCGATCGCCTGATCCAGGCTGGCCCGGTAGCGCCCGAGTTCGGCCAGGGTGCGGGCGTCCGCGCCATCACCCGACTGCGCTGAAGTCTGCCGCTGGTCCTTGACGAGCTGGTCGATCTGCGCTCCCAGGGCACTGACCTGTCGGGCCGCGTCCGCGGCGCCGGTGGTGAGATAGATGTAGGCCGCGCGATTCAGGACGGCGATGTCGTTCTCCAGCGATAGCACACGCACCACGTCCTGCGTGGTCCGGTTGTAGCGCGCAAGCTGCGAGCGAGCCTGCACCAGGCCGGCATAGCCGACGCCTGCCACCAGCAGCAGCAGAACCAGCAACAGACTGAAGGCGGTGGTAATCCGTGTGCCGATGTTCAAGCGGGTGGACAGGCGCAGCGCTTGCATGACGAACGTCCCTTGATGTCGGGAAGTGCGACCATCGTGCCCACGCAATAGTTAACAGACTCTCTATGGCGCGCCGGCGGGTGCCGGCAACTGGCAATGCGGCGCGATCCGGCGCATTGAGGCGCACGATGTCCGACCCGACCCGAGAAGCCGCTTTCGATCTGCTGTCCGCCGTGCTGGGGCGCCGCCGTCCGCTGGAGGAGGCATTGGACGCGCTGCCGGAGATGCCGGCGCGCGACCGCGCCGCCGCGCACAGGCTCGCTGCCACCGTGCTGCGCCGCATGGGCACGCTGGACGCTGTACTGGAGCCGCTGTTGCGCCGGCAGCCGCCGGAACCGGCGCGGCACGTGCTGCGCATCGGGGCCGCCGGCCTGCTGCTGCTGGACACGCCGCGCCACGCCGCGGTCGGCACAGCCGTGGCGCTGGCGCGGGCGCGCGGGCTGGCGCCCTTCGCCGGGCTGGCGAACGCCGTACTGCGGCGCGTGGCCGATGCCGGCCCGCAGGCGATCGAAGAACTCGATACACCGCGCCTCGACACGCCGGCATGGCTGTGGGCGTCCTGGGGACCGGATGCGCGCGCCATCGCACTGGCGCATCAGCACGAGGCGCCGCTCGACCTGACGCTGCGGCCAGGCGGCGAAGCGCCGGCCGGCGGCGCGATGCTGCCCACCGGGTCGCTGCGCTTCCCGCCCGGCACGCGGGTGGCGGATATTCCGGGGTTTGCGACCGGGGACTGGTGGGTACAGGACGCGGCGGCCGCACTGCCGGCGCGGCTGCTGGCGGTGCATCCCGGCGAGGCGGTGGCGGATCTATGCGCCGCGCCGGGCGGCAAGACCGCGCAACTCGCAGCTTCAGGCGCGGCGGTGACGGCGGTGGAGCGCGATGCCGCCCGCCTGCGCCGGCTGCGCGACAACCTGCGGCATTGGCGGTTGCAGGCCGACGCCGTGCAGGCGGATGCGGCGAAATGGCAGCCGCCGGCGCCGTTCGACGCGGTGTTGCTGGACGCGCCATGCAGCGCCACCGGCACGATCCGCCGCCATCCGGACGTGCTGCGGTTGAAGCGGCCGCAGGACGTCCGCGCGCTGACCGAGGCGCAGGACCGACTGCTCGACGCCGCGGCCGGCATGCTCCGGCCGGGCGGCCGGCTGCTCTACAGCGTGTGCTCGCTGCAGCCGGAGGAAGGCCCTGCGCGAGTCGCGGCAGCTTTGGCGCGCGGCAGGGTCCGGCACGATCCCTTCGCCGCGGCGGAATTACCCGACCTGCCGGAAGCGATCACCCCCGAGGGCTATCTGCGCACGCATCCGGGGATGTGGGTCGAGCTCGGCGGCATGGACGGATTCTTCGCCGCAAGGCTCGTCCGGACGTGAATTCCCTTGGGCGAGAGGTCGCTCTCCGCGCGTTGCGGCGGAGAGGAAACCCTCGCCTCCCTTGTGGCGACGCGGGGCGGCTGTCTAGAACCTAGCCCATGGCGTCGCAGACCTCCCGGACAATCACCATCGCCCCCAGCCTGCTGGCGGCCGACTTCGCTCGGCTGCGCGAGGAGGTCGCGGCAATCGAAACCGCCGGCGCGGATTGGCTGCACCTGGACGTGATGGACGGCCACTTCGTGCCCAATCTCAGCTTCGGCCCGCCGGTGCTGCAGGCGTTGCGCCGGCACACACGCCTGCCCTTCGACGTCCACCTGATGATCGCGCCGGTCGATCCGTTTGTTGCCGCCTTCGCCGACGCCGGCGCCGACCATATCCTGCTGCACCCGGAAGCCGGTCCGCATCTGCACCGCTCGCTCCAGCTGATCCGCTCGTTCGGTAAACGCGCTGGCGTGGTTTTGAATCCGGCGACTCCGGTGGAAACCGTTGCATGGGTTCTCGATCTGGTTGACATCATCCTGGTCATGTCGGTGAACCCCGGATTCGGCGGCCAGGCCTTCCTGCCCTCCCAACTGCGCAAGATCGCGGCGCTGCGCCGCATGATCGAGGAGTCCGGCCGCGCCATCGCCCTGGCAGTGGACGGCGGCATCACTGCTGACACCGCGCCGCAGGCGATCGCCGCGGGCGCCGACACGCTGATCGCCGGCACCGCGGTGTTCGGTGCACCCGACTACGCCGCGGCGATCGCCGCGCTGCGGGCCGGGTGAGCGGGGTGGCGAACGGCACCGACCCGCGACGCTGGCTGCGCGATGCCCGCCGAGCCTTTGCGCGTCTGCCGAACCTGCGCATGGGCCGGGTGCCGGACGCGCCGGCATTGCCGGTGCGCGATCCCTGGCCGGGCGACCCGGCGCACGCGGCTCGGCTGCTGCGCGGCGAGCTGGAACACGCCGGCGCCGTCCGCCCGCTGAAGCCGGGCGGCTGGTCGGATGCCGGCGGCGCCTCGGTGCTGCGCGCCGCGGCCCACAGTTTCACCTGGCTGCGCGACCTGCGGGCCCTCGGCACCGACGCCGCGCGGCTGCGCGCCCGTGCGCTGGTGTCGGAATGGATCGCCGCGCCGCCCGCCGATCCGG
>Ga0187809_10001098_pt1 | contig 13167 bp, 15 predicted proteins | sample NC_wetland_sal_i_8_FD_132415 | JGI IMG/M metagenome (GOLD analysis project Ga0187809, IMG submission 132415) | Wetland sediment microbial communities from Neuse River Estuary, North Carolina, USA - ASW_4 | ecosystem: Environmental > Aquatic > Freshwater > Wetlands > Sediment | place: USA: North... | reverse complement strand
TGCTCTATGCGCGCTTCTTCACCCGCGCGATGCAGCAGACCGGCCATGCCGCCGCGCTGAAGGAGCCGTTCGCCGGCCTGTTCACGCAGGGCATGGTGGTGCACGAGACCTACCGCACGGCAAACGGCGAGTGGGTGCAGCCGGCCGACGTTACGATCGACGGAACGGGCGACCAGCGCACCGCGACGCTGACCGCGACCGGCGCGTCGGTCGAGATCGGCGCCATCGAGAAGATGTCGAAGTCGAAGAAGAACACGGTCGACCCCGACGACATCATCGCCGCCTACGGCGCCGACACCGCGCGCTGGTTCATGCTCTCCGACTCGCCGCCCGACCGCGACGTGATCTGGACCGAGGAAGGCGTGCAGGGTTCGTGGCGCTTCGTGCAGCGGCTGTGGCGGCTGGTCGGCGAGATCGCCAACGTCACCGCGCCCGCCGCGAAGCCGGCCGCGTTCGGCGAGCAGGCGCTCGCCATCCGCAAGGCCGCGCACCGCGCGCTCGCGAACGTCTCCGACGACATCGCCCGCCTGCGCTTCAACCGCTGCGTCGCGCACATCTACGAATGCGCCAACGCGCTGTCGGACGCGATCGGCCACATCGAGACGGCGCCGGCGCCCGACCTCGCATGGGCGCTGCGCGAGGCCGGTGACATTCTGGTGCGGCTGTTCCACCCGATGATGCCGCACCTCGCCGAGGAATGCTGGGCGTCGCTCGGCCACAAGACCCTGGTCGCCACCGAGGCCTGGCCGCAGGTCGAGCCGGCGCTGCTGGTCGAGAGCACGATCACCCTGCCGGTGCAGGTCAACGGCAAGAAGCGCGCCGAGGTGACCGTGGCGCGCGAGGCCGGAAAAGACGAGATCGAGGCTGCCGTTCTGGCGCTGGATGCGGTAGAAAAAGAGCTCAGCGGACGCCGTCCCAAGAAGGTCATCATCGTCCCGCAGAGGATCGTCAATGTGGTCGTTTGATCGCCGAATCGTCCTCCGCATGGCTCTCGTCGCCGGCCTCGGCGGCCTGACCGCCGGCTGCTTCCAGCCGATGTACGGCAGCAGCAGCGTGGTGCCGACGGCCGGACTGGACGACCGGCTCGGCGCGGTCGACGTGCTGCCGATCACGGCGCCGCACGGCACGCGTCTCGCCCGCGTCGGCGAGCAGGTGCGCAACGACCTGATCTTCAAGCTTACCGGCGGCGGCGCGGCGCAGACCGCGGCCTACGAGCTCACGGTCCGGCTGGCGTCGAACCAGCAGCAGGTGATCGTCGACATCAATTCGGGGCGCCCGGACATCCAGGAATACACCGTCACCGCGTCCTTCACGCTGGTCGACATCGGCACCGGCAAGCCCGTGCTCACCGACACCACGTTCGGCCGCGTGTCGTACAACATCCCGGGCGGGCAGCAGCGCTTCGCCGGCGAGCGCGGCCTGCGCGACGCCGAGAACCGGGCAGCGGACGTCGTCGCCGACCACATCCGCTCGCGCCTCGCCTCGTATTTCGTCGCCGGGACGTAAGCTTGTTTTATCCCTCCCCTGAAAGGGGAGGGTCCGGCGCGTGAGCGCCGGGGGTGGGGTCGCTTCTCAATTTTTAGCAGACCCCCACCCGGCTCGCTAACGCTCGCCACCCTCCCCCGCAAGCGGGGGAGGGATTAGAAGCCGGCAATGCAAAATAATTACACCATCGACCACCGCCCCCTCCTCCGCGCGGCCACGCGCGACGGCGTCATGCTGCCGGTGATCGACGTCACCGACCCGCGCTTCACCATCGCCGACGATGCCGACAGCCGGGCGCGGCTGTTCGCACAGACCACCGCCGAGGAAGAACGCAACCGCCGCCTGCCGCGCTTCATCATGCGTTTCCTCATGCGTCGCGCAGCCCGGCGCTCGCGTCTCCTGCGCGCGATCTTCGGCGGCGACGCCACGTTCCTCGACGGCATCACCACCTACGTGATGAAGCTCGGCGCCGAGAACCTGCCGCCGCCCTACGACAGCCCGGTGGACAGGCGCGTCGCCGGATCGGCGCATCTCAAGCTGTTGCGCCTGCGCACGCAGCAGGTGGCGCACCTTCTCGCCGACGGCCTCGCTGCGGACCTGACGAAGGCACCGGACGCGCCGCTGGCGCTGATCAACATCGCCGGCGGCCCGGCCATCGACAGCATGAACGCACTCATCGTGCTGCGCGAACGTAACGCCGGCCTGCTGCGCCGGCGTATCGTCATCCACGTGCTCGATCAGGACGACGCCGGACCTTGTTTCGGCCGGAACGCCCTTGCCGCGCTCACCGCAGATGGCGCGCCTCTGGCCGGCCTGGACGTCGCGTTCGAACATCGGCACTACGACTGGAACGCGACGGCATCGCTCGACGCCCTGCTGCGCGAGCTTGCGGACTCCGGCGCCGTAGTCGGCGCCTCGTCGGAAGGCGGATTATTTGAATACGGCAGCGACGACGCCATCGTCGGCAACCTGCAAGCGCTGCGCGCCGGTAATGCGCGCGCGGTCACCGGCTCCGTCACTTCGGACGACGAGCGCCGCCGCCGTATGATGACCGCGAGCCGCTTCAAGCTCGTGCCGCGCGGTCTCAAGGGTTTCGCGCCGCTCGCCGAACGCGGCGGCTGGCAGGTCGCCCGCTCCGAGAGCGCGCAGCTCAGCGAACAGGTGCTGCTGGCGCCGGCGTGATTGCCCGCCGCACCGGCCCGCATTAGCTTCCCCCCATGACCGCGCTCAAGACCGCCGAGATCGACCGCTTCGTCGCCAGGCCGGACCCGGCCCAGCCGATCGTGCTGGTTTACGGACCCGACGCCGGGCTGGTGCGCGAGCGCGTCGACGCGCTGGTGAAGGCCTCGGTCGACGACACCAGCGACCCGTTCGCCTTCGTGCGCATCGAAGGCGACGAGCTTTCCGGCAATCCGGCACGCCTGGTCGAGGAGGCGCACACTGTGCCGCTGTTCGGCGGCCGGCGCGCCGTGCTGGTCAGGGCCGGCTCGCGCAACATCGCCGGCGCGGTCGACATGGTCATCGCCGCGCCGTCGCGCGAGTGCCGCATCATCATCGAGGCCGGCGACCTGAAGAAGTCGTCGCCGCTGCGCGCCGCCTGCGAGAAGGCGAAGGTGGCCGCGGCGCTGCCCTGTTACGTCGACAATGCCGCGGCGGTGGCGCGGCTGATCGAGGACGAGCTGCGCGCAGCCGAACTCACGATCGCGCCGGACGCGCGCGCGCTGTTGGCGTCGCTGCTCGGCGGCGACCGCATGGCCTCGCGCAACGAGATCCGCAAGCTGGCGCTCTATGCGCGAGGACAGGGCCGCGTCGAGGTCGCCGACGTGATGGCGGTGGTGGCGGACGCCTCATCGGTCGCGCTCGACGGCGTCCTCGACGCCGCGTTCGCCGGCAAGCCGGCGGAGGTCGACGCCGAGTTCGTCAAGGCGCGCGCCGACGGCTCGTCGCCGGCGGCGATCATCTCCGCCGCCATCCGCCACGTCGCCAATTTGCACAAGATGCGGCTCGCGATCGAAGACGGCGACTCGGCCGACTTCGCCATGCAGCGCGGCGCGCCGCCGGTGCACTTCTCGCGCAAGGACAGCGTCGGCCAGGCGCTGCGGCTGTGGACCGCGGCCCGGCTGGTGCGCGTGATGAGCCAGCTCGCCGAGGCCTCGCTCGAGGCGCGGCGCAACGCGCCGCTCGGCGAGGCGATCGCCGAGCGCGCACTCCTGAATATCGCGATGAACGCGCGGCGAAGGGAGAATTAAGCTCCGCTCATTCCCGCGAAAGCGGGAATCCAGCGCTGACTCACAGCTGGGTCCCCGCTTGCGCGCGGGCGAACGGACGATTGTTTCACAAATTCATCTGATAGCTGTGCGCGACCCAGCGATAGCCGGTGCCGTTGCGCTCGATGTAGCCGATGCCGGGGAACGGCATGTGGAAGCTGGCGAACATGATGCGGTCGGTGGACAGCATGTCGAGCACGCGCTTGCGCGTCGCAACCGCCTTGTCCTTGTCGTCGTCCATGTCGAAGTACCACTCGGGCCGCTGCACCGCCATGACGAACTGCGTCACGGTATCGGCGGTGATCATGAAGCGCTTGCCGTCGCTCTCGACGTGGAAGGCGAGCAGGCCGGGCGAATGACCGAAGGCATCGACCGCGGTGATGCCGGGCACCACCTCGTCGCCGGGGCGGATGAAGGTCGAGCGGTTCGACAGCGGCGTGCAGATTTTGACGAAGAGCTCGCGGTTGAACTTGCGCGCCTCGCGCACGCCCTCGTTCTTCTGCCAGAAGTCGTATTCCACCGCGCCGAACACGTAACGCGCGTTCGGGAAGACCGGCTTGCCGCCTTCGACCAGGCCGCCGATGTGGTCGGGATGGCCGTGGGTGGTGACGACGATGTCGATGTCTTCCGGCTTGTGGCCGAGCTCGGCCAGCCGCGCCACCGTGTTGCCGGCCGGCATCCGCGCCTTGAGCTGCTCGTACTCGCGCGGCAGCGCGCCGTTGCCGGTGTCGAACAGGATGAGCTCCTTGCCGGTGTTGACCAGCGAGGGGATGTTGTTGTGCTCGAACCGCTGCGGATCGATGTTGTTGGCGCGCGCCAGGTCCTGCACCTCGGCGGCCGAGGCGTTGGCGCCGTAGTTCGGATGCAGGCCGTCGCGGATCGCCTTGCTGTCGAGCAGCGTGGCGACCTCGAACGATCCCAGCTTGAAGCGGTAGACCGTGGGCTGCAGGTTGCCTTGCATCAAAGCGGGCATCGTCTTCTCCCCTCATTGTGTTTGCGCATCCCCTAGCAGAGACGCCGGGGTGCGATCCAGCCGGGGTACTCTGGTCAGGCCTCGGGCGGACTTCTATGCTGGACGCGGGCGGCCGATCGCGGCCGGGAGGGACATCATGGCGAAGAAACGCAAGGCAGCGAAGGCGCGCAAGGGCAAGGCGAAGCCGGCCGCGAAGCGCAAGACGGTGAAGCGCGTCGCGGCGAAGCGCGCCGTGGCGAAGAAGAAGCCGGCGCGCAAAACGGCCAAACGCCGTCCGCGCAAGGCGAAGCCCGAGAGCCTCGGCGCCCGCCTCGAGCACGCCATGGCGGCGGTCCTCGACACGCTGAGCGACGCCGAGCGCCTGGAGCACCGCCTCACCGGCAAGGGCGTGCAGGACCTCGAGTAGCGCCGTCCGCGCAACGTCATCTCCCCGACGTTGCGGGCCGCGCATAACTGACTGTCCCTCCGCGCCTTTTCCGTCATACTGGGCGGCATCCGGGCCGGTTAGGGTAAGGGGTCATGGACAAGCCGACCGCAGGCGGCCGCCTGAGCCGCTGGGTGCAGCACGGACTACGGCCGCGCTCGCCGGCGGCGCTGTCGTTCGCGCTGCTGTGCGTGGCCGCGGCCTCGCTGCTCCGGCTGGCCATCGACCTGATCGCGCCGAACGCCGTCCCGTACGCGACGTACTTTCCCGCCGTCCTCATCGCCACGCTGATCGGCGGCGGCACCGCCGGCACGGTCGCGGCGCTCCTGAGCGCGCTCGCCGGCTGGTACATGTTCGTGCCGCCGCGGTTCTCGATGTCCTATCTGCGGCCCGACGACATCGCCAGCCTCGGCATCTTCTTCTTCGCCGCCTTCGCCATCATCTGGATTGCCGACCGCTACCGCCGCCTGCTCAAACGCCTCGACGAGGAGGAGGCCTACCGGCAGATCGTCGTCGCCGACCTGTCGCACCGCGTGAAGAACAAGCTGGCGACGATCTACGCCATCCTGCGCCACGAGCTGCGCGGCCATCGCGACGTCTGGGAAAGCGCCGCCGGCCGCCTGCGGGCGCTGTCGGCCGCCGACGATTTCCTGGCCGCCGCCGAGGACGGCCACGGCGTCGCGCTGACGCAGATCCTGGAGATGGAGCTCAAGCCCTACGGCAACGCGCGCGTCAGCATGGACGGCGCGCCGGTCATGCTCGCCGGCAAGCTGCCGTCGGTGCTGTCGCTGATCGTGCACGAGCTCGCCACCAACGCGGCGAAATACGGGGCGCTGTCCGGCGAGGGCGGCAGCATCGACATAAGCTGGCGCGAGGACGGCGAGCACATCGCACTGCAATGGACGGAGAGCGGCGGTCCGCCGGTGACGCCGCCGGCGCGGCGCAGCTTCGGCACCAGCCTGATCGAGCGCAGCCTCGACGGCTTCAAGGGCTCGGCGCATCTGGAGTTCGCGCCGACCGGCCTCGTCTGCCGTATGCGGCTGCCACGCGCGCGTGCCTAGGTGCCGGCGCCGATGTTGCCGAGCCAGAGGCCGATGCCGAAGACGATGCCGCCGCCGACGATCACCTGACCGATGGTCGCGACCAGTGGCGTCTTCATGAACTTGAAGCGGATGATGGCGATCGCCAGCAATTCGAACACCACGATGGCGTAGGCGATGTCGAGCGCGAGCTGCAGGTTGGACAAGAGGAACGGCAGCGTGTGCAGCATGCCGCCGATCGCGGTGGCGATGCCGGTGATCGCGCCGCGCAGGACGGGGCTGCCGCGGCCGGTCATCTTGCCGTCGTCGGACAAGGCCTCGGCCAGGCCCATGCTGATGCCGGCGCCGAGCGAGGCCGCCAGGCCGACGAAGAAGGCGTCGGCCGGCTTGCCGCTCAGGCCCGCCGCGGCGAACAGCGGCGCCAGAGTCGACACCGCGCCGTCCATCAATCCGAGCAGGGCCGGCTGGACTTTCTGAAGAACGAAACTGTTTCGCTGCGCCATCGACTCACACGACTTTCAGAAACAGCGGCAGGCCACGCCGCGGGATGCGACGTGGCCTGCACGCAGTCGTCGCCCGTCAGATCCGTCCCACCAGAAGCAGGATGATCAGGATGATCAGCACCAGGCCGAGGCCGCCCGAGGGGTAGTAGCCCCAGCCGGAGCTGTACGGCCACGTCGGCAGCGCGCCGAGCAGCAGGATGATCACGATGATGAAAAGCAGAAACCGCATTGTTGCCTCCTGAGGTCCGCCGCGCCTGCAACGCCGGTTATCGAACGTTGGTTCCATCCGCCCCCGCGCGGGCGCGACGGACGCGTCGCGCAGGGAAAGGCCGGGCGCCCACTCCGCCTCCACGAGCGGACACCCGGCCGACTACTCGGAATTTCAGAAAATCAATTCGACTCGGCGACGGTGCGCCGGCGCTGCGGGCCGTGCCCGATATAGCGCGCGAACACCGCGGCGCACTGCGGGCTGAGCTGCTTGCGCGCATGGTAGAGGCAGTCGCCGACGCGATGCGCGTCGGGGATCGCCGCCGAGCACAACCGCATGGCGTCCGGTGTGCAGGCGTTGACCTCGTCCTGCGTGTAGGCGAACGCGGTGACCGAAGACGCGAGAAGAAGCCCGAAGGCGATGACCGGCGCGATACGCATGTTTTCCGCCCCATTGAGTGAGTTGCCGGCGGGAAAACAGGATTGCCGAAGGAATGTTCCTCGCGCGCCCCGGCGGCCCGGTCACAGACGCGTGTGCGGGGCGCGTCAAGCGAGCTCCACCGCCGCGCGTACGCGTCCCGAACGACGCATCCCGCCTTGCATTCCGACGGTAGCCCCGGGATGCTGGCGGCGCAGGGATCAGGGGAGATTTCAAATGACCGAAATCCGCTTCGACGACGGCGCCGCCTACGAGCGCATGATGGGCACGTGGAGCCGGATCGCCGGGGACGTTTTCCTCGACTGGCTGGCGCCGGCATCGAACCAGACCTGGCTGGACATCGGCTGCGGCAACGGCGCGTTCAGCGAATTGATCGTGACACGCACGGCACCCGACGCCGTGCATGGCGTGGACCCGTCGGAGGGACAGCTCGCCTTCGCCCGCACCCGTCCGCATGCCGACAAGATGCAATTCCGTCAGGGCAGCGCGATGGAGCTGCCCTACGCGGACAACGCCTTCGATCACGCCACCATGGCGCTGGTGCTGTTCTTCGTACCGGAGCCGGCGCAGGGCGTCGCCGAAATGGCGCGCGTGGTGAAGCCAGGCGGCAGAGTCTCCGCCTATGCCTGGGACATCCTCGGCGGCGGCTTCCCGCAGGAGCCGGTGTTCAACGAGCTGCGCGCCATGGGCCATACGCCGTCCGGGCCCCCGAGCGCACATGCCTCGCAGCAGCCGGTGATGGAGCAGTTGTGGAAGGACGCCGGCCTCGTCGACGTCGAGACGCGGGTGATCAGGGTCGAACGGACGTTCGACAACTTCGACGATCTGTGGACCTCGATGCTGCCGAGCCCGAGCCTCAAGGTGTCGATGGCCAACATGTCGGAGGCGCAGGCGCAGGAATTGAAAGAGCGCTGCCGCCGCGTCTTTTCCGCCGCCGCCGACGGGCGGATCACCTACCCGGCGTGGGCGAACGCGGTGAAGGGACGGGTGGCGGGGTAGCTGCCGTCATCCCGCTTGAGGCGACAATTGAAGGGACCTCTCCCACCAGGGGAGAGGGCACAATCCCGGACGCCTCACCCTTCCTTATCCCTCCCCCGCTTGCGGGGGAGGGTGGCGAGCGGAGCGAGCCGGGTGGGGGCGCCGAAGCGTCAGCGAAGGCGGGCGTCTCGAAGGACCGCGGCGGCCTGCACACACCTCATCAAATTGCATCGTTATCGCGTGCACTGTGGTGCACATGCAGGACTTCCACCCTGTCCGCCGCAACGCGATAAAACAGTCGATAGGGGTAACGAATCAAAGGCACGCTCCGGACATCGGGCCGGTCAATCACTTCTTGTGCGCTTTCCGGCCATGTTCCGATGCGCGCTATGATCATGCGCAAACGGGTCTCGAAAGAGCTTTGGATGCCGGGGTAGTTTGTTGAAATGTAGCGAAGGATGTCGTCGAGTTCGCGAAGAGCGTCGTCGGTGAAGACGACCTTCATGGCCGCCGATGTTTGGCGAGCACGGCCTCGACCTCTTCATCGGAAGCGAAGCGGCCTTCCTTCGCCGCTTTGAGACCCCGATCAATGCCGGCGAGTTCGGCCGGAGTTGCCTGATACTTGCCGGCGCGCAATTCCTGATCGATCTCAAGGGCAAGCTCAGCCAGCATGGCCTGCGCGTGGTCTGGCCAGGTTTCGACGCGTTTCAACGCATCTTTGAGAGCTTTGGCTGCCATAGCTCAAAGATAGCAAGCAGTGGGCGTCCTCGCCAGAGGTGCGGCATGGCTGCAATTTCGTCGCCCCACCCGGCGGTCCTGCGGACCGCCACCCTCCCCCATCGGGGGAGGGATGAGCGCGCTCATCCCCCCAGCTTGCGCACCACGTCGTCGAGCTGATCGAGATCCGTGTACTTGATCGTCAGGCTGCCCTTCTCGCCCTTGTGGTCGATCGACACTTCCAGCCCGAGCGCGTCGGTCAGCCGCCGCTCCAGCGCGCGGGTATCGGCGTCCTTCACCGGCGCCGGCGCCGCACCGCCCTGCGCCTTCTTGTGCAGCTTCGCCATGTAGGCGTCGCCGGGCTGGCCTTCCGGCGTGCGCACCCACTCCTCGAGCTGGCGCACGCTGAAGCCTTCGTCGATCGCCATCTGGGCGAGCACCAGCGGGTTGGCGTGGCCGACGAGCAGGCGCGCGTGTCCGGCGGAGAGCTGGCCGTGTCGGACGAGACTCTTGACCTGCTCCGGCAGCTTCAAGAGGCGCACCAGATTGGCGACGTAGGGCCGGCTCTTGCCGACGATCTGCGCCACCTGCTCCTGCGTATGATTGCACTGCTCCATCAGCGCGACGTAGCCGGCCGCCTCCTCGATCGGGTTGAGGTCGGCGCGCTGCACGTTCTCGATGATGGCGAATTCGAGAGACTGGATGTCGGTCGCGTCGACGATGGCGATCGGCACGTCGTGCAGACCGGCGCGCTGCGCCGCGCGCCAGCGCCGCTCGCCGGCGATGATCTCGTACGTGCCGTCGCCGGCCTCGCGCACGACGATCGGCTGGATGATGCCGCGCTCCCTGATCGAGTCGGACAGCTCGGTGAGCTCTTCCTCTAGGAAACTACGGCGCGGATTGCGCGGATTGGCTTTCAGGCTTTCGATCGGCGCGCGACGCGGTTTGCGCGGTGCCTCCGCCGGCGCGGCCGGCGCGTGCGCGGCCTGCGTTGCCGAAGGATCCTCGTCGACGTCGCCGATCAGCGCCGCGAGGCCGCGTCCCAACCGTTTGTGCTCCGCCATCCCCGCTGCTCCAGACCGATCCGCCACGCGACGCCTTCCTGTTTTCTTGTACCGACGTTTTTTGCTTCGTCATGGCCGGGCTTGTCCCGGCCATTCACGTCTTCCGTTGCGAACGAAGAAAGACGTGGATGCCCGGCACAAGGCCGGGCATGACGGAGTCACCCCGCCTTCAGCGCCTTCTCGCGCTGGATGATCTCGGTGGCGAGACGCAAATACGCTTCGCTGCCGACGCACTTCAAATCGTAGACCAACACCGGCTTGCCGTAGGACGGCGCTTCCGAGATGCGCACGTTGCGCGGGATCACCGTGTCGTAGACCTTCGGGCCCATGAACTCGCGTACGTCGGCGACGACCTGGTTGGAGAGGTTGTTGCGCGAGTCGTACATCGTCAGCACGATGCCGTGGATCGACAGCTTCGGATTGAGCGCGGTCTTGACCTGCTCGACCGTCTTCAGGAGCTGCGACAGACCTTCGAGCGCGAAGAACTCGCATTGCAGCGGTACCAGCACCGAGTCGGCCGCGGCCATGGCGTTGACCGTGAGCAGGTTGAGCGACGGCGGACAGTCGACCAGCACGTACGTGAAGTCGTGCGCGCGCGGGCCCTTGTTCAGTTCGTTGAGCGCGTTGCGCAGGCGATAGGCGCGGTCGCGCTGCTGGCCGATCTCGAGCTCGACGCCGGACAGGTCGAGCGTCGACGGCGCGATGTAGAGCTGCGGCACGGCCGTCGGCAGAACGGCGTCGCGCATGTGCGCCTCGCCGGTCAGCACGTCATAGGTCGAGGTGCGGCGCGCCTTGCGCTCGATTCCGAGACCGGTCGAGGCGTTGCCCTGCGGATCGAGGTCGACGATGAGCACGTGCTCGCCGATGGCGGCGAGCGCGGTGCCGAGATTGATGGCGGTCGTGGTCTTGCCGACCCCGCCTTTCTGGTTGGCGACGGCGATGACGCGCGGCGCCGGCGCATCGCCGGCGAGCGTCGGCTGGCGCAGCGGGATGACCTGCGGCTCGGCCGGTGCCGTCGGCGGTGCGTCGGCCTTGGCCGGCGTGATCGAGGGCGCGCCTGGCTGCGCCGGGGCCTCGGCGATCTGGTCCGGTTTGTCCGTCGTGTCGGTCATGGCCTTCGCCTCGATTCCAAAAACATTATGCGTCAGCCTGAAGTGCCCGCCGAAGGCGGGCCTCGAAGGGTCTCCGGGTCTCGCCCATCACCCTGCGAGGCTCGCCGCCAGCGCGGCTCGCGCCTCAGGATGACGAAACCAGCGCCCGCCCGTCCGGTCGGCCGCTGGCCGACCGCGTGAGCCGCCCCGCCATCTCGGCCCGAAGCGATCTGGCCCGGAGCGACCGGAGCGAACCAGCCACTCCCCCCGCAGCGCCTCCCAGAGCGCGTGCCTCCGCGCACGCACGCTAGGACTTTAATCGTTCAAGCCGCTTCACCACCACGATGCAGCCGTCGGAACTTGTGCGGCTCGGCAGCGTCTCGGCCTCGATCCTCCAATATTTAGCAGCGTCGGTCAATTCAGCCGCTACATCTTGGCCCTTTGGAAACAGGCCGACAGCGCCGCGCGCGATCAGAGGAAAGGCCTGATCGCAGAGGATTTTCAACGGCGCCAGCGCCCTGGCGCTGACCACGTCGACCTTGTCCCCAAAGCTGTCCCCACAATCCTCGATTCGCTTGGCGTGGACCAGCGCCGGGGCGCCGGTGACGCGGATGGCTTCGCGGAGGAAGGCCGCCTTCTTGCCGTTGCTCTCGACCAGATGGATTTTGACACCCGGCCGGTCGGCCATTGCACACGCGACCGGGATCGCCGGGAAGCCGCCGCCCGAGCCGAAGTCGACGCACATCTTGGCGTCGGGTGCGAGCGCGAGGAGCTGCAAAGAGTCCGCGACGTGCCGCGTCCACAGATGCGGGATCGTCGCCGGCGAGATCAGGTTCGTGGTCCGCTGCCACGTCAGCAGCAGATCGACGAAGCGATCGAGGCGCGCTTCTGTTTCACGTGAAACAGGCGTGAGCTTCAGCGCCGCCGCCTTGTCGGCGGCGAGATCGCCCTGCCCTCCGGCCTTCACGCGGACTTCGCGGCTTTGCCGCGGCCCCGCTTCACATGCGCCACCAGCAGGGTCAGCGCCGCCGGCGTCACACCGTCGATTTTTCCGGCATGGCCGATGGTGCGCGGCTTCTGCGTCGCGAGCTTCTGACGGACTTCGTTGGAGAGGCCCGGCAGCGCCGCGTAGTCGAGATCGTCCGGCAGCGCGAAGCTCTCGTCGCGACGATAGGCGGCGACGTCGGCCGCCTGCCGCGACAGGTAGACCTCGTACTTGGCGTCGATCTCGATCTGCTCGGCGATCGCCGGCGCCAGTGCGCCGAAGCGCGGCCAGACGCGTGCCAGATCGGCGATAGCGATCGTCGGATACGAGAGAAGCTCGAAAGCCGTGCGCCGCTGGCCGTCCTGATTGAGCGTCAGGCCATGCGCCGCCGCTTCTTTCGGTGTCAGCGAGACGGACTTGGCGAAGGCCCGCGCGTCTTCGAGCGCGGCACTCTTATCGCTATGGAAGCGCGATCGTTCGGGGCCGACGCAGCCGATCGCCATGCCCTTCGCCGTCAGCCGCTGGTCGGCGTTGTCGGCGCGGAGCTGCAGACGATACTCGGCGCGCGAGGTGAACATGCGATACGGCTCGGTGACGCCGCGCGTCGTGAGGTCGTCGACCATCACGCCGATATAGGCCTCGGCGCGGTCGAAGATCACCGGCTCGGAGCCGCCAGCCAGGGCGGCCGCGTTCAGGCCGGCAAGAAGCCCCTGCGCCGCCGCCTCCTCGTAGCCCGTGGTGCCGTTGATCTGCCCGGCCAGAAAGAGGCCGCTCAGCTTCCTGACCTCAAGCGAGGGCTTGAGCTCGCACGGATCGACGAAGTCGTACTCGATCGCGTAGCCCGGCCGGATGATCTCGACCCGCTCCAGCCCGGGGATGGTTGCCACCAAGGCCCTTTGGACCTCCTCCGGCAGCGAGGTCGAGATGCCGTTCGGATAGACCGTGGGATCGTCGAGCCCTTCCGGCTCGAGGAAAATCTGGTGGCCGTCGCGGT
>Ga0187809_10001097_pt1 | contig 13171 bp, 13 predicted proteins | sample NC_wetland_sal_i_8_FD_132415 | JGI IMG/M metagenome (GOLD analysis project Ga0187809, IMG submission 132415) | Wetland sediment microbial communities from Neuse River Estuary, North Carolina, USA - ASW_4 | ecosystem: Environmental > Aquatic > Freshwater > Wetlands > Sediment | place: USA: North... | reverse complement strand
GCGTTTTCACGGGGAAACGGAGCCTGCCGAGTCCGCGTCCTACTATAGAGCGCCGTGGCAGCCGTTCCGCCTGCGCCCCAGTCGGCGCGCCGCCCGCGGCCCGGCTCCGTCGAGCGTCCCGTCAACGGGCGCCTCTACCGCGGAACCTGGCTGCTCGTCGGCCTGCCGCTGCTCGTGCTCGCCTTCAGCGTCGCACGCCCGATCACGCTCCAGCCGCCGAACCTGCCGCCCGCCTTCGACCGGGCCGACGCGCGATCGCTGGCCGGCGATCTCTCCCTGCGCTTCCCGAGCCGCGTCCCGGGGACGCCCGCCGCGAGCTCCGCTGCCGGCTGGTTCGCGGAGGAGCTCGCTCCCTACGGCTACGCGGTGCAGCGGCAGCCGTTCGTCGCCGACGTTCCCTGGCGAGGGCGCATCCACCTCCTCAACCTCGTGGTGGAGAAGCGGGGCCTCTCCCACAAGACGATCGTCGTCCTCGCGCATCGTGACGACGCCGGCACCGGCCCCGGCGCCGACGACAACGCCTCCGGGACGGCCGCGCTCATCGAGCTCGCGCGGACATATGCGCCGGCGGGTGAGGCGGCGCAGCTCACGCTTCCGTACTCGCTCCTCTTCCTGTCGACCGACGGCGGGGTGTACGGCGGCCTCGGCGCCGCGCAGTTCGCGGCCCACTCGCCGGAGCGGCAGGACGTCATCGCCGTGGTGAACCTCGACGCAGTCGCGGGGCGCGGGCCGCCGAGGCTCGTGCTGACGGGCGACACCGCGCGCTCCCCGGCGGCGGGGCTCGTCGAGACGGTGCGCGCGCAGCTCGCCCTCGAGACGGGGAGCGACCCGGGCCGCCCGAGCGCCCTCCGTCAGCTCGTCGACCTCGGCTTCCCGTTCAGCCAGTACGAGCAGGCGCCCTTCGTGGCCCGAGGCGTCCCGGCGGTGACGATCACGACGTCACCGGATCGACCGCCGAGCGGGATCGGCGACTCCGCAGGGGCGCTCGACACGGTGCGTCTCGGACAAGTCGGGCGTGCCACGCAGAACGTCGTCGACGCGCTCGAGCAGGGGATCGCGATCGCGCCCGGCCCGTCGAGCTACGTCTACCTCGGCAGCCGCATCGTGCGCGGCTGGGCGATCGAGATCGTCCTCGTCGCGATGCTCCTGCCGTTCCTCGTCGCGACCGTCGACCTCTTCGCGCGCTGCCGGAGGCGCCGGATTCCGATCGCCCCGGCGCTGCGGAGCTACCGGAGCCGCGTCGCCTTCTGGGCCTGGTGCGGGGGCCTGTTCGCGCTGTTCACCGCCTTGGGGGCATGGCCCAGCGGCGCGCCGCGGCCTCCCTTGCTGACAAATGTCCATTGGCCTGCGGCGGCGCTCTCGGCCCTGACGATTCTTGCGGCGATCGGATGGCTCGTCGCCCGCGACCGCCTCGCGCCACGGCGCACGGTCCGCCCGGAAGAGATGCTCGCGGGGCACACGGGGGCCCTCATGGCCCTCGCGGTCGTCGCGATGCTCGTGATCGCGACGAACCCGTTTGCACTCGTCTTCCTGCTGCCCTCGCTCCACGCGTGGGTGTGGCTGCCGCAGGTTCGCGGGCGCGCGGTGGCGCTCCGTGCCGGCGTGCTGCTGCTCGGCTTTGCCGGGCCTGCGCTCCTCGTGTGGTCGTTCGCGACGCGCTACGGCCTCGGCTTCGACGCGCCGTGGTACATCGGCTGGCTCTACTCGCTCGGCTACGCGCCCGCGGCGGGATTCGTCATCGCACTCGCCTGGGCGGCAGCAGCGGCGCAGCTCGTGGCGCTCTCGGCCGGCCGGTATGCGCCGTATCCGACCGCGGCCGACGGACGGCGGCGGGGTCCGATCAGGGAGACGATCCGGCGAATCGTCCTCGCGCGCCGGCGACACGCCTCCGAGGACACACGACGCGTCCTGCCGTAGCAGGAAAGGTCCTAGAGGCGGATGAACGACACGGTCGCACCGGCGTCGATCGAGCCGTCCCCCCGACCAACGTGCACGAGCGCGTCGGCGGACGCGGCGCGCACGATCATGTGCGACTCCTGACCCGACAGCGGGCCGAGCACGACGACATCGCCGTCGACGGACATGCGCGCGCGGACGAGCTCGTCGCGCGTTGCATTCCGCTGCAGCGCCGCCGCGATCCGTCCGCGCTCAAAGCGCGGAAGAGGATCGGCGAGCCCCTGCAACGCACGCACCGCCGGCTTGACGAGCAGCTCACATCCGACGAGCGACGACACCGGATTGCCGGGCAGGCCGAACACGAGTGTGCGGCCGCGCACGCCGAATGCCACCGGCTTGCCGGGCTTGACCGCGACCTGCCAGAAGACCTCCTCGACCCCGAGCTCCGATTCGATGCGCCGCACGAGGTCGTGAGGCCCGACCGAGACACCGCCGGAGGTGACCAGGACGTCCGACTCGAGCCCGCGCGCGATCGCGTCGCGGTGCGCACCCTCGTCGTCGGCTACGGGTGGGAGCCGCTCGACGTCCGCGCCCGCAACCGCGAGCGCGCTCGCGAGCATCAGCGTATTTGCCTCGTAAACCTGCCCCGGCGCGAGCGGCGTGCCCGGCGGGACGAGCTCGCTTCCCGTCGCCAGCACCGTGACGCGCGGGCGCCGCGAGCACGAGAGCTCCGCAACGCCGGCCGCCGCGATCGCGCCGAGCTGCGCCGCGCCGAGGCGAATGCCGGCGGCGACGACCGCATCGCCTGCACTGACGTCGCCGCCGCGCGGGCGGACGTGAGCGCCTGCGCGCACCGCTGCGGGAACCTCGACCGTGTCGCCGCGGTCGGTGACGACCTCGATCGGCACGACCGCGTCGGCGCCGTCCGGCACGACGCCGCCCGTCGAGATCTCCATCGCCTCGCCGGGACCGAGCGAGCGCTCGGCCGGCCTTCCCGCCGCGATGCGCGCGACGACGGCGAGCACTCCCGGCGCATCGGCGGCACGCACCGCGAAACCGTCCATCGCGGAGCTCGCGAAAGGTGGTAGGTCGACGCGCGCTGCCACGGGCGCCGCCGTTACGCGCCCGGCCGCGCGCTCGACCGGGATCGTCTCCGCGTCGAGCGGCGTACAGCGTTCGAGGATTGCTGCCTGCGCCTCCTCGACGGTGAGTAAACCTCTCACGATCCGCCCATAACCTAACGATGGCGGAAACGGTCATTGCGGGCCGCTACCGACTCGACTCGCCGCTCGGACGGGGCGGGATGTCCGAGGTGTGGCGCGCCACCGACCTCGAGCTCGGGCGCGTGGTGGCGCTCAAGCTGCTCGCGCCGCACGAGGACAATGCGCGCTTCGAGCGGGAGGCGCGGGCGGTCGCCGCACTCGCCCACCCGAACGTCACGCAGCTCTACGACTACGGCGAGTCCGAGGGGCGGCCCTTCATGGTGCTCGAGTATCTGCCCGGCGGCTCGCTCGAGGACCTGCTGCGCGACCGGGGCGCGCTTCCCGACGAGGAGACGCACCGGATCGCGTCCGAGATCGCCGCCGGCCTGGCCCACGCCCACGCGCGCGGTGTCGTCCACCGCGACCTGAAGCCGTCGAACGTGCTCTTCGACGACGAAGGGCGCGCAAAGCTCGCCGACTTCGGCATCGCGCGGATGGTGGCGGGGGAGGGAACGCTGACCGAGGCAGGGACGGTCCTCGGCACTGCCGCGTACCTATCGCCCGAGCAGGCAGCCGGCCTGCCGGCCACCGCCGCCAGCGACGTCTACTCGTTCGGCGTCCTCCTCTTCCGCATGCTCACCGGCCGCCTGCCGTTCACATCGGACGACCCGCTTGCACTCGTCCTGCTTCATCGCGACGAGCCGCCGCCGCTCGTCGCCGACCTCCGCCCGGTCGCACCGCCTGCCCTTGCCGCGACGGCCGACGCCGCATTGGCGAAGGACCCAGGCCTGCGTCCGCGAGACGGCGCCGCGCTCCTGGCGCTGCTCGAGAGCGCCGCTGCCTCCCCTCCTCTCGCCGACGCCGCAGTCACCCGCGCGATGCCCGTCGCAGCCGGCCGCCGATCTCGCCTCGGCGCGGGGCTTGCAGTCGCGGTCCTCGCGGTCCTCGCGCTCGCCGGCGGCGTACTCGCATACGAGGTGACGCGGCCAACGGACGCACCGACGCCGGCGGGGACGCCCGCGACGACACGCGCCGTCCACCGCCACACACGATCGATCCCGACGACGCCGTCGACGACACTGCCGACGACGACGGCGCCGGAGACGAGCGCGCCGACCACGACCACGTTCCCGACGACCACCCAGCGGCGCACGACGACCCATCGCGCCGCGACGACGAGCGCGGAGACGACGACGGTCTACACGACGACGTTCGACACCACGACAGAAGCCCCGCCGACCACGCCGACGGACACGACGCTGCCGACTGATACCACGACGACGCTCCCTTAGGGAGTCGTCGTCACCGTCGTGTCTGGCGCCGTGGTGGTGGTCTCGGGCGCCGGCGGCGGGGCCGCCGTCGTCTCGACGGTCGTCTCGGGAGCGGTGGCGGTCGTGACCGGGGGAGCCGTCAGCGTCGCCGTTGACTTCGTCGTCGTCGTCCCGGTCGTCGTCGACGTCGTGCCGTAGGAGTACGCGTAGCCGTACTCGTACTGCCCGTGCCACCTCACCCATTGCGGCTGAGTCGTGGGCTCGGGGAACGCCACGTCCCCGCGTCCCGCGGTCGCCGACTCCATGAACAGATGCCAGATGTCGGCGGGGAACGTCGGGCCCGAGACGGCGATGCCGTGCACGTCGAGCATCGGCACCTCGCCTCGCGGGTAGCCGATCCAGACCGTGGCCTCCAGCCTTCGCGTGTAGCCGGAGAACCACGCGTCCGCGTAGTTGTCGGTCGTGCCCGTCTTGCCCGCATCGGTGAGACCCGAGACGTGCGCGCCGCGCCCGGTCCCGTACAGCATGTTCTGCTCGAGCACCTTCGTGACCGTGCTCGCGACCCAGTCGGGAATGACGCGCTGCTGCTGCGGCTTGCCCCATCCCACAGTCGTGTCCACCTTCCCGTCGGGAAGGACGACCTTCGTGATGGCCATCGGCTTGGAGTAGATCCCGCCGGCGGCGATGGTCGCGTACGCGCTCGCCTCCTCCAGCGGCGTCACACTCTCCGCGCCGAGCGCGATCGCGGGGTCGGGCGTCAGCGGCGATGTCCGCACGCCGAGCTTACGCGCCATGTCGACGATGTTCTTGGCTCCCACGTCGAGAGCGAGCCGCGCGTACACCGTGTTGTCCGATTGGATCGTCGCACTCGCGAGCGACTCGACGCCGGCGTAGGTGTGCTCGTAGGTCTGGACGTTCCATTTCAGCGGCGCGTAGTAGAACGGCGCCGACAGGTAGTACGTCGAGAAGGGATCGACGCCCTCCGACACCGCCGTCGTGAGCGCGATCGTCTTGAACGTCGAGCCCGGCTGCCGAGCGCCGCTCGTGACGAAGTTGAACTGGTTCCCATGGTGGCCCGGTGTGACGGCGGTCATCGCGCGGATGGCGCCGTTCGACGGATCGATGGCGACGATCGCGGCCGCCGGGTCCGTGGACTCGTTCAATACGTGGGTCACCGCCGCCGCCGCCGCCCGTTGCAGGCCGGGGCGAATCGTCGTGTAGACCTTGAGCCCGCCTTCGCGCACGGTGTTCGACCCGTACGCCTGCTGCAGGAGATCCTCGACGTAGCCGAAGAAGTACGGCTCGCGAATGGTCTCGTACCGAGTGCCCGGGTGGAGGTGCAGCTCCCGGTCGGCGATCGCGGCCTCGTACTGCGTTCGTGTGATGTCGCCGCTGACGAGCATCGCGCGGAGCACCTCGTCGCGGCGGGCGAGCGCCTCTGCCGGACGCACGAACGGGTCGTAGACCGAGGGGGCCTGGGGGAGACCGGCGAGCAGCGCGGCTTCATCGAGGTTCAGCTCGCGCGCGCGCTTCGAGAAGTACGTGTCGGCGGCGGCCTCGATGCCGTATGCATGGTTGCCGTAGTAGACCTGGTTGAGGTACGCGGTGAGGATGTGCTGCTTCGACCACTGGCGCCCGAGCTTGATGGCGAGGCAGGCTTCCGTCAGCTTGCGCTTGAGCGTTCGTTCACGCGAGAGGTAGAGGTTGCGCACGAGCTCCTGCGTGATCGTCGACCCGCCCTGCACGATCCGGCCGGCGCGCACATCGGCGACGACCGCGCGTGCGATGCCGATCATGTCGATGCCGCCGTGCCGGTAGAAGCGGCGGTCTTCGATGGCGACGGTCGCCTTCGGGACCCATGAGCTGATCTGTCCCCACGACACCGGTGTGCGATTGCGCTCGGCCGGGATGACCCCGAGCTCGCTCCCGTTCGCCGCGAAGACGATGGAGTTCTGACCGACCGCCACGGGCCGCAGCGCGCTGAGGTCGCAGCTCGAGCTGAACGCAGCCTCGCCGCCGAGCGTCGCCGCGACGAGCACGAAGGGTGCGAGCACCAGCACGACGGCGATGAGCTTCTTGCGACGCCCCTGCTTGCGGAGACTCTCCCGCCGCTTCCGCCGGCGATACTCGCTCACGAGAAGATCCCTGCAGCCCGCAGCCGCGAATGCGCACGCAGCCGCAGCTCGCCCTCGAGCCGCAGCGCCGCGGCGGCGTCGGGCGCGGCCGCCCGCACGGTCAACGTCGCGTTGCCGTCGAGGCCGCTGACGACCACCTCGGGGCGGTCCTCGCGCTCCACCTCCTCACGCAGCGCCACGACTGCCGCCTCGAGGTCGGCCGCGAGCGGCAGCTGCAGCGTGATCTCGGCGACCGTCTCCCGGCTGCGGATCGACGAGTTGAGGATGGGGTCGGACGAGAGCTTGCTGTTCGGCACCACGAGCCGCGTCCCGTCCGCAGAGCGGATGAAGGTGTACATGACGCCGATCTCCTCGATCACCCCGTCGACGCCACCGTAGGTGACGCGGTCGCCGAGCCGGACGGGCTGTGTGAGCGCGATGAGGATGCCGGCGACGAAGTTGCTGAGCGTCTGCTGCGATGCAAAGCCGACGATGATTCCGAGCACCGCCGACGATGCGAGGAGGCCGCCTGCAACCGCACGCACCTGCGGTATGACGAGCAGCGCCGAGAAGAAGCCGATGACGAGGATCGCGACACTGACGCTCCGGCGCAGGACGCGATAACGCGTCGCCGCCTCCGGCGGCAGCGTCTTGTGGCGCAGCCAGAAGTCGATCACCCGCTCGAGGATCCAGACGGCCGCGAAGACGCCGGCGGCGATGACGATGCGGTGCCAGAACGGCATGCGGTCTTCCTACTTCGACGCGGGGCCGTCCAACTCTTCAACCGGGCGGCGACCGGCGAAGCCGTCCTCGACGCGATGCCAGTAGCGGATCGCGTCCTCGCCGAGCTTCCAGCACAAGAGGACGGTCTCGCCGCGATGCAGGGCGGGGAAGTCGATGAGCCCCTCGTCGAGGTCCTTCACCTGGGCGCCGTGCTCCGCGATCGCGTCGATCGTGCGCGCGAGCGATCGCGCCTCGCGCTCCACGGCGGCGGTCGCGTCGGCGAGAACGGCGGGAGGAATCCCTCCGCCGTTCCCGCGGATGCGGCCCTCCAGCACCTCCTGCTGCTCGAGCGCCGCGACGTGCGCGCGGCGGTGCTCGACCAACTGCTCGACGAGCGGCCTGACCTGCTCGAGCTCGGCGTTCGCCTCCTCCGGACTGAAGTGCCTCATCGTGTACAGCCTAGGATCAGCCGGTGAGCCGCGCACGCCTCGCAGCCTGGTCCGGACTCGTCGGCGCCATCGCGGCGCTCAACTACGGCGCGCGGTTCAGCGGCGCGAAGACATCGAGCAACGACGTCTACACGTTCTCCGCGTTCGCGGGCGGCCTCGTCGTCTACCTCATCTGGCTCGGTGCCGTTCTCTGGATCGCGTCCGGCCGCCGCGACCTGCTCGCGCTCCGCCGGCCGGCGTCGATCGGACGGGCGGCCGGGCTCGCCGTCTCGGCCGTCGTCTTCATCTGGGTCGTCGAGGCGATCGTCTCCGTCATCCCGCTGCCCGAGAGCCCGGGCAAGGAGCAGGGCCTTGCGCCGACGCACTGGGAGCCGAAGCACGCAGCTGCGTTCGGCGCAAACGTCTTCCTCTTCGCCGTCGTCGCACCCGCCGTGGAGGAGCTGACGTTCCGCGGCGTCGGGCAGTCACTGCTCGCGTTCCTCGGACGGTGGCCGTCGATCGTCGTCGTCGGCGTGACCTTCGGGCTCGCGCACGGCCTCGTCGAAGCGCTGCTCGTGCTCGTCCCGTTCGGGATGGCCCTCGCGTGGCTGCGCAGCCGGACCGACAGCGTCTACCCAGGGATGGTCGTGCACGGGCTGTTCAACGGCGTCGCGCTCGCCGCCGCAGTCCTGACCTAATCCGAGTCCTCTTCCTCTTCTCCGTCCTCGACGGCGAAGTCCTCGGGAGTCACCTCGTCGAGGAAGTGCCGGAACTTCGCAACCTCCTCGTCGAGGCGCTCCTGGTCGATCTCCTCGCCCTCGAACTCGATCGCCGACTCCTCGATAACGCGGTCGGCGGCGAAGATCGGCGCTTCGGCGCGAATCGCGAGCGCGATCGCGTCGGACGGCCGCGAGTCGATCTCGATCTCGCCACCGTCCTGTTGGAGCGTGATCTGCGCGTAGAAGGTGTTCTCCCGAAGCTCGGTGACCGTGATGCGTACGATCTGCGCGCCGAGCTGCTCGAGCATGTCGCTGAGCAGGTCGTGCGTCATCGGTCGCGGCGGCGCCTGACTCTGGAGCTTCATGAGGATCGCGGCCGCCTCGGGGTGGCCGATCCAGATCGGGAGGAACTTGTTGCCCTCGGCGGTCTTCAACAGAACGATCGGCTGCTTGCCGACCAAGTCGAAGCTGACGCCGTAGATGTGCATCTCCTGCATCCCCGACCTCGGACCGAATATAGCTCAGGTCGCCTCGCGCAAACCCCGTATCCGGAGCGCGCCACGGCTCGTTCAGGCGGGGATGGCAGCTCACTGGCTCGACGACATCGAGGCCTTCGAGGCGATCTCGCAGGATGCGGAGGCGCGCCGGATCTTCCTGCGCATGTCCGCCCTCTCGGGGGGCGGGTCGATGCCGTTCTTCCTCGAGGAGCTCGCACAGGAGCGCGGTCTGGACGACGCGATGAAGAGCCAGCTGGCGGAGATCGCCGCCGACCAGGGCTTCCTCCTCGCGGTCGAGGAATACCTGCGCCGCACCCGAATCGCCCATTAGCCGCCGCTACAATCCACGCGCTCGCGGGCGATTAGCTCAGTCGGTTAGAGCGCCGCTCTGATAAGGCGGAGGTCCGTGGTTCGAATCCACGATCGCCCATCCCCGATCTAGGTGAGGAGCAGGCCGGCCATGCGCCGGCGGGCGATCCAGATGCCGAGAGCGCCGAGCGCGACGAGATAGCCGGCGTTCAGGAGATCGGTCGGACCGACGGTGCCGAGCGTCAGCGAGCGCACGAGCACGATGGCGTTGTAGAGCGGGGAGAAGCGCACGATCCATTGGATCGCGACCGGGTAGACGCTGAGCGGATAGAACGTCGCGCTGAACAGGAACATCGGCAGCTGGACGAGCTGCACGAGGTCGAAGTCCGCCCACGTGCGAATGAACGTGGAAGCGCCGATGCCCATCCCGGCGAAGCCGAAGCCGACGACGACCGCGGCCGGCAGCGCGAGCAGCCCCCACCACGAGTGGATGAGGTCGAGCGCGGCCGCGGTCACGACGAAGCCGGCGGCGTAGAGCAAGCCGCGGAACTGCGCCCACGAGGTCTCGCCGAGCGCAACGTCCGTCGGGCCGAGCGGCGTCGCGAGCACTGCGTCGTACACCTTCGCGTAGCGCAGCTTCCAGAACACGTTCGTCGTCGCGTCGTAGATCGCCCCGTTCATCGCCGACGACGCAAGCAGCGCCGGCGCGATGTAGCTCGCGTACGACACTCCGTTTACGTGACCGACGAAGTGGCCGAGCCCGAAGCCGAGCGACGCGAGGTAGAAGAGCGGCTCGAAGAGCCCGCTGAAGATGATCAGCCACGAGCGCCGGTACACCATGAGGTTGCGCTCGAACAGCAGATGGCCACGCGTGCCGGCGAATGTCGTCATCGCACGAGCCTCCTCGTGTAGCTGCGCTCCGCAAGCCACAGGCCGGCGGCGGCGAAGACGGCGAGGTATGCGACGTGCGCGAGTGCGAGCCCCCACGTCACCGTGCCGAGCGTCAGATGCCGCGCGAGATCGACGCCGTGCCACAGCGGGGTCGCGTAGGCGAGCTCGCGCAGCCCCTGCGGAAGGCGCGTGACTGGGAAGAACGTCCCGGAGAAGAGGAACAGCGGGACGACGCCGAACCGGAAGATCGCCGCCAGGTAGCTGTCCTTCGGCGCCCACGCTGCGAATGCGGCCAGCGGCGCGCTGAACGCGACGCCGACGAGCACTGCGACCGGCCACGCGAGCAGCGCATACGGCGAGTGCAGGGTGCCGAACGCCGCGAGCGCGATGAGGTAGAGACCGGTCGACGCTGCGACCCGCGAGGCGAAATAGAGCTGGTGACCGACCACGACGTCGCGGACCCGCAGGGGTGCGGCGAGCATCGCGTGATAGACGCGCGTCCACTTCATCGCCGCCATCACGGGCCACGTGCTCTCGAAGGCGGCGATGTTCATGCCGGCGGCGACGAGCATCCCCGGCGCCACGTACGTCACGTACGAGACCCCCAGTGGGTGCGCGCCGTGATTGACGAGCTTGCCGAGACCGACGCCGAGTGCCGCCAGATAGAGAACTGGGTTGAGGATGCTCGACACGACGCTTGCCCGCCACAGCCGCTTGTACGACGTCACCCAGTGCTCGTATGCATGGAGCGCTCCTGTCATCAATCCACCAGCGTGCGGCCGGTGAGCCGGAGAAAGACGTCCTCGAGCGTCGAGCGGCGGACGAGGACGCTCTGCGGGTTCAGTCGCTCGTGCGCGACCTGCACGAGCGCATCGCCGTCGTCGGTGTAGAGCAGCACGCGGTCCGGCAGCTGCTCGACCCGGGCGACACCGCCGTCGAAGACGCCGTCCACCTCCGGTGTGTCCCCCGCGAAGCGAAGCTCGACGACTTCGCGCGTCGACAGCCGTTGGATGAGCTCGAGCGGCGAGCCTTCCTCGGCGATCTTCCCCTGGTGCATGATCACGAGCCGGTCGCAGAGCTGCTCCGCCTCGTCCATGTAGTGCGTCGTCAGCACGAGCGTGACCCCTCGCTGCTTGAGCCGGAAGAGGCGATCCCAGACGACGTGGCGCGCCTGCGGGTCGAGCCCCGTCGTCGGCTCGTCGAGCAGCAGCACATCCGGGTCGTTGACGAGCGAGCGCGCGATCGTCAACCGGCGCTTCATCCCGCCCGAGAGCGGCTCGACGGGATCGCCGGCACGCTCGGACAGCTGTACGAAGTCGAGCAGCTCGTCGGCGCGGCCGCGCAACTCCCTGCGCGAGAGGCCGAAGTAGCGGCCGTAGATGACGATGTTCTCGCGCACCGTCAGCTCGTTGTCGAGCGTGTCCAGCTGGGGGACGACCCCGAGTCGGGCACGGATCGCCGGGCCGTCCCTCCCGGGATCGAGCCCGAGCACGCGCAGCGTCCCGCCCGACACCGGCGAGACGCAGCCGATCATCCGCATCGTCGAGCTCTTGCCGGCGCCGTTGGGGCCGAGAAAGCCGAAGGCCTCGCCCTTGCGGACGTCGAAGTCGATCGCGTCGACGGCTGTGAGCGCGCCGAACCGCTTCGTCAGGCTGCGTGCATGGATGAGCGCGCCGGTGTCGGACACGCTCCGAGGCTACATACGGGCAGAGACCCTCTCGAACGCTTCCGCGATCTCCTCGAGCTCGTGCTCGTCGGCGAAGACGAGCTCGACGCGGCCGGCGGCCACCTTTGCGTGGAAGCCCGTGATCCGCTGCAGCGCATCACGGACACGGGCTGCCAGCGCAGGGTCGACCGGCGTCGCACGCACGCGGGGCTTCTGCTTCGCGCCGGCCCACTTCGCGCGCTGCTCGGCAACGCGCACCGAGAGCCCCTTCTGCACGATCTCCCGAGCGAGCCGGCGCCGGCCCTCGTGGTCGGGGACTGCGAGCACGGCCCGTGCGTGCCCTTCGCTCAGCTGCCCCCGCTCGACCATGCCGAGGACGTCGTCCGGAAGCTCGAGCAGGCGGATCCGGTTGGAGACGGATGGTTTCGACCGGCCGACGCGATCCGCGACGTCACCGAGCGCGAGCGCGAACTCGTCGATGAGCACCGCATACGCCCGCGCTTCCTCGACGGCGGTGAGCTGCTCGCGCGCGACGTTCTCGACGAGGCCGAGCAGGAGCGTCTCTCGATCGTCCGTCTCGCGCACGACCGCGGGGACGGTCGCGCGGCCCGCCTCGCGCGCAGCCCGCCAGCGACGCTCGCCGGCGACGATCTCGTAGCCGCCGGCGGTGCGCGGCCGCACGAGCAGCGGCTGGATGACGCCCTGCGTACGGATCGACTCCGCCAGGCCCGAGCCGGCCTCGCCGTCGAAACGCTTGCGCGGCTGCCGCGGATTCGGGTGGATGACGTCGACCGGAAGATCGAGCAGCTCGGCCGCGCTCGGCTCCGCACCGCCCATCAACAGCTCGAGGCCGCGGCCGAGCCCGCGCCTGCTACTTGCGCTCGACAAGCTCCATCGCCACCTTCCAATACGCGTCCGCTCCGGCGGAACGGCGGTCGTATGCGATCGCAGGCAACCCGTGGCTCGGGGCCTCGGCCAGGCGGACGGAGCGCGGCACCGACGTCCTGAACACGAGCGTCCCGAAGTGCCTGCGCACCTCGGCCTCGACGTCCTGCGCCAACCTCGTGCGGGTGTCCACCATCGTCAGCAGGACGCCGCCGATGCCGAGACCCGGGTTGAGCCGTCGCCGGACGAGGTCGATCGAGTGCATCAGCTGCGTCAAGCCCTCGAGCGCGTAGTACTCGGCCTGCACGGGGACGAGCACGCGATGTGCCGCCGCGAGCGCGTTGACCGTCAACGGGCCGAGCGCGGGCGGGCAGTCGACGAAGACGAAGTCGTAGCTCGACGCTCCCGACGCGAGCGCCTGTGCGAGATAGCGCTCGCCGTCCTCGCGTGCGGCGAGCTCGACGACGGCGCCGGCGAGGTCCGGCTTCGAGGGCACGAGGTCGAGGTTCGCGAACGCGGTGTGCTTCGCGATGTCTGCAAGCGGGGCGCCGTCGAGAAGGTCGTAGCTCG
>Ga0187809_10001096_pt1 | contig 13175 bp, 9 predicted proteins | sample NC_wetland_sal_i_8_FD_132415 | JGI IMG/M metagenome (GOLD analysis project Ga0187809, IMG submission 132415) | Wetland sediment microbial communities from Neuse River Estuary, North Carolina, USA - ASW_4 | ecosystem: Environmental > Aquatic > Freshwater > Wetlands > Sediment | place: USA: North... | reverse complement strand
TATCCCCGAAGATGATTGCCTCGGACGGACAAGCCTGCTGACAAGCGGTTCTAACTTCTCCGTCACGTATAAACCGGTTTTCGATGCGCGCACGAATATCGGCTTCGCGGATGCGCTGGACGCAATAAGTGCACTTCTCCATCACGCCGCGGCCGCGCACGGTGACGTCGGGATTGTACTGCGCTTCCACGCTTGTCTCGCCGAGATTGCCGTAAGCCTGCTCGTGCGAATAGGCGAACCAGTTGAAGCGCCGCACCTTGTAGGGGCAGTTCGACTGGCAGAAGCGCGTGCCGATGCAGCGATTGTAGACTTGCGCGTTGAGGCCTTCGCCGTCGTGCACCGAAGCCTCGACCGGGCAAACCGGCTCGCACGGCGCATGCTCGCAGTGCATGCAGGGGACGGGCTGGAAGCCGGGCGGCTTGTCGTCGCCTTGGACGTAATAAGTATCGACGCGTAGCCAATGCATGATCCGGCCGGCCGAAACCTCCTCCGGACCGACGACCGGCACGTTGTTCTCGTACTGGCAAGCGATGACGCAGGCATTGCAGCCGATGCACAGCGACGTGTCGATCACCATCGCCCACTGATAGCCGTCCATGTTCTGTTGCGGCAGCAGGGAAGGCAGGTCCTCGCCGCGATCGCGCGCGCTCGACGTGCCGCGCGGCAGATCGTGGATCGGCAGCGTGCGCAGAATATCCTTGTCTTCGGCGTCGAGCTTGAAGTGGTGCTGCGTCGTGAGCAGCGGACGCCGTTCGTCCGTTCGTTCGATGCCGATCCCTTCGATCTGCCAAGACGACCCGGCCCTGCGGAGTGGATAGACGTCGAAACCGACGCCGCTGCCGATCGTCCCGGCATGCTGTCGGCCGAGACCCAGCGTTACGGCGATAACGCCGGCCGGTTGGCCCACGTCGATCTTCACCGGCGCTTCGACGTTGTTGCCCCCGGCGTTGAGGCGGACAACATCACCGTCGTGCAGGTCATGCGCCGCGGCGTCCGACGGCGCGATCTTCAGCGAGTTGCCCCAGACCTCGTGCGTGGCGGGCCGCGGGCATTCCTGAAGCCAGGCATTATCGGCGAAGCGCCCGTCCCACAGCGACGGATCGGGTGCGACGACGAGCGTGAGCGCGGGTTTTGGGATAGGGGAAATGTTCGGGAGCTTCGGCGCCGGTGGCGTCACGGGCTGCGCCGTGGTGCTCGGAATGATGCCGTCGTGCAGCCACTGTTTCCAGTCGGCTTCGAAATCGCCCCGGGCGTGCGATGTCCAGGTCTCGCGCACGAGTGCGTAAGGATCCGTGGCGAGGTCTCCCGCCAGCAGGCCGAGCAGGTGGTGCGCACTGCGCGTATCGTAGAGCGGTCGGATCAGTGGCTGCACGATACTTGCTGTGCCGTCGACGGCGCGTAGATCGCTCCACGATTCGAGGCTGTGCGACATTGGCAGACGCCACTGGCAGCGCCGCGCGGTCTCGTTATCGATCAGTCCGAGATGCGCACGGAACGGTGCCTTTTCGATCATGTTGCCGAGGGCGAGATCGCCGGGCGACGCATAGACCGGGTTGCTGTCGATAATGATGAGTGTCTGGGCGCGCCTTGACACGAGGTCGTCGTGAAGTTCGCGCAGCGACTGATCATGGCTCTTGTCGCCGATGTCGACCGGCGCGATCAGATCGACCGGCGCCTCGATCTGTGCGTTGATCCAATGACACAGAGCATGCACCTCGGCCGGCTGTGTCTCGCCCGCGAGCACGATGGCGCGGCCCTTGCTGGCCACGAGGTCAGCCGCCGCCGCGCCTGCGAAGCGGCGCACCTTGTCGGGCAAGTTGCCCGCATCGACCTGTGCGCCGAGCGCGTGCGCAATATGCAGCGCCACATTGCGCATCAGCGCCGGATGCAGGGCAAGACGATCGTCGGCATTGGCGCCGGTCAGCCGCCCCATCGACTCGACCGCGTAAAGACGCAGGAACTGCTCCGGCGGCAATTGCGACTGCCGCACTTTGGCGAAGGCGGCTGCGTTGCGCACCTGCTGCGGGCCGGGGCCGAGCGGATCGGCGTCGAGCGTGAGGACGACCCTGGCGCGGTCGAGATGCGGAAGCACATCGTACGCCTGACCAAACGCCTGCGCGGCGCCGGCGCGTGCGGCATCGTCGTCGACCGGCTCATGCCGCAGCCAGCGCGCTTCCGGGAATAACTCGGCCAGCGCCTTCAGTTGCCGGATCAGAGTCGGTGAGGTGATGCGTCCGGTGACGATGCGCAGTCCCGCGCCGCGTCTCGTTTTCTCTTTCGTCAGTTGCGCCTGCAGCGCACTTTCGAAATCGCTCCATGCTGCAATGTCGTCGCCGTGCCGCACCGCTTGCGCGCGATCGGGCGAATAGAGCGACATAATTTGCGCTTGCGCGAAGACGTCGATGCCGCCCCCGGAGGTGGGGTGGCGGGGGTTGCCGTCGAGGCGGGTGGGGCGGCCTTCGTATGATGTGGCCAAGACTCCCTGCGCATAGCCGGACAGGGGGACGGCGGTGGCGAACTGGAGCGGCAGGCCGGGGGTGACGCCCTCGGGCATGGTGACGTAGGGCACGATCTCCTCGGCCGGGGGGCCGCAGGAGGTGAGCGTCGCCGCCAGCCCGCCGGCGAGGAGGGCGAGCGCCTTGCGGCGGTCGATCTCCAATTTGGAGTCGCGGGTCCTCATCGGTGACACACCGTGCAATCTGTCAAATGCTTCGTGTCGATGTGGTAGGCGGCCATCAGCGCCTTCCCCGCCTTGTCGTCGCCCGAGGGGCGCCACTGCGTGCTGAAGATCTCCGACTTGGGCCGCAGGTGCGGCGCCGGATTGCGGTGGCAGTCGAGGCACCAGCCCATCGTCAGGGGCGCGGCCTGGCGCATCAGCGGCATGTCGTCGACCTGACCGTGGCAGGTGGTGCAGCCGACGCCGTTCGCGACATGCACCGAATGGTCGAAGTAGACGTAGTCCGGGAGCCGGTGCACGCGTTGCCAGCGGATCGGCTTGCCGCTCGCCAGGCTCTCCCGCACCGGCGCCAGCATCGCAGCGTTCGTATAAAGCTGCGAATGGCAGGTCATGCAGGTGTGGGTCGGCGGCACCGACGCGACCGGCGACGTCTCGACGCCCGCATGGCAATAGCGGCAATCCAGTCCGAGCCCGCCGACGTGATGCTGGTGCGAGAACGGCACCGGCTGCGTCACCGTGACGTCCTGGCCGGTGATGTAGGGTGAGCGCATCACCGCATAGGCCCCCGCAATCGCCGCGATCGGCACGATCAGCACGGCGAGCAGCGCGACGCGCAGCGCCGTATCCGCCCATGGCCGGAAGATCTGTGCCATCGCCCCGCGCACGAAAACTTGAACGCCCCGCGGTTTGAACGCCGCCTCGACGCACAAAGTTCCGGCGCGGAACGCTGCCACGCGCGGCCGGTTAAGCCCTCAAGGGCGCGCCACCTCCTTGCAAGAAGAACGGCCGACAGGTGAAGCCATGAACGTCTCGGATTTTTTCTGGAAGCGCGTGTCCGACTGGGGCGTGCGCCGCGTCTTCGGGTACCCCGGTGACGGCATCAACGGCCTGATGGGCGCGCTCGCCCGCACCGAGGGCAAGATCGACTTCGTTCAGGCGCGGCACGAGGAGCTCGCCGCCTTCATGGCCTGCGCGCACGCCAAGTTCACCGGCGAGGTCGGCGTCTGCCTCGCCACCTCCGGCCCCGGCGCGATCCACCTGCTCAACGGCCTTTATGACGCGCGGCTCGACCACCAGCCGGTGGTCGCCATCGTCGGCCAGCAGGCGCGCACCGCGCTCGGCGGCCATTACCAGCAGGAGGTCGACCTCAAGAACCTGTTCAAGGACGTCGCCGGCGAATTCGTCGAGATGGCGACCGAGCCGGCGCAGGTGCGCCACGTCATCGACCGCGCGCTGCGCATCGCCATCGCCGAGCGCGCCGTGACCGCCATCATCATGCCGAACGACCTCCAGGAGCTCGCCGCCGTCGATCCGCCGCCGCGCGCGCACGGCACCGTGCATTCCGGCATCGGCTATGCGGCGCCGCGCGTCGTGCCGACCGATACGCAATTGCGCCGCGCCGCCGACGTGCTCAATGCCGGCAAGAAGGTGGCGATCCTCGCCGGCGCCGGCGCGCTCAACGCCACCGACGAGGTGATCGAGATCGCCGATCTGCTCGGCGCCGGCATCGCCAAGGCGCTGCTCGGCAAGGCGGCGGTGCCGGACGACCTGCCTTACGTCACCGGCTCGATCGGGCTCCTCGGCACGCGGCCGAGTTACGAGATGATGACCGAGTGCGACACGCTGCTGATGATCGGCTCGGGCTTTCCCTATTCCGAATTCCTGCCCGAGGAAGGGCAGGCGCGCGGCGTGCAGATCGACATCGATCCGAAGATGCTGTCGATCCGCTATCCGATGGAGGTGAACCTCGTCGGCGACAGCGCTGCGACCTTGCAGGCGCTGGCGACGCTCTTGAAGCGCAAGACCGACCGGAGCTGGCGCGAGAAGATCGAAGCGAACGTCGGCAAATGGTGGAAGACGCTTGAAGCGATCGCGCATCAGGACGGCGAGCCGATCAACCCGCAGCGCGTGTTCTGGGAATTGTCGCCGAAATTGCCCGACCGCTGCATCCTGGCCGGCGATTCCGGCTCCGGCACCAACTGGTATGCGCGCGACATCAAGATGCGCCGCGGCATGATGGGCACGGTGTCCGGCGGCCTCGCGACGATGGGCTGCGGCGTGCCCTACGCGATCGGCGCCAAGTTCGCGCATCCCGACCGGCCGGTGATCGCGTTTGTCGGCGACGGCGCCATGCAGATGAACGGCATCAACGGGCTCATCACCATTTCCAAATACTGGCAGAAGTGGAGCGACCCGCGACTGATCGTGCTCGTGCTGAACAACCAGGACCTCAACCAGGTGACCTGGGAGATGCGCGCCATGGCCGGCGATCCGAAGTTCGAGGCGTCGCAGGATTTGCCGGACGTGCATTATGCGCGCTATGCCGAGCTGCTCGGGCTGAAGGGCATCTTCTGCGACAAGCCCGACAATATCGCCGCCGCGTGGGACGAGGCGCTGGCGGCGCGCACGCCGGTCGTGCTCGAGATGAAGACCGACCCGGATATTCCGCCGCTGCCGCCGCACATCACGCTCAAGCAGGCGAAGGCCTTCGCCTCGACGCTGTGGCAGGGCGACCCGAACGAGGCCGGCGTCATCCGCAAGACCATCAAGGAGTTCGCGGAGGAACTGCTGCCGCATTGAGTGGGCGATGATTCTTGTCGTCCCCGCGAAGGCGGGGACCCATACGCCGTGCCCTGTCGAGACGGCACGGAGTATGGGTCCCGGGCCTCGCTCCGCTCGCCCGGGACGACAGCCCCACACTCCGTTCATTCCCGCCCCCGCCTGCGCGGGGGCAGGCGAAGCGGGACTCCAGAGCTGACTCACAACTGGGTCTCCGCTTTCGCGGGGACGAACGGAGCGGACTTTGCCCGCGGCTTTTTCTCGGAGGGCGCCGCTTTCTCGGCGGCGGCATCCTCCGCCGCATTGGCCTCCACCTTCGCCTTCAACTGGCGCCTGAGCCGCGCCATGGCGCGCGCCTGCGTCCGTTCGCTCATCGGCTTGTCGCGCGCATTGGAGCAGTGGATGCGCGGCGCCATGCAGCCGCGGGCGCGCTTGCACGCCGGCTCCGGACAGCCGGGCCAGCGGTTGATCGTCATCGCGATCCGGCGCGCGAGGGCGGTGCGGAATTCCTCGATCGGCATGTCGGCGGGCGAGGCCTCGTCGCCGGCGATGCCGGCCGCGCGCAGGCGGTGCGCGAGATCGGGACCGGCGATGCGGCCGATGCCGAAGGCGACGCGGCGCGTGCGCCTGGTCTTGTGACGATCCTTGCCGCGACGAATGCGTGTCATGCGTAGCTTGCTCCGTGCGTGATGTGTGGGTGTGCGGGTTCGTTGCCGCGCGCGAAAACCGCGCCGGCCTTTGCGGGTCGCCCTCACGCTTTTGCAAAAAGAAAGCGCGAGGGGGTGGAGCACCGAAAGGCGCCACCACTGCCCGGCGGCCTTTACGGCCAGACCCGGGCCCCGCCGTTTTTGAGGCCGGCGGGTCGCCTCTCGATGCTCCACCGCGGCGATTTTTGGCGCCCTCGGCCGCGCTTCCGGGCGGAGACGGACCCCGCCAGTGGCCCCCCGCTCCGGAGCGGCCCCCGCCACTCCTTCGTCTCCGCCGCGTGCAGCCCCTGACATGGGGCAGCCGGTCTTTGTGCCGGCGGGCGGCTGTGCGGGGCCTCCCGAGCGCGGGGTTACAAGCCCCGCCCGCGGGCGCCGCCGTCCACCCCACGTTTCGCAGTGTCCTGCAGGAACGCCCCTCGCATGGGGTGGATATGCCTAGGATAGTAGACGTAGGATGGGAGTCAAGGGGAATTGGAGCCGTTGCAACGGCTATTATTGGCCAGTGCGGCGTGTGACCCGCTATAGTCAAGTCCTTGCCGAATCACACATTTGTCCATGGCCAAAAAAACAGAACACACGCAAACTCGCCTCCCTCTTTTGGACCGAATGGTCAAAATGGGTTGGAAGGTCGAGCAATTACAGTATGAGCCCGAATGGCGGGTCCCTAAACGGCCCAGCGAGGCGAGCAAACGTGAGCTAGGGCACAAATTTGAGTCTTGGCCAGTTGACATTGCAGTCTTCGATGACCCCTCGCATGCAGGTGAGTACGATCATCTGCTGGGGATCGTCGAAACGAAGGCTCCCAATCTAACTGCGGGTCAGAATCAACTCGAAATTTATTTGGCAAACGAGCCTTACGCTCGATTCGCATTCTGGACTAATGGCACTGAGCGCTGCCTGATCTTCCGTCTTTCAGACGGCAGCTTTTTTACGGAGGTCGGCAAGGACATTCCTGGCCCCTCTGGCCCTTTCATCTTTGGCGGCGAGAAGAAGATCGACTGGAAGACCCTCCAGCCGCTGTCGGTTCTTGATCTCCGACGCATCCTTAACCGTCTGCTGAATGCGATCGTCGCGCAAGACTCATCGGTTACAAGAAGTGAGGAGCAGCTAAATCAGCTTTGCAATGTGATTTTGGCAAAGCTTCATAGCGATCAACGAGGCAAATTGAAGCCCAACGCGCCTGTTGAATTTCAGACGTGGGAGAATCCCGAGAAGACGAAGGATCGAATACAAAAGATATTCAACGATCTTTTCATCACGCATACAGACTTGTTCGGTGCTTTCGAGTCTCAAAATATCAAGTTCGATCCGGAAACAGTCCATACCATAGCCTATGAGTTGGGCCGGTTTCGTCTGCTGGATGCATCGCTCGAGGTCGTCTCACAGGCTTTCCAAGTCTTTAGGCGCGCAAATTTGAAATCTGGTGAGGGTCAATACTACACTCCTTATCCCGTCATTGAGAGCGCCGTCGCATTCATGGAAATAGATGCCGACGACAAGGTGATTGATCCAGCTTGCGGAACGGGTGGTTTCCTCCTTGAGGCGTTTAGAGAGATGACCGTTGCTCTCCCACAAATCGAAGCCATCCGCTGGGCGCAGCGCCATCTCTACGGTGTCGATAAAGATGAAATCAACGTCAAATTGACTAAAGCCCTCATGCTGATCACTGGAGACGGTTCGGCAAACGTTTTTCGTGGAGATAGCCTATCGACCCATCGATGGGCATCGAAATTTCCCCAGCTTCTTACTGCCCTAAAGGACGAAACCTTCACCTGTGTGATAACCAATCCGCCCTTTGGTGAGAATCTAAAAATGAAAGGGTCGGAGGCGAAGTCGGCCGGGTTCACAATTTCTCGAAAGCCTCGCCGTGCTTCAGATGCCGGCACCACATTCGATGCGAACGTTCATGAAGATCGAGAGCTCGGCATCCTGTTTTTGGAGAGGGCGCATCGCCTTCTCGTCAAAGGTGGAAGGCTGGGTATCGTCCTTCCGGAGACTTACTTCTTTTCTAGCTCCTATAAGTGGTTGCAATCTTGGCTTTCCGATAAATTCGAAGTCATCGGCGCTTTGAATATTCCAATGGAGGCGTTTCAGGGTTTCTGCCGCGCCAAAACGAATTTCTACGTGTTCCGAAAGGTTGGATAAGCATGAAGCGGTTGTCATGGGAAAAGCCTGGATTCGCGTTGTTCGTGAACGCTCGCACATGTGGAATCAACAAGGACGGTGAAGAGCAGTATAAAATTGATATTACGACGGGAAATCGTCTTGAAGATATAGATAACGAGCTATTGGACTCTGTGGCAGATCTCTCAAAAGGAAAGAAGCCGAAGAATACGCAATACATCGACAGCGAAAGCCTGCGGAAGAAGCAGATCTACGTTCCGACCTTTTACGACTCGCGCGCTGTCCGGGATATGGAGCGGGCATTCGGCAATAAGGAGGAATTTGATCTCGATAGCCTTGGTGCGTTAGCAGACAGGGAAGAAATTGTGGTGATGAAGGGGCATGGAAGCCCAAGCCAAGATCAGCGCGTTGGCGATATTCCGTATGTTAAAGTGTCAGACCTTCGTTCGGGCCTTGTGAATATCAATCCTACGAACCTTATCCCGCGGGCACTGGCTGAGCGCTTCTGGGGTGGGCAGTCATCGGGCTTGCGAGCTTTCGATCTTATCTCGCCAGAGCGTGCGAGCAAAAATATTGGTGAGTTCTGCGTTCTGATGCCCGGCCAGGAGAGCATCGTTCTTACAAGAGAAACTCTTACATTGCGTTCCACCTCAAAGATGTTTGACCAGTTTTACCTAATGTGGGCGATGTCTCTGCATTTGGTCCGCGCGCAATGGTCGCGGGTTGTGTTCATGCAAACTAACCGTGAGGACGTAGGCTCGCGCTATCTAGAAATCGTAGTGCCCGTTCCTCGCTCGGCAGCCGTCGCGAAGAAATACGGAAGGGCTTATCGGGATTACTTCAATGACCTCGCTACCTTGAGAGCTAGTTTGCGGGATCGTCTAGAGGCTGACGGGTTTCGGCATCACGTCTTCTTCGCCTAGGCTTTCACCCTCTCAAACCGGGACTAACCACCACCTCCGCGTTGTTTCCCCTTCAGGCGAACCCTGCCATCATTGCGGGCAGGGACGACGCCTGAACAAAAACCCGTAGAACCAAACTTGGGGAGGAAACGACAATGCGCACGACACGCGCGGCGCTGGCCGCAATCGCCTTCACCGGCTTCGTTGCAGGAGCCATGGCGCTCGGCGCCGGCGCCGCACAGGCGCAGGACTATCCGACGCGCCCGGTCAGCCTGATCGTGCCGTATCCGGCCGGCGGCGGCGTCGACACGGTCGGCCGCGTCATCGCCAACAAGCTGTCCGAGGGCCTCGGCCAGCAGGTTCTCGTCGTCAACAAGCCCGGCGCCGGCTCCGTCATCGGCGTGCGCGACGCCGCGAAATCGGCGCCCGACGGCTACACCATCCTGATGCTGGTGACCGGCGCCTCGCTGCCGGCCAATCCCGGCTACGACCTCCAGAAGGACTTCGAGCCGATCGGGCTCGTCGCCTCGATCCCGATCGTGGTCATGGCGCATCCGTCCATGCCGGTGAAGACGATGACCGACATCGTCGCGCTCGCCAAGAAGGAGCCGGGCAAGCTCAATATCGGCACGCCGCCGTCGCCGACGCTGAATTATTTCGGCGCCGAGCTGTTCAAGTCGATGACCGGCACCGACGTCGTCGTCGTGCCGTACAAGGGCACCGGGCCGCTCACCACCGACCTGCTCGGCGGCCACATCAAGCTCGCCTTCAACACGCTGCCGCCGGCGATCGGCAACATCAAGGCGGGCGCGATCCGCGCCATCGCGGTCGCCGCGCCCGAGCGGCTCGCCGCCATCCCCGACGTGCCGACGACGAAGGAGGCCGGCCTCGCGCTCGACATCGTGCAGTATTACGGCCTGGTCGCGCCGGCCAAGACGCCGAAGCCGATCGTCGCGCGGCTGAACACGGAATTGAACAAGGTGCTGGCCATGCCCGACATCAAGGCGCGGCTCGTCGCCGACGGCGGCGCCGCCATGCCGTCGACGCCGGCCGCCTACGCCGCCAACATCAAAGACAATGAAGGCAAGTGGGCGGCGCTGATCAAGAAGCTCGGGCTGAAGGTGGAGTGATGGCGGACGACATTGTCGGCGTGTGGCGGCTGGCTTGGACGGCCGCCACGGGCGATGACGGGGCGGCGATGCATCCGCCCTATGGCGAGGACCCGCGCGGGCTCCTCGTGTTCTACGCCGACGGGCGGATGATGTCGGTTTTGTGCGACTCGCGCAAAGAGCTGCCGCCGGGCGAGACTGTGCGCGAGTACATGTCGTACTGCGGCAACTACACCTGGGACGGCAAGACGCTGGTGACGCGCGTCGATGCCTCGGCCGAAGCCAAACGCGTCGGCGGCGAGCAGACGCGGTTCACGGCGTTTCGCGACGGGCGGCTTGTGCTGACGCAAAAGCCGCGCCAGTGGCAGGGCAAGACGCAGCATCGCGAGCTGGTGTGGGAGAAGATCGCCGAAGCGAAGTAGCGGGCAGGGGGCTTATCCCTCCCCTGAAAGGGGAGGGTCCGGCGCGTAGCGCCGGGGGTGGGGTTTCCTTTCAATTGATAGTACCCCCACCCGGCGCCTTCGGCGCCACCCTCCCCCGCAAGCGGGGGAGGGATAAGAAAGATCACGCCACCCGGTGCTTCAACTCCCCGCCCGTCAGCACCGCCCTGCAATTCGCCAGCACCGCGCCGACCTCGTCGATGATGCCGGTGCGCGAGCCGCCGGCAATGTGCGGCGTCAGGATGATGTTCGGCAGCGCAGTGAGCGGCGAGGGCAGCTTCAGCGGCTCCTCGAAGAACACGTCGATGCCGGCGCCGGCGATGGTGCCGCGCGTGAGCGCGTCGGCCAGCGCCTGTTGGTCGACCATGCGGCCGCGGCTCGTATTGACGAAATAGGCCGTGCGCTTCATCTGCGCGAAGAATTTCGCGTCGATCATGCCCTTGTTGTCCGGCAGATTGCTGGCGTGCAGCGACACGAAATCGCTCTCGGCGAGCAGCGCGTCGAGCGCGCGGTATTCGACGCCGAGCGCGCGTTCCTTCTCCGGCGAGAGCCGCGTGCGGTTGCAGTAGACGACGCGCGCGGAAAACCCCTGCGCCATGCGCGCGGCCATCACGCCGACCTCGCCCAGGCCGACAATGCCGACCGTCTTGCCGTAGAGCCCGGCGAGCGGCGCCTGACGCGTCCAGTTATAGGCGACGCCGTGGTCGGGATGGACGCGGCTCGCATCGTACGCGCCGGCGCGCGTGAGTGCGTCGCCGGTGAGGAGGCGCTTGCCGAGCGCCAGCATCAGCAGGATCGCGTGCTCGGCCGTGAGCTGGAGCGAGGGCCGCGGCACGCAGGAGACGGCGATGTTGCGCGCCTTCGCCGCCGCAAGGTCGATCGCGTCCGCGCGTGCGCCGATGCGCTGGATCAGCTTGAGCTTCGGATGCGCGTCCATCAGCGCGGCGTCGATCGTGCCGCGGCGGAAAATGAGCACGTCGAGATCGCCGCTCGTGCGCACGTCGGCGCCGAGCGGCAGAAGCGTCACGCCGTCGGATGGATGCAGGCCGTCGCCGAGCGCGCGCACGCGGGCAAGGTCGGCGTCCTCCGGCAGGAAGAAGCCCTGCGCCCATTGTTCGCTCACCGCGCCGTCGCCTTCAATGGCGTAGCGCATCAGCCGCAGGATGTGGTCGTCGTCGAGAATTGCGAGGGAGGGCATGGAGTCTCTTTGTTCCTGGGAGGCAGGTATCGAAGATAACAGCATTTCCCGTCATCCTGAGGTGCGAGCGCGCTTTGCGCGCGAGCCTCGAAGGATCTCTGGCTCTCGATTGCCGAGCGCAGCGAGTCAGAGGCCCTTCGAGGCTCGGCGGCCGCGCCGCCTCGCTCCTCAGGACGACGGTGAGGGGATCACTCCACCTTCGCGCCGGAGAGCGCCACCACGTCCTTCCACTTGGCGGCTTCGCGCGCGGCGTGGGCGCGGGCTTCCTCCATGGTCGAGGAGATGCACCGCGCGCCGGCGACCTGGAAGCGCTTCTGCACGGCCTCGTCGGCGGCGATGGTCTTCATCGTCGCGGCGACCTTGTCGATGATCGGCCGCGGCGTGCCCTTGGGGAACACGAAGGCCGCCCACGACGTGACGACGAAGTCCTTCACGCCGGCCTCTTCCATGGTCGGCACGTCCGGCATGGTCGGCCAGCGCTGCGCCGAGGTAACGGCGAGCGCGCGCATCTGCCCGGACTGGATGGTGCCGATGTAGGAGGCGAGGTTGTCGATGGCGAAGGTGACGTCGCCCGACAGCATGGCGGGGATAGTTTGCGCCGCGCCGCGGAACGGCACATGCGTGGCGTTGATGCCGGCGGTCTTGGCGAACAGCACGCCGGAGAGATGCGGCGAGGTGCCGACGCCGGGGGAGCCGAAGGTGACGTTGCCCTTCTGCTTGGCGTAGGCGATGAACTCGGCGACCGTCTTGACCGGCACGCGGTCCGACGCGACCACGAACACGTTCGGCAATTCCCAGGTCAGCGACGCCGGCATCAGGTCCTTCTCGGCGTCGAACGGCATGGTCTTGTAGAGATACTGGTTGATGGCGAAGTGGCCGATCGTCGCCGCGCCCATCGTGTAGCCGTCGCCCGGCGCGCCGGACACCACGGCGATGCCGATATTGCCGCCGGCGCCGCCGCGGTTCTCGACCACAAAGTTCTGCCCCAGCATGTCTTTGAACCGGTCCATCAGGATGCGGGTCAGCACGTCGGTCGAGCCGCCGGGCGGGTAGGGCACGATCACGCGCACCGGATGCGTGGGCCATGTGTCGTCGGCGCGGGCGCCGGTCGCGAGCGCGAGGCCGGCGGCGGCGGTGCCTGTCAGGAAGGCGCGGCGGTGAAGCGCTGAATGAAGAAGCGGCATGTCTCCCCCTTTCGGCGCCTCGTTTCGCGCGGGCGCCTGCCGGTATCCTAGCGCGGGACGCTGCCCTGCGCATCACGGGAACATGCGGCTCTGCCGCCCGTTGTCGCACCGGGCGTGTTCACGAGGAGCGGGCGGTGCAATCTCTCAATCCATGGTTCGAGGCCTGGCGGTTCGCTGCCGAGGCCCAGCAGGTCGTTGCCGCCCGCATGATGCGGTTCTGGGTCAACGATGCGTCTGCCGCGCGCGAGGCGACCGTCATGGTCACCGAGAAGATG
>Ga0187809_10001095_pt1 | contig 13193 bp, 16 predicted proteins | sample NC_wetland_sal_i_8_FD_132415 | JGI IMG/M metagenome (GOLD analysis project Ga0187809, IMG submission 132415) | Wetland sediment microbial communities from Neuse River Estuary, North Carolina, USA - ASW_4 | ecosystem: Environmental > Aquatic > Freshwater > Wetlands > Sediment | place: USA: North... | reverse complement strand
CCTCCGCGCGCAACAGCGGCACCGCGTGTGTCCAGCCCAGGCGCTGCGCGACGAGAGCGTCGGCGAGCCAGGCGCCGACGGCGCGCCCAAAACCGTATCGCTCGGCGGCAGCGAAGGCGCCGGTCAGCATCCCGACCATTCCGACGCTGGCGCCGAGTTGCCGCAGCTCATCCGCCAGACCGCTGATCGCCTCATCGTCGGGAGCGTAGCCAAATTCCTCTAGGACCGCCCCGAGGTTTTTTCCTGTCAGCATATCCTCGATGGGGCGCATGGCCAGTCGGCGCCACGCCAACAACATGCGGCCGGCGGGGCCAACATCATCTCCAGTCTTCGTCAGGAGCACCGCGTCGCGTAGCGCGGCCTCACCCTCGACGCGGCCTGCCTGCCTTGCTGTCGCCGCGCCGGCAGCAAGCGCCAGCCGCAGCCGCCAGGCACCGGCCCATCGCTCATGCCGGCGGACCACAGCATCAAGTGCGCCGATGGCAACGCCAGCAACGAGGACGACGTCTGCAACGTCCCTGCTTACAAGGCCTTGCGCATCGGGGACGGCGCGGCGCAGCCAGCTTGGTACGGAGGTGTCCGGAGACGCAGCGGCCGTGACCGCAAATGTGCCGTGATACGGGAGGGATGGTTTGGGCCGCAGAATCATCGGAATGATGATGGATCAGGGCGGCGCTTCTGGCAATTGATCTGCCCACAAAACGCCGCGCCCGTAAAACGACCGATAATCTTGTATTTTCGAAATCGCAGGAACCGGATAGATCCGCTCGGGCGATTCGTATTGAAACTATACCACATTTCGCACCGGCCAGCCGCTCATCGATAGATCACATCTACCCTGCCTTTCGATCCGAAGATGAGCCGTTGGCCTTCAGCGCGGCCATGAGCATGGGGCCGACTGTAAACTGCCTTGCCCTCGCCTTTTCGGTCAGCGCGCGCAGATAACCCCCGGCTGAATTGATATGCTGGGCGCGCTGCAGGATGCAGGCTATAATGATCGCCGCGCATTCCTGGCCCATGACGTGGCACGCGTCCTCGTAGGCTGAGGGCGAGATACCCAGATATCCCCTCACCTGGGCCGCGACCATCATCAAATCGCGCCAACTCCCGATCCCGTCGAGCGCGTAGTCGATAACGTCCGGGCAAGCTTTCAGTACAAGTCCGAGCGGATATCCTTTCGGCGGCTCCTGCGGTTCTGGTTTGGCCTCGGCCGCTGCCCTGCTTTGTTCTAAAGCTGGTTCAAATTCAATAAGGGCATTGGTGTTTGAATCAGATTGCTGCCGCTCATTGCGATCGGCATTGCCATTTAAATCTCCGACATTCATATGAGAATTCAACAGGATATCGATCTCTTCCCGGATCGCCGCCAGATCAGCCACAATCGGCTCCAGGTCAGCGATGGCTGCCCGGCGGGGGATTGCGTCTACAGCAGCCCTGAACCGCCTCCAGATGGCTTCCCAGTCGCCGGGAACGTCTTCCTCTACAGCCGCCTCGATCAGCTTGGAGATGTCCCGTCGGTGCAGCGTAATACGCTCCCTCATGAGCCGCAGCGCGCGATTGTCCATGCGGACGCGTTCCGCGGCTTTCGAAAACTCATCAGCACGCGCCAGAATGGGCGCGAGGGAGAAGCCAAAGGCTTCCTCGAAGCCCCCTCCCCTGCCCTTCCGGGCATACCGCTTGCCGTTTGGGCTGTCGCGGCGGATGATCAGTCCGCAATCGACCAGGGCTGCCAGGTGGCGCCGTAGGGTCGGTTCCGACATACCGTGGGCCCGTAGGATCAATTGCTTGTTGGACGGGAAGACGACCAGGCCGTTTTCCTCCGACAGTTCGCTGTCTGGATAGAACGATAATAAAGCCGCCAGAACGGCCAGGGATCGGTCCGTGACGCCGAATACGGACTTCCCCTCACAAAGATCCCGATAAGCCTGCCACTTGTCGATGGCCTTGCCTTCAGGGATTTCGTGGGATTCATTTTGTACTGCCAACAAGGCAAGCGACATCGGCCGCCGCCCAAAGGGCGTCGTTGCCATACCCGTTTCCATTTCCTTTCACCCTCTCTATCAGGCAAAAGAAACCTGCTCGCCGAATCGACGCCTATGACTCTTGACAGTGATTCGCGGAAGTGAGATTCTCAACTTGCTTAGGATTGAGAAGGGCTTCTGCGACGGTGACGTTCAGGGGCCTTTTTCTTTTGCGGCTTCAGTTCTCCTGTTTCGACTTCCTGAACGCCTCATAAAGGCTGTCCAGATTGCTCGTTACCCACGCCCCGAACGCTTTGCCGTCCGGGTTTGAAAACTCGACTGTGAGCGCCTTGGAGCGCGCTTTAGCGGTGACGCTAACTGATTTGTCTGCTGGAGCCCAAGATTGAGCCTCAGCTATCCTACGCTCTGCTTTGGCTGACGCCTTCTTCAGCAGATCGTAGACAGCCTGGAAGCGGGCATCACTCTTCTGGTCGAGGAAATCCGGCTCCTGGACGAATTCCAAGGTTTTCGCCCGATTCCCCCTTTCGTCGAGCATGTCGGCCAGCTCTGCCCACCGCAAGCGTCCGAAAGAGGAAGCCGGGCCGACTGCCTCGATCAGCTCAGGCGGCAACCGCTTGATCAGCGCTATCATGCGCGACAGGGCGCCCTTGTCGACGCCGAGGGACGCCATGATGATTTCGCGAGGGAAACCACGATTCTCGAGGCGAGCGCCGAAGAACGACCGCTCGATGAACGAAAGATCGGTGCGGGAATTGTTTTCCTGCCCTTGCGAGACGACGAGCTGCTCGTCAGTGAGATCGCGTACAACCGCCTTCACCCGCAGCCCAAGCTCTTTGGCGGCTGCCAGACGGCGATGGCCATATGCAACTTGATAGCGGCCTTCGGTCTCCGGATGTGGACGTACCAGGATCGGCACCTGCTGGCCGTGTTCCTTGATCTGGGCAACCAAGGAGCTAGTGTCCTCTGCGTCCACACCGAGGCGATCAACGACAAAGGAGCCGTCTACAAGCGCTGGATCGAGTTCGATGATGGTTTGCCCGGCCGCGAGCTGTCTCTCGATCTCCTCGGCCCTGCTGGCACGCGAATTGATGTTTTCCAGTGACTGCGAGATCGATCCCAGAGGGCTGGCAGGACGGATGGGACGCTCTAGGCCGAGCAAAGGACGCCCCAGTTTCGGTTGCGCGGGCGGAGGATCCGCTTCGGTGGCCTCAGGGACCAGATTGAAAACGTTCTTTCGGGCCATGGCTTACTTCCTCCCCCACACGGAGCGGATCAGGCCCTCGATTTCGCCATTTACTTGCGTAAGGGATTCCAACGCACGGTCGTAGGTGCCACGCGTGAAGGCCGATTTCTCGACTTCGTAGAGCGTTTGTTTGGTCAATCCGGCATCGGAGACTGCCGTCGACTTGAGCATTGGATGATCGAGAACCCGCTGTCCGAAGATCGAGCGCATGAAGCCAGCCATCTGGCTCTGCGGGCCATCGTTAGGCTCGTAACGGGTCACCAGATAGCGCAGCCAGTCGTATTCCGTGCTGCCACCAGCGTTTTCGACCACGGCCAGCAGATCGCCTGTCATCGTCAGGAACTGGGACATGCTCATGACGTCGAGCATCTGTGGGTGAACGGTGATCAGCACCGCGGTTGCCGCGCACAACGCCGACAGCGTCAGGAATCCGAGATGGGGAGGGCAGTCGATAATGACGATGTCGTAGGCGCTCTCGATATCAGCTAGGCTCTCGCCGATCCGGGAGAAGAACATCGAGGTTCCGTCCGGGCGATCCGCCAACGCTTTGGGCGTCGTGTGCTCGAATTCCATGAGTTCGAGGTTGCCTGGTACGCAATGCAGGCCAGGCGTATATGTCTCTCGGACGATCTCAGAGATGTGGCGACGGCTCTCGTCGTAGCGGATCGCCCCATAGATCGTTTCCCCGTCACCGACATCCAGTTCCGGCTGGTGACCGAACAAGGCCGACAACGACGCCTGAGGATCGAGATCAATCGCCAGCACGCGATATCCTCGCAGCGCGAGATACTGTGCAAGGTGAGCGGAGGTCGTCGTCTTCCCGCTGCCGCCCTTAAAATTCATCACGCTGATGATCTGGAGTTTCTCACCGTGACGGCGGTGGCGGACATATTTAGGTGTCCCTTTCCCTCCCTCGTCGAGAACCCTTCGCAGGTTTTCGAGATCGACGACGGAATAAAGCCGTCGGCCATTCGGCATGGGTTCCGGACCGTGGCCGTCTGCAACGATCTGGCGGAGATAGCCCTCGTGAATACCAATGAAGTCGGCGGCTTCGGCCGGGGTGAACAGGCGAATTGTCTTCTGGGAAGTCGGGGGAAATGTTCGTTGCTGGTGCGCCTGCAACTGACGCGACAGCTCACTGGCATCAGCCATGATCTGGCTGCGGAGAGTCGGAACAACGGCGACAGGTTCGTTAGGGTTTGCGTTAGCCAAAAATCTTGTCCCCGGATCTGCGCGTTTTTCGGCAACAGCAGCAAAAAAGCGCTGATTAAATAAGCCAGATTCGGAGCTCTATGGCAAATCTTTTAAAGCTAACAGAAAGTTAATGCCATCTCGGCCCATCAGGTGTTGTGAGTTGTACGTGTGCAACTCAGTTTAGAGGGCGTCCGGAGAGGGTCCAAGTCCCCTCCCCTAAAGTCGATGGAATCAGGTAAAGTAGTTAGGACTCGTGGGCGCTCTTGCCAAGGCGGACACGGAGGCGGGAGCGGCGAGTTGTACACGTGCAACTCGACTTCGGCCTACTGTCCACGCTCGTGCCGCAGAAGCGTGGCCTCTTTAACTCGCACGCCTGGAACCGGCGGCGCCGCCGCACATCCCGAATGATCGAAGCGGCCTCACCGAGCGCCAGATCTACCGACGCATGGGAGAATACGGCTCATCGGCGTCGAGCATACGATTGCTGGTGAAACCGGCTCGTCACAGGAAATCAGCTGCGGGGATCATCCCCGGCATGGTATTAGCCATACGAAGAGCCGCGCGTGCACGGCGCCGGCCGCCATTTCGATTGCGATCCTGAGCGATCGCGCGCGCCCATCACCATCGATAAGAGGTCATTATCATCAGTGAGGAGACTCCCCTGCGGCAGGTCGCCGATCGCAAAGGAGGCCGCAACTTGTGTCGCGAGTCCGAAACGACTATCTTACGTGCATCATGAGCAAGCAGTTGGCTTCAGTCCTGACGACAGTGAACGCGCCCTACAGCGAACAGCTGGATGGCGCGACGCTGGCTTATTGCCTGTCGGACATCGATGTGGCGAAGCAACATCCTGGCCAAGTCAGCTCCTTTCTCGGTGAAGTTGCTCCCGCGCAGCAAATCGAGTTCGCCGCCGCGTACCATATTCCGGTTGACGATCTGAAGGCTTTCGCCGGCGATTTCTCAGCCTGGTCCGGCGAGAGCTATCCGCTCGCCGCATAATGGCCGAACTTCATGGCCGGCGTCCTTCCGAATGGCGGCGGCTTTTTCTCATCGCCACCGACCTGATCGACCAGCTCCGGAAGAGCGCCGGAGGTCACGACTTTGAATGGTCGTTTGGCGGCGGCACGGCCATGATGATCCAGATTGGTCATCGTGAAAGCCACGACATCGATATTTTCCTCAACGACCCTCAACTGCTCGGCTTTATCGATCCGTCCAAGAGCGAGCTGCGTTTTGAGATGATGCCGTCGGCGTATCAGAGCGACGGCATTAAGTTTCAGAAATTCGCCTTCGAGAATGTGGGTGAGATCGACTTCATCGTTGCCGGAGCGCTGACACGGACACCCATTGAGCTACGTGAAGTGGAGGGCAGGGCGGTCCGGCTCGAGACCATTCCTGAGATCATTACCAAGAAGGTCCACTACCGGGGATCAGAAGCAAAGCCGCGCGACATTTTCGATGTCGCCGCTGCTGCCCGTTCGCAATCGGAGGCAGACGTAAAGGCGCTGAGTGATTTTCCAGAACAGGTTGCACTGACCAAGGAGCGGCTGGAAAAGCTGAACCCGGAATTTGTCAGCCGCGCCATCGCGCAATTGATGATCATGCCTGACTACGAAGCGTCGGCCGCCGACAGTCTGGAAACAGCGCTCGCTGTGCTCGATGAGGCGTTTGCATCACGGAAAAAGGCGTAACGACCTCGGCCCCAGCGATGGTGCATGGCAGGGGAGGGGGCTTTTATCCCTACAGCCCGCTCGCCTTGGTAAGGTTGACCCTGAACCGATCGCGGCGGCGCTGGTATTTTCGCGTCATCTCGGCGGAGGCATGGCCGAGCTGCTTTTGCACGTAGCGCTCGTCGACCTCGGCCGAGGAGGCAAGGCCGGCGCGCAGTGAGTGCCCAGCGAACCTTTGTGCCCGCTCGCCCTCGGTCAGATCGCCGCGCACGCCGGCGGCAAGCGCGGTTCGTTTGACCAGGCGGGCGACCTCTTGGTCATTGAGCCGATCGGCACCCACCGCCTTGCCTTGCCCTGTCACGCGTCGGAACAATGGCCCATTGACGATGCGGGCAAATTTCAGCCAGGTCTCCAGCGCCACGATCGGGCAGGTGGCGTCGGACGAGCCGCGGCCGATCTCGACCTCGCGCCAGCCGGTCTTGCCGCGCAGAGTCAGCAGCATCCCCTTGTCCAAAACCTCGATCCAGCCCGAAGAATCTTCGGTCTGATCGCGGCCGACATCGAGGCCGACGATTTCCGAGCGGCGCAGGCCGCCAGCGAAGCCGAGCAGCAGCATGGCGCGATCGCGCAGCCCGCGCAAGGTGCCGCGGTCAAGTGTCTCCAGCATGGCGATCAGATCCTCAGGCAGCACCGCTTCCTTCTGCCGGGGAGGGCAGGCGTGCTTGTTGCGGATGCCGGCCATGACGGTGGCGATATGGCGGTCTTTGCGGTCGAGCGGCTGGCCGCGCTGGACATAATTCCAGGAAAGTGCAGAAAGCCGGCGCTCGATCGTCGCCACAGTCTTTTTTTCACCAGTGGCCGTGCCGGAGGCCAGCGCGGTGATATACAGCCCGACCGTCTGTGGATCGGGCGGCATGAGTTCAAAACCCTGGCGGCGGAACCAGGAGGCAAAATGGCGCCAGTCGGAGGCATAGGCGCGCCGGGTGTTGGCGGAACTCGCCGCCTCGACGTAGTCGCGGGCGCGCCCGGCGAGTTTTTCCAGATGCGCCGGCAGGCGAGGATCGGCGATGGCCGGAAGGGGAGGGTGTGAGGTGTGGCCGGCATCGCCGGCGGAAAGCCAACGGTTTGGCTTTCCGAACTCCGAACGCCCGGCTTCATCAGCCGGCTCCTCCGGCACGCGGCCCATCTCCAGAACGACCTCGATGATATCGGGAAGATCGTCGTGGTTGTCGGCATCGTTGGTCATGACGGGATTCTAGCGTGATTTGGCCGTCAAAGGCGAGGGGCGATTGAGACGGTTTGCGCGGTTGATTGAGTGCCTTGTGGCTGTCTGGCGGTTGTTTGCCAAGGCTGAGCGATGTACGCTTTCAAAACACATCTACTTGACACGGGGACCCTGTTCGGCTACATCGCGACTAAAGAGCGAAGGGAGTTCTTATGCCTCGGGCAGCGGTCGAAGCGAATGAACGGATGAACCTGCGGGTGGCGGCGCGGCAGAAGGCGACGCTGATGCGCGCGGCCGCGCTTGTGCATGCGGATTTGACGGAGTTCGTCACCCGCGCGGCCTTACGCGAGGCCGAAGCGGTGATCGAGAGCGCCGAGAGGATAGAGGTCTCGGCGCGGGATTTCCTGCGCATTCTGGAGCTTCTGGACAACCCGCCGCCGCCGAACGAAAAACTGCGGGCCGCGATCGCCGCATTGCCGCGTGACCGATGAGTCTTCCGGCATGGCATGAGGAGCCGATCGCAAAAGAGCACGATCGGAGCAACTTCGATTGCGGTGACGCGGACATGAACCGTTTTCTGGCCCGTTATGCGCGCCAGAGCCATGAGCAGAACGCCACCAAGACCTATTGCGCAATCGAAACGGCCCGGCCGGAGCGGATCCTTGGATTCTATTCGATCGCGCCCTCGGCGGTGGCCCACGCAGCCGTCCCGGCGCGGATGACCAAGGGATTGGCGCGCCATGACGTTGCGGGCTTTCTGCTGGCGCGCATCGCCACCGACAGGTCGGTAGCGGGGCAGGGGCTCGGCGGCCAACTGCTGGTTGCCGCAGCCAGGCGATGCCTGCGGCTGGTCGCGGAGGGGGGCGGCATCCTTTTGATCATCGACGCCAAGAGCGAGCGTGCCGCCGACTGGTACGCGTCCTTTGGGGCCGAGCGCCTGCAAGGCCAGCCCGAAGGCCAGCCTTTACGGCTGGTCATTCATCTGTCGACATTCGCGGCTGACCTGCGGGCTGCTGGCCATCTTTGAACGACTGTCGTCCCTCTGGAGGGCCGCGGGGCAAATTTTTCGAGCTACCAGAAGGCCATGGAGCGCGTTTCGGGGCTTGCGATGAGGGCGGGGCATGGTGGACGAGAAAATCCTCCGTATGGCGTTGTATGGCCGAAATCGCCGATTTCGCGGCACGGAACGATCGGCGGGCTGGACGCACCGCGCCCAATTCTTAAGCAAGGCCCGGGATTGTGCTATCCAAGGGCCTGTAGCCGCTGACAGGTGCCCCATTCGCGGTCGAAGGGCCGCTGGCGACCGCAAAGCCGGGGACGATCCGGACCATCGGCGCCGCGACGGCAGTCTCAAGAAATCCGTTCCAAAAACGCCCCGGCGGGCGGGATTCCATGGCCTTTTTAAAAACGACCGATAAGGCAACATTATCGATCGTTTAATGCGCGCGACAGGCTGTGCGTTTTGGCGCGAAATCGGTGGCAAGAAGCGCACCGGCACTTTACCCTCCAATTCATGATTCGCCTCGATCCCGCGACCGCAAGCCTCCTTCCCCGTCCCGCGGGCAGTTCATCAACGCACGCAGCCGACTGACAGCCGCGCAGCAGAAGAAGTTCGATCTGGAGTTTCCCAAGGCGCAGCTATTTAACAAGACTGACCTCGCCAAGATCGCGTACTCGGCCGACGGGCACCCTCATATCGTATCTCGCGGCGCGCAGAAGAACTTTGCCGAATTCGCTAAAGAGATCGGCGAGGCGTGGTCGAAAAGCGACACGAAGTATGACGAGCTCTGGTATCGTCGGCTGATCGCCGAGGCCATCATCTTCCGCAAGCTCGAGGCAGAGGTTCCGAAGCAACCTTGGTACGAGGGTGGCTACCGCGCGAACATCGTCACTTACGCCATGGCGAAGGTGTTCCACGACGCTAATGGTGAAAAGCAGGTGCTTGATCTTGACACGATCTGGCGGCGACAGGCGGTCCCCGAGGCATTGCTGCGTGCGCTGCTTCTTGCCGCGGCCGAGGCTCATTTCGTTATTACTCACCCTCCGTCCGGCGTACGCAACATGTCGGAATGGGCCAAACAGCAGGCTTGCTGGAATGGCTTGAAGGGACGTAGGCTAGACTATGGCGCCGAATTCGATGGGTGCTTGGCTCTGAAGGAGATTGCCCGCACCAGCGAGCGCGATCAAAGGAGCAAAGAACGACAGATTGACGGTATTTCTGCCCAATCCGAGGTTGTAAATCGCGGACCTGAATTCTGGCGGGAAATCTTGGCGCGTGATGTCGCGGGCCGGAAACTCACTCCCAAGGATCAACAGATCCTTGGTGTATGTGCCTCGATGCCCCGGCAGCTTCCGAGCGAACTTCAATCCAAGCATGCTATAAATGTTCTCCAACGATTGAAGGAGCAAGGGCTCGTATCCAGCTAAAACCAGCATGCACATTTTCTCGCAAGTGAAAGAGATGAAGTGGACGATTGAATTTGAGGGTCACCAAAAGCCTCTATCAGACGTATGGAGCGACGATGTTGCGCGGCTCTATAAGGTCTCGTATGTTGGTCGGGGTTGAGCTTGCCGACTGCGATGCTGATCGCTGCAATAGCTGCGGCAGCTGGAGGGTCTAACCGGACCTCCGTGACCCGGATCAGGCAGTGGTCCCTTTTCCATGACGAGCGCCGAGTGGTGGTTTCTTTTTCGGGCCGGGCAACAGCCCTTCAGGCTGCGCCTGCTTGCGGGCGAGCTTATGTGCCCATCGTATAGCGTCTTTCCTGATGCGCCGTTCCGAGGGTTTTTGTAAGCTCGGCGTCGCCTCAGTTCGCAAAAAGCCCCTCGCGCTGCATTTTCTTTTTCAATACCCGCAGGGCCTGTTCGATATCGTTGTCGCGTACTTCGACGCGCAATTCATCTCCTGAGCTGCCGTTCGCTGGTGGGCCACGGCTGTTGTCCAGGACATGTGGAGCAGGTCCCCCAACAGGAGTCTAGGCCGATTCTTAAAATAAGCGATTCCCGGCACCTTGTTTTTGTCCTAGTTTTCGCATACATGACCCAAATCGAACTTGTTGATGAACTTTATTTCGGCGCTCCGGCGCTCTGATGATTTACCTCTCAATTTCGAAGAATGCGGCGTCTGGCATTCGGCCAGGCGACGAAACTCTGTGCCGATTGAAAGGAAATCGTCGTGAACACTGGAACAGTAAAGTTCTTCAATTCCACCAAAGGCTTCGGCTTTATCGAACTCGGCAATGGTCAGCCGGACGTGTTCGTCCACATCTCGGCTGTCGAACGTGCCGGAATGCAGTCGCTCGCCGAAGGGCAGAAAGTCAGCTTCGATGTCGTGAAGGATAACCGGAACGGCAAAAGCACCGCCGAAAACCTTCAGGCCGCCTGAGGAACAATCGCGCTTCTGGTCGTTGACCACGGATGTACTGGCACTGGCCATTGAGGCGCTGAGGAGAAGGTCGGGTTCGCCCGGCCTTTTTTGCATCAGGAGAAACGAATGAAGCGCCGCTCCGAACCAAGTCTGTTCCAGCCGAAGCTGTCGTCGGCAGAGACAAAGGGCGATGCGACGGTACGAGCGATCAGGGATGAAGAGACGCGCGCGCGGGATGTCAGGACCGAACGTCTTCGCGCTGCTCGATTGGGAAGGGAAGCGATCGAAGGACCAGTCTCGATAAAGAAAATCCCGGAGAAGAAGACGCGCAGCAAAAGCTGACCATGGCGCCACCGGAGCAGGAGCAGAACGGCAATGGACAGAAAACCTTTCAATGCACCTTTTACGGTTTACCTCCAGGGTTCGAGGCAATTTCGGGTGATCGGCGATCTGACCGACGCATCCGATTTCCTCTTCGATCGCTGGGCCGGAAATGACAGCGCGAGCTGGATGTTCGCCATGAACCAATGCAGCGCCGCGATGCTGAGCAGGACATCGCCGGATAACGCCCGCTCATCGTTCATCACGGCGATGAACGCAGCCGGCATCTAGATCAATTGCGAGGTTTCGCTGCCATGAAATCTTTCCGTGCCGAGGATAAGGCTGGCCTGTAGTGAATATTAAATGGCGACCCTGGATGAAGGCAGCTTTGATGGCTATGGCGGCAGTCATCGCCATTTATCTGATTATGCATATCGAGTGAAACCTGGCGGTCCGAAGATCCCGGAGAAGACCGCCGCCCTCGTTCGGCGATGCCATCTGGCCCATACGCGCCCTCGGCCCCACGCACAACCATCGCCCTCATGTCAAGAGGGAAAAGGTCGCCGATGCGGCGGTCCATCCTGTCGCCAGCACTCCTGCGAGCAGGCAAAGGGCCGCGAGAAGCGCCAGCAAAAGCAATACGCCGTCCTCTTCCAGATAAGCAAAAGACAAGAGAGCGATGTTCAGCCCAAAGGGGATATTGCTGAGCGGGACGGGGACGAACAGACCTAGCGCCACGCTGCGACGCATCGAGCAGGGCGAGATCGACGGCATCCAGGCCTTCGATGAACTTCTGGTCGAAGAACTCACCCTGCGCGAGAGCCGACGTATCAAGGCCGCCCTGATGATGGCCCGGCTGACCACCATCAAGACGCTCGCCGGCTTCGACTTCGCCTTCCAGCCATCGCTCGATAAAAACCGCATCATGGCGCTGGCCGAGCTGAAGTTCATCGAGCGGGCGGAGGTGGTCCATCTTCTCGGCCCGCCCGGCACCGGCAAAAGCCATCTGGCGACAGCCCTTGCCGTCGAGGCCGTGAAGGCCGGAAAGAGCGTCTACTTCTCCACGCTCGCCGACATCATCGCTTCGCTGGCGAAAGCCGAACGCGAAGGGCAATTGCGCGAGCGGATCCGGTATCTGTGCCGCGCCTCCCTGCTCGTGGTCGACGAGATCGGCTATCTCCCGGTCGTGCCTGGCGGCGGAAACCTCTTCTTCCAACTCGTCAACGCACGCTACGAAAAGGGCGCCATGATCCTCACCTCCAATCGCGGCTTCGCCGAATGGGGCGAGGTCTTCGGCGATCCCGTCGTCGCAACCGCGCTGCTCGACAGGCTGCTTCACCACGCCGTCGTCGTTCAGATCGAAGGATCCAGCTATCGGCTGCGCCAACATGCCGATCTCGTGCCGGAGCACGTTCGCTCCAAAGCGCTCATCAATCCGCCACCGCCGCCGAAAAAGCGCGGCCGCCCAGCAGGAGTGAAATCCACCGATCACGATCCCGGCTGATCACCGAAACCTTCACCCGCCAGGTAGGGAAAATTGGATGCCCACATTCGCGGAAACTTCGGTGCCCATTGACACCTGCCGTTCGAGGACTGGACGTCGGTCCTTGGAGGCAATTCGATGAGAACGTAGCGCAACCATGCGAAAGGCTCGACGCGGCAGGCCCGGCAGGTCAGCATCAGACTGTAGACGACGGCACTGGCCCTGGCTCCGTCGACGGTATCGCTGAACAGCCAACTCTTTCTGCCAGTGGCAAAGAGTCTGATATCGCGTTCGAGAAGGTTGTTATCGATCGGCATCCTGCCGTCTTCGGTGTATCGCGTCAGATATTCCCATTGGTTCAGGGTGTAGGACACGGCGTCGCCGAGCTTGCTGTCCGGCAAGACCTTCGGGGCGATTTTGTCGAGCCATTCTTTGAGAACGTTCAGAATGGGGATGCTATGTTGCTGGCGGAAGCGGCGAATGCATTGACCTGGCGTTTCGCCACCCTCGGGATTTCGTCGCGCGCCTGCCTTTCAACCCGGTAGAGCTGTTCGAAGAACCGGAGCGCCTGTTCCAGTGGACCACTGTCCGTCGTCAGGGTTTTTGAGACAAACGGCAGCCTGATTTAGCGGAGGCTCTGGTCCATCTGGGTTGTCAATTTAGGCTGCGGCTTTGCGATGCTGCAAGCGCCGCTGTTCGATGGTCTTT
>Ga0187809_10001094_pt1 | contig 13194 bp, 14 predicted proteins | sample NC_wetland_sal_i_8_FD_132415 | JGI IMG/M metagenome (GOLD analysis project Ga0187809, IMG submission 132415) | Wetland sediment microbial communities from Neuse River Estuary, North Carolina, USA - ASW_4 | ecosystem: Environmental > Aquatic > Freshwater > Wetlands > Sediment | place: USA: North... | reverse complement strand
TCGCTCCGCCAAAACGGCCGCCAGCAATGGCGGCCGTTTTTGTTTGTGGAGCTGCCCTCCGCAAGCAATGGCCGCCGCGGCGTCGCTTCCGCGGCGGCTTTTTATTGCCGGCGGCCCGGCTTGCGCTGCGGCGTCATGGCACCTGTCGCCGCGCGCGATGCGGCCGCTAGGCTTGCCTCCGCCACGAACGGAGCGCGCACGTGCTGTTTCCCACCGACCTCACCGCGTTCCTCGAGCTCATTCGCCAGAACGGCGATGTCATCTACACGCTGATGTTCGCGTACGCGGCCTCGCACAGCCTGCTGCTGGCGCTGTTCGGCGGCTACGCCGCCTATTCGGGCGCGCTGGGTTTCGCGACGCTCCTCGCCGTGTGCTGGCTCGGCAGCTTCGCCGGCGATGCCGTGCGCTTCTGGATCGGCCGGCGCTACGGCCGCCGCCTGCTCGCCTCCTATCCGCGCTTCGAGAAGACGGTGCAGACGGTGACGCGTCTCGCCGATCGCCACTACGTCTGGATGATTCTGCTGCACCGCTTTCCGCACGGGATTCGCGGCATTGCCGGATTCGCCTATGGCATGTCGCAGCTGCGCTGGCTGCCGTTCCTCGCGCTCAACTTCGTCGGCGCCGGGATCTGGGCCGGCGCCGTCGTCACGGCCGGCTATGTCTGCGGCCAGGTCTCGGAAAAGCTGATGAGCGACGCCTCGTCCGGCCTGGGCCTCGCCATGCTCGTCATCTTCCTCGGCCTGTCATGGGTCCTGAGCCGCAAGCTCGAGCGCGTCATCGCCGCGCAGCGCTGAAGCCTTGGCCGTCAGCCCGTCCTGCGCTTGCGCGCCGTCCACAGGGCGGCGATGCGCTTGCGGAAGGCTTTCGGCTTCTCCGCGAACAGCCGGCCGGCGAGCCGCGCGGCATTCTTCAGGTGAGTCTGTCGTCGCGTGGCGATAAGCGGCGTCAGCCGCGATCGCCAATGCGCGAGCGGCTGCCGCGGCGCGAGGAAATTCGCCAGCACGTTGAGATCCTGGCAGGCGCCGAGCCGGTTGCGCAGGCGCTGCGCTTCCTCGGCCCAGGCCTTGGTGACGCGCGGCCAGAGCGGCTCGATCAGCTCCATCTGATGGCGATGCTCGACGACGCGCCGGCGCAGCTCGTGCAGATGCGTCGGGTCGACGTCGCGCCAGTCGTCGGGCGCGAGCGCCCGCGCGCGGCGGAAGGTGACGGTCAGCGCATCGGCGATCGCCGCGAAGCCGACCGCGGTGAGCGTCCACTGCTCGAGCGCTTGCGCCGCATCGTCGAGATAGGCGGCGATCGCCGCGCGCATGTCCTGCGTCAGCGATGCGCTCTCGGCCGCATCGCGCTGCGCGGTCAGCCGGGCGCGGATGGTCGCCAGCGTGCGGGCCGACAGCGCAGTGCCGCCGTGCGCGAGATCGTCGATGGCGTCGAGGGCGCCCTGCGCATCACGCGCACCGGACAGGTTGCGCATGAGCTCTCGCCCCCGGATCCGCATCTCTTCCGCCGGTGCGCCGATCGGCCCCTTGAGCAGCCTCAGAAAGGCGCGCCAGCGCTTGAACGCCTTGCGGATTTCGTGCACGCGCTCGGCATCGCTCAGCGCGGGGTTGTCGAGCGCCATCCGGGCTTCGGACAGCATGGATCGCCCGGTATCGGCGAGATGCGCGCCAAAACCAGCACCGTTGCCGCCGTCTGCCCCCGCCATGGCCGTTTCTCCCGCGGATTCATGACAGTGTCATGAAAAAGATGCCTCCGGCACCCTTCCCATTCCCGCCTGTGGTTGCTAGATAGCCCTCGCGAGCGGCGGGGCTCAGTCCCCGCCTTCGTATTTTGGCGCGGGGTGGAGCAGCCCGGTAGCTCGTCAGGCTCATAACCTGAAGGTCACAGGTTCAAATCCTGTCCCCGCAACCAAAATTTTCGGCCCCCGGGGCCTGCCGGAACCTCCAAACCTCTCGAAAATCGTCACGCTGCCGCGCGATGCGGCCGACGGAACGCGCCTTTGCGGGTCCGGCCCGCCTTTGACCTGAGCCGCGGGGCGCATTAGCCTCGCCGGCAAGATGGGGATGGAGTCCCCCGATACCCGCCCGTCGTGGGCTGATGACTCCTGCTGAACCGGGCCGCGAGGCCCGTCTCGGCGGGAGCGTGAAGCAAACCCGCCGCTTGGCGGGTTTTTTTGTGGCCGCCTGAATGCAGAGGGCGAGGCCATGACCGGCGTCACGAAGATCCTCCGGCCGGGTGTGCGGTTGCTCGCACAGGAGACTTTCTCCATCGGCGTGCTCGTCGCCGTCGCCATCGCGTGCGGTTTCGCCTTCCTGTTCGAGGCGTCCGGAGCGCTCATCGCTGTGCTGCTCGCTCTCGGCGTTGCAACCGCCGCCTACGAGGCGGCGATCCGATCACGCGGGCCGGAGGCCTAGCCATGCCGCGCCTGGGCAATGCCCGAACCATTTCCGAACTCGAATTCATCATCGGCGGACCCGGGCCGGGCAGCGATGCCGCCGTCTGGACCGCTCACGGCGCGCAGTGCACCCGCGACATTCATCGCTATACAGGCGCGGTCTACTCGTACTATTTCGAGATCGTGCGTGTATTATTCGCCGCGCCCCGCCAGCGCGAATGGGAAGCGATCATCGTCAAGGAATTGTGGAGATTTCACCAGGCCAAGGGTGAAAGCCGGCTCACCAAGTCGCTCAAGCTCATCCGTGGCCGCGCCACAGACTTGCAGGCCTGGTCCCGCATCAACCGCGACCGCGCCATAGCGAAACCCCGGAGCAACGATGAACCTTGAATCCGTACCCGTCGGCGTCAACCCGCCCTACGACGTCAACGTCATCATTGAAGTGCCGATCGGCGGCGAGCCGATCAAGTACGAACTGGACAAGAAGTCGGGCCTTCTGGTCGTCGACCGCTTTCTCTATACGTCGATGCGCTACCCCGGAAATTACGGGTTCATCCCGCACACGCTCTCGTCGGATGGCGACCCGTGCGACGTGCTCGTGGTGAACACACGCGCCATCACGCCCGGTGCGATGCTCAGCGTGCGGCCGGTCGGCGTGCTGATGATGGAAGATGAGGCGGGCGGGGACGAGAAGATCATCGCCGTACCCTCATCGAAGCTGACGCGCCGCTACGAAAGCGTGAAGACCTATCGCGACCTGCCCGAAATCACGATCCAGCAAGTGCAGCACTTCTTCGAACACTACAAGGACCTCGAGCCCGGCAAATGGGTGAAGGTCAGCGCGTGGGGCGACGACGCCGACGCGCGCCGGCTGATCGAGGACGCCTGCGCGCGCGCCGCGAAAAGCTGATCCCATTTCGAAACTTGGCTATTGGAGGAATTCGAATGCCCGCCTATCGCTCTCGTACGACCACGCATGGCCGCAACATGGCAGGCGCCCGCGGCCTGTGGCGCGCCACCGGCATGAAGAACGAAGACTTCGGCAAGCCCATCATTGCGGTGGTGAACTCGTTCACCCAGTTCGTGCCGGGTCATGTTCATCTTCAGCCGCTTGGGCAGATGGTCGCGCGGGAAATCGAAGCCGCCGGCGGCGTGGCCAAGGAATTCAACACCATCGCCGTCGACGACGGCATCGCGATGGGCCATGACGGTATGCTGTACAGCCTGCCGTCGCGCGAGCTGATCGCCGACAGCGTCGAGTATATGGTCAATGCCCATTGCGCCGACGCGATGGTGTGCATCTCCAATTGCGACAAGATCACCCCCGGCATGCTGATGGCCGCAATGCGGCTCAATATCCCGACCGTCTTCGTATCGGGTGGGCCGATGGAAGCCGGCAAGGTCAACATCAAGGGCAAGGCGAAGGCCGTCGATCTCGTCGATGCGATGATCACCGCAGCCGATAGCGCCTACACCGATGCGGAAGTGGCCGTGATGGAGCGCTCGGCGTGCCCGACCTGCGGCTCCTGCTCCGGCATGTTCACGGCCAACTCCATGAACTGCCTCACCGAAGCGCTGGGATTGGCGCTTCCTGGCAACGGCTCGGTCCTCGCGACCCATGCGGACCGCAAGCAGCTCTTCCTCGAGGCCGGGCAGTTGATCGTCGAATTGGCGCGGCGCTACTACGAGCAGGACGACGACAGCGTGCTGCCCCGCCGCATCGCCACCTTCGAAGCGTTCGAGAACGCGATGACGCTCGACATCGCCATGGGCGGGTCGACCAACACCGTGCTGCATCTGCTGGCTGCGGCGCACGAAGCCGAAGTCCCGTTCACCATGAAGGATATCGACCGGCTCTCGCGCCACGTCCCGGTTCTCTGCAAGGTCGCGCCGTCGGTCGCGAACGTCCACGTGGAAGACGTCCATCGGGCAGGGGGCGTCATGGGTATCCTGGGCGAGCTCAATCGCGGCAAGCTCATTCACGCCGGCGCGGGAAGCGTGCACGCCAAGACCTTGGGCGATGCGCTCGCCGCGTGGGACGTCGTGACGGCGGCCAGCGAAAGCGTCCAAAATTTTTATCGCGCGGCGCCGGGCGGCATTCCGACGCAACAGGCCTTCAGCCAGGACGCACGCTATCCCGACGTCGACATGGACCGCGCGAAGGGCGTCATTCGCGACGTCGGTCACGCCTTTTCGAAGGATGGCGGGCTTGCCGTCCTCTATGGAAACCTTGCGCCGGAAGGCTGCATCGTCAAAACGGCAGGTGTCGACGAAAGCATCCTGACGTTCACCGGCATTGCGCGGGTCTTCGAAAGCCAGGACGCCGCGGTCGAAGGCATCCTGGGCGGGGCGATTGCGCCCGGCGATGTCGTGGTGATCCGCTATGAGGGCCCCAAAGGCGGGCCCGGCATGCAGGAAATGCTCTATCCGACGAGCTATCTGAAGTCGAAGGGGCTCGGTAAAGCCTGCGCGCTCATCACCGACGGGCGTTTTTCGGGCGGAAGCTCCGGCCTTTCAATCGGCCATGTCTCGCCCGAGGCGGCGGAAGGCGGCGCGATCGGACTCGTCGAGGATGGCGACACCATCATCTTCGACATCCCCAACCGCAGCGTCCGTCTCGACGTCACCGACGAGACGCTGACGGCACGGCGCCGCGCAATGGATGCCCGCGGTGCGGCCGCGTGGCAGCCGGGACCGCGTCCGCGCAAGGTCACGACAGCGTTGAAGGCTTACGCCGCATTCACGACCAGCGCGTCGCGCGGCGCGGTGCGCGTGATCCCGTCCGCCGGGAAAGCGTAAGCAGCGGCGCGTTCGCAGGAGATTGAGAGCCAGGCGGAGTGTGCGGCCGGCCCATCGGGCCGGCCGTCGCATGTCGAGCGGTCAGTAGGCGCCGATCGCCTTCGGCAGCCACAGCGACAGCGCCGGGATGAAGGTCACCAGCATCAGGACCACGAACATCACGCCGTAGAACGGCCAGATCGTCCGCATCACCTCTTCCATCTTTACCTTGCCGATGGCGCAGCCGACGAACAGCACCGAGCCGACCGGCGGGGTGAGCAGGCCGATGCCGAGGTTGAGCAGCATGATCATGCCGAAGTGCACCGGGTCGACGCCGAGCTTCACCACCACCGGCAAAAGGATCGGCGTGCAGATCAGGATGAGCGGCGCCATGTCCATCAGGCAGCCGAGCACCAGCAGCATGATGTTGATCAGCATAAGGATGACGTACTTGTTCTCGGACACGGAGAGGAAGAACTTCGTGATCGTGGCCGGCATCTGCATCAGCGCCATCACGTAGCCGAAGCTCGAGGCCATCGCGATCAGCGTCATGACCATGGCGACGGTCTTGAGCGTGCGGTGCACGAGCTCGGGCAAATCGCGCCAGCGATAGTCGCGGTAGATGAACATCGTCACGCAGAAGGCCCACACGCAGGCGACGGCGCCGGCCTCGATGGCGGTGAACACGCCGAGCAGGATGCCGCCGACGATGATCATCACGGTGATGAGGCCCCACAGCGCCTCGACCGAGATTTTCAGCGCCTCCTTGAACGGCACCGACTCGCCGGTCGGATGGCCGTCGCGATAGGCGACGAAGATGCAGAGCAGGATCAGCGAAAGCCCGAGCAGCAGGCCCGGAATGACGCCGGCCATGAACAGGCTGATGATCGATATGGTGCCGCCGGTGGCCAGCGAATAGATGACGGCATTGTGGCTCGGCGGCACCAGGATCGCCTGAAGCGAGCCGCTGATCGTCACGTTGGTGGCGAAGACGCGCGGATAACCGACGCGCTCCATCTGCGGGATCAGCACCGAGCCGATCGCGGAGACGTCGGCGACCGACGAGCCGGAAATGCCCGACAGGAAGGTGGTGGCGATGATGTTCACCGCCGACAGGCCGCCGCGCACGCGCACCAGGCCGACGATGACATTGGCGAGCCCCACGAGCCGCCGCGCCATGCCGCCTTCCGCCATGATCGCGCCGGCGAGCACGAAGAAGGGGATGGTCAGCATCGCCACCTTCGAGACGCCGTTCGAGATCTGGAGCATCACGGCTTCCGGCGGGATGCCGATCCACAGCGCACCGGCGAGCGCGCCGAAGCCGAGCGAATAGGAGATCGGCATGCCGAGGCCGAAGCAGAGGAACAGCGTTCCGAGCAGGATGAAGAGGTCCATGGCGTGCTGCGTCTATTCGAAGGCCGCGGTTTCGTGCTTTTCGACAGCAAGGTGCGGATCGATCGCCCCCGCCGGCCGGCCGATGGTGAGATGCTCGATGATGAAGAGGAGCGTGAAGAAGCCGCCGATCGGGATCGGCGAATAGGCGAGGCCGACCCGCAGCCACGGGAATTCCGCGATGGTGTTGTTCCAAGTGGCTTCGCAGAGATAGTAGCCATAGACGATCATGAAGATCGCGACGATGGCCATCGCGATCTCGACGATGAAATCGGCGATGCGGCGGGCCCGCGGCGGGAAAGTGTCGACGACGACCGACACGTTCATGTGCAGGCCGAGCCGGTAGCAGGCCGCGGCCCCGAAAAACGTGACGACGACGGTGAACAGGACCGCGGCCGTTTCAGGCCAAGACGCGGCGCTGTTGAGCACGTAGCGGGTGAACACCGCCCACGGCATGATCAGCGAGATCACCACCAGCGCGACTCCGGCGACGAAGACGCACAGGAAGTAGGCGGCGTCCATCGCCTTTCGATAGAGCCCGGCCATCGCCACTCCCTGCTCGCTAATGCTGATCCCGGTAATGGTGACGGCGCCACGCAAATCCCGTCAGGGAAGCGTGGCGCCGCAGGTTTGTCTTACTTGACCGCCTGGATGCGCTTGACCATGTCGGCGTATTTGGGACCGTACTTGTCCCACACCGGCTTGACCGCGTCCTGGAAGGCCTTCTTGTCGGCGTCGGAAACCTGCGTGATGGTCACGCCCGAGGCCTTGGCCTTATCCATGGCCTTCTTCTCGTAATCTTCCCAGAGCTTGCGCTCTTCGAGCTGCGCCTCGCGGCCGAACTTCTTCACGTCGGCCTGCTCTTCCTTCGACAGCGAGTCGAAGATCTTCTGCGACATCACCACCATTTCCGGCACGATCAGGTGTTCGTCGACCGTGTAGAACTTGGCGACGGTGTAGTGGTTGTCGAACACGTAGCTGGGCGGGTTGTTCTCGGCGCCGTCGATAACGCCGGTCTGCAGCGAAGAGAACACCTGGTCGTAGCCCATGGCGATGCCGTTGGCGCCCATCGCGTTCGCCATGTCGACGAAGATCGGATTGCCGATGACGCGGATCTTGAGACCCTTGAGGTCGGCGATCGTCTTGATCGGCTTCTTCGTGTCGTAGAAATTGCGCGCGCCGGCGTCCATCCAGGCAATGCCGACGAGGCCTTTGCCGCTCTTGGTCACCGCATCGAGCAGTTCCTGTCCGAGCGGACCGTCGATGACCTGGCGCATGTGCTCGGTATTCCTGAACACGTAGGGCAGGTTCACGACGTTGAGCGCGTCGACGACCGGGCCGAGCGCGCCGACCGACACGCGGGCGAACGCGATGGCGCCGACCTGCGCCTGCTCGATCGCTTCCTTCTCGCCGCCGAGCTGCATCGACGGGAACATCTGGACACTGAGACGGCCGTTAGTCGCCTTCTCGAGCTTCTTGCCCATGCTCTCGACCGCCGCGACGGTCGGATAGCCCTCGGGATGCACGTCGGAGGCCTTCAGCACCAGCTTCGACTGGGCGGCGGCAGAACCGAGCGCAATCGTCATCGCGGCGGCGGCGACGGTCGCCGCGAGCAAAGTTGTCTTCATCATCCTCATGATCATTTCCTCCTCGATCGAGATCGTTGCGTTCCTCGCGATTGTCGCGCGGCGGCCGGCCTCCTCGAAAGGCGCGGCGCCGGGGCGCGGTTGAAAAAGAGGTCCGCGCCGCCTTGGCGTTTTAATCGTCAGGTCATATGATGACCTGACCACCCGAGCCCGTGTCAAGCCTTTGCCCAAGCGATCCGCGAAAAATCTCCAATTGCTCCAGCCGCTCGACGCGCCGCGCGGGCTGACCGCGCAATTGGTGGCGCGGCTGACCGCGGACATCACCAGCGGCAAATTGCCGCCCGGATCGCGGCTGCCGACCGAGCAGGCGATGATCGCGGCGACCGGCGTGTCGCGAACGGTGATCCGCGAGGCCGTGGCGGCGCTGCGGGCCGACGGCCTCGTCCTGACGCGGCAGGGGGTCGGCGCCTTTGTCGCCGACCGCGTCCGGCGGCCGTTTCGCGTCGATTTCGACGAGAATTCGCCCTTACGCGAGGTGCTCAACGTCATGGAGTTGCGCACCGGCGTCGAGGTCGAGGCCGCGGGCCTCTCGGCCGAGCGGGCGGCGCCGGGCCAGCTCAAGAAGATCATCGAGCGCTACCAGGCGATCGAGGTTGCCATCGAGCGCGGCAACAATGCCGTGGACGAGGACTTCGCCTTCCACTGCGCCATCGCCGACGCCACCGGCAATCCGCAATTCCGCCGGTTCCTCGAATATCTCGGCCGCTTCATCATCCCGCGCCGGACCGTCTGGGGCTCGACCAAGCCGGCGGCGCGGCGGGTCGATCTGCGCACCTTCCAGCGCGAGCACAAGGAAATCCTCGACGCCATCAAGGCCGGCGCGGCGGAGGACGCCCGCGCGGCGATGCAACGGCATCTGCTCAACAGCCGCCGGCGCTACGAGTTGATCGCCGCCGAGCAGCGCGCGGCCAAAGACACTGACAACGCAAGCGACACACGGATCAATTCATGAAGAAAGTTCTGCTGACCGGCGCGGCCGGCGATGTCGGCACGCGGCTGCGCAAGCTGTTGAAGGGCGTCTATACGCTGCGGACGAGCGACATCCGCCGTCCGGCTGATCTCGGCGCCGACGAGGAGTTCATCCAGGGTGACCTCGCCGACTACGCCACGGTCGAGAAGATGGTCGCTGGCGTCGACGGCATCATCGCGCTCGGCGGCTTCTCGGTCGAAGGCCCGTGGGAGACGATCCTCAACGCCAACATCATCGGCTGCTACAACCTCTTCGAGGCGGCCTACCGCGCCAAGGTCAAGCGCGTCGTGTTCGACCCGTCGAGCCACGCCATGGGCGTCTATCCGCGCACCGACAAGATCGGCGTGAACGTCACGCTGAAGCCGGACAGCCGCTACGGCATCAGCAAGGCCTTCGGCGAGGCGGTCGGCTCGTTCTACGCTGACAAGCACGGCCTCGGCGTCACTTGTCTGAGGATCGGCAACGTCAACGACAAGCCGATCGACGTGCGCCGCCTGTCGATCTGGCTCCAGCCCGAAGACCTCGTGCAGTTGATCCGCATCGGGCTGGAGCATCCCGACATCCATTTCGAGATATTCTACGGCTGCTCCGACAACGCCGCCGCTTGGTGGGACAACAGCAATGCCCGCCGCTTCGGCTACAAGCTGACGGGCGTGGCCGAGCAGTTCCGCGCCGAGGCGGAAGCTCTCCAGGCGAAGGTCGCGCCCGATCCGGTCGGCGACCGCTATCAGGGCGGCACCTATTGCAGCGACGAATACGACCGGCGCTAGAGCCGATCAGTTCGGGCAGATCCAGCCTTCACCGCTCGGGTTCCTGAAGCAGCCGACCGACTGCGGCAGGACGTGCTTGGGCAGCCACAGCACGACCTCGGGAAAGAAGATGCAGAAGGCGATCACCGCAAAGAAGATGATGTAGATCGGCAGCGAGGCCAGCATCGCCTTCGAGAACGGCACATTGACGAATTTCGCGCCCATCAGCAGCGCCAGCCCGTAGGGCGGGGTGATCAGGCCGAAGGCGAGCGTGACGATGATCACGACGCCCATGTGCACCGGATTGATGTCGGCGTTCTTGGTCAGGTCGATGATGATCGGCATGAAGATGATGATCGCCGGGATGGCGTCGATGAAGTCGCCGACGATGACGAACAGCAGCACCAGCAGCAGCATGATTCTGGTCGGGTCGTTGCCGGCGGCTCCGGCGATCCACTCCGACACGACGGCCGGGCCGCGCAGATAGGCGAGCATCCAGCCGAACGCCGAAGCGGCGGCGATGGTGATCAGCGGGATCGAGTACAGGAGGCCGGTCAGCGCCATGTCGCGCGGCAGGTTCTTCAGATGCCCGGCGTTGAGCATCGGGATGGCGAAGACGATGATGTAGACGACGGCGATGACGCCGGCCTCGGTCGGCGTGAAGAAGCCGGTCAGGATGCCGCCCATGATGATGACGGGGATGACGAGCGGCACGGCCGCGCGCCTCGCCGCCTCGCTGAATTCGCCGAAGCTCGAGCGGCGCTTCTTCATGCCGACAGGCCCGAAGAAGTGGCTGTAGATCATCAGCCCGAGGCCGACGAGAACGCCCGGAACGACGCCGCCGAGGAACAGCCCGCCGATCGATACGTTGCCCGTGGCGCCGTAGACGACCGCCATGATGCTCGGCGGAATGAGGTTCGCCATGGTCGCGGCCGAAGCGATCAGCGCCGCGGTGAAGGCCATGTCGTAGCCTTCGCGCTTCATCTCCGGCCCGAGCGTGCGCGACAGCACCGCGACGTCGGCGGCGGACGATCCGGAAATGCCGGCGAAGAACATGCTGAACAGAGTCACCACCTGCGCCAGCCCGCTGCGGAAGTGCCCGACCATGGTCTGCGACAGCGCGATCATGCGCACGGTGACGTTCGCCGAGGTCATCAGTTCGCCGACCAGCAGGAAGAACGGCACCGCCAGCAGCGCCTCGGAATCGACGCCGTTGAAGAGCTGTCCCATCATCGAGGGCAGGCCGATGGGCGTGAACAGGGTCGCGGCCAGCACGCCGGCGATCAGCGCGAAGGCGACCGGCACGCCGAGATAGCCGAGGCCGAGGAACAGGATGGCCATCATGAAGATGAGAAGCCCGTTCGTCGTCACAGCGGATAGCTCCCGGGGCCGCCGTGATGCGCCTCGCCCTTCGGCTCTGGGAAGCCGTGCTTCCAGCCGTTGACGAGTTGCTCCACCGTGAACAGCGCGACGAGCGCTCCCGAGATCGGAATCGCCGCGTAATAGCTCGACAGCGGCGTCATCGACGGCATGCGCAGGCTGTGGAATCCGTCGAGGAAATTCAGGTAGCCGTAATAGACCATGCACAGCGCGACGATCAGCACCACGAGCCGGCTGATCGTCTCGAGCACCGTGCGCGTCGTGCCCTGGAAGCTCTCGGCGATCACCGCGAGATAGAGATGGTCGTTGCGGCGCATGGCGGCGGCGGTGCCGATGAAGATGCCGTAGACGAAGAACGTCATGGTTGCTTCCTGCAACCACAGCCAGGGATGGCCGAGCGTGCGGGTGACGATGTCGCAGGTCACCGTGATGGTGAAGCCGGTGATGGCGACGCCGCACAGAACCATCAGCACCTGCTCGAGCGGATCGAGCGCCGGCCACTTCAGGTGGCGCTGCGCCGGCAAGACGAGAGACAAAGACCGCTTGCTCATGTCGATTTGCTCATGACGGACCCGGAGACGGGGAGGCCGGCCACGCGGCCGGCCTCAGGCAACACGTCAGGCGGGCGCGGTCACTTCACCGCGCGCACGAGCTTGAGGATCTTCTCGGCGTTGGGGCCGAGCTTCTTGGCGAGCTCGTCCTGGATCGGCTCGGCCACCTTCTCGAAGCCCGACTTATCGACATTGTCGACCATCTTGACGCCGAGCTTCTTCAGCTTCTCCTTCGACTCGCCCTCCATCTTGAAGGCGAAGGCGGGCTGGTTCTTGCTCACCTCGTTGGCCGCCTCCTGCACCCATTTCCGCTGCTCTTCGGACAGGCTCTGCCACGCCTTGTCGCTGATGAAGATGACCGAGTTGTTGGCCTCGTGCTGCGTCACCGACATCACCGGCGCCACTTCGTAGTGCTTGTTGAGCAGGTAGACGGTGTAGCCGTTCTCGGCGAAGTCCACGACGCCGGTCTGCAACGAGGTATAGACGTCGCCGAACGGCATGTGCACGACCTGCGCGCCATAGGCCGGGAAATGACGGTCCTCGGTCATCGTCGCCTGCACGCGGATCTTTGCGTTCTTGATGTCCGCGAGATTATGCACTTCCTTCTTGCCGTAGAGGTTGCGCAGGCCCTGCGTCGCGAGCGCGAGCATGTGCGCGCCCTTGACCTTGCTCGCGAACATCTCGCGCATCGCCGCGGCCACGCCGGGATCGCCGAGCGCCTTGATGGCGTGGGCCTCGTCGCGGAAGATGAAGTGCAGCGAGAACACGCCGGACTCCGGCTGGATGGTCGCGGCGTTCGCGGTGGCGACGATCACCATGTCGATGTCGCCGGTCTGAATCTTCTGGAGCGTCTGCGGCTCCTGCCCGAGCTGCGCGCCGGGGTATTGATTGATCGACAAGGTGCCTTTCGATAATTCGCCGAGCTTCTTGTTAAAGATGTCGGCGGCGACGCCGTAGGCGCTGGCCTTCGGCTGGTCGTAAGCGAACGAGAAGGCGCGGTTTTGCGCCGAGGCCGGCGCGGCGGCGGCGGTCATGGCGACGAACAAGGTCGCGCCGAGCAAATGCAGTTTGCGGCGTGTCAGCATGGTCGTTCTCCCCCGGGGCTGAGGCCGCGGCGCATCGCCACGGCGCTTCTGTTGCGCTTGACCGCGCTTTTGTTGGCCGGAGCGTGTTACCGCCACCATGCCTTGTCAATTCGAATCGTCGCTGCACTGCGTGGCGAGACGTGGCGCATTGGTGGGCAGGTGAGGGCGGCCGTCACGCGCGCCTCACGGAAGTGTCAGCAGATACCGCCTTGCGCGACAGTTCCGGCGTCACGCAAATGTTGCACCTCAGG
>Ga0187809_10001093_pt1 | contig 13205 bp, 11 predicted proteins | sample NC_wetland_sal_i_8_FD_132415 | JGI IMG/M metagenome (GOLD analysis project Ga0187809, IMG submission 132415) | Wetland sediment microbial communities from Neuse River Estuary, North Carolina, USA - ASW_4 | ecosystem: Environmental > Aquatic > Freshwater > Wetlands > Sediment | place: USA: North... | reverse complement strand
TCAGGCCTCGACTTCGTTCTGGTCACCGGCCCACATCGTGTGGAAGGTGCCCTCGGCGTCCACCCGGCGGTAGGTGTGCGCCCCGAAGTTGTCGCGCAGGCCCTGGATCAGGGCGGCCGGCAGCCGGCCCCGGCGCAGGCCGTCGAAGTAGGCCAGCGAGGAGGAGAACGCCGGCGTCGGCACCCCGGCCGCTACCGCGGTGCTGATGACCTGGCGCCAGGCCGCCACCCCGTCGGAGACGGCATCGACGAAGTACGGGGCCAGCAGCAGGCTCGGCAGCTCCGGATCCTGCTCGTACGCCTCGGTGATCCGGTTCAGGAACCGGGCCCGGATGATGCAGCCGCCGCGCCAGATTCGGGCCATCGCACCGGGCTCGACGTCCCAGTCGTACTCGGCGCTGCCGGCCGCGATCTGATCGAAGCCCTGGGCGTAAGCCACCACCTTGGACGCGTACAGCGCCTTGCGCACGGCATCGACGAAGCCGTCCCGGCCACCCGGGAAGTCGGCGGCGAAGCCGGTACCGGTCACCCCGAGCCGGTCGTCGGGATAGGCCTGCTGGGCCGGCCGGCGCTGCTCGGCATGCCCGGACAGCGACCGGGCGAAGGTGGCTTCGGCGATGCCGGTGATCGGGACGCCGAGATCCAGCGCGCTCTGCACCGTCCAGCGCCCGGTGCCCTTCTGCTCGGCCTGGTCGGAGACGATGTCCAGGAACGGACGGCCGGTCCGGGCGTCGGTATGGCCCAGTACCTGGGCGGTGATCTCGATCAGGAACGATTCCAGATCGCCCTCGTTCCACCGGGCGAAGATCTCGGCCAGCTCAGCCGGCTCGGCGTTCAGCCCGTGCCGGAGCAGATCGTAGGCCTCGGCGATCAGCTGCATGTCGGCGTACTCGATGCCGTTGTGCACCATCTTCACGAAGTGGCCGGCGCCGTCCGGGCCGACATGCACGCAGCACGGGGCTCCGTCCACGTGGGCGGCGATCTTCTCGAACATCGGACCGAGCCGCTGGTAGGACTGCTTGGAACCCCCGGGCATGATCGACGGCCCGTTCAGCGCACCCTCTTCCCCGCCGGACACCCCGGCACCGACGAAGTGCAGGTTGTGCTCGGCCAGCTGGTGCTCGCGCCGGCGGGTATCGGCGTAGTGGGCGTTTCCGCAGTCGATGACGATGTCGCCCTCGTCCAGTAACGGCACCAGCTCGTCGATCACCGCGTCGGTGGCCTCGCCGGCCTTGACCATGATGATGACCGCGCGCGGCCGTTGCAGCGAGGCGACGAAATCGCCCAGTTCCTCGCTGGGGACGAAGTTGCCCTCGTCGCCGTGCTCGGCCACCAGGGCCTCGGTCCGGGCATGGGTGCGGTTGTGCAGCGCCACCGTGAATCCGTGGCGGGCCAGATTGCGGGCCAGGTTGCGGCCCATCACCGCCAGCCCGGTCACGCCGATGTCTGCAGTCGCTTCGGTGCTCGTCGAGGTCATGCGTCCAGTCTGCCGAGCCGGCGCCCGGTCAGACAGGGGTGCCCTCCGGTCGAGGTCAGCTCAGCTCGTGGAAGCAGCAGCCGCCCATGGCTCCGGTGGCCATGTTCAACACCCCGGCGTCGGCCTTCTCGGTGCCGCGGACCAACATGCCGGCATAACCGCGCGCGCCCAGGAACGCCCCCCACAGCACCACCCAGTCCTCGAACCCGGCGCCGTCGGCCTTCGGGTAGGGCTCGGTGAACGGCCGCAACCGCCGCTGCAGCACGAAGTCGCGGTCCATCGCCTCCCGGACCACCGACTGCCACGCGGCCGGATCCGTCTGCCAGCCCGGGATCACCCCGGTGCCACCGTGCAGCAACACCGGCTTGAGGATCAATTCCTGCTGCTGGCCGATCGCGTACTGCTCCAGCAGCACCCGCTCGCCCTCCTCGGTGGTCACCGGACCGGGCCGGACCATCCGGGTCCAGGGCAGGCACCGGTCGATGCTGGCTAGCTCCTGCTCGTCGAACAGGTGCCGGTTGGCCTCGTCCGACAGCAGGGCCAGCGCGCCCTTGCCGCTGTAGAGCTCGGCGTCCATCGGGGAGAAGATGGCCACGTTGCCGCGCTCGGCCGCGCGCAGCACCGGCTCGATCAACGCCGGTCCGGCCGGATCGAGCAGATCCTCCATCAGGAACACCCGGTAGATGACGTCGATCTGCCGGTCGCCGAGCCAGATCGAGTCGTCCTCCAGCCGCAACTGGCCGATGTGGCACGGCAGCGCCTCGATGCCGAGCTGGTCGAACACCTCGGCGTTCTTGCGCAACTGGCCTTCGAGGGTCTCGAAGCTGGCCGGCCAGTCCACCACGGCCATCACCGGCCGGGTTCCGGTCGGGATCTTGCACTCGGCGAAGATCGTCTCCGCCACCTCGACCATGGTGTCGGTGTAGCCGAGGTTGTTCCGCTCGACGAAGTCGGCGATGAACGGTTGTTTGAGCATGGCCCGGTTCAGCGCCATGTTGTCGACCCCGCCCAGGGCCGAGGACATGTTCAGCTCCATCACCCGAAAGCCCTTGGCGTCGCGGTAGATGTCGGCCCGGGCCAGCCGGCTCGGGGCGCTGCCCCGGCCCCGCAACACGGCCTGGACCTGGGCCGGGGTGATCCCGGTCGAGGCCGCGAACGCGCCGAGGTCACCGCCGTAGAGCTTGTCCGGCAGGCTGGTCACCAGCCGGTACAGGGTCTCCAGATCCTCGGCCAGCTGATCGACTTCAGCCTTTTCCAGAAAGCCCGGCCGGCTCATGGTGCGGCCCTGGAAGATGGTGTCGGCGATATCGGCGTGCACCTGCGACCGCAGCGCGTCCACGGTCAACTCGTGCTGCGCCGCCCACGCGTCGAGGTAACGCTGGGTCAGTTCGCTGTGGGTCCGGCCCGGGATGAGGCTCATGCGGTTGCTCCTGCCGCCTGCGGGTCGTCGCAGGCATCGATGACGATCTGCTTCTCCAGCTCCTTGACCCGGCGGTAGTCGAGGTCGATCGACTCCTCGTCCGGGGCGACCAGGGTCACCCAGGCCAGGAAGCTGGACAGGTCGTCGGTCGACTCCACCCAGTCCCCGGTGCCCTTGGGGAAGTTCTTGTCGACGTAGGTCGGCAACTGCTCCAGCTCGTCGAAGATCTCGGCGTTGCGCCAGATGCCGGCATAGGGCGCGGAGATGAAGACCCCGCACAGGTGCTGCAAGAGCTCGTAGGACTCGCGGTATTCGCCGTACACCCGGTGCCGGACGGTGCGCACGATGTGGTTGGAGCCGGTGGCGATCTTGCTGATCTTCTGGTGGCCGCCGCCGGCCGGCCGTTCGGCGATCTCGATCAGCCGCGGCCCGTTCGGGGTCAGCATGATCTCGGCGTGCCCGCACCCGTTGCGAAAACCCAGCGCTTCCAGCACGAGCTTGGTGTAGTCCCACACCAGCGTGGTCTCCGGGTGGTCCGGCGGCAGGAAGTCGACCCGGTCGTAGATGCCGATCCGATCGCCCTTGCGCAGCTTGGTGTAACGGCAGACATCGACCAGGCCGTGCTGGCCGTCCACGGAGTAGGAGTCGACCAGGTACTCGTTGCCAGCGGCGAATTCCTGAATCAGGATGCCCCCGTTGACCATCCCGAGGTGGTTGACGTCGGTGGCCATCCGGGCCAGCAGCTGCCGCCACTCGTCCGAGCCGGCCGGCACGATGTGCACGTCGTCGGTGCCGCCGCTGTTCGGCGGCTTGACCACCAGGTCGCTCTGCTCGAGCTCGTTGTCGGAGATCCACCGGGCGATCTCGTCGGCGTCGGCCGAGAACAGCTGCTTGATCAGCGGCACCCCGGCCCGGGCCGCGGCCTGGGCCATCTCCCACTTGTCCCGGCGAGCATCCGACAGCTCCGGCACGTTGCCGCTGCCCGGGGCCAGCTTGACCACCAGCGCCTCGTACAACCGCACCCCGGTCTCGGCCCCGACGATGATGCACAGCGGGTCGTAACCGGCCAGTTCCTCGGCCAGCGCGCTCACGCTGGCCTCATCCAGGTCGCCGGTGTAGTAGTGCACGTGCTCGAAGTTCTCCGGATGCCAGGAGTCCAGCAGCACCTTGACCGGCTTGGCCGTGGACAGCACCGCGATCGGAGCCACGCCCTCGGCCCGGAACGCGGCCGCGTATTCCTGCCCGGTCGACAACGGATCGACGATGATGGCGTAACGGGTCATCTGGCTTACCTGCTTTCTGAACTGGCCGGAACTTCGGAGGCGGCCCGGAACGAGGAGTCCGGGCCGGCCGGGATGGCTTCGACGGCGCCGGGCGCGGCTACCGGCTGCGCTGCCTCGTCGGTGATGCCCGCCTCGGCAACCGCAGCCGCATCCAACCGCTCGACGGCGCCGGCGGCGGCCGAACCGTCTGCGGCCCGGCTGGGCGTGACCGCGCTGGGCTTCACCATGCTGCTGACCGCGCACAGCAGCGCGACCAGGCTGGCCAGCCCGCAACACCACCAGACGTTGAGCCCGATCGCGCCGTAGAGCAAAACTCCCAGCGCCGGCCCGACCGCACCGCCGAGGTTGAACATCAGCTGCATCGAGGCGATGTAGCGCCCGCGCAGGTGCTCCGGCGCGGCGATGCCGGGGTAGGCGAACATGGTCGGGCCACCGACCATCTCGGCCATGGTCCAGATCAGGCAGCCGATGTAGAAGATGGCCACGCCCCAGGGCAGGGCGTACAGCGACAATCCCCCGCCGAGCAGGGCGAACCCGGTGGCCATGGTGACCTTGATCGGCCAGCGCTGGATCACCTTGGTCACCAGCAACTCGCAGGTGATGACCAGGAACCCGTTGAGCGCGACCACCCCGGAGTACCAGATCGTGGCCAGGCCGGCGTCGTGCATGGTCAGCGGCAGCGTCGAGATGTACTGGATGTAGACGGTCGAGTTGACCAGCATCGCCAGCAGGTAGACCAGGTAACGCCGGTCGGCCAGCATGGCCCGGTAGCCGCTGGCCGCCTTCTCGGCCACCGACTTGGTGCGCTCGGCCAGCGGCTTGCGCCGGGGCAACCAGATCGCCGCGATCGCCGCGTAGAGCAGGGCCGCGACCGCCTCGGACCAGAAGAGCACGTTGTAGGAGATGGCGATGAATGCGGCCGCCAGCAGCGGCGCGGCGGTGGTGCCGAGGTTGAGCGCCCAGCGGTACAGGGCGAACATCATGACCTGCCGCTCCGGCGCGGTCAGTTCCGACAGCAGGGTGGCCGCCGCCGGCCGGCACAACTGGTTCATCAGCCCGCACAGGACCACGGCGAGCAGCAGGGTCGGGTAGTTGTGCACGTAGAGGATGGCCAGCAGCAGCGCGGCGGTGCCGAGCATTGACACGATGGTGGCCAGCCGCGGGCCGAGCCGGTCGGCCAGCGCGCCACCGAGCAGGATGCCCAGCAGCGAGCCGATCCCGTAGCTGGTCAGCGCCCAGCCGGCCTGGTCCTGGCTGAACTGCCGGTGGGTCAGGAACAGCACCAGGAAGGTCTGGAAGAACCCGCCCAGGCGGTTGATGAACACGCCCAGCAACAGGGCCCGGGCCGGGACGGTGGCCGCCCGCCAGGTCGCCCAGATGCCGTCACCACCGGCGGTGGGCGCACTCACGAGCCGGAGTCCCCGGCCAGGGTGGCGTCGACCGGGGTGGCCTCGGTGACCACCAGGGCCGCCTCTGCCGCCGCGATGACCGTCCGGGCCTCGGCCTCGGTGTCGGCGACGGCCGTGATGTAGGCGATCCGGCCGAAGGTCGAACCCTTCGGCGGCGGGTACTGCTGCTGGCCCGGCACGGCCCGAACGACGGCCAGATCCACCCCGGCCGGCATCCGGCTGCCCTCGAAGCCGATGGTGCCGATGGTCATCTCGTGCGGCACGTAACAGAACCGCACCGCGCCGAACGACTTGCGCCGCGGGCTGACGTCGGGCCGGCGCCCGACCGCGACCGCGGCCGCGGCCAGTCCCGGGTCGATGCCGGCCGCGCGCAGGCCCAGGTACGGGATCAGGTCCCCGCCCAGCCGGCCGTTGACCTCGATCAACTTGGGCCCGGCCGGGGTGAGCCGGAACTCGGAATGGGTCACCCCGTCGGTGAAGCCGATGACCTGATGCACCTGGTCGAGCAGCGCGCGGAACGCCGGATCGTCCAGCATCGGCTCGCCGCCGTCGACCAGGTGGCCGACCTCCTCGAAGTAGGGCGGGTAGCCGACCTCCTTGTGGGCCAGGCAGATCGGCAGCACTTCACCCTGGAATACCGCGCAGTCCACGCTGATCTCCGGGCCGTCGGCGTACTCCTCGACCAGCACCACGCTGTCATCGACGATCGCCCCGGGCGCGGTGGTGTCGTGAGCGAAGTCGAACTGCCGGCGCAACTCGGCCTCGTCGGGCACGAGTACCACACCCAGGCTGGCCGCGACCCCGCGCGGCTTGAGCACGACCGGGTAGCCGATCTCGGCTGCGATCGTCGCCGCCTCGTCGGCGTCGGCCACCAGCACCGACCGCGGCTGCGGCACCCCAGCGGCGGCCAGCAGTTGCCGGGTCAGGTGCTTGTCCCGGCAGCGCAGGACCATCTCCGGGTTGCCCCCGGGCAGGCCCAGCGCCTGGGCCACCTTGGCCGCGGGCAGGATCCGGGCCTCGTCCCAGCACAGCACGCCGTCGATCTGGTCGCGGGCATTCAGCTCGACCGCGGCGGCGATCATGGCCTCGGCGTCGAGGGTGTCGGGCAACACCGTGACCGCGTCCAGGTACTGGCTCTCCCAGGTCGGTTCGGCCGCCAGGAACAGGTGGATCCGGTAGTTCTCGGCGATCGGTGCGAGCAGGTACTCGCGGAAGAACCGGTCCCCGGTCGAGATCAGCAACAGGTGGGGACGTTCGTTCTCGGCGGTGGCCATGGTGGCACTCCTCAGCTCCAACTCGGCGGGATCGGTGCCCGGATCGGCCGGGGCCCGGTTCAGCGAAACGATGCTCGACACGCCGCTCGAGCCATCGCTGCGGCGCCAGTGCTCGGTCAGCATGATGCGCCCGTCCGGCAACCGGCTGGGCACGCTGCGAACCTGGCCGGCCACGGTCTCGCCGTCGAGCATCAGCTGGGCGTAGGCCGCGGTGATCACGCCGGCGCGGTCGACCGTGCCGACCAGGTGGCCGGCGCGGACCCGGCCGCCGGTGATCTCGACCGTGACCAGGTCCTCGACCTGGTGGTAGCGGCCGACGGCGTGCTCGTCCGGCGCGTCCGGCGCGCCGAACAGCACGCCGTCGTAATCGAAGGATTCGGTCACGGTCAGCCCCACTGCACCGGGCAGAGTTCGTCGCGGATGGCGAACACCTCACGACCCAGCATCGAGTTCAACACCAGCCCGGCTCGCACCGGAAGCAGGCTGAGGTTGGCGTCGGGGATGCCGTGGCTGAACCGCGACCGGTTCAGCGCGTAGATGTGGTGACCGTCCATGCCCTTCCACCGCACGGAATAATCGGAGTCGACGATCATCTCGCCGTCCTCGTCGACGTCGATCCGCTTGCGCAACTCGGTCGAGAACGGCACCGGGGCGACCTGCCGGCCGACCGCGATGACGGCGCGCCGGACCCGATGTCGCTCCACCGTCTCCGGGGTCTTGGCGGTCAGCACCACCGCTTCGGCGTCGAGCTCAGCCTCGGTCACGTCACGCCCGGGCAGCATGCTGACCGGGAACCGGCCCAGGTCGAGCATGCCGTCGTAGTTGGCCTGGTACAGCGTCTTCAGCGCGCCGGGGGTCATGGCATCGCCGGTGCGCACCTGCTCGGCGATCAACCGGCGCCGGGTGGGCCGGGTCAGGCCCTGCAGGAACTGCTGGTGGGCCGGGCGGTAGAACTCGTTGGCGGCCGGGGTGTCGTCGATGGTCTGGAACCACTGGCGCCGGCCCAGCCACTTGATGTCGGTGAAGCCGGCCCGCAGCAGCCGCATCACCGCCTCGACCCCGGTCTGGCCCCCGCCGACGACAGCTACCGGCTGGTCGGCCTCAGCCGCCATGCCGGTCAGGTGCCGGCCCAGGTCGTCGGCGATGAAGACAAGGTCCTCGGGCAGGCCGGCGAACCCGGCCGGGATGGTCGGCCGGGTGCCGACACCGATCACCACGTGCTCGGATCGCGCCACCGGCCGGCCGTCGGAGATGACGTAGAAGCCCTCGCCGTCGACGAAATCGATCTCGTCGATCGGGGTACTGAAGTGGATGTTGTCGATCTGGCCGGCGCACCAGGCCAGGTAGTTCATGTACTCCTGGCGCGGGATCACGTCGAACTGGGCGTTGAGCATGGCGAACAGCCGACCCTCGGTCACCAGGTAGTTGAGGAAGCTCAGCCGGTGGGTCGGGTCGACCATGGAGACCAGGTCCTTCATCCAGGAGGTCTGCATGCGGACCCCGGGATGCAACAACGACGAATGCCAGGCCGAGGAATCTGCCTTGTCGAAAAGGGCGATCTGCTGATCGGTGGTGTTCTGGAACAGCGCGGCCAGGCTCAGGCAGGCCGGGCCGGCTCCCACCCCGGTCGCGAAGTAGTGCGGCGGCGCTGCCGCGGTGTGCTCGCTCACTAGGCGCTCCGTTCCAATTCGTGCTGCGGTTCCGGCTGGCTGGACCGGCTCAGCTGCGCGGCGGCCCGGGCGCTGGCGGCCAGCGCGGTCTTGACCGAGCCACCCGAGCCGCCGGTGAAACTCAGCAGGCGTTCGGCCGATGGCACCAGCCGCAGCCGCAGCAGCGAGTCCGGGGCGTAGCAGTCCACGGCCGAGGCGATCCGCAACACCGCTCCGAGCTGCAGGTCCGGCCGCCGGGGCCCGATCCGCTCGGCGGCCTGCCGGCTCAGCTCGACGTCGGGCCCGGTCGCACCCGGCACCACGTCCCAGTCCTGGGTAGGCAGCCCGAGCAGGATTCCGTCCGCGGTCGGGCGGCCGAACAGCTCGGTGTGCTCGTCGACGAAGGTGCCGGCGGGAACGCCGCTGGCCCGATGCAGGGTGTACTGGATGCGCTTGGTCCGCAGGCCGCCCGGATCGAAGCCGGCCTCGGCCAGCAGCCGTGGCGTCCACCCGCCGGTGGCCAGTACCAGCCGGTCGCATTCGTACCGGCGCCCGAGGACAGTGAAGCTCCCGTCGCTGATTTCCGTGGCCGGCGCGGCCGGTAGCACGGTGGCCGCGCGTTGGCCCAGATCGGTCAGCACCCGGCGCCGGAACTGGTCGGGATCGACGTAGCCGGCCAAACGCTCGCGGACCGCCAGGGTGCCGGACGCGACACCGGCCCAGCCGTCGCGCGCGAGCTCGGCCGCGGCCAGCACCTCGGCTGAACCGGGCAGCGCAGCATTGATCCGGGCTGCGGCCTCGGCCAGCCCGGCGGTTGCGGTCGGCAGGTAGTCCGAACCGCAGCGCACGAAGCCGGCCCATTCGGCCAGCCGTCGGTCGGCGGCCAGTTCGGCCATGCTGGCCAGCGCCAGCTCGAACTGCGCCGGGTCGACCTCGAAGGCGCGCACCGAACCGCCGGAGACCGCGCTCGCGTCGGCAGCGCCCGCCGCCCCCGGCACCAGCACGACCTCGATCTCGGCCTGGGCCAGTCGCCAGGCCAGCAGCGCGCCGGCCAGGCCAGCTCCGATAACCCCGATCCGCATTGCCTCAGCCGCGCAGCCCGTACTGGGTCCCGGTCAGCACGCCGTAGAGCCGCTGCCACTCCGGCAGGTCCTGGTTGCCGGCGGTGGACAGCAGGCACCGAGCGGCCAGCGGCGCGTCATAGCCGGCGGCGCGCAACGCGTCGAGGCCGCGCTGCAGCTCGGCGCGGGCCACGGTCTCGGGTAGCGGTCGGGCTTGACCGGACAGCAAGCCGTTGACGTGGTCGCGAAACGCTTCGAAGCGGGCCCGGGTGAAGTCGCTCTGATAGCGATCGGGGCGATCCCAGCTCAGGTAGAGCCGGACCAAGCCTGGGTCCTCGCTCGAGAGCAGTTCGTCGGCCCAGATGGCATGGTTGCGGCTGGTGGAGAACTTCAGCCCGTCAAGGGTGTAGAACTCGTTCACCGCCGCGCCACCGACCTGACCCGGCCGGACCCCGAGCCCGGCATACAGCGCCGGCCACAACAGCGCGACGTAGAAGCCGTTGTCGATGCCGTGGAACCACCACAGCCGGCCCAGCTGCTGCCAGGCCGCCTGATGCTCGGCCGGGGAGGTAGCGCCGGCCTCGATCGCGGTCGCGGCCAGGTGGTAGGTGCTCAGTCCCAGCTCGACGTTGACGTCCAGGGTCAGGCCGGCCATCGAGCCGGTGCCGGGCACACCCCAGTTGGTAGGGAAGGCAAGGGGAATCTCCGGCAGGCCGGTGCTCTGGTAGCCGGCGATCAGGTCGCGGATCCGGCGCGGGTACTGCGAGCGCATCCAGAATTGCTCCAGTTGCGGGCGCAGATCCTCCATGACCAGCACCGGGATCCGGGCCGTGAACGGCTCGGGTGCACCGCCGCAGCGGTTGCAGGTCGGCTCGATCAGGTCCGCGGCCGAGGTGAAGCCGCCGCAGCCCTCGCAGGTGCCACCGTTGGCGCCGCTGCCACACCGCGAGCAGGTCCCGATCAGATAGGAGTTGTGCAGCGTCCGGCCACAGCTGTCGCACCGGTACAGGGTCTCGTCCCGCCAGTGGGCCACGGTGTCGGCCAGTTCGGCCGCGAGCCCGGCCACCACCTGCTGATGCCGGGCCTGACGCGGATCCAGATACGAGTCGCATTCGACCCGGGCCAGCTCCAAGGCGGTGTCGATGCGGCCGACGAAGTCATCGATCAGCTTGCCGGCTTCGATGCCCTCGTTCTCGGCCCGGGTCAGCACCCAGTTCGGGTGCACGTCGATGCCGCCGATGGTCCAGGTCCGGTCGCCGGCGGCGCGGGCCGCGCGGGACGCCACATCACAGGCGATGAACGGGCCGGACATGTGCCCGATGTGCAGCGGCCCGTTGGTGGTCGGCGGGGCGATGACGAAGACGTCGGTCAGCTCAGACATCGGCGCCGGCCAACTCCTCGGCCGGGCCCGGCTCGGCCCCCGAGCCGTCCAGCGGCATCCAGTACGCGCTGAAGATCAGCAGCGGCGCGTCGGCGCTGCGGTTGTGGATGATGTGCGCCTCCTCGCTGTCGAGCAGGAAGGCACGTCCGGCCGGTACCTCGGTGAGCCGCCCACCGGCCTCGACATGGGCGGTGCCGTCGATGACGATCGACAGTTCCGGCTCCGGGTGCTGGTCGCGGGCGCTGGCGGTGCCGGCCCGCACCGTGTACCACATCGCACCGAACGGCAGGACGCCCTCGCCGATCTGGTACTGCTCCCACCGGGCGACGTTGACCGGCCCGGACGGGCCGAAATCGCTCGTGCTCGGATCGAACGTGCGCATGCGCTTGCTCCCTGTTCTCAGGCGGGCCTCGTGCGGTTGGCGGGCCCGGCCAAGCCGGCGAGGAGCAGGCAGCCGTCAGCCCGTGGTGGTTGGCTGGCCGGTGACTGGCAGCGGTCGGCGGCACGGTCAAGTCGCCGCCAAACCGCAGGATCTCCCCGATTGTTTTAACTTGGTCAGCGCACACTATGTCCGACAATCAAGCGAGAGTCCAGATGTGCGCAGAATTTGCCACGAAGTACGGCCGAAATTTACCAGCTGCGGTCTCAGTGGCAATAGTCCGGTAGCGGCGTTATCGCCGTCCGCAGTCAACACGGGGCAGGACGTGGTCACGCCCCGCGGTCACCCGGCCCGCAACAGAGCGGCGGTCGCGGCCGCCGACACCACCACAACCAGGAACGGAGCCCGACGCCACAGGGCCAGCCCGGCTACGGCCAGGCCGGCCAGTCGGGGCAGGTTGATGTCGTAGCGGCTACCGTCAGCAACTGATTGAACGACAATCAGCGCTGACAGCAGGGCAACCGGCAGCAGGCCGATCACTCGCCGTAGCCCGGGCCGGGCCAGCAAGCGCTGGGGCAGCGCGTAGCCGGCCAGCTTCAGGGCATAGCAGCCGGCCCCACTGGCCAGCACCACGGTCCAGCCGGTCACGTCGGTGCCGGTCCGAAGGCCAGCAGCACCAGCGCGGACCCGGCGGCCAGCACCGGCACCCCGGGCGGGGTCAGCGGAATGAGGACCAGCGCCACGACCGCAGCCAGGAGCGCGATCGGAATTGCCGCCGACAGCTGCAGCCAGCTACGCCGGATGTCGGAAATGGGCAATTTCTTGGACTCCGAGAATTGCTCCGCGCGCCGTACCTTTATTTGCGGTATCAACAAAGCGAGAAATGCCGCGGGAATGGCCGCGTCCAGGCCGAACCGCTTCGGATCGCCGAGCGCGGAGGCCCCGACGGCCCCGAGCAACGTGGACAGGTTCCAGAGCAGGTAGATGCAACTCCCGGTCCACCAGAACGCGACCCGGGCCAGGGCCGGCCGGCGCTGGCTCAACGCCATCGCCGTGGACTCGTCGATGGTGAGCAGCGCGGCCAGCCAACGGCGCCACCCGCGCGTCGGCAACACCGCCGCCAGGCGCAGGCCGTAGAGCGTGTTGCGGGCTCCGAGCAGGTACCCGCTGCCCAGCGCGGCCAGGGCCGACCCGCCACCGGCAACCACCCCGGCGATGGCGAACTGGCTGCCGCCGGTGAAGGTGAGCAGCGAGGAAACCGAGGTCTGGGCGGGTGTGAACCCGGCGGCTACCGACGCCGCTCCGAAGGCGACACCATAGACGCCGACCGCGACCCCGACCCCGAGTGAATCCCGGACCGTCCGGCGCCGCTCACCGTCCTCGACCGGCTCCGCCCCGGCTGCAACCGGCACAGCTCAGCAGCCGCAGCCGGCGCCGCCCGCCGCGAGCGGGGTGGGATCGAGCTTGGCCATCAACCCGGCCAGTTGCCGCAGCTCGTCGTCATCCAGCCGGCTGGTGACGAGCCGGACCACCCCGCCCAGGTGCACCGCGGCAGCATCGCGCAGGGTGTCCAGGCCCTTGTCGGTGAGCACGGTGAACATCCCCCGGGCATCGAGCGGGTCCGGTTCGCGCTGGACCAGGCCGTCCTTCTGCAGCCGATCGACCAACCGGGACAGGCCGCTGCGCGACAGCAGCACGGCCTCGGCCAGCTCCGACATCCGCAGCCGGCGATCGGGCGCCTCGGCCAGCTGGACCAGGACGTCATAGCTGCCGAGCGGGATCTTGCCGCTGGCCTGGAGGTCCTGCTCCAGCAGCCGCATCAGGTGGTTGTGAGTGCGCAGGAAGTCACGCCAGGCCGCCAGCCGCCAGTCGC
>Ga0187809_10001092_pt1 | contig 13208 bp, 8 predicted proteins | sample NC_wetland_sal_i_8_FD_132415 | JGI IMG/M metagenome (GOLD analysis project Ga0187809, IMG submission 132415) | Wetland sediment microbial communities from Neuse River Estuary, North Carolina, USA - ASW_4 | ecosystem: Environmental > Aquatic > Freshwater > Wetlands > Sediment | place: USA: North... | reverse complement strand
GGCTGAGCGACCACGGCCTCGGGCTCGGCGGGAACCTCCGGCTCGGGCTCCGCGACCTGCATCGGGCTCTCGGCAGGCATCGACGGCACCGCGGGCGTTCCGGCCCACACGCCCCACGCGCTCGCAGCCGCGAGGGCGGCGGCAGCGGCACCGGTCAGTCCGACGCTGTGGTCCGGTTCGGCCACCACGTCGGGCTCAGGTTCGGCAACCGCGGCCGGCTCCTCCTCGGGAGCAGCGGCCGGCTCCTCCTCGTGAAGGGGTGAGGGGACCGTGCTCGTCGTCATGAGCGGTTGAGGCTCCCATTCGACGGGCTCGAGGTCCGAGACGTCCTCGGGAGCAACCAACGGTACGGGTCCGGGCTCTTCCGGCTCGGGCTCGGCCGGCTGATCGGAAACTTCGAGGTCGGACTCGACCTCGACCTGCGGCTCGGGCGCCGCGATCGCCTCGACGGCCTCTGCCTCGGGTTCTGGTTCGGTGGGAGCCTCCGCCTCGAGCTCTGGCTCGGGTTCGGCCTCAGCTACGGCCTCTGACTCGGCGACAGGCTCTGGCTCACTGGCGAGCGAGGAGTCGGTGACCGGCTCCGGCATCGCATCGACGGAGGGCTCGACCTCGGTCACCTGCGCTGACTCTGCGAAGGACTCCTCGCCCGAATCGGCGACAAGCTCCTCGCCCGGCTGGGCGACAGACTCCTCGACCGGCTCGGCGACAACCTCCTCGACCGGAGCTTCTTCGACCGTCTCGGCGAACGGGGCGGGCCCCGCGACCGGGGTGAGCGGATGGGCGGCGACCACTGCTGCGGACATGGCGTCGATCGACGGGTCGGCCGCGGAGTGGATGGCCTCGATGTCGTACGGGGACACCGCTTCGGGGGCGACGGGAGCCGGCGTCGGGGTGCTCGCCGGAGCGGGCGCGTACATCGCCTCTTCGTACAGCCGCTCGAGATCAGGTTCAGGCTCGACGGTGGGGACAGGCTGCGCACCGTACGGCTCGTCCGGTGCCGGGAACTCGTAGGTCTCCGCGGGCTCGCTCATCGGCTCCGGCGTCCATGCGGTCACCGGCTCAGCGGCCTCGGCCACGGGCTGCGAACTCGCCTCGAACCCGGGCGCCTCCGACAGGGGCTCCATGGGCGCCGCGACCGGTTCGGCGGCCTCAGCCTCCACCTCAGTGGGCTCGAACGCGGGTTCGGTCGCGGACTCCATCGCAGGTTCGGCCGGGGACACGATGACGGGCTCGACGACCTCGTCGACCCGGGTGTGCGCCGCAGGTTCCCAGCTCGCGCGCCACTCCTCGATGAAGTCGTCGTCATCGTCGAAGGCGCCGTAGGGGCGGTCCTGACCGAAGCCGATGTTGCTCACTGGAGACTCCTTACGCGGGGGAGGGGCGCGGCACCCCTGTCCAGCCTATGGAGCCCGATGCACCCTGTCACGCAAAGGGGGGAAGTCGTGCGGCGAGTCTTCGTCGCACGGGACGGGTACTGTCCCACGCAGACCGGACAGGGCCTCGCGCGACGCTCACCACCGTAGACAGGGGACCCATGACGACCTCATTGACCGCACAGATCACGCTCACCGTGGACGAGCCGGCCGAGCTGGTGTTCTCGATCGCCGCTGCGGCGGGGCCCGTGATCATCGACGAGCGCCTCGAGTGTGTGAGTGGCGGTCGCCTGCTGCCGATCGAGGAGTCGGTCGGTCCGGTCGGGACCCGGCTCCATGTCGTACAGGCCCCCGTGGGGCCCCTGACGCTCTCCTACGCGACGAGCCTGACCGGGCCGACGCCGATCCCGACGCCCACCCTCGCGGACCAGATCCTGTACCGGCGCCCGTCCCGGTACGCCGAGTCCGATCGGCTCGGCGTGATCGCCCACACGCAGTTCGGGCACCTGGTCGGCCAGGACCTCGTCAACGGCATCGCGTCGTGGGTCAACGAGAACCTCTACTACGTGACGGGCATCTCGATGCCGGATGACGGGGCTGTCGACGCGTACCTCAACCAGCAGGGCGTCTGCCGCGACTTCGCCCACCTCGTCGTCGCCCTGTGCCGCGCCTGCGGGGTTCCGGCACGGCTGGTCAGCGTGTACGCGCCCGGCCTGTCCCCGATGGACTTCCACGCGGTCGCCGAGGTCTGCCTCGAGGGACGCTGGCAGCTCGTCGACGCGACCCGTCTCGCGCCGCGACAGACGCTCGTCAGGATCGCGACCGGACGTGACGCCTCCGACACGGCCTTCCTCACCCAGCACTCAGGCTCCACGACCTTCGGCAGCGTCGTCGTCACGGCCTACTACGACGGCGACCTCCCCCTCGACGACCCGACCCGTCCGGTCTGGAGCTAGGGCCCGACCGACGAGCCGTCATCCACTCGTCGGATGCCCGCGTACGACACGAGGCCGCCCAGCACCATCATCACGGTGGTGACGACGACCCCTCGGTGGAAGCCCGGGAGGTCGAGCTGACCGCCCAGGATCGTCGCGAGCAGGGCGATCACCAGCAGACCGGCGACTCGCGAGACGGCGTTGTTCACCGCGCTCGCGATGCCTGAGCGTTCGGTGTCGATCGAGCCCAGGATCGCTGACGTGAGCGGGGAGACCGTCAGTGTCAGACCGACGCCGAACACGAGGACGTACGGAAGCACCTGCCACCAGTAGCTGAAGTCCTTCGAGACCGTCAGCAGCAGCAGCGAGCCGGCGCCCATGACGATCGGCCCGACGGTCATGAACAGCCGCGAGCCGTACCGTCCGGCCAGCGCGCCGACCCGGGAGCTGAAGACGATCATGATGATCGTCGACGGCAGGAACGCGAGCCCGGCGTACGTGGCGCGCAGACCGGCGCCCTGCTGCAGGTAGACGCTGAGGATGAAGCCGTTGAGGGCCAGGGCGCCGTAGATGAACGCCGTCGCCACGTTGCCGGTCCAGAAGTTGCGTACCCGGAACAGCGACAGCGGCATCATCGGCTCGGGGGCCAGCCGTTGCCGGACGAGGAAGCCGGCGAACGCGAGCGCGCCGAGCCCCAGTGTGAGATAGATCGCGGGGTTGGCCCAGCCGAGGTTGGGCTGCTCGATCAGCGCGTACACGGGACCGCCCAGTCCGATCGTGCAGAGCACCGCGCCCAGCCAGTCGACCCGGGCGTCCTCGTGGCGTACGTTCTCGTGGCCGAGCACCGCGAGCAGCACCAGCACCGCCGCGATCGGCAGCACGTTGATCAGGAACGCGAAGCGCCATGACAGGAAGTCGACGAACAGGCCGCCGATCAGCGGCCCCGCCACCATCGCGCCCGTCGTCATCGCGGTCCAGATACCGATCGCGCGGGCCTGCGCCGGGCCGCGGAAGTTCGAGGTGATGAGCGCGAGCGAGCTGGGGACGAGGAGTGCGCCCGCCACGCCCTGTACGGCCCTGGCCACGATGAGGATCACCGGTGTGGGCGAGGCGGCGATCGCGATCGAGGCCACTCCGAAGCCGATGACGCCCACCCGGAGGATCAGCAACCGCCCGTACACGTCGCTCAGCGAGCCGGCCACCAGGATCAGCGCCCCGAGCGTCACGAGGTAGGCGTCGACCACCCACTGCTGCGTGGCCAGTCCACCGCCCAGCTCGCGCATGATCGCGGGAAGCGCCACGTTCACGACGGTGCCGTCGAGGAAGGACACGAACGAGGCCAGCACCGCGATCGCCAGGACCAGCCGCTGGTCGCGACTCATCGGTTGCGACTCGGACGCCATGTACGGACGGTACCCGCCACGTACGGCAACGCCGAGAGTCTCACCGCGCCGGCTGTCCCCCAGGCAGCTGTGGTGTCAGTGGTAGCGATGGGCTCCCGGGTGGACTCCCGGTACCCTCGCCGCGCCGAGGTCCGACGTTGCCCGGGTTATCCGGCGTCGGACGCCCGACGCCAGCGCGAAGTCCGACGATGTCCGGGTTCTGAGCCGGCAGGGGAGCCCCATAACCCCGGCACCGTCGGAGTTCGACAGTCGACGGGCCCGGTGAGTGCCCATAACCCGGGGTACGTCGGAAGTGGGCGACCCTGAGGCGCGGAGCCCGACCCCCCCGCCTCCTCCGAGAGGAGTCTCCTGCGCGAGATGACTGAGGCCCGAGCGCTAGTCCTCCAGCATGGCCGAGCCGAGCCACTCGGCAGGGACCCCGAGCCCCTCGACCAGCGCGAGAGCGTCCGGCCGGAGCTCGGCGCACAGGTGGTTGAGCGTCTTGGTCAGCGACTTCGACCGTGCCTGCGTCATGAAGTTGTGGTCGGTGAACCACGCCCGGTCCGCCTCGAGGTTGTCGATCACGTACAGGTCGCACAGCGTGTTGAGGATCCGCTTCGCGGACTGGTCCTCACACGCCTCGATGCCCGCCACGAACGACCCGAGCACGAGCCGGTCGGTGTGGACGCGCGCCAGCGTCAGGAGGTGGTCCTGCAGCTCGTTGATCGCAGCGAACCGTGCGCCCTTCGGCATCCGCATCGCCTGCTGGTAGCGGCGGGCGAGCGACTCGAGGACGTGCCGCTCGCGCTCGTCGAACATGAGCACCTGCCAACCGCGATCGAGCACGCCGGCCTCGTTGCTGACCCGTCGGGCCCGGGCGACGAGAGCGTCGACGGCTCCCCGCCCGGCCGTACGTTCCAGCACCATCCGCGCGACCATGTCGGCGGTCTTGGTCACCGTCTCCCGGCGATCGAGCCCGGTCCACGTCTCGCGGTAGCCGGTGAGCAGCCCGCGCGCGACCAGCTGCATGAGGACGGTGTTGTCGCCCTCGAACGTCGCGAAGATGTCGACGTCGGTGCGCAGCAGCGTCAGCTGGTTCTCGGAGATGAACCCCGCACCGCCGCAGGCCTCGCGACAGACCTGCACGACATCGTTCGCCCAGCGCGACTGCGCGGCCTTGAGCCCCGCCGCCCTGCTCTCCAGCGAGCGCTGGAAGTCGTCGTCGACGGGCTCCGCCTTGCTCTTCGCGAGCAGCTCGATGAGGTCGTTGTTGGCGAACCCGAACGCGTACGCCTTGGCGATGCCGGGCAGCAGGCGCCGCTGGTGCCACAGGTAGTCGAGCAGCACGACCTCGCCGTCGCCGTCCGGGTTCGGGAACTGCCGCCGGCGCAGCGCGTACCGCGTGGCGATCGACAGCGCGCGGCGTCCCGCGATCGCGGCCCCCGCCCCGACGCAGACGCGACCGCGGACGAGCGTGCCGAGCATCGTGAAGAAGCGCTTGCCTGCGCTCGAGATCTCCGAGCTGTACGTGCCGTCGTCGGCCACACCGCCGTAGCGGCTGAGCAGGTTCGCGCGCGGGACCCGTACGTGGTCGAACCGCAGCGTCCCGTTGTCGACTCCGAGCAGTCCTCCCTTGTGGCCGTTGTCGCCGGAGGTGCAGCCGGGCAGATCGACGCCCTTGCCCTTGACGACCTGACGGAAGGGCACCACGACGCAGTGCACCCCGTGGCAGGTCCCGTCGACCCAGAGCTGGCCGAACACCGCGGCGCTGGTTCCGTGACGCGCGGCGTTGCCGATGTACGTCTTCGTGGCGCTCGCCGTGGGCGAGTCGACCACGATCTCGTCGGTCGCCGGATCGTACGTGAGGGTCGTCTCGATGTTCGCCACATCGGAGCCGTGACCCATCTCGGTCATTGCGAAGCACCCCAGGTGCGTGGCGGTGACGATGTCGGGCATCCACCGGGCGATCTGCTCGTCCGTGCCCAGGCCCTCGATCGCGCCGCCCCACAGCCCGTACTGCACGCCCGCCTTGATCACGAGCGACAGGTCGCCGTGCGCGAGCGCCTCGAAGCCCGTGACCACGGCCGCAGGGTCGGCGGCCCGGTCGGGCAGGACGAAGCCGGTGTTTCCGTAGCCCTTGCTCGACAGGTGCTGCAGCGCCGTCAGGGTCCACGCGCGGGCCTCCTCCATCGACAGCGTCGGGTCGCGCAGGATCTCGTCCCGCGTCAGGCTGTCGCGCGCCTTCTGGCGCAGTGCGTGGTACGGGCCGTCCAGGGCGACTTTCAAGGCGTCCCCCAGCCGCGGGTCTGCGGCGGCGGGTACGTCCGGGCGGGTGGCGGTGTCGGTCACGACTACTCCTTGTCGGCGATGACTGGTGGTTCAGGCGGTGACGTGCTGGTTCATGGGTGCTTCAGGCGGTGACGAGCTGGGTGGTGGGCGTCCCCTCGACGGCGGCGCGGACGCTCGCGGTGAACGTCGTGGTGATGAGCTCGATGAGCGACTCGCGCGGCAGGGCGCCGCCGGCGCCGGACTCGAGCCAGTGGCCCGTGGCTGTACGGATGAAGCCGACGATGCCGAACGACAAGGTCTCGACGGCCCCGCCCGAGGTCCCCCGGCGGCGCTGCTCGTCGCGGATCGCCTCGGCGAGCTCGATCGCGATCCGGTCGGCGATCCCGGTCGCGGGATCACCCGCGCCCGCGGGAAGGCTCGGCGGCCGGTTCATGACGAACCGGTAGATCTCGGGATCACGGTCGACCAGTCCGATGTAGGCCTCGGCCAGCCCCTCGACGAGGTCGGCGACCTGCCCGTTCCCTCGAAGCGACGCGAACCGTGGCCGCACCTCCGCGAGGATGTTCGACGCGACCCGGTCGGCGACCGCGAGGTACAGACCATTGCGGTCCCCGAAGTAGCGGTACAGCACCGTCTTGCTCGTGGTCGACGCCACGGCGAGCTCGTCGATGGTCACGGCCGCCCCCTGGGTACGGATCGCGCGAAGCGCTGCGTCCACGAGCGCTGCGCGTCGCTCGACCCGGTGCTCCTGCCAGCGGGTGTCGCGTCCGTCTCGATGCTCCATGCCGTCGAGGGTACCGTGTACTACGCGTACCTGCTACTGTCCGTATCGGGTTTTTCTCCCACTCCGGCACGTCCAAGGAGACGCATGACTGACCGCACTGCCGTCGTCGTCGGCGGCAACCGCATCCCGTTCGCCCGCAGTCACGGCGCGTACCGTCAGGCGAGCAACGTCGACATGATGACCGCCGCGCTCGACGGCCTCGCCGCCCGCTTCGGCCTCGCCGGGCACCGCGTCGGGGAGGTCGTCGGAGGAGCTGTGCTGAAGCACAGCCGTGACTTCAACCTCACTCGCGAGGCCGTGCTGGGCTCCTCGCTCGACCCGCACACCGCGGCGTGCGAGCTGCAGCGTGCGTGTGCGACGGGGCTCGAGGCGACGATCTACGTCAGCAACAAGATCCGCCTCGGCCAGATCTCGGACGGCATCGCCGGTGGGGCGGACAGCGTCTCCGACACGCCGATGGCGGTCTCGGACGGGCTGCGCCGGGCGTTGATCAGGGCGAACTCGGCCAAGACGCTCCCGGCTCGCCTGAGCGCACTCTCGGCGATCCGGCCGAGCCATCTCGTGCCCGATCCGCCGGGCATCACGGAACCTCGCACCGGCCTGTCGATGGGGGAGCACCAGGCGCTCACAACGGCGCGGTGGGGCATCAGCCGTACGGACCAGGACGAGCTCGCGCTGGCCAGCCACCAGAACCTCGCCCGCGCCTGGAGCGAGGGGTTCTTCGACGACCTGGTCACGCCCTACCTGGGGGTCGCCAAGGACCAGGGCGTCCGCGCGGACACGACCATGGAGAAGCTCGCTGCGCTCAAGCCGGTCTTCGGGCGCGGGGAGGGGGCCACGATGACCGCGGGCAACTCGACGGGCTTCTTCGACGGCGCAGCGGTCGCCTACCTCGCGGACGCCGAGTACGCCGCCGAGCACCATCTGCCGGCGCTCGCCCGGATCGTCGACGCGGAGGTCGCAGCGGTCGACTACACGATCGGCGGCGAGGACCTGCTGCTGGCCCCGACGTACGCGATCCCGCGCCTCCTGGAGCGCAACGGGCTCACCTGGCAGGACTTCGACTACTACGAGATCCACGAGGCGTTCGCGGCGACCGTGCTCGCGACGCTCGATGCGCTGGACGACGAGACGTACTGCCGATCGACGCTCGGGCTGCCGAGGGCTCTGGGCGAGATCGACCGGACCCGCCTCAACGTCAACGGCTCGTCGCTGGCGGCCGGGCATCCGTTCGCCGCGACGGGCGGCCGGATCGTCCCCACGCTGGCGAAGCTCCTCCATCAGCGCGGAACGGTCGACGGGCGACCGGCGAGGGGCATCGTGTCCATCTGCGCCGCCGGTGGGCAGGGCGCCGTCGCGATTCTGGAGGCCTGCTGATGCCGAAGAAGAAGGTTGATCCGCTCGAGGTGATCGCCACGTCGCCCGTGGCTAGGGCATTCACTTCATCATCGGTCGGAAGGTCCGTCGCGACCAGGCTGGGCGTGCCTCCGGCACCGGAGCTGCGCCGCGGACGGACGTTGCCAGGGGGAGCGGTTTCCCTTGCAGTATTGGACAAAACGACCCTCGTACGCAATACACTCGGCCTGCTGGGAGTCGACGCGATCGACCCGGTGATCGACACCCCGGACGTCCGTACGCCCGGTGAGTCCGGCAGACCCGTGCCGCCGGGATATGAGAGCCGCTTGGGGGCACTCGTACTTGACCTCACCGGGCTACGCACGATCTCGCAGCTCGAGTACGTGCGTGGCGCGCTCCGCCCGGCGGTCCGGGGTCTCGAGCGCAGCGGCCGCATCATCTTCGTGGCCAAGGCCCCCGAGTCCTACGACGAGCTGGAGCCCCGCGTGCTCTCCCAGGGCCTGGACGGACTGAACCGTACGGTCGCGAAGGAGCTCCGCGGCGGCGCGACCTCCAACCTCGTCTGGGTCGACCCGGAGACCACCACGGCCGCTCTCGCCTCCACGCTCCGTTTCCTGCTCGAGGGCCGCTCGGCGTACGTGAACGGGCAGTCGTGGCGGGTGGGCGTCGCCGAGGTGGCCGAGGAGGTCGCCGCGTCCGCATCGCCCTACACCGGCCGGATCGTGGCGGTGACCGGCGCAGCCCGCGGCATCGGTGCGGCCATCGCCCGGACGTTCGCGCGTGACGGCGCCATCGTCGTCGGGGTCGACGTGCCGGCGTCAGGTGAGGCGCTCGCGAAGGTCGTCAACGAGATCCACGGCACGGCGCTCCAGCTCGACATCACGCTGCCCGATGCCGGCGAGCGGATCGCGGCGCACGTGGCCACGCGGTACGGCGAGGACGCGAGGCTGTACGCGATCATCCACAACGCCGGGATCACCCGTGACCGGATGCTCGCGAACCTCGACGAGTCGGGCTGGGCGGCGGTGCTCGAGGTCAACCTCGCCGCACAGCTGCGGATGAACGCGTCGCTGCTGGACGGACGGCCGGGAGGGCTCGCCGACGGTGGCTCGATCGTGGGCATCTCGTCGACGTCGGGCATCGCCGGCAACAAGGGTCAGGCGAACTACGCGACGAGCAAGGCCGCGATCGTGGGGCTCGTCCGCGCGATGGCGCCCGAGCTGGCGGCGCGCGGCATCACGATCAACGCCGTCGGGCCGGGCTTCATCGAGACCGAGATGACCGCGGCGATCCCGTACCTGCAGCGCCAGATCTTCCAGCGCTCGAACAGTCTCGCCCAGGGCGGGAAGCCCGTCGACGTGGCCGAGACCATCGCCTACCTCGCCGACCCGGCATCGGCGGCCGTCAGCGGACAGGTCGTACGGGTCTGCGGCCAGGCACTGGTCGGACAGTAGGGGGTCTCATGACGCAGCGCGTGGTGCTCGACGCAACGCCCAGGATGGCGCCGTTGCTGGCTGCCTCCATGGCCCGCGGGGTCGCTCGGAAGGTGTCCGGACGCCGTCCGCAGACGCTGCCCGACCGGGAGGTCGTCCTCGAGACCGACCAGGACCGTACGAGGATGGCCGCCTACCAGAGACTGTGCGGTTTCGCCGTCCGCGACGTCGTACCGGCCACCTGGATCCACGTCCAGGCGTTCCCGCTGCAGATGGAGCTGATGTCGGCGCCGGACTCGCCGTTCGCGCTCGCCGGGATCGTCCACGTCACCAACTCGATGAGCCTGCTGCGGCCCGTCTCCGTGGGCGAGCGGTTGCGCCTGTCGAGCTCGTACGGAGCGCCGAGGGAACACCGGCGCGGCGTGCTGCTGGACCTCATCGGGGAGGCGTACGTGGGGGACGAGCTCGTGTGGAGAGGGGTGTCGGCCTACCTGGCGCGCGGCGCCACGCTGCCCGGGATGGTGCCGGAGGAGCAGCCTGACGGCGTCCACCTGCCCTCGGACGTCGAGGTCGAGGCCGACGCCGTGTGGAGGCTGCCGGCGAACCTCGGGCGCCGCTACTCCGCAGTCTCGGGCGACTTCAACCCGATCCACACCTCGGCGCTGGGAGGGAAGCTGTTCGGCTTCCCCCGCGCGATCATCCAGGGGATGTGGACCCACGCACGCGTCCTCGCGGCGCTCGAGCCGAGACTCGGTGACGCCTACCGGATGGACGTGCGCTTCACCAAGCCGATCCTGCTGCCCTCCTCGGTGCTCTTCGGGGCGCGTCACGAGGGCGACCACTGGACCGCTGTCGTCCGACCGCGCTCCGGCGAGAAGGCGCACCTGGTGGCCAGCGTCTCGTAGGCGAGCCAGGCGAGAAACGTCCTTCGCGCAGACTTGAGTCGGGTTCGCTCAAGTTGTAGATTGTTAGCACTCGAACTGTTGGAGTGCTAACTAAGGAGGACATCATGGCCCGCACGTTCGACCCGTTCCGTGAGCTCTTCGGTGACGCCCCGCGCACGGTCGGGATGCCGATGGATCTGGTTCGTACCGGTGACGACTTCGTCCTGGCGATCGACCTTCCGGGCGTCGACCCGTCGAGCATCGACATCGATGCGGAGGAGCGCACGCTGACGATCCGCGCGACGCGCAACACCCAGGCCGGGGACGGCCAGCAGTGGCTGGTCCGGGAGCGGCCGACGGGCACGTTCGCCCGCCAGCTGACCCTGGGCAACGGCCTGGCACTGGACCGTGTCGAGGCTTCGTACGCCGACGGCGTACTCACCTTGCACATCCCGGTCGCCGAAGAGGCGAAGCCGCGCAAGATCTCGGTGACCCACTCCGGCACCGCCCGCTCGATCGAGGGCGAGGTCGCGCCGAGCGAGGAGTCGCACGAGCCTCTGGCGAGCTGACGCACCCCGTCGTCCCCCGGCACCCGACCACGGTGCCGGGGGACGACTGCGTCCAGGTCCCATCCGACGGGTCGTCGTCGACGAGCGGGTGTCGGTGGCGTCTCGTAGCGTGTCACTGTGACCGACGACGACGCGCTGCAGGCGCTGCGCAGACTGGTGGGCGATCCCACCTGCTCGTTCCGCGACGGGCAGGACGAGGCGATCCGCGCGCTCGTCGACCAGCGGCGCCGCACGCTGGTCGTGCAACGTACGGGCTGGGGCAAGTCGGCGGTCTACTTCGTCACCACGATGCTCCGCCGCGCGGCGGGCGCCGGCCCGACGCTCATCGTGTCGCCGTTGCTCGCACTCATGCGCGACCAGGTCGGCGCAGCGGAGCGCGCGGGGATCCGGGCCGTCACCATGAACTCGGCCAACGCGCTGGAGTGGGACGACGTCCGCGAGGCACTCCGGACCGACTCGGTCGACGTGCTGCTGGTCAGTCCGGAGCGGCTCAACAACCCCGGCTTCCGTGAGAACCAGCTTCCGACGCTCGCGGCCCGGTGCGGTCTGCTCGTCATCGACGAGGCCCACTGCATCAGCGACTGGGGCCACGACTTCCGGCCCGACTACCGACGCATCAAGGACCTGCTCGCGCAGCTGCCCGCCACGACCCCGGTGCTCGCCACCACCGCGACGGCCAACGCCCGCGTCGTCGCCGACGTCGCCGAGCAGCTCAGCGTGGGGGCGAACGGCAGCTCGCAGGAGGTCCTCACGCTGCGCGGTGGGCTCGCGCGGGACTCGCTGCGGCTGGGCGTGCTGCCGATGGCGAGCCCGGTCCAGCGCCTGGCCTGGCTGCACACCCATCTCGACGATCTTCCGGGCAGCGGCATCGTCTACGCCCTCACGGTCGCCGGCGCCGAGGACATCGCGCGGTCGCTGCGATCTGCCGGCCACGAGGTCGCGGCATACACCGGCCGTACGGATCCGGCCGACCGTGAGGAGCTCGAGCGGCGGCTCCGTGTCAACGATGTCAAGGCCCTCGTCGCCACGAGTGCCCTCGGGATGGGGTTCGACAAGCCCGACCTCGGGTTCGTCCTCCACCTCGGCGCTCCGTCCTCACCCGTCGCGTACTACCAGCAGGTGGGCCGTGCGGGGCGCGCCACGGACCGCGCCGACGTCATCCTGCTGCCAGGTCGCGAAGACGCCGAGATCTGGCAGTACTTCGCCACCAGCTCCATGCCGCAGCAGCCGCTCGCCGAGGCGGTGATCGAGGCGCTCGCGCAGGCCGAGCGACCCGTGTCGACGGCCGCGCTCGAAGCGCTGGTGGACATTCGCCGGACGAGGCTGGAGCTGCTCCTCAAGGTCCTCGACGTCGAAGGAGCCGTACGCAGGGTGCAGGGCGGCTGGCTGGCGACCGGACAGCCGTGGACCTACGACTCCGAGCGCTACGAGCGGGTGGCCGCGGCTCGCGACCGCGAACAGGCGCTGATGGTCGCCTACGAGACGACGACGACGTGCCGGATGCGCTTCCTGCAGGAGGCACTGGACGATCCGACGGCCACCGACTGCGGGCGCTGCGACACCTGCCGGGCGGCCGCGGGTGAGGAGTCGTGGTTCGACGCGTACGTCGGCGACGAAGGCCTCCGCCTCGCGCAGCAGCAGCTGGCGCAGGTGGGCGTGCCGATCGAGCCGCGCGCGCAGTGGCCCACGGGGATGGACCGGCTGGGCCTGGGGGTCAAGGGGAAGATCGGCGCGGACGTCTCGGGGGCAACAGGACGCGCCGTCGCCCGGTTGACCGACCTCGGCTGGGGCTCTGCACTGCGCGACGTGTTCGCCTCGCCGGACGCCCCGGTGCCATCGACCATCGCCTCAGCCTGCGTGGAGGTGCTCGCCGCATGGCCCTGGGAGAACAGGCCGGTGGGGGTGGTGGCGATGCCCTCGGTCAGTCGGCCACAGCTCGTCTCGAGTCTGGCCCAGGGGCTGGCTCACGTCGGTCGCTTGCCGTACCTCGGGCAGCTCGACCTGGTCCGTGAGGAGTCGAGCGGCCCGGGCGGCAACAGCGCCTTCCGCCTCGCCGACGTGTGGTCGCGCTTCGTCGTGGGTCGTGAGCTCGCGGAGAGACTGCAGGGAGCCGACGGGCCGGTGCTGCTCGTCGACGACCTGTGCGACTCCCGCTGGACCCTCACCGTGGCGGCGAAGCTCCTACGCGAGGCCGGTGCGCCAG
>Ga0187809_10001091_pt1 | contig 13212 bp, 15 predicted proteins | sample NC_wetland_sal_i_8_FD_132415 | JGI IMG/M metagenome (GOLD analysis project Ga0187809, IMG submission 132415) | Wetland sediment microbial communities from Neuse River Estuary, North Carolina, USA - ASW_4 | ecosystem: Environmental > Aquatic > Freshwater > Wetlands > Sediment | place: USA: North... | reverse complement strand
GCGGTCTTATAAGCTTCGCGCCTTTAAACGGAATCGCGACCACCGTAAAACCGTGACCGTCGAAGTCCGAACCCAGTTGCTGACCGCCGACACCCCCGGCATCGCTGCCGCCGCCCGCTGCCTGGCCGGCGGCGGGCTCGCCGCCTTCCCGACAGAGACCGTCTACGGGCTCGGGGCCGACGCCGGCAACGGCGAGGCGGTCGCCCGCCTCTACGCCGCCAAGGGCCGCCCGGCCTTCAATCCGCTGATCGCGCACGTGGCGGACGTCGCCGCGGCGCGCCGCGTCGGCTGCTTCACTGCCGAAGCCGAGACGCTGGCAGCGGCGTTCTGGCCGGGGCCGCTGACGCTCGTCCTGCCGAAGCAGACGGACTGCGGCGTGTCCGACCTGGCGCTGGCCGGGCTCGACAGCGTCGCCATCCGCGTGCCCGCGCACCCGCTCGCGCACGCTTTGCTGCAGGCCTTCGGCCGCCCGGTCGTGGCGCCGTCGGCCAACCGCTCCGGCCACGTCTCGCCGACCAGCGCCGCGCACGTGCTCGGCGACCTGACGGGCCGGATCGACCTCGTGATCGACGGCGGCCCGTGCGCGGTCGGCGTGGAATCGACCATCGTCTCCTGCCTCGGCGAACCGACCTTGCTGCGCCCCGGCGGCCTGCCGCGCGAGGCGATCGAACGCGTGCTCGGCCGTCCGCTCGCGATTGTTACGGTGCCGGAAGACGACGCGCCGCTGGCGCCGGGAATGCTCTCGTCGCATTACGCGCCAAAGGCGGACGTGCGTCTCAACGCGCACGACGTGCGGGCCGGCGAAGCCCTGCTCGCCTTCGGCGCGGCGCCGGCGCATCCCGGCCTGACGCTCAATTTGTCGCCGCGCGGCGATCTCGTCGAGGCCGCGGCCAACCTGTTCTCGCACCTGCGCGCGCTGGACGCTTCCGGCGCGCGGCACATCGCGGTAATGAGCATCCCGCAAGAGGGCCTCGGTGAGGCCATCAACGACCGGCTCGCGCGCGCCGCCGCACCAAAACCGTCAGAGGTTCGCCCATGAACATCCTCGTCAAGAACGAACCGAAGCGGACGCTGGCCGCCGACCTCCTGAAGCGCTTAATCGCGATCGTCGGCGAGAAGTACGCCATCACCGATCCGCAGATGCAGGAGCCGTACCTCGTCGAGATGCGCGACCTATTCCACGGCCAGACGCCCGTGATCCTGCGCCCCGGCTCCGTAGACGAGGTGTCGAAGATCGTCAGGCTGGCCAACGAGACGAAGACCGCGATCGTGCCGCAGGGCGGCAACACCGGCCTCGTCGGCGGCCAGGTGCCGCACCACAACGAGGTGGTGCTGTCGCTGACGCGGCTCGACAAGGTGCGCGAGGTCGATCCGGTCTCCAACACGATGACGGTCGAAGCCGGCGTGACGCTGCAGCGCGCGCGCGAGGCCGCCGCCGCGGCCGACCGGCTCTATCCGCAGCTCCTGCCCTCGGAAGGCACCTGCACCATCGGCGGCAACCTCTCGACCAACGCCGGCGGCGTCGCCGCGGTGGCGCACGGCATCACCCGCCAGCACGCGATGGGCCTCGAGGTCGTGCTCGCCGACGGCCGCGTGCTCAACGTCCTCAACAAGTTGAAGAAGGACAACACCGGCTACGACCTGCGCAATCTGTTCATCGGCGCGGAGGGCACGCTCGGCATCATCACCGCCGCGGTGTTGAAGCTCGTGCCGCGGCCGCGCTCGGTCGAGACGGCGTTCGCCGCCGTGACCTCGCCGCAGGCGGCGGTCGATCTCCTCGGTGTCGCCATGGACCGCTCCGGCGGCAGCGTCACTTCGTTCGAGATGATGTTGCGCGAAGGCATCGACGCCGTCGTCAAGTTCGACTCGGCGAGCCGCAACCCGCTGGCCGCGCCCTCGCCCTGGTACGTGCTGGTCGAGTTGTCGTCGCAGGCGCGCACCGGCCTGCGCGAGCAGATGGAGGAGATCCTGACCGAAGGCATGGAGCGCGGCCTCGTCACCGACGCGACCATCGCCGAGAGCATGGATCAGGCGAAGGCGTTCTGGCGCATCCGCGAGATGTTCGGCGAGGTGCAGCGCCATCTCGGCGGCTCGATCAAGCACGACATCTCGGTGCCGATCGCGGCGATCCCGGCATTCATCGAAGAAGCCAACGCCGCCGTGATCAAGCTCATCCCCGGTGCGCGGCCGATGCCCTTCGGTCATGTCGGCGACGGCAACATCCACTACAACATCAACCAGCCGGAAGGCGCCGACAAGGCGCAGTATCTGGCGCGCTGGGGCGACGTCAACAAGGTCGTATTCGCGGTCGTGAAGAAGTACGGCGGCTCGATTTCGGCCGAGCACGGCGTCGGCGTCATGAAGCGCGACATCCTCGCCGACTACAAGGACCCGGTGGCGATCGACCTCATGCACAAGATCAAGCACCTGCTCGATCCGAACGGCATCCTCAATCCCGGCAAGGTGCTCTAGCCAATTTCCTGTCATTGCCCGCGCAAGCGGGCAATCCAGCAACGAATCGAGAGGACGGCGGCAGCCGGGAGTACTGGATCGTCCGCTTGCGCGGACGATGACAATGACGAATGACAAACGATGTACTGTCGATCGGTGAAGCCACCGACGCCGACACGGAGGCGCTCGTCGCTCTGTGGACGCGTTGCGGCCTGGTGCGGCCGTGGAACGACGCCCGCGCCGACATCGCGCGCGCCAAGGCGAGCGGCTGCGCTGTCGTTCTTGTGGGGCGTGAGGCCGGCGCGCTCGTTGCCGCGGTAATGGCGGGGGACGACGGCCATCGCGGCTGGTTCTACTATCTCGGCGTCGATCCGCAGCGGCGCGGCAAAGGTTACGGCCGCGCGATGACCCAGGCCGGCGAAGCGTGGCTGAAGGCGCGCGGCTGCGAGAAGGTCATGCTGATGGTGCGCGCGGAAAACACCGCCGTGCACGATTTCTACAAAGGTGCGGGATATTTCGAGCAGCCGCGCGTGGTCTTTGCCAAGTGGCTGGACCGACGCGAACCGACGCCGTGAGGCGTCATGGCGTCTGCGCCGCCAGCACCGCGAGCACGGCGTAGGCCGCCCTCACCCGCGCGGAGATCGGAAAATTGCGGTTGGCCAGCATCACCAGCCCGATCTTCTTCTGCGGCACGAACACCACGTAAGAGGCGAATCCGTTGGTCGAGCCGGTCTTGTTGAACAAGGTCGGGCCTGAGGGCGCCTGCGCAGGCGCGATCCGTGTCGCCGGATGCGCGTCGTAGGCCATCGTATCGGCGTTGCCCGCGAGCAGCCGCGCGAGCGTGACCGGGTACGCGTACTGTTCCCAGCCGAGCCCCTGCATCAGTTCGCCGGATGTGAAATAGCCCGCGTGCGTGCACCGCACCGCGCGGCGGATCGGCGCTGCCAGCCCGTCGGGATCGATGTTCGCGTCCACCAGCCGGATCATGTCGGCGGCCGACGATTTGACCCCGTAGGCTTCCGCGTCGAACACGCCCGGACGCACGCGGATGGGCTTGCCGGCCTTGTCTGTGCCCCACGCGTAAGACGGCATCGCCGCCGCAGGCACGTGGATGTAGCTGTGCCGCATGCCGAGCGCGGGAAAAATAGTGCCTTCGATGGCGGCGGCAAATCTCTCGTGCAGCGCCAGCGCGGTGATGTGACCGAGGAGCCCGATGCTCGGGTTCGAGTATTTGCGCTGCGTGCCCGGCGGCGCCGACGGCGTCCATCGCCTGAAGTAGGCCACCATGCCCGCCTCGTCGCGGACATCGTCGGGGACCTGCAGCGGCAGGCCGCCGGCGGTGAAGGTGCCGAGGTTCAGCAGCGTGGCCGCGTCGATGGCGCTGCCGCGCAGGGCCGGCATGTATTGGCTCAAGTGGTCGTCGAGCGACAGCGCACCTTGCGCCTGCGCGTAGCAGGCGAGTGTCGCCGTGAAGATCTTGCTGACCGAGCCGATCTCGAACAGCGTGTCGCGAGTGACCGGCGTGTTCGCGGCCTTCGACGCAACACCGTAGGTGAAGACATAATGCCGGCCGTCGACCGTCACCGCGACGGCGAGACCCGGCACGGCGTATTTTGCCAGCAGCGGACGAAAGGCGGCATCGACCGCCGCCGTCAGGTCGCGGTGAGCCTCTGCGGCGTCCGCGGTCGCCGTCTGCAGGCAGAGAGCGACCATAGCGAACGACGTGGCGGCGCGGACGATGGCGCGCATGGATGTCCTTTGCTGCTGTGGCGACCCGGGGACGCGCTTCAAAACAGCGCGCCCTGCCCGTCGTCGCTCGCCGTGCGCTTGACGCGTGGACGCGCGGGCGGTTTCGGCTTTGCCGGCGCGGGCGGCGGCGCGGCCGACAGATCGAGCGGCAGGATCAAGGCGGCGTTGTCGTTGGCGGTGCGGTTGACCGCGGTCGACACCGGATAGGCCTCGAGCAGGTCGTCCGGCGCCGGCGCGATCAGCGCTTCGGCCGTCGCCGCGTCGACCTCGCCGCAATTGAGCCAGAGATCGAAGGCGTCCGGCGTCACGATCACCGGCATACGGTCGTGCAGCGGCGACAGCGTGTGGTTGGCGCGCGTGGTCACGATGGCCGCCGTGTCGACCTCCTCGCCATTCGGCCCTTCCCACGTTTCCCAGAGCCCGGCGAAGGCCATGGGCGTCCCCGACTTCGCGTGAATATAGAACGGCTGCTTCGGGCCCTTGCCGCCGGCCTGCCATTCGTAGAAGCCGTCGGCGGGAATGAGGCAGCGCCGCCGCTTCATCGCGGCGCGGAACGCGGGCTTCTCGCAGACGGTTTCACCGCGTGCGTTGACGATCAGCGTGAACGTGTTCGGGTCCTTCACCCAGGACGGCAGGAAGCCCCAGCGCACCAGCGCGAACTCGCGCTTGCCGTCGACGAGGCGCACGATCGGGATCGGCTGCGTCGGGGCGACGTTGAAGCGCGCGGGAAAGTTCGGCTGCCCGGCGTAGCCGAACAGCGCGCGGAGCGCCTCCGGCGCCGATGTGATCGCGTAGCGGCCGCACATGGCGGAGATATCGGCCTTTGGCTGCGGCGGCGCAAGCTGGCCGGGCCGCCGCCGCCCATGCTAGAGCGACGGGCTCATCACCGGACGACCCGCTCCGTGGCCGACGAACGCCTCTATCCCGCCCGCCCCTTCCTGGCCGTCAGCGCCGCCATCCTGCGCGACGGCAAGGTGCTGGTCGTGCGCCGCGCCCGCAAGCCGGCGCTCGGCGTCTACACCATGCCCGGCGGGGTGGTCGAAGCGGGCGAAACGCTGATCGAGGCGGTGACGCGCGAGGTCATGGAGGAGACCGGGCTGAGCATCGCGCCGGTGACCCTGGCCGGGCATCGCGAGGCGATCGTCCGCGACACCGAGGACCGCGTCGAGCGTCATTTCGTCATTCTCTGCTTCGCCGCGCGCTGGCTGGGCGGCGAGCCGGAGCTCAATGAGGAGCTCGACGACGCCCGCTGGGTCACCCTCGACGAGCTCCAGACGCTCAAGACCACCGAAGGTCTCGCCGAGATCGTCGCCGCCGCCATGGCGCGGCTGCAGGACGCCTGAGGCGCACGCCTTGCGGCTGCCGCACAGCGGGCGCATATCAACCCCCTACCGCGGGGGTTTGCCTGATTTGAAGAAGCTTCTCACGCTCGCCGCCGTCGCCCTCGCTTTGGCGGCGCCGGTGCACGCCCAAAAGCAGCAGAAGCAGCCGGCGCCGGAGCCCGCTCCGGCCGTCACCCCGGCGGCCCCCTACGACGGCGACCTGCAGCGGCTGGCCGAGATCCTCGGCGCGCTGCAGTACCTGCGCACGGTCTGCAAGGCCAATGACGGGCAGAAATGGCGCGACCAGATGCAGGCCTTGCTCGACGCCGAGGCCCCGGACGGCGAACGGCGGCGCAAGATCGTGGCCAACTTCAACCGCGGCTACCGGGGCTTCCAGCAGACCTACCGCACCTGCACCCCCGCCGCCGACCTGGTGATCCGCCGGTACCTCGACGAAGGCGCCAAAATCGCGCGCGAAATCACCGCCCGGTACGCGAATTAATCCACAGCCTTACGCCGCCCGTTAACCCTTCCTTTATTGTCTCCTGTGGCTGCGGTTCCCGCGTGCTAACGTCCTGCTCACAAATTGGGGGCGGCGTCCGCGAGACCGGACGCGCGGTACAGGAAAGCACGACTGGATGACGACGGCCGGGAGTTCCGTGCACGAGCGCAAGCCATTGCCGGACCATGAACAAAAGCGCATGGCGCTCGCCTATCTGCACGAAGCCTGGGCGGAAGCGCGCATCGACGGCATCGATGGCGACTGCCTCGCGCAGGCCTGCCTGTTTGCGGCCATGGCGGAGTTCGTCACCACTTATGGCGAGGAAGCGGCCGCCACCTTCGCCGAGGGCCTCGGCAACCGAATCCGCAACGGCGAGTTCTCGCTCGAGCAGGCGCGGCAGTAGACCGTCAGCCGTAGAAACCGAAATAGCGCTCCAGCACGGCTTCGATATCCGACAGGTAGAACGGCTTCTTCAGGAAGGCGAGCACGCCGGCCGCGTGGGCGCGGTCGGCGATGGCGTTGTCGACCGTCGATGTCATCATCACCACGGCGACGTGCGGATGATCGCGCTTGATCTCCCACAAGGTCTCGAAGCCGTTGAAGCCCGGCATCTGGTAGTCAAGGAACACCAGGCCGAAGCGGCCTGAGCGCACCTCCTTGAGTGCGGCGAGGCCTTCCGGCGCCTCGTGGATGTCGAGCGAGAAGCGGCTGGCGGCGAGGATCTTGCGCACGATGCTGCGCATGGTCGAGGAGTCGTCGACGATCAGCACGCGGGTCGGGATGCGCGTGCGGGCGCACAGTTCCGCGAACTTCTTCGCCTCCTCGAGATTGGTGGGGCGCCGCAGCACGCCGTCAACGGCTTCGCCGCTCTGTCGCGCACCGGAACCGCAGACGAAGACCAGTGGCGCCGGCCGGCTCGAGCGCGCCGCGGCGATCACCGCCGCGCGCGCCTGCTCCGGCAGCGACGCATCGACTATACAAATGTCAGCACCCTGACGCTGCAGGGTCGTGCGCGCTTCCGCCGGCTCCTGCGCGAACAGATCCACCGGCACGGAAATGCCGCCGGCCCCGCGCAGCCACAGATCGCGCTCGGCTTCCGGCGCTCCGACCAGAAGCATGCGTAAGGACAGGAGTTCGCCTCCCAGGGTCATTTCCTCGCGTCCATTGCCCGGCATGTCGCGGATTGGTGTTTAAATGAGCACGCGAAAGAATTGCGCGTAAGTGGTTTTCAATTCGACAAGACTGGGCCTCGCCAGAAGGCTGGGGACAAACTTTTTCGGGTATGAAAACACCTCCGGGGGCCGGACGCCGGCCGCGAGTTCCACGCTGGCGCCGGCCGTGGAGGCGCTTACGTTGCGGTTCGGGTTCTGGCATGAACGGCGAGGGTTCCAGAGGATCGGCATGCAGGCAGCACTTCTTCCCGACCGCGGCGTGGTCAAGGTCGTCGGCGACGACGCACGAAAGTTCCTCAACGGGCTCGTCACCTGCGACATGGCCAAGGTGTCGCCGGCCGCGGCGCGCTTCGCCGCGCTGCTGACACCGCAAGGCAAGATCATCGCCGATTTCATGATCGCCGAAGCGGCGGCCGAAGACGGCGGCGGCTTCTTCCTCGACTGCCCGCGCGCGCTGACGCTCACCCTGGTCGAGAAGCTCAACTTCTACAAATTGCGCGCCAAAGTCATCGTCGAGGACCTGTCCGAGGTGCTCGGCGTGATGGCGGCGTGGGACGGCGCCCGCGAAACGGACGTGGGCCTTTGCTACACCGATCCGCGCCTGCCGGCGCTCGGCGTCCGCATCATGCTGCCGCCGCATCTCGCGAGCGAGGCCGCCGCCGATCTCGGCGCCGCGCTCACCGACGCTCAATCCTACGAAGCCCACCGCATCGCCCTCGGCGTCCCGCGCGGCGGCGCCGATTTCATGTACGGCGACGCCTTCCCGCACGAAGCGGACATGGACCAGCTCGCCGGCGTCGACTTCGACAAAGGCTGCTATGTCGGCCAGGAGGTGGTCTCGCGCGTGCAGCATCGGGCCAGCGCGCGCAGCCGCGTCGTGCCGGTGGTGTACGACGACTTCGCGCCGATGAACGGGCTGCCGATCATGGCCGGCGACAAGGAGGTCGGCGTGCTCGGCGCCACCGCCAACGGCCGCGGCCTGGCGCTCCTGCGGCTCGACCGCGTCGCCGACGCGCAGGCGGCCGGCGTGCCGCTGATCGCCGGCGGCATCGTCGTGCGGCCGGTGAAGCCCGACTGGGCGCGTTTCGACTGGCCGCAGGGAGGCGCGTCGTGAGCGCGGTGCTACACGAGGACGGCCACAAGCGCTGCCACTGGCCGAAGCAGGACCCGCTCTACGTCGCCTATCACGACGAGGAATGGGGCGTGCCGGAATACGACGACCGCGCGCTCTACGAGAAGCTCGTGCTCGACGGCTTCCAGGCCGGCCTGTCGTGGATCACGATCTTGCGCAAGCGCGACAACTTCCGCAAAGCCTTCGACGGCTTCGTGCCCGACAACATCGCGCGCTACCGCCCGGCGAAGATCGAAACGCTCATGGGCGACGCCGGCATCGTGCGCAACCGCGCCAAGATCGAGGGCACGGTGCTGTCCGCGCGTGGCTGGCTGGAGATCCGGGAAAAGGGCCCCGGCTTCTCGGCGCTGCTGTGGGACTTCGTAGACGGCAAGCCGAAGATCAATCACTTCAAGACGCCGGCGCAGATCCCGGCCGAGACCGACATTTCACGCAAGATGTCGAAGGAGCTGTCGTCGCGCGGTTTCAAATTCGTCGGCCCGACCATCGTCTACGCGTTCATGCAGGCGGTCGGCATGGTCAACGACCATCTCACCACCTGCTTCCGCCATCCGGACAACGGCAAACGCCGCTGACGCGCCCTACTCCGCCTCGGCGCGCATGCGCTGCACGGCGATCGCCTCGGCGCCCATCCACTTCGCCTGCATCGCCTGGTGCACCAGCACGCCGAGCGCCGGCGAATGCGGGCGGCCCCGCACGGTGACCAGCGCGATCTCGCGCCAGATCTCCGGCTCGACCAGCGGGCGGACGATGATATCGCTGCGCTCCGGCAGGCAGTATCGCGGCATGAAGCCGAAGCCGAGCCCGGCCGCCACCATCGCCAGGATCCAGTCGTCGCGTTCGCTGCGGTAGACCCGATTGACCTTGGTGCCGGCCTCGGCGAACAGCTCGCGCGCGACGTTGACGTATTCGCAATTTGCCCGGTTGAGATAGCGCTCGCCGTTGAGCTCGGCCGCGCGCACCGCGTTGTGGCTGGCGAGCCGGTGCCGCTGCGGCAGCGCGATCATGAACTGCTCGCGGAACAAGGGCATCAGGTGCAGCCGGTCGTCGGCACTCTCGGGGAAGCAGGCGATCGCCGCTTCGAGTTCGCCGTCGACCAGCCGCTTGTGCAGCGTGGCGGCGTCGGAGTCGGCGATCTGCAGCTCGATATCCGGGTGGTCGTCGTTGATGCCGGAGATCAGCTCGACGAGGTTGCCCGGCCCAATCGTGCACATGATGCCGAGCCTGAGCGGCGTGCGCTTGAGCGTCGCATAGGCCTGCGCCGCGGCCTTGGCCTGCGCCGACTGGCGCGCGACCTCGGCGAGATAAGGCTGCATGGCGCGGCCGAGCTCGGTCAGCACCGTGCCGCTCTGGTCGCGGTGAAACAGGCGGCCGCCCAGCTCGTCCTCGAGCTGCTTGATCGCCCGCGTCAGCGACGGTTGCGCCACGTGGCAGGCTTCCGCGGCGCGGGTGAAGTTCAGGGCGTCGCAGACCGCCAGGAAGTACCGGACCTGGTGCAATTCCATGTCGAAAGGCCATCCACTGGACGGCCCCGGGGCGCCCCGCCCCCCGTCCATAGCCAGTATGCATCAAAACGAAAGCCAAGCGGTATTGGCGGCGGCGCATGGCTCGCGGCTTTACTGGCGCCGTTCGGACCACCGACGCAACCGGGACCAGCGCCATGACCCAGCTCACCCTCGCCGCCTCCAACCCGACGCTCGGGCCCGTACCGTCGCACCAGTGGGCGCACGACGTGCGCAACCTGCTCGCCACCATCGGCCTGCATCTGGAGCGGCTGGAGAAGCTCTCCGGGCCTGCCGGCAGCAAGGCGGCGAGCGCGGCGCTCGCGCTCATCAGCCGTGGCGGCACGCTCTGCACGGCCGCGGTCGCCGAAGCGGCCGGTCCGCGCCCGATCGGCCGCCGGCGCGGCTTCGATCTCGTGCGCACGATCAACGACATTGTCGCCGTGCTCGCGCCCGCCGCGCCGGATGGCTTCGACATCGTGGTCGCCGCCGACGGTCCGGTCATCGTCCTCGGCGATCAGACCGAGGTCTTCCGCATCCTGTTCAACCTCGCCCAGAACGCCGTCGCCGCCGCGCGCGCCGGCGCTGCGCTGACGCGGCTGACCGTCTCCGTCAGCCGCGGCGCGGCCGGCGTCACGGTGCGCATCGCCGACGACGGCCCGGGCCTGCCGGCGGCCGTGAAGAGCAGGCTCTTCCGCAGCCCCGACCAGGGTGCGAGCGGCTTCGGTCTCGCCATCGCGCGGGAATTGGCCGAGCGCAACGGCGGCCGGCTGTCCTACGTGGCCGGCCGCGGCGCGACCTTCGTGCTGGAATTGCCGCAGGCCGCCGGTCTCGAACTGGCGCAGGGCGCCGCCATGCCGTCGCTCGGCCGCCGTCACGCCGGGTGAGGCGAAGCGGGCTGATCGCGCGCGGCGCGGCATGCTAGACAGCGGCGATGACTCGCTCGCCGAAGCCCACGACCAAGACGTCCCCGCGCGCCTGGCAGCGCATGCTGTCGGGCCGGCGGCTTGACCTGCTCGACCCCTCGCCGCTCGACGTCGAGATGGAAGACATCGCACACGGGCTTGCGCGCGTCGCGCGCTGGAACGGGCAGACGCGCGGCGAGCACATATTCTCCGTGGCGCAGCACGTGTTGCTGGTCGAGGCGCTGGCGCGCGCGAAGATGCCGCGCCTCGACGCGCGCGGCCGTCTGGCGACGCTGCTGCACGACGCGCCGGAATACGTCGTGGGCGACATGATCTCGCCGTTCAAGGCGGTGATCGGCGACAGCTACAAGGCCGTCGAGAACCGCCTGCTCGCCGCCATCCATCTGCGTTTCGGCCTGCCGGCGAAGCTGCCGGCCGACCTCACCACGCTGATCAAGGCGGCCGACCGCAACGCCGCCTGGCTCGAGGCCACCAAGCTCGCCGGCTTCGCCGACGAGGAAGCGCGCAAATTCTTCGGCGCGCCGCCGAAATATTCCGCCGCGCTGGTCCGCGATTACCTGACGCCGTGGCCGGCCGACACCGCGGCGGCGCGGCTGATCGAACGCGTCGAGGCGCTGCTGCGCGCCGCCCAGCCGGCGAAACACGCGTCATAGATATGACGCACCGGGAGGCTAGATCGCGGCCATGATCCACGTCTGCTCACTCGCGCGCCTCTACGCCACGGTCGAGGAAACCCGCGCCCGCCACGTCGTCACGCTGCTGCGTCTGACCGAGCGCGTCCAGTGGCCCGGCCACATCGTTCCGGACAATCATTTGGTCCTCGCCGTCGACGACATCGTCGAGGCGGCAGACGGCTTCACCGTTCCGGCGGAGGAGCACGTCGGACGCCTGATCGATTTCGCCAGCGGCTGGGATCGCAAAACGCCGATGGTGGTGCACTGCTTCGCCGGCATCAGCCGCTCGACCGGCGCCGCCTTCGTCGCCGCCTGCGCGCTCAACCCGAAGCGCGACGAGACCGACATCGCGCGCGCCATCCGCGACGCCTCGCCGACCGCACAGCCGAACGCGCGCATCGTCGGCATCGCCGACCGCCTGCTCAAGCGCGACGGCCGCATGATCGCCGCCGTCGAGGCGCTCGGTCCCGGCGAGCCCGCGACCGAAGGGCATCCGTTCCGGCTGGATCTGGAATAGACGCGTGCACGCGCGTGTCCGCCCGCGATGGAAATCGCGGACGGCGCGAGACGATTCTGACGAAGAGCTGAACTACTTGTTGTCGGCGGTGATCGACGGGCGCAGGCCGAGCGGCTGCTGCGCCGGCTCGTGATGATGCGCGGCGTGGTGCTCCGTCGCGTGCGACAGCGCCGCATGCGCCTCGTGCTTGGTGAACTCGCAGGAGGCGAAGCCGAGACCGGAGATCGAGCCGCGGAAGGTCGCCTCGCCGGTGCGCTCGAGGTTGAAGCAGGGCTGGAACGGCAGGCCGTGCAGCGAGGCGCAGACCGATTCACCCTTCACGTGCAGCGTGCCGGCCGGCAGACGCGCGTAGCGCACGGCGCCTTCGCCCTGGAACTGGATGGAGCCGACGACCGAGCCGTCGGAGAGGACGCGCCCCTGCCCGCGCGTGCCTTCGAAGCAGGTGTAATTGAACAGCTTGCCGACGACGAAATGGCGCGCCTCCTCGGCCGACATCTCACCCGCCAACGCCGGCACGGTGGCCACCAGGCCAACCAGCAACGCTACCCCACGCAACATCGCAACGCCTCCGCCTGACGCCACCGGCACTGTTCGAAAGCCCGTTGTCCGAGCCTATCCGATTATGCCGCAGGTTCGTCGCCAAATCCTGAACATGTTTACCCGATCTTGACCACGATTCTCCCGCGCACCTCCCCGTTGAGGATGGCCGCGGCAGCCTTGGGCACATCGGACAGCCCGATTTCGGTGGTCATCGCGGCCAGTTTGGGGCGGTCCAACTCGCCTTCGAGCCTTTTCCACGCTGTTTTTCGCCGCTCCAGCGGGCACATGACCGAGTCGATGCCGTAAAGACACACCCCCCGCAAAATGAAAGGCGCGACCGAACCCGGTAAATCCATGCCGCCCGCCAGGCCGCAGGCGGCCACCGCGCCGCCGTAACGGGTCATCGACAGCAAATTGGCGAGGGTGGTCGAGCCGACGGCGTCCACCGCCCCGGCCCAGCGCTCCTTGGCCAGCGGCTTCGCCGGCCCGGTCAGGTCCGCGCGCGGGACGATCTCCGTGGCGCCGAGGCTTTTGAGATAGTCCGCTTCCTGCGGCCGGCCGGTGACCGCATGCACCGCGAAGCCGCGCTTCGCCAGAAGCGCCATCGCCACCGAGCCGACGCCGCCGTTCGCGCCGGTGACGGCGACGGGACCGCGCTCCGGGGTCAGGCCGTGCTGCTCGAGCGCCATCACCGCCAGCATCGCCGTGTAGCCGGCCGTGCCGAT
>Ga0187809_10001090_pt1 | contig 13226 bp, 13 predicted proteins | sample NC_wetland_sal_i_8_FD_132415 | JGI IMG/M metagenome (GOLD analysis project Ga0187809, IMG submission 132415) | Wetland sediment microbial communities from Neuse River Estuary, North Carolina, USA - ASW_4 | ecosystem: Environmental > Aquatic > Freshwater > Wetlands > Sediment | place: USA: North... | reverse complement strand
CGGGCTGACTGGTCATGGCGGCGCGGCATTTCCGCTGTGGCGCAAGCTCGAAGCGGTCACGCAATCGCGTGGTCGCGCCGTCGCCGTCGGCAACGGCGCCGAGGGCGAGCCGGCGAGCGGCAAGGACCAGTGGCTGCTCACCCACCGCCCGCACCTGGTGCTGGACGGGCTGCAACTTGCCGCCCAAGCGGTGGGCGCAAGTGACGTCTTCCTTTACGCGAACGAGCTCATCCCGCTCCGCCAGCTGGGTCGGGTGATCGCCGAACGTGACAGGGCTCGAATCGATCCGCGCTCGGTCGACCTCGTCGCGGCGCCTGACGCTTTCATCTCCGGCGAGGAATCGTCGGTGGTCAGCTACCTGTCCGGCGATGCCGCGCTGCCGCGGTTCAAGCGACCACCCGTCTTCGAGCGAGGCGTGCGCGGCCGCCTGACCCTGGTCAGCAATGTCGAGACCCTCGCGCATCTGGCGTTGATCGCGCGGCACGGTCCCGAATGGTTCCGCCACGTCGGCACTTCGGAGCAGCCAGGCACGATGCTGTTCACGGTCAGCGGCGCGGTGGCGAATCCCGGGGTGGTCGAGGCGCCGCACGGCACCCGGCTGGCCGACATCATCGACCTCGCAGGCGGCGCCACGAGCCGGCTGCAAGCGGTGCTGGTCGGCGGATATCACGGCGCCTGGCTGGCGCCCGACGTCGCCGCGCGAGTGCGCATGTCGCGGGCTGATCTGGCGCCGGTCGAGGCGTCGCCTGGCGCCGGCGTGGTGGTCGCGCTCGGCGAGAGTTCCTGTGGGCTCATGGAATCCAGCCGGGTGCTCGGCTATCTCGCGCGCGAGTCCGCCGGTCAGTGCGGGCCATGCTTGAACGGCTTACCACGCATCGCCGAGCTTTCTCGGTCGCTGGTGACGCGAAATGCCAATCCCGCCGCCGTCACCGAGTTGCACCGGATCGCCGGTCTGCTTGAGCATCGCGGCGCCTGCCACCATCCGGACGGCAGCGTGCGGTTCTTGCGCAGCGCGCTGCGGGTCTTCTCCGCCGAGTTGGAACTGCATCACCGCGGTCGCTGCTCTCGAACGACGGACGACGCGGTGCTGCCCACACCCCGACGAAGCGCGCATGACTTGCAGCGCACCGGAAGCTGAGGAGTACCACGGTGGCCACAAAATCACCAACCGGCAGGTCGTCGTCGCGACGAACCGGCCCCACGCTTGCCGTCGACTGGACGGCGTGCGATGGTCGAGGCCTGTGCGCCGAACTGCTGCCGGAGCTGATCAAGCGTGACGACTGGGGTTTTCCGTTGATCTCGGACGACGCGGTGCCCGCGCGCCTGCTCGATTTCGCCGAGCGCGCCGTCGACGTGTGTCCAACAATGGCGCTCAAACTCGGTCGCTGATGCGGCGGATCGGGCCCCCTCGGCGGCTGACAGTCGCGGCGGCGACGCTCGGCGCGGTCGGTTTGTTGTCGACCGCGTGCTCGCATTCGAACCGGAACTCCTCGCTGCCGTCGTTCGACTCGTCGCTGCTGTCGACCGCGATCCCTTCGTCGACCGGGTCTGCTGGTTCGTCCAGCGCACCGGCGGCGCCGACGTCGACAGTGGTCCAACCCGACGCCGCACGGCCGTGCGGCGTCGCGTCGTCCACTGTGCAAATCGCGCACGTTATCTGGATTTGGATGGAGAACAAGCCACTGTCGGCGGTGGTCGGAAACTCAAGCGCCCCTTACGAAAACGCCTTGGCGCAGCAATGTGGCGGCGCGGCCAACTACCACGGCATCACGCATCCGTCGCTGCCGAACTACCTCGCGGCCACCGGCGGTTCGACCTTCGGAGTGTCTGACGACAGCGGTCCGTCGGCACACCGCATCGCGGCGGCGTCGATCTTCAGCCAACTCGACAGCGCCGGCAAGTCGTGGCGCTCTTACATGGAGTCGATGCCGCAGAACTGCGCGACCTCGGCGCAGAGCCCTTACGCGGTGAAGCACAACCCAGCGGCGTATTACACGGCGCTTCGACCGTCGTGCGCGCGCAACGACGTCCCGCTGGAGGGCAACCTGCAACGCGACATCGACGCGGGAACGCTTCCGTCGTTCGCCTTCATCACGCCCAACCTTTGCAACGACACCCATGACTGCCCCGTAAGCACCGGCGATCGCTGGCTAGCCGGGTGGATTCCGAAGATCCTCAACGGTTCGAACTACCGCTCCGGCGACACGGTGGTCGTGCTGACCTGGGACGAGGGAACAGGATCGGGTAACCAGATTCCGACCGTGGTGATCGCACCGAAGGTGAAGCCCGGGCTGCGGGTGACCAAACGGCTCGACCACTACGGGCTGCTGCGCGGCACCGAAGACCTGCTCGGCGTCCCACCGCTCGGCAAGGCCGCGACCGCGCCTTCGTTCGCCGCCGCCTTTGGGCTGTGAGCGGCGCACGACGCGGGGCTGGGAGAATCGGCGGCATGACCGCCTCCGCCACGTCGTCCGAGCTGCTCTTTGACCGCGCGCAGCGGGTGACGCCGGGCGGCGTGAACTCACCGGTGCGGGCGTTTCGCGGTGTCGGCGGCACGCCGCGGTTCATGGCCAGCGGGCACGGGCCGTATCTCGTCGACGTCGACGGCAACGAGTACGTCGACCTGGTGTGCTCGTGGGGGCCACTCGTGTTGGGCCACGCGCACCCCGCGGTGATTGACGCCGTGGCCGCGGCGGCTTCACGAGGCACCAGCTTTGGCGCGCCAACGGCCGGTGAGGTTGAGCTCGCCGAGGAGATCGTGCGTCGTGTCGCGCCGGTGGACCAGGTCCGGCTGGTCAACTCTGGCACCGAGGCAACGATGAGTGCCGTGCGGCTGGCCCGTGGCTTCACCGGTCGGGCCAAGGTGGTGAAGTTCGCCGGCTGCTATCACGGCCATGTCGACGCGCTGCTCGCCAGCGCTGGCAGCGGGGTGGCGACCCTTGCGTTGCCTGACACGCCCGGCGTCACCGGGGCGCAGGCGAGCGACACGATCGTCTTGCCGTACAACGACATCGCCGCGGTCGAGGCGGCGTTTTCCAGACACGGCGACGACATCGCTTGCGTCATCAGCGAGGCGGCGGCGGCCAACATGGGCGTTGTGCCACCACGCGACGGTTTCAACGCCGCGTTGCGCGACATCGCGCACCGGCATGGCGCGCTGTTGATCCTCGACGAGGTCATGACCGGGTTTCGGGTTTCCGCGAGCGGGTGGCATGGTCTTGACGGCGTCGACGCCGACCTGTTCACGTTCGGCAAGGTGATGGGTGGCGGGCTGCCAGCGGCGGCGTTCGGCGGTCGCGCCGACGTCATGCAGCGACTCGCGCCCGCCGGGCCGGTGTACCAGGCCGGCACGCTGTCGGGAAACCCGCTCGCCACGGCGGCGGGTCTGGCGACATTGCGCGAGTGCACAGGCGAGGTTTACGCGCATGTTGACGAAACGGCTGCCGCCGTTGGGAAATTGGTGAGCTCGGCGTTGAATGAGGTCGGGGTCGAGCATCGATTGCAGACTGCGGGCAGCCTGTTCTCCTTCTTCTTCACCGGTTCCGATGTGCGCGACTACGACGCGGCGCGTGCGCAACAGGCCTGGCGATACCCGCCGTTCTTTCATGCCCTGCTGGAAAATGGCGTATACGCACCGCCCTCGGTGTTCGAGGCGTGGTTCGTCTCCGCCGCGCATGACGGCACCGCGGTGGAGCGAATCGCCGCCGCACTTCCGAAGGCAGCAGCCGCTGCCGCCCGCGCGACAGCGCCTGACCAGGAAGGGTCCATGTGAGCACGCGCACCGTCGTCCATCTCGTGCGGCACGGCGAGGTCGACAACCCAACCGGCATCTTGTACGGCCGGCTCCCGGGTTACCACCTGTCCGAGGCCGGCGTCTTGATGGCGAAGCGGGCCGCCGGGTGGCTGGCCGACCGCGACATCGTGACGGTCGTCTCGTCCCCGTTGGAGCGGGCGATCGAGACCGCGACGCCGATCGCCGAGACGCTTGAGCTGCCGATCCGGCAAGACGCCCGGTTGATCGAAGCGGCTAACCACTTCGAGGGCCGCACGTTCGGCGTTGGTGACGGGGCGTTGAAGCACCCGGGCAACTGGGCGCACATCCGCAACCCGTTCCGGCCGTCGTGGGGCGAGCCGTACGAGGAGATCGCCACCCGCATGCTGGCCGCGGTCGCGGCCGCCCGCGAGTCGGCGATCGGCCACGAGGCGGTCTGCGTGAGCCACCAGCTGCCGATCTGGACCACCCGCCGCAAGATCGAGCGCAAGCGGCTGTGGCACGACCCGCGCCGCCGGCAGTGCGCGCTCGGCAGCGTCACCAGCCTGGTGTTCGACGGCGACGCCGTCGTCGAGGTCCGCTACCACGAGCCGTCAGGGGCGGCGGGCGCTGGCGAGGTCGGCGGCGCCTGAGGATTTCCTTGGACGACGCTGGGAAGGTCGGCGCCCGCTCGCCGTTCGCGGCCATCCCGCGTCGGCGGCTGGCGCGCGCGGCAGGCAGAATGGTCGCCGCAGTCTGATGATGGGAAGTCGCCTGGTGCCGATCGCGCGCTCTTTACGCATGATCGCGACCGTTGCGGTCTCGTCACTCGCCCTTGGGCTGGCCGGCTGCGCGGCCTCCAACAGCAACGCGGCCACGACCGGCGACACGCGCTACGTCGTCAACGGCGCGGGCGTCGTGACCACCTACGCGGTCGGGCATCGCAAGGCCGCTCCAGAGATCTCCGGCACTGACCTCGACGGCAAGCCGCTGAGCCTGGCTGAGTTCAAGGGCAAGGTCATCGTGCTCAACTTCTGGGCGTCGTGGTGTCCGCCGTGCCGCGCCGAGGCGCCGGCGTTGCAGGCGGTGTCGACCCAGACGAAGCCGATGGGTGTGCAGTTCGTCGGCGTCGACATCAAGGAGAACGGGCCCTCCGACGGCAAGGCGTTCGTCGCGAACTACGGCATCGACTACCCGAGCTTCGCCGATCAGTCGGCCAAGATCGCCCTGCAGTTCCGCAGCAGCGGCGTGGTGCCGCAAACTCCGCCCACCACGCTGGTGATCGACCGCACCGGCCACATCGCGGCGCGCGGCCTCGGCGAGATGCGGGTCAACCAGCTGAAGACGCTGGTCGAGGACGTCGCAAAAGAGTCGTCCTCATGACCGTCACCGCGTCGGTGGCGACGTCGTTCCAAAGCACCGTGCTCTCGGGCTCGCTGCTGCTGGCGCTGCCGGTCGCCGCGATCGCCGGTCTGGTGTCGTTTCTCTCGCCCTGCGTGGTGCCCCTGGTGCCCGGCTACATCGCTTACGTGACAGGGCTTTCCGGCGCCGACCTCGACGGCGCCGAACGGCGAAAGTTTGGCCGCGTTCTGGCCGGTAGCTTCCTGTTCGTGCTCGGCTTCTCCGCGGTGTTCGTGTCTTTTGGCGCGCTTTTTGGCAGCGTCGGCGCGAGCCTGAAGGCGCACGCCGACGTCCTCGACCAGGTGCTCGGGGCGTTCGTCATCGTGTTCGGGCTCGCCTTCATGGGACTGATCCCCGGACTGCAAAGGGAATATCGGTTTCACCGGCTCCCGGTCGCGGGGGTCGCGGGCGCGCCGATTCTCGGTGTGCTGTTCGGGGTCGGCTGGACGCCGTGCATTGGTCCGACGCTCGGCGCCGTGCAGTCGCTGGCGCTGGCTGACTCGAATGCGACGGCGACGAGGGGCGCCGTGCTCACGCTCGCGTACTGCCTTGGGCTTGGCGTGCCCTTCATGCTGGTGGCGCTGCTGTTCCGCCAGGCGCTCGGCGCGCTCGCCGTCGTCAAGCGGCATTACGCGCTCGTCACCCGGGTCGGCGGCGCCCTGCTTGTCGTCGTTGGCATTCTGCTGGTCACCGGCTGGTGGGCCGACTTCGTCGGGCAACTCCAGAGCACCATCAACGGTTACTCGACGGCGGTGTGATGAGCGACACCCACATCGACGTCGACGACAACGCGCTCAGCGCTGAGGTCTCGAAGCTCGACACCATTCCTGAGGCGCCCGACGAATACGGCACCAGGCAGCGCGTTCTACGCACGCCAGGCGGTTCGGCGCTCTCGGTGCTGCGCTGGGCCTGGTACTCGCTGACCTCGATGCGCACCGCGCTCATCTTGCTGTTTTTGCTCGCGTTGGCCTCGGTGCCTGGCTCGATCCTGCCGCAGCGCGGTGGCAGCGACCCGCTGCGGGTCAGCGAGTACTACGCCACACACCCGACGCTCGCGCCAATTCTCGACCGTCTCGGTCTTTTCAACGTCTTCGGCTCCGTGTGGTTCGCCGCGATCTACCTGCTGCTGTTCATCTCGCTCGCCGGCTGCGTGTTGCCGCGTAGCCGACGGCATTTCAAGGCGATGCGGCAACGCCCCCCGGCGGCTCCTCGCAACATCTCGCGGCTGCCGGTCTCCACCTCGTGGCACACCGACGAAAGCCCGGACGACGCGCTGGCGCGTGCCCACGAACTGCTGCGGTCAAAGCGATTCCGGGCCGACCGCGCCGCGTCGTCCGTCAACGCGGAGAAGGGGCACCTGCGCGAGACCGGCAACCTGCTCTTTCACCTGTCGCTGCTCGTCGTGCTGGTCGGCATCGCGATGACGTCGGTGTTCGGCTTCACCGGCAGCGTGCTGGTGAAGGAGCACGACGGTTTCACCGACACCACCATCGATTACGACTCGTTCTCGCCCGGACGCTTCGTCAACATCGACAAGCTGCCGCCCTTTTCCTTCACCCTCAACAAATTCCAGGCCACCTTCCAGCGAGGCGGCCCGGCGAACGGAGACGCCGACAGCTTCGCCGCGCACGTCAGCTGGCAGCCCAATCTCACGGCGAAGTCGCGCGACTACACCATCGAGGTGAACCACCCGCTCAGCACTCAGGGCACGAACGTCTACCTGGGCGGCCACGGGTACGCGCCGCACTTCATCGTGCGAGATGGTTCAGGCAACACGTTCGACGAGACGGTGCCATTCCTCCCGCAGCCCGGCACCTCGCAATACAACGGCGTGGTGAAGCTGCCCGACGCGAAGCCAAGCCAGCTCGGCGTCACCGGCTTCTTCCTGCCCACGGCGAGCAAGAACCCGGTGACGGGCATGCCGACGTCGATCTTCCCGGCGCCCGACAACCCGGCCGTCGTCATCGGGGTGTTCTCCGGCGACCTCGGGTTGAACAACGGCATTCCGCAGTCGGTGTACACCCTCGACACCTCGAAGATGACCAGACTCGCCACCACAACCTTGCGGCCGGGCGACACGCTCACCCTGCCGAATGGCGCGGGTTCGGTCACCTTCGTCGGCTACGACCAGTGGGCCGCGTTCAACATCACCCACGACCCCGGCAAGCCGGTGGTGTTTGGCGCAGTGTGCGCCACCGTGCTCGGCCTGGTGCTGTCGCTCGCGATCCGGCGGCGACGGCTGTGGGTGCGTGCGGGCCGCGATGAGTCCGGGCGTACCTTGGTCGAAGTTGGCGGCCTGACCCGCACCGACGCGAGCGGTGGATTCGACGACGAGTTCCAGCGAGTCGTCACGGCGCTGCAAGCGGCGGCGCCGCCGACCGGGCAGGAGAGCGCGAGCGCGCGGCAAGCGTGAGCGTGTGGGAAGCACAGGAGGAGCACCGTGGCGGTTGACGTCGGTCTGGCCAGGCTGTCGAACGACCTCATCGCGGGCGGCATCGTCGCCTATTCGGTCGCCTTCCTCGGCTTCGCGCTCGACGCGGCGTTTGGCGAAGGTTTCGACAAGAAGGCCTCGGCAACCGCCAAGCTGGCCGCCGTTCCGGCCCAGGTTCCGGCGTTGGTCGGCGCCTCCGCCGCCGACTCGCTTCCACCGAGGACGACGCCCGCGCCGGTCGTCGCTGACGTCGCCGGCGTGGTAGCCGCTCCCGCGTCGTCCGACAAATTCAAGCTGACCCGGCGAATCGGCGCGCTGGCCGTCGTGTGCACGGTCATCGGGTGGTTGCTCGAGGGCGGCGCGATTTTGAGCCGCGGGCTTTCGGTGCACCGGTTGCCGTGGGGCAACATGTACGAGTTCACGATGGCGCTGACCTTCGCCTCGGTCACCGCGTTCTTGGTGCTGATGACCCGGCAGCGGGCCCGGTTCCTCGGCGTCTTCTTGATGGCGCCCGTCGTGTTGGCGCTCGGTCTCGCCGTCCTGGTGCTTTATGTGCCGGCTGCGCCGCTGATGCCCGCGCTGCACTCGTACTGGCTGGCGATTCACGTCACCGCGGCGATCGTCGCGTCCGGCGTGTTCATCGTCGGCACCGCGGCGACGGTGATGTTCCTCATCGCCGACCGGTACGCGCTGGCCAGCGCGGCGGGCAAACCGGTGCGGTTCACGGCGCTGGCCCGGATGATGCCCGACCGCGACGTGCTCGACCGCACCGCGTATCGCGCGTACGCGTTCGCCTTCCCGATCTGGACGTTCGCCGTCATCGCGGGCGCGATCTGGGCCGAGTACGCGTGGGGCCACTACTGGCAGTGGGACCCGAAAGAGACCTGGGCGTTCATCACCTGGGTCGTCTACGCCGGCTACCTGCACGCCCGCGCGACGGCCGGCTGGCGAGGCCGCAAGGCGGCGTACATCGCGATGCTCGGGTTCGGGACGATCCTGTTCAACTTCTTCGTCGTCAACATCTTCATCAGCGGCCTGCACTCCTACGCCGGCGTCTAGCGCGGGACGGAAGTTGATCACGCTCAGGGGGTCGAGACTCCCTGAGCGTGGCGTGTACGCCTAGCTTGGGGGGTCTTCGCCTCGCTCGGGCCCGCAGCCTGGCCGGCCGCCGCCCGGCCGGCCGCCGCCCTCGCCTCCGCCCGGCCGGCCGCCGCCCTCGCCTCCGCCCCGGCGGCTGCGGGTTGACCACGTTAACGGGGCGCCGACCCCCGACGCGGGGCGTGCGTGCTGCGCGTCGGGGGTGCTGGCGGTGCGAGGGGTCCCCGGGGAGGGCTGGTCGCGGTTCCGCGGGCTGGCTGGGTCAGGCGTAATGCGCGTTTTACACGCCGGGACGATCACGTAATGCACGCGTAACAGCGGCCCGCCATGCTGACCGGCATGCCGACCAGCGCCGCGGTGAACGCGGGCGACACCGCGTGGGTGCTGATCAGCGCCGCGCTCGTCATGCTGATGATCCCGGGGCTCGCCCTGTTCTACGGCGGGATGGTCCGCGTCAAGAGCGCGCTCAACATGCTGATGATGAGCGTCACCTGCCTCGCCGTCGTCACCGTCGTCTGGGTGCTCTACGGCTACTCGCTCGCCTTCGGGCCGGACGCCGGCGGCGTCATCGGCACCTTGCGCGACGCCGGGTTCGCCGGCATCGGCACCCATACGGTCACCGGCTCGATCCCCACGCTGGCGTTCGCCGCCTTCCAGCTGATGTTCGCCGCCATCACCGCGGCCCTGCTCAGCGGATCGATCGCCGACCGCGCGAAGTTCGGCTCGTGGATCGTCTTCGTCATCGCTTGGGTCACCGTCGTCTACTTCCCGGTCGCGCACTGGGTGTTCGATCCGAGCGGCTGGATCGCCGCCCATCTGCACGCCCTCGACCTCGCGGGTGGCACCGTCGTTGAGATCAACTCCGGCGCGTCCGGCCTGGCGCTGGCCATCGTTCTCGGCCCGCGGCTCGGCTTCAAAAAGGACCCGATGCGTCCGCACAGCGTGCCGCTCGTCGTCTTGGGCGCGGGGCTGTTGTGGTTCGGCTGGTTCGGCTTCAACGCCGGCTCGGCGTTGGCCAGCGGCGGCCTCGCGAGCGTCGCCTTTATCAACACCCAGGTCGCGGGCGCCGCCGGTGTGCTCGGCTGGCTCGGCGTCGAGCGCCGCCGCGACAAGCACGCCACCACCCTCGGCGCGGTCTCCGGCGCGGTGGCCGGCCTGGTCGGCATCACTCCCGCCTGCGGATCGGTCAACCCGCTCGGCGCGCTCGTCATCGGCCTCCTTGCCGGCGTCGCCGCGGCCTACGCGGTCGGGTTCAAATTCCGGCTCGGCTACGACGACTCGCTCGACGTCGCCGGCGTGCATGGCGTCGGCGGACTCGTGGGCACCGTGCTCATCGGCGTCCTGGCCACGGCGGCGGTCACCGGACACGCGCGCGGTCTGTTGTACGGCGGTGGCTTCGACCAACTTGGCAGGCAGTCGCTCGCCGCCGCGGTCGTGGGCGCCTACGCGTTCGGCATGTCGTGGTTGCTCGCGAAGGGCGTCGACCGGTTCCTCGGCTTCCGGGTCAGTCGTGACGACGAGCTCGCCGGACTTGACCTGCTCATCCACGGCGAGACCGCTTACGACATCGCCGGCCACACCGCCGGGGTCGGGCATCGCGTCGGTCAGCCGGTTCCCGCGGCTCACGGCGTGGCAAGTCAAAGCTCTGCCAAGATTCGTCCGTGAGACTTATCACCGCGGTCATCAAGCCCTTCAAACTGGACGACGTGAAAGCGGCCCTTGAGGCCTTCGGGGTCCACGGGCTGACCGTCAGCGAGGCGAGCGGCTACGGCCGGCAGGCCGGGCACACCGAGGTCTACCGGGGCGCGGAGTACCAGGTCGACCTGGTGCCGAAGCTGCGGCTCGAAGTGGTGTGCGACGACGACGACGTCGACGACCTGATCGACGCCATCGCCTCGGCCGCCCGCACCGGCAAGATCGGCGACGGCAAGGTGTGGAGCGTGCCGGTCGAGACGGTGGTGCGGGTGCGCACCGGCGAACGCGGCACCGCGGCGATCTGACATGCGGCGCACGGGGTGAGACGCCGCTGGCGTCGTGACCTCATCGCGTTGGCGGTCGTCGCGGCGGTCTTCCTCGCGTTCCTCGTGCAGTTGGTTCGCAACGACCCGTACAGCGCCGGATCGCCGAAGGTCCGGGTCACCGTGGCAGGTGGCTGCCCGCAGTCGCTGGGTGAGGCGGTCGACGTGAGCAGCCCGGGCCCGAGCTGGTGGCGCGAGTTGTGGACTCACAGTCGCCTCGCGTCGTCCGGCGCCGCCAGCGGGTTGGTCTGCCTGTACGCCGGCGGCGCGCTGCGGGAACACGTCGTCATGTCGGCGCGGCAGGCCGCTTCGGTGTCAGCCGCCGCGCACAACGTGAGCACAAAGCACCCGAGCGGCACCTTCCATTGCCCAGCCATCGGAGGCACCGTCGCGATCGTCGTCCTCGGTTACCCGAACCGCGCCGACGCAGACATCTGGTGGGACACGTCAGGCTGCCAGACCGCCGACAACGGGCACGTCCAGGTCTTCCAATCCGGCAACGCGTCGTTCGGCGATTTCCAAAGTGCCGTCTCTGCGGTCGTCGGTCTGCAGGCGATCGGAGCGTCCTAGTCGTTGACGCGCGCGCTCACGCAGGGACGCCGTTGTCTAACGGCTCGCGAGACCGCGGCGGCCGGGCACGGGATACTGATCTCCATGACCTCGCTGCCGGACTTCCTCGACCGCCTTGAGCGCGACGGCGAGCTCGTCAGGATCAAGGCACCCGTAGACCCGCACCTTGAGGTCACCGAGATCGTCGACCGCGTGGTCCGCGCCCAAGGCCCGGCGCTGCTCTTCGAAAACGTCAAAGGCAGCAAGCTCCCGCTGGCGATGAACGTCTTCGGCACCGAGACGCGGATGGCCAAGGCCCTCGGCGTCAACCGCCTGGACGACGTCGGCAAGCGCCTGTCGGAACTGCTCAAACCCGAGTTGCCGCACGGCATCAGTGGCCTCAAAGACGCGATGAGCAAGCTCGGTCAGCTCCGGACCGTCCCTCCCAAGAACGTGCGGAAAGGCTCGTGCCAGGACGTCGTCATCAAGGGCGACAAGGTCGACCTCAACACGCTGCCCGCGTTGCACACCTGGCCCCAGGACGGCGGCGCTTACTTCAATCTCGGCCTCACGCACACCAAGCACCCGGAGACCGGCCAGCGCAACCTCGGGCTCTACCGGCTCCAGCGGCACGACCGCAACACAATCGCGATGCACTGGCAGATCCACAAGGACTCCAACGCCCACCACGCGGTCGCCGAGCGACGCAATGAACGCCTGCCGGTGGCGGTCGCGTTCGGCTGCGACCCCGTCGTCACGTACGCCGCCTCAGCGCCGCTGCCCGCCGACATCGACGAGTACCTGTTCGCCGGCTTCTTGCGGCAAGAGCGGGTTGAGATGGTCGACTGCGTGAGCGTTCCGCTGCAGGTGCCGGCCGACGCGCAGGTCGTGCTCGAGGGTTGGCTGGAGCCGGGGGAGCGTCGTCCGGAAGGTCCGTTCGGCGACCACACCGGCTTCTACACGCCGGTCGAGCCGTTCCCCGCGCTGCACGTCGACGTCATGACGATGCAGAAGAAGCCGGTGTTCCAGTCGATCGTTGTCGGCCGGCCTCCCGCCGAGGACGGCCCGCTCGGCAAGGCGACCGAGCGGATCTTCCTGCCGCTGGTCAAGCTGATGATCCCCGACATCGTCGACATGGACATGCCGATCGAGGGTGTCTTCCACAACTGCGTGATCGTCAGCATCGACAAGCGATTCCCCAAGCACGCGCACAAGGTCATGCACGCGATCTGGGGCGCGGGGATGCTGTCGCTCGCGAAACTCATCGTCGTCGTCGACGCCGACTGTGACGTTCACGACTATCGCGACGTCGCATGGCGGGCGTTTGGCAACGTCGATTACAGTCACGATCTCGTGCACTCGGTGGGCCCGGTCGACCACCTTGACCACGCCAGCTACCAGCAGTTTTGGGGTGGCAAGATCGGCCTCGACGCGACCGCGAAGCTGCCGTCTGAGGGATACACCCGCGGCTGGCCGGACATGATTACCCAAGACCCGGGGATCGTCGAACGCGTCACCGCGCGGTGGAAGGAGTTCGGGATCTCGTGAGCAGCGCGACCTGGTCGTTTGATGGACCGTCCGACCGCGGGCGGGTGCGGTCGTTCCTCGATCTCGTGCGCTTCGAGCACTCGGTCTTCGCGTTGCCGTTCGCCTACGTCGCGGCGTTGTCGGCGATGGACGCCGCCAACGGTCACGTGCACTGGATCCAGCTGTTGCTGGTGACGATCGCGATGGTCGGGGCGCGCACCTTCGCGATGGCGGTCAACCGGATCGTCGACCGGCACATCGACGCCCGCAATCCGCGCACCCGCAACCGTGAGTTGGTCACCGGCGTCGTCTCACTTCGGACGGCGTGGGTCGGCGCCGTCGTCTCGCTGGCGATCCTGTTTCTCGCCGCGTACGGGTTGAACACGCTGTGCCTCGTGCTCTCGCCGGCCGCCGCCATCGTGTTGGCCGGCTACCCCTACGCGAAGCGGTT
>Ga0187809_10001089_pt1 | contig 13228 bp, 11 predicted proteins | sample NC_wetland_sal_i_8_FD_132415 | JGI IMG/M metagenome (GOLD analysis project Ga0187809, IMG submission 132415) | Wetland sediment microbial communities from Neuse River Estuary, North Carolina, USA - ASW_4 | ecosystem: Environmental > Aquatic > Freshwater > Wetlands > Sediment | place: USA: North... | reverse complement strand
GTTGACGCGATCCACCCGCACCTCCAGCACCGCGCCGTTGCTGGCTTCCACCGTCGTGTAGTTGGGTGCGGCGGGCTCGCGCAGTTGCGGCTTCGCCATGTCGGAGGTGCCACGCCAGGTGATCTTCAGATGCCCGCTGTCGTCGATGCCGAAGGTTCCCGCGGTGTAGGTCAGCACCAGTTCGGCATGACTGCCGGCCTCGAACGGACCCTCGGGCGTCAGCGTCGCGGAACCCATCTGTTCCGGCAGGTAGCGTGCAAGCGGCATCAGGGAAACACCATGTGAGAGGGCAGGAAGGTGGTCAGCTGCGGCACGAAATACAGCAGATAGACCATGCCGATCTCGATCGCGATATAGGGTAGGATGCTCACCATCATGCTGGTAAGCGGGATGTTGGAGATCGACGAGACGGTGACCAGGTTGAGGCCGGCCGGCGGATGGATCTGCGCGATTTCCTGATTGACCGCGATCATCACGCCGAACTGCACCGGATCGAGGCCGATGGCGGTGGCGATCGGGAAGAAGATCGGGATGGTCAGGATGGTCAGCGCGCCCGATTCCAGAAAGGTGCCGAGGACCAGGTCGGCGACGACGATCCCGGTGAACACCATCAGCGCACCGCCCTGGATATGGCCCACCAGATCGGCGATGTGCTGCGGTATCTGCAGGATGGCGCTGTAGCGCGCGAATATCGAACCAGTGCCAAAGATCATCAGCAGCATCGCCGATGTCAGTGCCGTCAGCATCGCCGCTCGCCCGATCTTGCGGGCATTCAGGCGCCGTTGCGCGAGGCCCAGGACCAGCAGGTAGCCGGCGGCAACCGCACCTGTCTCGGTCGGCGTGACCAGGCCGAAATAGATCGAGCCGATGATGAACACCGGCAGCACCACCACGGGAAACGCACGCCGCAGCGCGGTCATCCGCTCCGCCCAGCTGTAGGAGCGCGCCCGGGTCCGATGCGATGCCGCGACCATCACATAGATGCCGAACATCAGTGCCAGCAGCAGGCCGGGAATCAGGCTGCCGATGAACAGGCTGCCGATCGACGTCTGCGTCAGCACGCCATAGATGATCAGCGGCACGCTGGGCGGAATCAGGATGCCGAGTGTGCCGCCGGCGGCGACCATCGCGCCGCGCGTGCGCTCGGGGTAGCCTTCGCGCGCCAGCGCCGGCAGCGCGATCAGGCCGATGGTGACCGCGGTGACCGGGCTGGAACCGCAGATCGCCGAGAAGATCGCGCAGGTGAGGATGACGGAAACGCCAAGCCCGTTCGGCGTGGAGCCGACCCAGACCTTGGCGAAGTCGAACAGCTCGTCGCCGACATCGGATTCCTGCACCAGGATGGCAGCCAGGACGAACAGCGGAATGGCGACCAGTTCGAAACTGTTCAGGCTTTGCCAGAGGAAGGAGGTGAAATCCACCATCGCCTGGTGCAGGCCGAACATCAGCCACAGCCCGCCCATGGCTGACATGCCGATGGCGATGAAGATCGGCACGCCGATCGCCATCAGGCCGAACATCAGCAGCGTCAGCAGCAGGAAGGTGGCTTCACTCCCGAATAACATCGTGGCCTCGTTCGGGTGGCGGCACCAGCAAATGCGCGATGCCTTGCAGCGCAATGACGAATCCGCCGATCGGGAAGGCAAGCTGCGGCAGGTATTGCGGCACGGCCAGCAGCGTGTCCGACTGCAGCCCCTGCATGTAATCGGTCCACACCTGCTGCGCGCCGGCGATCAGCAGCACCAGGCCGAAGGCGATCTGCAGCAAGGCGGACAGCCGCGCCAGCGGGCGAGCCAGTGCGGGAAAGCGTTCCGGCAGCAGGGACACGCGGAAATGGTGACCCGTGCTGAGGCCGTAGCCGCTGGCGGCGAAGGCGATCATGATGATGGCATAGCCGGTGGTTTCGAACACCCACGTGGGCGGGCTCTGCAGCCCGTCCATCACCACCTCGTAGATCACCGGCAGCGGCAGCAGCAGCGCCAGCGCGGCGGAACCGATGCACAGCAGCCGGGCGACCATGCTCAGGCCGCGTGCGACGGTGAAAGTGAACGGCGCTGGTTCTGCGGCGCCGATGGCCAGGGGCAACGCCGCGGTCCGGTCAATGTCCATCGGCAACCTGTTGCAGCAGGCTTGCCGGCAGGCGGGATTTCTGCGCTTTGACCAGCGGCTCCAGGGCCTTGGTGAAGGCGGCGTATTCCGGCGTGTCCGGCTGCAGGATCGTCAGCTGCATGCCATGCGCGCGCAGCGTCTCCCGCGCCTTGTCGAAGAAGGCGAAGATCGCCTTGTTGGTGACCGTCTCCGCTTCCTTGCCGGCCTTCAGCACCACCTGCTGCAGATCGGGCGGCAGTGCTGTCAGTGCGGCGCCGTTCATCACATAGACCGTCACCCCGACGCCCCAGGCGCCGTTGCCGTCCAGCAGGTACTTGGCGACTTCGTATTCCTTCAGGCCGGCAATGCCCTGAAGGCCGCCGATCGCCGCCTGCACCGTGCCACGCTGCAAGGCCGGATAGACATCGCTGACCGGCATGGTGGAAGGCGCGCCGCCGAGGGTATGGATGACTTCGGCGCTCGCCTTGTCGTAAACGCGGACGGCCTTGCCGCGGAATGCGTTCGGCGTGGTCATCGCGGCGCGCGACGCCACCATCGGCGGACCGTTGTCGAGCACCGCCAGCAGCCTGACGTCACGCTTCTGCAGCGACTCGTCCAGCGCCTTGAACAGGGTCGAACCCGAGCAGACCGAGGATTCGAAATTCGCCTGCGTCGGGCGGAACATCACCGAGTTGATCAGCGCGGCGGGTGGCGACACCGAGGCCCAGGCGCCGATGGTGGACAGCGAGATGTCCACCACGCGCGACTGGATGGCCGAGGGAACGTCCTGTTCCTTGACCAGCGCGCCGGCGGGAAATGCCTGCACGGCGATGCGGCCCTTGCTGCCCTGCTCCACCAGTTTGGTGAAGGTGGGCACGAACACCGAGACCTGCGGCGCGGTCGGCGATCCCCAGGACGAGACACGCAGGGTGTATTGCGCATCCGCCGCCCGCGCGGCTCCGCAGGGCGTCGCGGCCAGCGCCGCCAATGCGCCCAGAACAACGGTGCGCCGGCCCCACATTCGCCTTGGAAGCTGCTGCATTGCTTGTCTCCTCCCAGTCTGCCGCCGCAAGGGGCGGCGGAATTACGCCATGCCGACGGGCTCTGGCGGCGGCACCATGGCATCGTCGGGCCGGCAGCGGATCATGTCCGTCAGTTCGCTGCGGACGGAACGTTTCCCGGGGTCGTCAAACCGGTTGTCCATCTCGAACGGGTCGTTCAACAGATCGTACAGTTCGCCGGCCCCCGAACCAAGCTCCAGCGTCATCTTGTGGGTGCGGGTGCGCACGGTGCGCAGCTGCAACGCCACCCCGCAGCGGGACGGGTGCAGATCCCACTCGTTGTAGGCGAAGTCCCGGGTGGCATCGCGCTCGATCAACGGACGCAGGCTGGAACTGTGCATCGGTGCGTTGGGTGAGATGCCAGCGTAATCGTAGTAAGTGGCGGTCAGGTCGAGGGTGGAAACGGGATCGGCCACCACCTTGCCGGCGGGCACGCCGGGGCCACGGAAAATACAACCGATACGCAGCAGGCCCTCATACATCATCGGGCCCTTCAGGATCAGACCGTGGTCGCCGAGCCAGTCGCCGTGGTCGGTGGTGTAGACCACGATCGTGTTGTCGCGCAGCCCAAGCTCGTCGAGTGCGATCAGGATGCGGCCGACATTGTGGTCGATCAGCGAGATCATGCCGTAGTAATTGGCGATCAGGTGCCGCAGCTGCTCGTCGCTTTGCCGCGGCGTGCGGGAATAGCGCTCCCGGAAGCCGCGCAAATCTTCGCTGGCGAGTTGCGGCGTCGATTCCAGGCTGGCGCGATGCCACCACGGCCGGCGATCCAGGTCCGGTTCGCGGAAATGCGGCAGATCGACATCATCCGGGTGATGCATGCGGCTCCACGGTTCCGGCGCATCGAACGGGTGATGCGGGTCGGGGAAGGAGGTCCACAGGATGAAGGGATCTTCCGTATGGTTGCGCAGGAAATCGATCGTGCGGTCGCCGCACCAGGTCGAATTGTGCCAGGCGGGCGGCAGTGCGGAGTGCCAGGTCTGGGCGGCGCCGACATCCGGCGGCAGGTGGGTGGAATATTGCCGGTTCTTGTCCTCGCCGCGTCCGTCCGCGTGGTACCAGCGCTCGTAATGCTGGCCGGAAGGCGGGAACTGCGGCAGATACATGTTATGGCCGCCGACCATCAGCTCCACGTGCTCGAACGCCATGTAGGGGCCGAACCAGTCGGGGCCGAACAGGTGCGTGCTGGCGCGGTTTTCCGGCTTGCCGGTCGGCTCGAAGGTGTGGAACGTGGAGAAATGCGCCTTGCCGATGAAGCCGGTGCGATAGCCGGTGCGGCCGAGCTGGCCGGCGAAACCGGCGGCGCCGATGGTATCGTCGAGGTCGATGCCGTTGTCCCACACGCCATGCGTACGCGGCAGCAGGCCGGTGAGGATGCTGGCGCGCGACGGCTGGCAGACGACGTTCGGCGTGATGCAGGCGGAGAACCGCGTTCCCTCCGCGGCGAGCACATCGAGATGTGGGGTCTTCACCCGGCGTCCCTCGAAGCCGAAGCAGTCGCCACGCTGTTGGTCGGAGGTGATCATCAGGATGTTGGGTCTGCGCGTCATGCGGCTCTCCTGGAACGTGGAGGGCAAGCGCAGCGATAACCGGTGCGTTCTCCCCCTTCGGCGGCCGGTATTCCGGCCAGGTTTCATCGTTTCGTCAGTTGACGGATGCAAAGCGTGCAACCGTGATGCATCGACGCTGCCACTTCCCGGAACCTGCCACAATGGGTACAAAGGTTTATTAGCGATAACCTGGGGATATCGCTCATGGAGTTCCGCCAGCTGGAACTGTTTCTTGCCGCCGCGCAGCATGGCAGCCTGCGCGCGGCCGCCGATGCCGCCGACATTTCGCAGCCGGCGCTGACCAAGAGCATTCACCGGCTGGAGGCGATACTCGGCGTGCGGCTGTTCGAACGGCATGCACGCGGCATCCGGCTGACCGGTTTCGGCGAGGCGCTGCTGTTGCACGCGCAGACCCTGCAGGCGGAATTGCAGCACACGGCGGAGACGATGCGGGAGCTGCGCTCCACCGCCAGCGGGCTGGTGCGGATCGGCTCCGGCCCAAGCATGGGGACCACGCTGCTGCCGCGGGTAACCGCCCGATTGCTGGAGAAAGGGCGCGCCATCCGGCTGCACGTGCGCAGCGGATTGAACGACTCCGTGCTGGCGGCCTTGCAGGCCGGCGAGCTGGATTTCGCGATCACCAGCATGCCGAGTGCGCCGATCAACGGGCTGGTGCATCAGCGCCTGTTCCTGGATCGGGTTGTCGTCGTGGCGCGCCACGGGCATCCGCTTGCTGCGCGGGCCACGCTGCACGAGCTGGGCGGGGCGCAATGGGTGATGCCGAATCGCGATGTGCTGACGCGCGTGCGGCTGACCGAGCTGTTCCAGCAGAACGGGATGGAAGGGCCGGATATCAGGATCGAGACCGATTCGATCCCCTATCTGCTGGAGGCAGTCGCGCACACCGATCTGCTGAGTTTTGTTCCGACGCAGCTGATGGGTGGCCGAACGCTGGTGGAGGTGGCGGTCCCGAAGACCGCGTGGCAGCGCACGGTGGGGCTGAGCTACTGGCGCCGGCACACGCCGACGCCGGCGGAGCGGCTGTTCCTTTCGGTGCTACAGGAGGTCGCGCACGAAATGCACGGTGCGTGACCGCTATGCCGCTTCCCTGGTGTCGGCCGGCTGCCAGGATTTCAGCTCCGGCAGCACCTCCTTCGCGAACAGCTTCAATCCGCGTTCGGACACGTCGTACGGCGTGCCGCCGAAGCGGAAGGCAACGTTCAGCTCGAAATGCCCGAGCAGCTTGCGGCGGGATTCGAGGCCGCGCAGGATCTTGTCGGGCGTGCCCCAGCTGGCGGCCTGCATGAAGCCGTTGATGGCACCTTCCAAACCGGCCTTGCGGGCGATCTCCGCCTTCTGCTGATAGGCGTCGTAGCCTTTCACGGTCTTGAAGTGCTCGCCGAGGAATTCGTAGTGGTAGAAATTGCTCTCGACGAACTTGCCCTGGTAGCGGCGAGCTTCGTCCTCGGTCTGCGCGAGGTCGGTGCCGCAGACGCAGAACTCGGTCATCATCAGTGCGGGCTGTTCGGAGCCGTGAAATTTGCGATGCAGCTCGCGGCCATGTTCGATGACGGGCAGGCGCATCTCCCACGGACGGTCGGCGAACATCACCATGTGCGCGCCGAGTTTCGCGGCGGACAGCACGGAATCCTCGCTGGAGGCGACGGCGTAGATCCGGCCGGTGAAATCGTGCTGCGGACGCGGGCGGATTTCGATGCGCGGCTGCTTGTAGTACTGGCCGTCGCCTTCGATGAAGCCGGTCTGCAGCGCGTTGATGATCATCGGCGCGGCTTCGTCGAAGCGGCCGCGGGATTCGTCCATGCTGAGGCGGAACGCGGCGAATTCGCGGCGCGCCAGGCCGCGGCCCATGCCGAAACGGAAGCGTCCCTTCGACAGGTAGTCCAGCACCGCGGCCTGTTCGGCGACGCGCAGCGGGTCGTGCCAGGGCAGGATCACCGCGGCGGTGCCGACATCGATGTCCGGGCAGAGCGCGGTGAGATGGCTCATCAGCTGGATGTTGTCGGGAACGAAGGAGTAGTCGTTGAAATGGTGTTCGGCGGACCACAGGCAGTCGAAGCCCAGATCGGCGGCGAGGCGCGCCAGCCGGATTTCCTCGTCCCACACGCGGGAGTCGGGGCAGTTATCCCAGCCGTAACTGGCGAAGACCATCATCATGCCGACATCCACGGCGTTTCTCCCTTGAGCTGCTGCTATGTCGCGAGAGGCTTCCACGAAGCGCCTCAGGCACGCAAGGGAGGTACCGGCCGGCGTACCACGTCGTGGCGGGCGCAGGCCCGCCACCCACGCCTGGCTGCGGAAGACTCCGCAAGGGGGCCGCGGCGTCGCGCTGCCTACAGCAATTCGTGGGTGGCGGGCCTGCGCCCGCCACGACGATTTACGCCAGCGCCAGCTCCTGGTACCCGTTCGCTGCCACCGCGTCGCAGCGTGCGCGGTAGGCCGGGGCGCTGCCGCTGTAGCGCGCTATGATGCGCGTCTGCTTGCCCTCGACGTTGCTGTTGATGCCGGTCATCCAGGAATCCACCTCGTTGGACAGCAGGCCGACGCCGAGAGCCTTCACGTGCTCGGTCCACGACGCCACGCCTTCCGGCGTGGCATTCACGAAGCTGAGGTTTTGGTCCCGCATGAAGCGGAGCACGCCGGTGACCCACTCCACGTTATATTCGATGCTGCGCGGGATGTTGCCGAGCGCGGTATGCGGGCCCATCAGCATGAACATGTTTGGAAAGTTCTCCACCGCGACGCCGAGGTAGGTTCGCGGCCCTTCCGCCCAGGCATGCTTCAGCCGCTGGCCGTGCAGGCCACGGATGTCGATGCGGTCGAAGCTGCCGGTGATGGCGTCGAAACCGGTGGCGTAGATGATGATGTCGAATTCGTACTCGGCATCGCTGGTCGTCAGGCCGGCCGGCGTGATGCGCTCGATCGGCGTTTCGCGGATATCGACCAGGCGCACGTTCGGCTGGTTGTAGACTTCGTAGTAGCCCGTCTCCAGCGGGACCCGCCGCGTGCCAAAACCGTGGTTCTTCGGGATCAGCTTGTCCGCCACCGCCTGGTCCTTCACCCGCTGGCGGATTTTTCGCGCGACGAAGTCGCTGAGCGCGGCGTTCGCCTCCCGGTTGGTCAGGATATCGCGAAAATTGCCCTGCCAGATGCCGAAGCCGGGTTCGCCGTAGAGCTTCTCCCAGAATGCCTCGCGCTCCTCCGCCGTGACTTCGAAGGTGCCGCGCGGGTCGGGCGTGTGCACGAAGCAGGCAAAGGTCTCCTCGCAGCGGCGGAAGATGTCCGCGTAGCGGTTCTTGATCTCTGCCATGGTCGCGGCGTCGATCCTGCTGTTGTGCAGCGGCGCGCACCAGTTGGGGGTGCGCTGGAACACCGTGAGGTGGCCGGCGGTCTTCGCCACTTCCTGGATGGTCTGCACGCCGGTGGCGCCGGTGCCTATCACCGCGACACGCTTGCCCGCGAACGACACCGGCTCATGCGGCCAGCGCGCGGTATGGCAGGACTGGCCCTTGAAGCTGTCGATGCCCTCGAAGCGCGGCATGGTCGGCGCGGAGAGCGGCCCGATCGCGGTGATCAGGAAGCGGGCGGTGTGGCGGCTGCCGTCCTCCAGCGTGATGTCCCAGGTCCGCGCCGCATCCTGGTAATGCGCCGCGGTGACCCGGCTGCGGAACTGGATGTCGCGGCGCAGGTCGAACTTGTCCGCGACGAAGTTCAGGTAGCGCAGCGTGTCCGGCTGCGGCGAGAAATGCTCGGTCCAGTCCCACTCCTGCAGCAGCTCCGGTGAAAAGGAGTAGCCGTACGACCAGCTTTCCGAATCGAAGCGCGCGCCGGGGTAGCGGTTCCAGTACCAAGTGCCGCCCACGCCGGTGCCGGTCTCGAACACCCGCACCCGCATGCCCAGTTCGCGCAGCCGATACAGCTGGTACAGGCCGGAGATGCCGGCACCGATGATGATGGCATCATACTCGGTGGCAGCTCGGGTTTCGGCGGCGGCGGTCATCGGCGGTGCGTCCTTGCAGCGGATCGCCGAAATTACCCCTTAACCGCGCCCGCGGTAAGCCCGCTGACCAGGAAGCGCCGTACCAGCAGCGAGAACACCAGCACCGGCAGCATCACCATGGTGCCGCCGGCAGCGATGCGGCCCCATTCCCAGCCGGCGTAGTTCATGAAATTCACCACCGCGACCGGCGCGGTCATCGCGTTGGTCCGGGTCAGGATCAGCGCGAAGAAGAAGTCGTTCCAGGAGAACACGAAACACAGGATGGCGGTGGTGGCGATGCCCGGCGCCGCGGTGGGCAGCACCACGCGCAGCAGTGTCTGCCAGTAGCCGGCGCCGTCGATCCAGGCGGCTTCCTCCAGCGCCCGCGGCGTGTTCTCGAAGAACGATCGCATCAGCCAGATCACCAGCGAGATGTTGAAAGTCAGGTAGATGATGATCAGGCCGAGCCGCGTATCCAGCAGGTGCAGGTCGCGGTAGGCGAGGAAAAAGGGGATGGCGAAGGCGGTCGGCGGTGCCAGCCGGCTGGCGAGGATCCACAGGCTGAGCGCGTTGGAGCGTGACTGCATGCGCGCCAGTGCGTACGCCGCCGGAACCCCCACGACCATCGAGACCAGCGTGGAGACGCTGCTGACCACCGCGCTGTTGGCGAAGGAGGCGGGGAACTCGCCCTGCCACAGGGCGGCGTAATTCGACAGGGTCGGCGCGAACCACAGCTGCGGCGGGAAGGCGAAGATCTGCGCGTTGGTCTGGAACGACATGCGCAGCAGCCACAGGAACGGCGCGATGATCAGCAGCGCCAGCAGCAGCACGATGGCGTTCAGGATGGCGCGGTTGCGTTTCATGGCAACCACCCGCAGTGGAGGCCTGGCGCTGGTCGCTCTACCGCCATGGCCGGCGAAGGCCGGCCCTCCACGCCTTTGGCATGCCGGCGGCACTGCCAGCCAGTCGTGGATGGCCGGCCTCCGCCTGCCATGACGGTGGGTGGGCCGGCAATGACACGGATGGCACTCATGCCTCCGCGCTCCACCCCGTCATCCGCACCACCACCCAGCTCAGCAGCAGCGCGACAAGCACCAGCACCACTGTGATCGCGCTGGAAAATCCGAGATAGGAGAAGTTGAACGCCTGCTCGAACGCGTAATAGTTGGTGACCTCGGTGACCGATCCCGGGCCGCCATCGGTCAGCAGGTAGATCAGCGGGAACGCCTTGATGCTGTCGATCAGCCGGAACAGCGCGGCCACCATCAGCGTGCCGCGGATGAAGGGCAGGATCACGTACAGCGTGGCCTGCCAGCTGCGTGCGCCGTCAATGCTGGCGGCGTCGAGCAGCTCCTCCGGCAGCGTCTGCAACGCCGCCAGCACCATCAGCATGGTCAGCGGGAACCACTCCCACGTATCCGCCGCGATGATCGCCGGCAACGCCCATTGCGGATCGGTGATGAAGGTGGGCAGGTTCCAGCCCAGTGCCTTCGCCATCCAGTACATCGGGCTGATGTCCGGCGTGTACAGCACCTTCCAGATGATCGCCACGACGATCGGCGGCAGCACCATCGGGATCAGGAACACCGTCCGCAGCGCCTGCATCATGCCCGAGCGCGTGTTCAGCAGCAGCGCGAAGCCGATGCCGATCAGCATCTGCAGCGTCACCGTCCAGAATGATAGTTTCGCCTGCACCCACAGCGAATTCTGGAACCGCGTGTCCGACAGCAGCAGCCGATAGTTCAGCAGCGGCTGGTGGAAATTCCACGCGGTCATCGGATTGGTCAGGTTCAGCGGCGTGAGGCTGGTGACGACGAGGTAGATGGTCGGCGCCAGCGTCACCGCGACCAGCACCGCAAGCGCCGGCGCGAGACACCACACCAGGAACCAGCGCCGCTGCCGCTCCAGACCGATCCGCCGAACTTGCGTCACCCGCCCGGTGGTGCCGAGGCTTATGCTCACAGATCGACCTTGTAGCCGCCCATGCGGATCGCCTCGATCGCCTGCGCCTGCGCCTGTTTCAGCGCGGCCTCGGCGCTCATCTGCTTGGTGGCGATCGCCTCGATCGCGCGGTTGATCTTGTCGCCGACCTGCGGGAACACCGGCACCGTGCGGTAGCGCATGTAGCTGCCGTCACCCAGTTGATCCAACACCTTCGCATACAGCGCGGCGACATCCTGGCCGTTCAGCGTCAGCGCTTCCTTGAACGGCTCGCTGTGGATCACCGAGCGGCGGCACACGCTGGGATAGCCGTGTTCCTTCACCAGTCGCGACAGCATCTGCTTGGACAGCGCCCACTTGATGAACTCCCACGCCGCGCCCTTCTTGCGCGAGCCGGCGGGAATCCCGAACCCATGGCACGCCACACCCGGAAAATCGCCCGCCGGACCACGCGGCACCATGCCGTAGCGCACCGTCTTGCTGACCCTGCTGTTCGGATCCTTCGCCAGCGGCAATCCCCAGGTGATCGCATTGGTGCGCATGTTCGCGCGCCCCGAAAGCTGCGACTGCATCGCCTGGTCGTCGGTGAAGGACAGCACGCCGGGTGGGCCATATTTGGTCAGCAGATTGGCGTACCACGCCGCGGATTTCGCCGCTTCCGGCGTATCCAGCGTGGGTGTCAGATTGTACGGCGGATTCTTGAAGATGTGGCCGCCCATCGCCTGCAGATAGGGCGGCCAGTTCCAGTGGTGCAGCTTGTCCGCGGTCCACGCGGCCACGCCGTCCTTGCCGTTCACCGCCTCGCACACCTTGATCAGGTCGTCCATCGTGGTGGGCAGCGACAGGCCGGCCTTCTCAATCAGATCGCCACGCCCCGCCGCCAGGATCATCGCACCCGCCTCCACACCGTAAGCGTAGGTGTGGCCCTTGGCGTCGCGCATCGACGCCTCCACGCCCGGAACGAAATCGCCGGCGTCCCAGTCGGCCGGCGTGACGTTCGGGTCGGTGGTGAACTCGTCCAGATTGCTCACCCAGCCCGCGCCGATCCAGCGGTTCTGGTAGATGAAGGTGACGATGATCACGTCGTAGCTGGAACCGCCGGTGGAAAGCTCCAGGTCCATGCGCTGGTTGTACACCGGGAAGGCCTGGATATCGAAGTTGACCTTGATGCCGGTCTGCTCCTCGAACTCCGGGAAGTAGTTCTTCAGGTACTGATGGAACGGCAGCGAGAACGCTCCGCCATGGATTGTCGTGCCGGCATATTTCGACTTCGCCTTGCCCAGCACCGCGGGCGCGTACAGCGCAACGGTGGCGCCGGCCGTGGCCTGCAGGATGCCACGCCGCGAAACAGTGACTGCTTTCATGTCGTTTTCCCCACGCATTCGCTTCGAACGCTATGCCGCGACTGCGTCCTTCACAACATTGCCAGAGCGCAAAACCGCGTCATGCCGCGGCCAGCACGGTACCATCCAGCGTGATGCGGTGCATCAGGCGCCGCTCGCCGTGGTAGTCGTTCAGCGCGTAATGCCATGTCGCGCGATTGTCCCAGAACGCGACCGCCCCCGGCTGCCACGCAAAGCGATAGGTGAACTCCGGCTTGCTGGCGTGGGCGTAGAGATACTGCAGCAGCGGACGGCTTTCCTCTGCCGTCCAGCCGTCGAACCGCAAGGTGAATCCGGGATTGACATACAGCGCGGGCTGGCCGCTCAGCGGGTGGCGGATCACCACCGGGTGCAGCGCGTCCTGTGTCGCCAGCTCGGGGTTCTGCAGCCGGCCCTTCAGGTCGCCGCGCTGCTGCATCGCCTCGGCGCCGAAGACGTGGCGGTTGGAATGCCAGGCCTTCAGCCCGCGCAGCGTCTGTTTCAGCCCATCGGACAGCGCGTCATACGCGGCGTACATGCTGGCGAACAGCGTGTCGCCGCCGCGGGGCGGCGTTTCCCGCGCCAGCAGCACCGAGCCAAGGGCGGGGAGCGTGTCGTAACTATGGTCGGTGTGCCACCCGCCGCCGATGTTCTTCGTCTGGCCGGGGTCCTTGCGGACCTCGGCGATGACCGGATATCCGGGCACCGCGGCGAAGAAACGGTTGACGTTGACCGGTGCGAAGCGGCCGGCGAAGTCGATGTGCTGCTCCGGCGTCAGCTGCTGGTCGCGGAAGAACAGCACGCCGAACTGGCCGAGCGCGTCGCGCAATCGGCTGACGTCGCGGTCGTCCAGCGGATCGGCGAGATCGATGCTGGTCACATGAGCGCCGACCACGCCCGCGGCACTGATCTCGAAGCTGCTGTTGCGTCGCATGCTGTTTCCTCCACATGCCGGCATCGGTGCGGTGCTGCGCTCCGACGCCACGGCTGGCTGCGCAGGCTAGTACAGCGTTCGCAAATTGGCGACTCGAATGCGTACCACGTCGTGGCGGGTGCGTACCACGTCGTGGCTGGCGCAGGCCCGCCACCCACGACTGGCTGGAGGAAACTCCTGGCAAAACGTCGCCCGCACATAGGGATTCCCCCGCAGCAACCCGTGGGTGGCGGGCCTTCGCCCCATAGGCGTTAAAATAGCGATTGACACGGCTCGAATCGGTACGATTCTGG
>Ga0187809_10001088_pt1 | contig 13229 bp, 9 predicted proteins | sample NC_wetland_sal_i_8_FD_132415 | JGI IMG/M metagenome (GOLD analysis project Ga0187809, IMG submission 132415) | Wetland sediment microbial communities from Neuse River Estuary, North Carolina, USA - ASW_4 | ecosystem: Environmental > Aquatic > Freshwater > Wetlands > Sediment | place: USA: North... | reverse complement strand
GTCCAGTCGAAACGAGAAGTGGCTGTCAATGACTCTGACATCGCCAATGACTCCTTTAGACAGCAACTGGTGGACCTGATTCCACTGCCCATGGTAATGGTACATGAAGGCTTCAGCCAACAGTACACCGCGCTCATTACAGACCTGCATCATACCTTCCAATTCTTCTGCATTCAGCGCGATGGGTTTCTCACAAAGAACATGTTTGCCGTTCATAGCCGCCTCCACCGCCCATTTTGCATGAAGGTGATTCGGAAGTGGAATGTAGACGGCGTCCACCTCGTTCGACTCAAGCATAGCCTCATAGCTGGAATAGACCTTCGAGATGTGGCACCGCTGTGCGAACTGCTCTCCCGTTTCCTGATTTCGACTGGCAACAGCGACTAATTCTGCGTTGCCGGCAGCCTGAATGGCTGGAACCAATTGCTCCTCCGCTATTCTGGCACTCCCAAGAATTCCCCAGCGTAGACGATCCATTTTCATACCCCCAGTGAAAAGTGAAAACCCCTGGCTGCCGTCGGTGGCCCGGCCAGGGGTTCGGACGATGCCGCCTAACTGTTCCCTTTGCGATATTTCGAGGACATATCAAACCAAACCGCCAGAATAATAATAAGCCCTTTGACCACGTACTGCCAAAATGGCGCCGCGTTGAGGATACTCATGCCGTTGTCGATGCTGCCCATGACTAGAGCACCGATAATCGATCCCGGAACACTTCCCACGCCGCCCATCAGGCTGGATCCCCCAATGACACAAGCAGCAATGGCGTCCAGTTCGAAGTTTGTGCCGGCGTCGGCTGTCCCCGCTCCCATACGGGCTATGAGGACGACGCCAGTGAGGCCGGCCAACAAGCCACTCAGTGCGAACACGGTCAAAATCCGCCTGCGTACGGGAATGCCTGACATACGTGCTGCTTCCCTATTGCCACCCAATGCATACACGTGCCGACCAAACCGAGTGCGCGTTGCAAGGAAGGTGAAAATCGCGGCTACCACCAGCAAAATCAGAACAGGTACAGGTATTCCGGAATAGAGGTTCATAACGTATACAAACGCGGCGGACAGCACCACCACCGCAATGGCTGTGGCCAGTTGAGAGCCCAGTGCCTTTTGCGGGAACTGCATTTTTGTTCGCACGCGCCGCTGGCGGAACATCATGAACAGGTACACCGCAATCACAAGAACGCCCAGAATAATCCCAATCAGCTTGCTCAGGTAGGCCTGGCTGATGTCCAGGAACGAGTTGGACAGAGGCGCAATACTGGTTCCGTTGGTCAGACCTATCAATATACCTCTGAATATCAGCATTCCGCCTAGCGTGACAATGAAAGATGGGACATGTTGATACGCCACCCACCAGCCTTGAAACAGTCCAAAAATCAAACCGACTAGCAGCCCTGCAACAATGGACAAGACTGTGTTCCAGTGAAAGGTGACCTGGCAAATGGCCGCCACACCACCGGACAGTCCAGTTAGCGACCCCACAGACAGGTCAATCTCCGCCGATACAATGACCAGAGTCATGCCTACAGCCAGAATGGCGGTCTCAGCCGACTGCTCAAACAGGTTGGACAGGTTCCTGGGCACAATGAAGAGCCCATGGGTCAAAGCGGAAAACAGCACCCAAAGTCCAACCAGAGCAATGACCATTGTGTAGGCTCGAATGTTCAGCCGCCCAAACAGGCTGCGTTTGGAATCATTCATTGAGGTTAAATTATCAAAGTCTGGCATCCTCAGTTGCCTCCCATAGCAAGTTCCATTACCTTGACTTCGTTTGCTTCACTGCGAGGAAGAATTCCTTGTACTCTGCCATAGGCCATTACCAAAATTCGGTCACTCATTCCGAGAACCTCAGGCAGTTCCGAAGATACCATGACAACGGCAATACCCGAACTGGTGAGTTCGTTCATCAATTCATAGATTTCGTATTTTGCGCCAACGTCAATGCCTCGAGTAGGCTCGTCTAGAATCAGGATTTTTGGATGAATGAGCATCCACTTTGCAACGACCACCTTTTGTTGATTGCCGCCACTTAACGTACGAACCGGCGTTGTTAATGAATGGAGTTTTACGTTTAGCCGTCTTATGACGTCATGGACAATGGAAAACTCTCCAACATCGTTCAGCACATTCAGTCCGAAACCGCTGGCAAGTTTCGCCAAACTGGTGTTTCTCTGGACGTCCATGTTAAGAACCAATCCTTGTTCTTTTCTGTCTTCAGTCACCAACCCAATTCCGTGCTTCATCGCATCTGCCGGCCCTTTGATATGCACTTCCTTGCCAAATACCCGCACAGTTCCCTGGGTTTGGCCTTCATATGCACCGAAGATGCTCGACACCAGTTCCGTTCTGCCGGCGCCAATCAAACCAGCAACGCCCAGGATTTCCCCTTCCCTGACTTCGAAGGAGGCATTCTGTACAACTTCTCTTCCCGTCTGACTATCACGAACACTCCAGTTCACAACTTCCAGTGCAACAGCCCCTAACGAGGCCTCCCTTTTGGGGAACAAAGTGGAAATGTCTCGGCCAACCATCATGGTGATAATCTTTGACTCGCTCATGTCGGCAACGGCGTTGGTGCCAATGGTCTTTCCGTCGCGCAGCACAGTGATGGTGTCCGCGATACTCATGACCTCCTTCAGCTTGTGAGAAATATAGATGATGGAGGTTCCGTTCTGTTTCAAATCGCGAATGATTTCCAGAATGATATCCACTTCGCGATCCGTTAGAGCAGCGGTGGGTTCGTCGAGAACCAGAATATCGGCTTTGTTCTTGATTGCCTTCGCAATCTCCACCAACTGCTGTTCGCCAATGCCCAGATTCTTCGTTTTTGCATCGGGAGAAACCTGTAATTTAAACCTTTCCAGGAGTTTTTGCGCCTCCACCTGCATTGCAGAAATGGAAATTACGCCACCGCGAGCCAGTTCGTCACCGAGGAATATGTTCTCGTAGACGCCGAGTTCCGGTATCAGGTTTAGCTCCTGGTGAATAATGCTGATGCCCGCCGCAGAGGATTCTCGCACCGAATTGAATTTGACTTCCTCGCCACGGATTTTGATGACACCCGTAAATGTACCGTGGGGGTAGACCCCGCTGAGCACGTTCATGAGAGTGGACTTGCCGGCGCCATTTTCTCCACACAGCGCATGAATTTCGCCCGGTCTAACCTTGATGGAAACCCTGTCTAGCGCTTTTACGCCTGAGAATTCCTTTGTGATGTTCTCCATTTCGAGAATCCACTCAGACATAGCCCGCCCTCCTTGTCAGAGCCGCCCGCAAGAAGCGGACGGCCGCTGAAAAGTTTCATTCAATCTAGTTGGCTTTTGGCCACTGGGACTTCGGTACGTTCTTGTACACCTGTGCTTCCGTGTGAAAACCGTCTTTCACAATGGTGCTCATCATATTCTTCTTGGTCACGGCCACTGGCTTGAGCAGGATGGACGGAACCTTTTCAAAGGAGTTGCTTGTGGTGGCTGTCGTTGACGGCGTTTTCCCGGTGGCGTAATCCAGCGCCGCCGCTGCTGCCGCGTCCGCTTCCTGTTCAATGGGCTTGTATACGGTCATGGTCTGCAGACCCTCAACAATATACTGGCAGTTTGCCAAGTCAGCATCCTGTCCGGTAATCGGCACTTTACCCGCCAAATTCTGTTGTTTCAGCGCCTGAATCGAGCCCAGAGCCGTAGAATCATTGGCATCAAGAACGGCGGTGACTTGATTGTGCGTCTTTGTCAATGCATTTTCCATTTCCGTTTCAGCATTGTTGGTATCCCAATTGGGCGTGAACTGCTTGTACACAATCTTGATAGCCCCGCTCTGGACGAGAGGATTCAAGACCTTCATCTGACCATCGTAGAACTGTGTGGCATTGGGATCCGTAGGAGCCCCTTCAATCAATGCATAGTTGCCCTTTGGTGCGACCTGTGTCAGGTACTGGGCCTGCAGTTCGCCAACCTTCTCATTGTCGAAGGACACGTACAAACTTACGGGTCCGTTCTCAATGATTCTGTCATAGGCAATGACGGGAATTCCCGCTTTCTTTGCATCGTTCAAAACCTGTGTCAATGCGCTGCCGTCCTGGGCGTTGATGACAAGGACCTTGACACCCTCGGAAATCAGGTTTTCGCACTGTGAGACCTGTGTAGCGGAATCTCCGTTGGCGTCCTGAACCACCACCTGAGCGTTGGCATCGTGCGCCTTGATGTAATTCTGAATGTCGTGTTCATCATGGGGCCACCGTTCCAGGTTCAGGTCCCCAAAGGAGACACCAATTTTGACAGAAGGAGTGGAGGAACCGGAGGACGATGTATTGTTTGATGTGCTTCCGCTCGTACCGCAACCTGCCACAACCGTAACTGCCAGCAATCCTGCCGCCAAAGTTCCGCCGTACTTTGCTAATCTTTTCATCACTTAACCTCCCCGTAATGTACGTCAACCAAGATTCAACGAACGCCCAACAACACTTCAATTGTCAACTGATCCAGTTGCTCGTAGCCATAGCCCTTGCGTCCTTCAGCCACTCTGTCTATGCTTTGGTTCCGCAGTCGCGCCAAAGAATCCGGACTGAACCGCAAGCTAGTATCATCCTCCCCTTCTCTCAGTTTTGTGAGTATGCCTTGAATCTCGGGATCTGCGTTAAACCTGTGAACCTTCTCCTTCAAAATCAGATAGGTTCTCATGCAGCCCTTGGCGAATTCTTCGACTCCTTTACGGTCTTCAGTGCGATAGGCGTGCGCATCAAAGTGACGCATACCTTGATAACCCGCATCCTCTAACAGTTTGACGAGGAAGAAAGCGGCTTTGAGGTTTTCGGATCCAAAACGCAGGTCCTGGTCAAAACGACTGAACTTCTGGTCGTTAAGGTCAATGTGGAATAACTTCTTTGCGTAAAGGGCCTGGGCCACCTGGTGGTAAACGTTCAGGCCTGCCATTTGTTCATGAGCCACTTCTGGATTCACACCCACCATTTCCGAGTGCTCCAGCGTTTGAATGAAGCCCAGCATAGCTCCCGTAGTAGGCAGATATAAATCGCCTCTTGGCTCATTGGGTTTGGCTTCCAAGGCAATCTTCATACTGTACTGTTGCCGGCGGATGTATTCACAGAGGTAGTTGACTCCCTCTGCATAGTGAGTGAGTGACACTCTTGCATCCTTGCTGGCGTCCGCTTCCGTTCCTTCTCGGCCACCCCACAGGACAAAAACCTCTGCGCCCAGTTCCGCACCCAAATCCATGGCCTTCATGGCCTTGGCTATGGCATATTCGCGGATTTCCCGGCGACTGGAGGTAAAAGCTCCGTCACGGAAAATGGGGTCAGTGAACAGATTCACTGTCACCATAGGCACTTTGAGACCCGTGTCTTTCAAACCTTGCTTGAAACGCGATACAATCCTGTCGCGCTCCGTCGGTGTGGCGTCAATGGGAACGAGATCGTTGTCGTGAAAATTGACTCCGTAAGCTCCCACTCTGGACAAAGTCTCCAGAATCTCCACCACGTCAAATTCGTCTCGTACTTCGACGCCAAAGGGATCGCGTCCGCGGTTTTGCAGCGTCCAAAGGCCAAAGGTGAACCTGTCTTCCGGTCTGGGTGTAAAGTCTGTCACTGTAACATTCCTCCAGGTTTAGTGCGTTGTTTTTCAATCAATCCTGGTCAGGGTCGCAATTTTCCATTCCCATTGGACTCGTTGGAGTACACGCGCTGGTCTGCCAGTCTGTCAAAAATGCCTGTAAGAGACGTGTAGACCTCTCGAAAAGTGTCATAGAGACCAGAGTAGTGCTCCGCCCATTCTGTCTGCGGCACCACGCGGCGGGTTTCCGGTAAGTAAACCTGTCTCTGCGTGGCATTACGCAAGTCCACGATGCCCACACCGTGGGCAGCCAGCAGCGCCGCTCCGTAAGCCGGGCCCTCCTGACCGCCAACCACATCAACGGGACGATTCAGGACTGCTGCAAAAACGTCCATCCACAGCCGGGACTTTGCTCCGCCGCCAGAAACGCGGGTTTCCTCAAGGGGAACTCCCATTTCCCTAAGAACTTCCCACGCATCCCTCAGGCTGAAAGAAACCCCTTCCAGAATGGAGCGAACCATATGAGCCGGACCATGGTTCCAATCCAGTCCCACAAAGGAACCCCTGGCGTTGGGGTTGAGGTGAGGTGTCCGCTCTCCCAGGATGTATGGCAGGTACACCAGCCCATCTGCCCCAGGTGGCACTTGCGCGGCTTCGTCCATCAGGAGGTCGTAGCTATCGACGCCCGCCAGTTGCGCCACGGCCTTCTCGGACTGCGCAAACTGATTTCGATACCATTGCAGCGAACCTCCGGCCGCCTGCGTGACACCCATGGCAAACCACCTGTCGGGTAACACGTGGCAGAAAGTATGCACGCGTCCCAACGCATCTCCAATGGGTTGTGCTGTGGGAACCAGTACCACCCCGGAAGTCCCGAATACGACGGATGTCACACCGGAGTCAATGGCGCCAAGGCCAACGGCGCCTGCCGCCTGATCGCCTGCACCGGCAACTACTGGAGTTCCCTCCGGAACACACAGCGCCCGCGCTGCTTCAGGCGTCACCCTTCCGACGATATCTGTGGGCTCATAGCACTCCGGCAACCAACCCCGTTGGATGGCCAACGCCGCGCACATATCCTCCGACCACTTACGGGAGGCGACGTCGAAGAGGAGTGTTCCGGAAGCATCTGTCGTCTCTGCCGCCAAAGAACCGGTCATCCGATAGCGAACATAGTCTTTGGGCTGAATGATTGCAGCAATCTTGTGATATGACTCCGGTTCATGATTCCGCATCCACAAGAGCTTCGTTGCCGTGAAATTGGGCAGCGGCGGGTTGTACGTCCACTCAAGGACACGTTTGCGCCCCACAGTATCTTCTATCCACTGTGCCTGTTGGGTCGACCGGAGGTCGCACCAAATGATAGCCGGCCGAATCACTTCACCGTGGCCGTCCAGGGCCACAAGGCCGTGCATCTGGCCGGACAATCCGATACACTCCACACGATACGGGCCCCGCGCCGCCGCGGCGGTTTTCAGGGTTGCGTCCCCGCCGGCGAGATCGGTCATTAGTGTGGAAACCGCTTGAACCGTAGCTAGCCACCAATCACGAGGATGCTGTTCTGCCCACCCCGACGCCGGGACATCCATTTGGTAACCCACGGTAGCGCTGCCAACCACTTTTCCCGCAGTGTCCACTGCAACCGCTTTCGTTCCTGACGTGCCAATATCAATTCCAATGACGATGGATGTCGTGGTATCACCCTCCATCTCGCTGCATTAGTTTGATGAACCAACAAACATACAATAGCATCGAGGAAAACAAAATTCAACTGCTCATTACGAAAACAATCAATTATTTTCACTGTATCAAATGATTAGGCCCGGTACCGTCCCTCAAATGGTCCAAACTTTGTATATCAGACAAATAAATACTGTGGTAGTCTTGATAAAAAGTGCATTCAATGTATTGTATAATTGGTGTGAAACCATTGAGGTGAAGACAGCGTGCCACGTACGGGTGATCAAACCTACATCAAAGAACTGAACCGCTCCATTGTTTTGAATACCTTGCGCTTTCAGGGTGAAATGTCCCGCACTCAACTGGCGGCCATCACGGGCTTGAATAAAGCTACAATTTCCAGCCTGGTGGATGAACTCATATCAGCTCAACTTGTCATTGAAGTTGGCCATGGAACTTCCCAGATTGGGCGGAGACCCATTCTGCTGATGTTCAACGCCCCAGCCGGGTTTGTGATTGGAATCGACTTGCAAGTCGGCTTTGCCCGCATTGTGGCAACCAACTTGTCCGGCAAGATTGAGCAGGCCGTGGAGTGCAGCTTCGAATCGTCCAGTGAACATCAGGACGTCATTGAAATACTGGTGGAGAAGGTCGGCGAGCTTTCCGGCAAACTTCCTCCATCCCGTCTGGGCGTGGTGGGAGTTGGTGTTGCCGTACCCGCCTTGGTGGACTTCCTTCGAGGCATCGTCATTAATGCGCCCAACCTGAAGTGGAAAGACGTGCACCTCAAAGCTCTGCTGGAGAATCGGCTCAACGTCCCCGTCTACGTGGATAACGAGGCAAATGCGGGTGCGCTGGGAGAAAAACTCAGCGCATTAGGGCAATCCGTCTCCGATTTAATTTATATCAGCGCGGGTTACGGTTTGGGGACGGGTCTCATTGTCAACCACGAACTCCTTCGTGGAGCCAACGGAGTGGCCGGAGAATTTGGCCATATGATTGTGGAGCCGCAAGGCCGCCGCTGCCACTGTGGCAATCAGGGCTGCTGGGAAATGTACGCTTCGGAAAAGGCGTTGTTGAACGAATACGAGCGCCTCGCGGGTCGCACTACCACAACAGAGGAAATCCTTTCACTAGCAAGGTCACATGAGCCACACGCCTTCGAAGCCATTCAATTTGTTGGCAGATACCTGGGGATTGGCATTTCAAATATTCTCAACGCATTGAACCCACCCCTGATTGTCATTGGCAACAAACTGAGCAAGGCCGGCGGTCTGCTGCTTCGTCCCGTACAGCAGACCGTCACTTCGCGGTGCTTCGTGGCCGCATACGCGGATGTGAACATTCAATTGTCTTCTCTGGGGCAGGATGCATGTGCCGTTGGCGCGGCGTCCCTGGTTCTTCACGAATACTTTTCCGGCCCCATGGTGCATATGTCGGTAGACGCAGGCAACATGAGAAAAGGAGTATAGAGACACATGTCAACAGTTGAATTGACCCGGAGCCAGGCCTCAACCTACGATGGCATCGAGGCCGTCGCCCTGGAAACTGCAAAATCCCAGGCTATCCTGCTGCCCTCCATGGGCGGCAATCTCATCTCGCTCAGAGATACTGAAAGGGACCTGAGTTTTCTGTGTGAGCCCCTTGAACAGGGCCAACCATCCGTTGCACGCTACAGGGAGCGCCCATTTACTTACGGCATCCCAATACTTTTCCCTCCAAATCGAATTGCCGACGGGCAGTTCGTCTATGGCGGGCACACCTACCATTTTCCCATCAACGAACCGGATACGGGAAACCATCTCCACGGCTTTCTCTATGACAAGGTGTGGGAAGTTACGGAAATTGGGAGTGACGACAGTGCCAGTTGGGTCACGGAGCAGTTTGAGCTTCATCCCGAAGATGAGACCTACGGCCTGTTTCCCCACGAGTCTACGTACGCTGTGCGCTACTTGTTGAGGGGAGACAGCCTGGTTCAGACTGTGGAAGTCTGTAACAAGGGTACCCATCCCATGCCGCTGATGTTGGGTTTCCATACGGCATTTCGCGTCCCATTCCACGTAACCGGTCGGGCAGCGGACTATGTTCTGCGGGTGGAAGTTGGCGACCAGTGGGTGCTGAATGAGCGCAAGCTGCCACAGACGCAGCAAGCGACGGAGTTGGAGCGCCAGCTCAGGAACGGCGTCCAGCCCTTTATTCGACCACTGGATTCCCACTTCGACGTTGTCAAACCGGGAAGTTCCAGCAAAGCGGAATTGCAGGATACGGACAGTGGCGTAACTTTGACCTATGAAGTGGACGCCAAATATCTCAGGTGGATGGTATGGAACGACGACGCCGGTGGCAGCAGGGTCTGCGTGGAACCCATGACCTGCGTGGTGAATGCGCCAAACCTCAGCCTGCCTGCCACAACAACGGGTCTCGTCGGCCTGGAACCAGGTGAGACCTGGTCAGCCGTGTCGAAAATATCGTGGAGGTCGTGAAATCACGAAAGGCGCCACCTGCACTTGCGGGGTGGTGCCCTTCTCTTTCTCAGTGCGACTTTGCCGACCCTCAAGCGGCGTCTGCCAGATTGCCCACACCTGCGTGCATCTGCCGCACTGCGTCTACGTGTTTGTGCGTTGCCGGTAAACACCGACCCGCAAGCCCTACGCGTTTACCTCAGCCAGCCATGGGAAATTGATTCATGTTGTCCAACATCAATGCCCCCCATGGGCACTACTTGAGGTACAATGAAACAGTCTCCTTAATTATCTAAATGTTTGAGTAGCTTGTTCGCCCGTTGTGCCGTGCCCAGCATGTTAGTAGAATACGGTTTCACGGTAAGACGTGATGCCTTTCAGGGAGGAATGATTCGTGAACTTTGAGCAAATCACCGTGGCAGGTTGCGGCGTTCTAGGAAGTCAAATTGCCTATCAGACAGCGTTCAAGGGTTTCAAGGTGACGGTGTACGACGTGGACAATAACGCCATTGCTGCGGGCCAGGAAAGAATTTCGAGACTGAAGACGAGATATCAGAAGGACTTGGGAGCAAGTCAAAACCAGGTCGATACGGCCTTTGACAACATGTCCTTTACCTCCGATTTGACGAAGGCTGTGGCCCGGGCCCATCTGGTCATTGAAGCCATCCCCGAAGTCGAATCCATCAAGATGGACTTCTATCAACGCCTGGGGCAAGTGGCGCCGAAGGACACCGTCTTTGCCACGAACTCGTCCACACTGTTGCCAAGCCAATTTGCGGAAGCCACAGGACGCCCTGAAAAATTTCTGGCGCTGCACTTTGCCAACACCATCTGGAAGAACAACACCGCAGAAGTTATGAAGCATCCGAAAACCGATGATGCTGTCTTCAACGATGTCATTGAATTTGCCCAGGCCATTGGTATGGTTGCGTTGCCGCTCTCCAAGGAACAGCCCGGCTACATACTCAACTCTCTCCTGGTCCCGTTTTTAGACGCCGCCCAGATGCTCTTTCTTAAGGAAGTAGCGGATGCCGAGACCATCGATAAAACCTGGATGATTGCCACTGGTGCGCCGACCGGCCCGTTCGCGATTCTGGATACCGTTGGCATTCCCACAGCGTATAACATTACCCTGGCCAAGGCACAAGCACCCGGCGGCGAGCTGTATGAAAAACTGGCAGACTTGCTGAAAACGGAGTTCATTGACAAGGGGAAACTGGGGAGGGCAACGGGCGAGGGGTTCTACACATATCCAAATCCCAAATTCACAAATCCGGACTTTCTCAAGTAAGCTGCTCCATCGCAATGGAACTCAGCGGTTGCCTTGTCTGACCATTGGCCGAACGGATCTGGGCGACCTGGCCGCCCGACACCGTGGTGTTTGGCGGTCAGAGTTGCGAGACCCAAGTCCTTCGTTCTACTTCATCTGCTTGGTCGTGTTTCGTTCGGCTTCATTCTGCGTGGCCCGGTCCGTCCGGGAAAATCGTGCCGCGGCCTAGTCCGCTTCCTGCGTTTCTGTTCCGTCGGCTTGTTCTTCCGCGCCGGCATCGGCTGTTGCGTCTTCTACCAGAACGCAATCGCGCACGATATGCGTATACTCGTGCTGCTGCCTGCAATGGCCACACACCACTTGCACCACGCGTTCCCCAACCGGTCCTTGCACGTGGTTGCGACCCCCGCAGACGGGGCAAATGGAGTCAAACTCCCAATGTCCCCCGCGATACGATATATCCTTGATGGTGTGCAGGATGCCGTCAAGTCGGCTGGATTCCACGAGTCGAAGCGTCACGTAAGATTTTTTGGACATTCTCCTCTCCCTCCTCGCGCTTAATCCTCAACTCTCGCGGCCCAGAGCTTTGTCCAGACCCAATTTCACACCGTCCAGTGCAACCATCCAGACCAGGTTGTAAACCCAGGTGAAGCCTATCCAACCCCAGGCCAACGCAGGCACCAGCCAACCAAACCCAGTCAGCAGCACGGCAAACAACTGTGTGCCAATAATGGCGCTAAACAGCTGAATGGATGGAAACGGACGCTGCCATAACAGTTTGCGGGCACGAGTTACAAATAACATCAAATGACCGCCAACAACCAGTTGCAGGAAAATGAGAGTCTGCAGCTGCGCCGTCGGCAGATGGAACTGACGCCCAATGAACAGCATGAGAAACGTCTCCACGACAGAAAGGACACCCAACACGGCCGAGACGCTCAAGGTCCTCTTCATGTCCCAGCGAACGGGGTTTGGCGCCAAGTACGTGTTGTCGTAGGCAATGGTCATAATGGGTATGTCGTCCAACAGCGCCAATATCACAATCATCACAGCGGAGAGTGGATAGGTGTTGTACGAGAGCATCGCCAGAACCACAAAGGCCATGATGTCGATGGTCATGGCGATACGATACACGGTGTAGCTGTTCATCCGCTCGAAAATCCGTCGTGCTTCCTCCACTGCTCGGGTAATCACGGACAGACCAGGTTCCGTCAGGACAAGGTCTGCGGCGGCCTGAGCAGCACCGGTGGCGCCTGATACGGCAATGCCAACCTCGGCTTGTTTCAGCGCCGGCGCATCGTTGACGCCGTCTCCCGTCATTCCCACCAGGTGTCCCTTGTCTTGCAGAGCCCTTACAATACCAAACTTATGCTCCGGAAACACCTCTGCATACCCGTCAGCCTGCTCAATTTCCGATCCGATGTCGCCCACGGCGTCTCCGTTCTCATCGAACAGATCCGTTGCCACCTGAATATTGGTGCCCATTCCCAGATTACCGGATATCTCCCTGCCAATGGCCTGGTTGTCGCCGGTCACCATTTTGACTTCAATGCCATGACCCTGCGCTTCGGCGATGGTCTGCTTGGAGTCTTCCCGGGGCGGATCGAACATGGGTACAATTCCCATAAAACGCCAGTGATCGCCGTCCGTACTTCGCGCGACGCCCAAGGTGCGGTAGCCTTTCTGCGCCAGAGAAGCGATGACGTGCTTGGCCTCGTCTCGTTCGCTGTCCTCCATGTCGCACAGGTTCATGATGATTTGGGGCGCGCCCTTTGTAACGCGAAACTTCCTGCGGTTGCTGCGGGAGACTGTAGCTTCGGTACGTTTAGAAACGGGATCGAAAGGAGTGAACTGTTCCTGCCTGTAGCCCGCAATCGATCCACCCCGCGCCTCCATGCCCGTAATGACGGCTGAATCGATGGCGTCGTTGTTTTCCAATCGCGAGGCCAAAGCCGCAGCTTCCAGCAGCTTGATTTCGTCGGGAGCCTCGAAGCAAATGCTTTCGCCCAGGGTAAGCTTGTTCTGCGTTAACGTTCCGGTTTTGTCGGAACAGAGGATGTCGATGCCTGCCATTTCCTCAATAGATTCGAGACGAGTGACAATCGCCTTGAGCTTTGACAGGGCCAATGCGCCCAGGGCCATGGTCACAGAGAGAACGGCGGGCATTGCCACAGGAATGGATGCCACCACCAAAATGAGGATGAACTGCAGCAGCTCCAAGAACGGCATCCCCCGAGCCCATTCCACCGCCACCAGC
>Ga0187809_10001087_pt1 | contig 13238 bp, 14 predicted proteins | sample NC_wetland_sal_i_8_FD_132415 | JGI IMG/M metagenome (GOLD analysis project Ga0187809, IMG submission 132415) | Wetland sediment microbial communities from Neuse River Estuary, North Carolina, USA - ASW_4 | ecosystem: Environmental > Aquatic > Freshwater > Wetlands > Sediment | place: USA: North... | reverse complement strand
TTCCACTGTGCAGCCCGAGCTCGTGGTGGTGCGCCGTTCGCGGCGTGCAAAGCGCTGGACCATCGATCTGCCGTGGGGAGAGCCCGCGCGCCTCACCGTTCCCCAGCGGATGACCGAGCGAGAGATCGATTCCGTTCTGCGCACCCACGCGGACTGGGTGAAGCGGGAGCGTGCGCGGCAGCGTCCGCGGCTCGCCCTCGACCGGCGCGCGATCTCCGAGCTCGAGGGCCGGCGCGCCGCGCGTGAGCTCGCACACATGCTCGTCGAGGAGGAGGCGGAGGCGCTCGGCGTCGAGGTGAACCGCATCTACATTCGCGACCAGCGGACGCGCTGGGGGTCGTGCTCGGCCTCGGGCAACCTCTCGTTCAACTGGAGGCTCGTGCTCGCGCCCTTCGAGGTGCTCGACTACGTCGTCGTCCACGAGGTGTGCCATCTGCGAGAGCCGAATCACTCCAGCCGCTTCTGGCGGCTCGTCGAGCGCCGCCGGCCGGCGTGGCGGGAGCAGAGGCGATGGCTGGACGAGCACGGCCCCGAGCTGCTCGCCTTCAGGCCGGCGGCGTAGCGCGAAGATACGCGTCGCTTCCGTCGAGCCAGTCGGAGCGGGGCGGGTGGAACACGTCCACGTCGAGCGTGTCCTCCAGCGCCTCCGGCTCGTGCGGAAGGTTGCGCGGGATGCAGAGCACCTCACCGGCGCTCACGTCCACGACCTGGGCGCCGTCGTCGCCGAGCCGGAAGCGGAGCCGGCCCTCGAGGATGTACGTGAGCTGCTCGTTCTCGTGCGCGTGCTTCGGGATGATGCAGCCCCTGTTCAGGTAGACATGCGCGATCATCAGGTCGCCGCCGGTTACCAGACGGCGGGCGAGGAGTGGATTCAGCTCCTCGCGCGGGAGGTCCTCCCACCGGTAGTGCGTCGCTCGGTCCGACATGATTGACCGAGTATGGACCGCTGGGCGACGTTCGACTGCTACGGGACGCTGATCGACTGGAACGGCGGCATCGGGCGCGAGCTCGAGCGTCTCTTCGGCCCCGACCGCGCCGGGTCGATGCTGCACCGCTACCACGAGATCGAGCCGCAGGTCCAGCGGGAGGATCCGAAGCGAAGCTATCGCGAGGTGATGGCGATCTCACTCGCACGGCTCGGCCCGGTCGCGGCCGGCGAGGAGGACGCGCTCGGCCGCTCGCTCCCGTCGTGGCAGCCGTTCGGGGAGACGCACGCGTCGCTCGAGGACGCGCGCAAGCGCGGCTGGAAGCTCGCGATCCTCTCCAACACCGACCGCGATTTCATCGACGCGTCGATGGAGCGGATCGGCGTACCGTTCGAGCTCGCCATCGTCGCCTCCGAGATCGGCTCGTACAAGCCTGCGCATCTGCACTGGGAGGAGTTCTTCTCGCGTACCGGCGCCGATCGCAACGGCCACGTGCACGTCGGTGCGAGCTTGTTCCACGATGTCGCGCCCGCCCGCGAGCTCGGGCTGCGCACGATCTGGGTCAACCGTCTCGGAGAGGAGCCGAATCCCCGCCCGGACGTCGAGCTGCGTACGCTCACAGGGCTCGGCGGCGCGCTCGACGAGCTTGCTCCGTGAAGGTCCGGCCGCTCGAGCCTGACGACGCCGGGCCCGTCGCAGCGATCGTCCGTGCTGACGAGGAAGCGCTGCGCGGCCGGCCTTCGCACGTCGACGCTGCCGAGGTCGCCTCATGGTGGGAGCGGACCGATCTCGCGCGTCACTCGTGGCTGTTCGAGGAGAACGGGACCGCGGTCGCGGTCGGGTGGCTCTTCCCGTACGGGCGGAAAGCCGCCTTCGGCGGCGTCGTGGCGCAGGGCTCGAAGGGGCGCGGCCTCGGCGCGGCGATCGTCGAACGGGCCGAGGCGACCGCGGTCGACCACGGCCTCGAGCGCATGCATACCTGGGTGCTGCCCGAGGACGCAGCCGCCGTTGCGCTCTTCCGGAGCCGTGGGTACGAGGAGGTGCGACGCTTCTTCGAGATGGCGATCGACCTCGACGCTCCACCATCGGATCCCGTGCTGTCCGCCGGCCTGCTGCTCGACGGCTTTCGCGAGGTCGATGCACGGGCTTTCCATGCTGCGACGCTCGATGCATTCGAGGATCACTGGGAGTGGCATGCCACTCCCTTCGACGAGTGGTGGGAGCAGCGGCGGGTGAACGACCACAGCCTGTGGTTCGTCGTGCGCGACGGTGACGAGATTGCGGCGATCGTCCGCAACGAACGGCGAGAGAACGCCGGGTACGTCGGCATCATCGGCGTCCGTCGCCCATGGCGTGGGCTCGGGCTCGGGAAGGCCTTGATGCTGCGCAGCTTCCGGGCGTTCTGGGAGTGCGGCCTCCGCCGGATCACGCTTCATGTCGATGCGGCGAGCCCAACCGGTGCGACGAAGCTCTACGAGAGCGTCGGCATGCGCATCGAGAGCGAGACGGCGACGTACGAGCGATGAGCATCCTGCGCGCCAAATGCCCGACCTGCCGGGCGTACACCGCCGTGGCCGTCGGCATGGGTTACGAGTGCCACTCGTGCGGCCGCACGTTCTCCGCCGGCCTCGTCCGCGTCCCTCGCGCGTGGGGGGACGGCGGCGAAGAGATGATCGAGGCTGCCGCGCTCGCTCTCGACTTCCCGGAGGCGTCAGTCGTCGAGGAGGATTCGCTCGTCGCGCAGACGCTGGCCGTCGCCTCGGATCTCCCGGAGCGGCCGCTCGTGCTCGGGGGGTGCTGCTGCTCACACGTCGGTGCGGTTGAAGGCCTCGCGGCGAGGCACGACCGGCTCGGGCTCGTGTGGCTCGACGCGCACGGCGATCTGAACACGCCTCAGACGTCCCCGTCCGGCAACCAGTGGGGCATGCCCCTGCGCATGCTGCTCGACGGCGGCGCGATCGACGCGGACGCCGTCGCGCTCGTAGGGGCGCGCAACCTCGATCCACCCGAGGTCGAGTTCATCGCCGCGGTCGGCATCGGCGAGGACGTCGACCGTGCGCTCGAGGGCGCCGATGCCGTCTACGTCGCTTTCGACTGCGACGTCGTCGACTCGGAGGAGCTGACCGTCTTCATGCCCGAGCCGGACGGGATGACCCTCGCGGAGGTCGAACGGCTGTTCATTCGGATCCGCGAGAGCGGCGTCCCTCTGGCCGGGGTCGGACTGACCGGACTCGCGCCCGATCCGGCCAACGTCGAGCCGCTCGAGCGGCTGTGCGCCGCCCTCGGCCTCTAGCGACGGTGGGCCGCAACCTCCCGAGAGTCGGACCGGTCTAAGCTAGCGACGTGGCCAAGATCGACGTCTCGATCGAGACCGAAGACAAGCCGGCGCCGCCGCCCAAGCATCCGAACACCTGCCCGAGCTGCCACTCCCACTATCGGGACGACGAGCTCGAGCGGGCGCAATGGGTGTGCGCGCAGTGCGGCCACCATTTCCCGATGCGCGCACGCGCACGCATCGACTCCCTCGCCGACGATGGATCGTTCTACGAGGAGGCGGCCGACCTCCATTCGGAGGATCCGCTCCATTTCTTCGATCTCCGCCCGTACACGGAGCGGCTCGCCGAGGCAGAGATGTCGACGGGCCTCGCGGACGCGATGATCATCGGCCAGGGAACGATCGAGGAGCGGGGCTGCGAGTTCGCCGTCATGGACTTCTCCTTCATGGGCGGGTCGATGGGCAGCGTTGTCGGCGAGAAGTTCTCGCGCGCATGCGACTCGGCGATCGAGCGCGGTGTCCCGCTGGTGACGGTGACGAGCTCCGGCGGCGCCCGCATGCAAGAAGGGATCCTCTCGCTCATGCAACTCCCCAAGACCGTGTGCTCCGTCGAGGATTTGCACGACGCCGGCCGGCCGATGATCGTCGTCATGTCGCATCCCACGACGGCCGGCGTGCTCGCGTCGTTCGCGAGCATGGGGGACGTCCTTCTCGCCGAGCCGGGCGCGCTCATCGCGTTCACCGGGCCGCGTGTGGTCGAGCAGACGACGCGGGAGAAGCTGCCCGACGACTTCGGCCTCTCCGAGCAGAACCTTCGCTTCGGCCATCTCGACGCCATCCTCGAGCGCCGCCAGATCCGGCCCACTCTCGGGCGACTGCTGAGGTTGTTCGGGTAGTGGCTCCGAGTGAGCACGAGCTGCGGCTGCGCGATCGGCTGAATCGCCTGCGCAGCGTCCCGCTCTTGGGCGGAGCGAAGCTGTCGGGCGAGCTGGAGCGCCTGCAGCGGCAACTGGACCGCATCGCCGCGGAGCCGAGCGGCGACGACATCTGGCGGTCGGTCGAGCTCGCACGCCATCCCGAACGGCCGTACACGCTCGACTACGTGGCGGCGCTCCTCGACGACTGGTTCGAGCTGCACGGCGACCGCGGCAACGCCGACGACGGAGCGATGGTCACCGGCCTCGGCAAGCTCGACGGGCGCACCGTCGCACTCGTCGGCCAGCAGAAGGGACGCGACATCCAGGAGCGGACACAGCGTCAGTTCGGAATGCCCTATCCGGAGGGTTACCGCAAGGCGATCCGCGTCTTCGAGCTCGCCGACCTGCACGGCTTCCCGGTGATCTCGCTCGTCGACACGCCGGGCGCGTATCCGGGAGTCGCCGCCGAGCAGCACGGCCAGGGCGGCGCGATCGCCATGTCGCAGGCGGCGATGGCCCGGCTCTCCGTCCCGACGGTCGCATGCGTGATCGGCGAGGGCGGCTCCGGCGGCGCCATCGCCATCGCGCTCGCCGACCGCGTCCTCATGCAGGAGAACGCCATCTATTCGGTCATCTCTCCCGAGGGATGCGCCGCCATCCTGTGGCGGGACGCGGGTCAGGCGAAAAAGGCCGCCGCCGCCTTCAAGCCGGACGCCGCCCACTGCCTCGAGCTCGGGGTGATCGACGCGATCGTCCCCGAGCCGGACGGAGGCGCGCAGACGAACCATCGGGAAGCGGCACGCCTCCTGGGCGAGGCCCTCCGGGAGCAGCTCGACGACCTCGTCGACGTCCCCGGGGAGGAGCTCCGCCGCCGCCGCCGGGCGAAGTTCCGGTCGCTGGGCGTCTTCGCGTGAAGCGCTGACTTCCGTCCGCTCGATCGGATCACAATGTTGTCGATCTGCGTAGCTTGGGACGCAGGTTTCTTGAGGTTCCTGGGGTGCCTATCCACAGCGTCCACAGGCTTATCCCCGTCGGCCTTCATGGTTCGAAACACGCCTCGATAGGACTCGAGGCCGGCAAAAACGGCCGGCCTCGAGCCTCTGACCCCCCGCTGGAGGAAAGCGCTGCCCGGTGTTCTTTCGCGGCCGTGACAGGGCAAACCTCCCCCGTGCCGCCTCGCCCCATCTGGAGCGGGAGCATCGCGTTCGGGCTCGTGAGCGTGCCCGTCCGGATGTTCGCCGCCACGCAGTCCCGAGAGCTCCGGTTCCATTTCGTCGATCGGCGCGACCTCATGCCGCTGGGCTACGACAAGGTGCGTCGCGACACCGGGGAGCGCGTCGACTCCGAGGACATCGTGCGGGCCTTCGAGATCGAGAAGGGCCGCTACGTGCCCATCGAGCCGGACGACCTCGACCGCCTGGACGTCGAGCTGACCCACGCGATCGACATCTGCGATTTCGTCGGGCTCGAGGAGATCGATCCCATCTACTTTCGGCAGGCGTACTACCTCGCGCCGCAGGAAGGCGTGGAGAAGCCGTTCCGGCTGCTCGCCCGCGCGCTCGAGGAGACAGGACGTGTCGGGATCGCCAAGGTGGTCATCCGGAACAAGCAGCACCTCGCGTGCCTGCGGCCGTTCGACGGCGTCCTCGCGCTCGAGACGATGTACTACGCCGACGAGGTCCGCGAGCCGCCGGAGGTCGGCGAGACCGAGCTGCGGCAGGCCGAGGTGGACATGGCGCGCTCGCTCGTCGAGAACCTCACCGCCGACTTCGATCCGGCCAAGTACAGCGACACGTATCGGCAGGAGCTTCTCGACCTGATCCACGCGAAGGCCGAGGGCATGCCGCTTCCGGAGACGGTCGGCGAGGAGGCCGAGGTCGTCGACCTCATGCAGGCCCTGCGCGAGTCGGTCGAGCGCACGCAGCGCCGGCGCGCTAGAAAAGCCTCGTGAGCGAATCGCTCGACGAGTACCGGCGCAAACGAGATGCGAAGAAGACCCCCGAGCCGTTCGGCGGACAGCGCACACGGGCGACGAAGCCGACGTTCGTCGTCCAGCGTCATCAGGCGCGGAGCCTCCATTACGACTTCCGCCTCGAGCGGGACGGCGTGCTTGCGTCGTGGGCTGTCCCGAAGGGCGTGCCGCTCGAGCCCGGCGTGCGCGCACTCGCGGTCCACGTCGAGGATCACCCGCTCGAGTACGGCGGATTCGAGGGAGAGATCCCGAAGGGCGAGTACGGCGCGGGTACGGTCGAGATCTGGGACCGCGGGACGTACGAGCTTCTCGAAGAGAAGGGCGACGGCGGCCTCACCGTCCGCCTCCACGGCGAACGGCTCGAGGGCACGTGGACGCTGATTCCCGCCCACCTCGACGGGAAGGAGAAGAACTGGCTGCTCGTTCGCAAGCGCGAGGACGGCCGAGCGCCTCTGCGGAGCGACTACCGGCCGATGCTCGCGACGCTCACCGATGTGCTGCCGCGCGGAGGCGACTGGTCGTTCGAGGTCAAGTGGGACGGCTACCGCGCACTCGGTTACGTGCGCAACGGTGAGGCGAAGCTCGTCTCGCGCAACGGCAACGATCTGACTGCGCGCTTCCCCACCGTCGCGCGCGCGCTCGTGCAGGCCGCGCGGAGCCCGGATTGCGTCGTCGACGGCGAGGTGTGCGCGCTCGACGAGGCCGGGCGTCCGAGCTTCTCGGCGATGCAGCAGGGGAAGCCGGGGACCCCGATCGTCTACGAGCTCTTCGACCTCCTCGAGCTCGACGGGGAGCCGGTGGTGGACAGGCCGCTCGCCGAGCGGCGCGGGTTGTTGGAGCGGCTCATCGACGTGCGGGACAAGACGGTGCAGCTCTCCGGCGTGTTCGACGACGGCGAAGCGCTCTTCACCGCCGCACAGGAGCAGCAGCTCGAAGGCGTGATGGCAAAACGGATCGCGTCGCGCTACGCGGAAGGCAGGCGTACGCGCGACTGGCTGAAGATCAAGACGCACGGCGAGCAGGAGTTCGTCGTCGTCGGCTACACGAAGGGCGAGGGACGCCGTGCACGCAGCTTCGGCTCGCTCGTGCTCGCGGTCAACGAGGCCGGCGCGCTGCGCTGGGTCGGGAACGTCGGCACCGGCTTCACCGAGAGGACGATCGGGCAGCTACTCGACGCGCTCGAGCCGCTCCGGGTCGACGATGCGCCGCTCACGGTCGTACCGAAGATGCCGAAGGTCCGCAAGTCGGACGTCGTCTGGGTGCAGCCGCGTCTCGTTGCAGAGGTGAAGTTCGCCGAGTGGACCCACGACGGCCATCTACGCGCGCCCGTGTACCTCGGCCTTCGCGACGACAAGGCGGCCTCCGACGTGCGTGCGGAGCAACCGTTCCGCGTGAAACTGTCGAATCTCGACAAGGTCTTCTGGCCGTCCGAAGGAATCGCGAAGGGTGACCTCATCGAGTACTACCGCGCGGTCGCGCCGGCGATCCTGCCGCATCTGCGGGACCGTCCGTTCACCATGCGGCGCTATCCCGACGGGGCCTTCGGCAAGGCGTTCTTCCAGAAGAACGCGCCGTCGCACATGCCCGACTGGATCCCGCGTTTCCATACCGACCAGTTCGACGCGCCGGTCGTGAACGACGAGGAGGCCCTCGTCTGGATGGTGAACATGGGCTGCATCGACATGAACACCTGGTACTCGCGCGTCGACCGTCCCGAACGCCCGGACTTCGTGCTGTTCGACCTCGATCCGTCGCCCGACGTCGGCTTCAAGGAGACCGTGCAGGTTGCGCTCGTCGTCAAGCAGGCGCTCGACGGCCTCGGTCTAGCTTCGTTCCCGAAGACGTCGAGCGCCGAAGGCATGCATGTGCTCGTGCCGATCGAGCGCCGCTACACGTACGACGACACGCGCCGCTTCTCCGAGATCGTCGCAGGCGCGATCGCGCGTACGCACCGAGGGCTCGCGACGACGGAGTGGACGAAGTCGAAGCGGCGCGGCGTCCTCATCGACTCGAACCAGAACGGCGAGGGAAAGACGATCGCATCCGTCTATTCCGTGCGACCGCGTCCCGGTGCTCCGGTGTCGACGCCGCTCCGCTGGGACGAGCTGAGAGAGGACCTGGATCCGGCGTCCTTCACCATGGACGTCGTCCTCGACCGTGTGCAGGAGCTCGGCGATCTTTTCGAGGGCGTGCTGACGACGAAGCAGCGTCTGAAGCTGCCCGGCCGCTAGTCGGTCTCGAGGTGCGCGACCGTCCAGCCGCTGAGCAGCGGGACGTTGAGGGTGAAGATTGCGAGCAGCAACGTCATGATCGCGAGGGCCGGCCCGCGCGTATGGTCGTAGAGGAAGGTGAACTCCAGCATGCCGGCCACGATGAGGTAGACGAGCGTCATCCAGCCGGCAACCTGTCGGAAGCGCCACCAGGCAAAGCCCGGCTGCCTTGCGAGCGAGAGCGCGTTGAACGCGAAGACGGCGGCGGCCAGCACGAGAAACACGACGGCGGGAGCGAGCGGCGCCCGCTTCGGCAGATATGCGGCGAGGTAGATGACACCCGTCGCGACGAAGCCGATGGAGACCATTCCGAGCTGTGTCACGCGCGGCTTCACGAGGCCAGCCGCGTCATGATCACGAGTGTCGCCACTTGCATCGCGCCGGTGACGCCGGCCGCGTAGATGAACCTGCGCATGAGACGCTGGACGACTTCCGGCCTCGGCTGCGGCCGTCGCAGCTCGAAGAGCACTGCGATGTTCGCCGGCTGGAGCAGGGCGAGCGCAACGATCGCCATCACCGCGACGACGATCATCGACGCCACCACCCAGCCGTGAAGGCTGAACGACGTCTCGAGCATTCCGTTGTGGCGTGCCAGTTGAAAGCCCGCGGCGAGAGTCATCGTCACGAGTGTCGGCATGATCAGCAGCATCTTCGGCATGAGCTTCTTCGTCAGCTCGATGCGCGCCGGGATCGAGAGCGACCGCATGATCGGGCCGATGACGAAGCCCATGAAGAGGTCGAGCGCGGTCCACATGCCGCCCCCGACGACGTGGAAGAAATCGAGGCCCCACGTCCAGTTCGTCCCGATCGTGACGACGATGCCGGCGAGGACGACACCGACCGGGAAGAGCCCGCGAACGGGGATGATCGGAGCGGTGATGGGGACCGGCTGCTCTTGTGCGACCGCGACCGCCACAAGCGTGAATATACGAGAGTGGCCGGTCTACAGATAGCCGTCGTCGGGAGCGGTGCCGAGCACGAGCAGTGCGCGGAGGAGGTCGGGCGGCTGCTCGCCGAGCATGGCGCCGCCGTGGTCACCGGCGGCCGCGGCGAGGTGATGGCGGCTGCCTCACGCGGCGCCAAGGCCGCGGGCGGCACGACGATCGGAATCCTCCCCGGCGAGACGCGCGACGGCATGAACGAGTGGCTCGACCACGTCGTCGTCACCGGTATCGGCCACGCTCGCAACCTCGCTGTCGTCGCCTCCGGCAACGCCGTCGTCGCCGTCGGGGGCAGGTACGGGACTCTCGCCGAGATCGGCTTTGCCCTGACGCTCGGCCGGCCTGTCGTCGTGCTCGAGCCGGGTTGGGAGGTCGAAGGTGTCGTGCGGGCGGCGACGCCGGCGGCGGCGGTCGAGCTAGCCCTGCAGCTCGCGCAGGCGGCTTCCTGAGAGCAGCCGGCGCAGGAGCGTCAGGGCGCCGCCTTTGTCGAGGTACTCGTTCAGGTTGCCGCACTTGGGGCTCTGGACGCAGGACGGGCAGCCGTGGGCGCAGGGGCAGCCCTCGAGAAGCCGAACGGTGTCGGCCACCCAGCCCTCGAACTCCTCGAAGCCCCGCTCGGTGAGCCCGACGCCGCCGGGGTGGCCGTCGTAGACGAAGACGGTCGGCGCGCCCGTGTAGTCGTGGTAGTTCGTCGAGAGGCCGCCGATGTCCCACCGGTCGCACATCGCCCACAACGGAAGGATCGCGATCATGGCGTGCTCGGCCGCATGTAGCGAGGAGAGGAGCGTCGGCATCCGCTCGAGGCCGTCGAGCTGCTCCTCGGTCGGGACGTACCAGATCGCCTCCGTCTCGAAGGTCGTCGCCGGGAGGTCGAGCTGCACCGTGTCGATCGTCGCCTGATCGCGGATGCCCTTGCGCTGGTAGGCGACCACCTGCTCGGTCACGGAGACGCGGCCGAACGTGAGCTCGAGCCCGAGCCTCTGCTCGACGCGCAGCGGCTCCTCGACGTCGGTCGACGTCTCCTTCTTCACCTGCGTGTACCAGTCGCCGCCGAACGGCTCGACGACCGCGCGGCGGCCGGCGACGTCGAGCTCGTGCACGAGCCACCGCTCTCCGAGGTGTAGGTAGACCGCGCCCTCGTGGATCGTGGAGTAGGCGCGTTCGCGCTCGACGATGCCGAGGATGCTCCCGGTCGTCGCGTCGACGACCGAGAACGCATCTGCGTCGGCGGAGCGGAGCGGCGTGCGCCCTGCCGGGTAGTCCTTCCCGGCATAGACCCAGACTCGTGCGGTCTTGCGCAGGTGGGCGACGTGCGGCGCGCGTTCGAGCGCCGCATCGCCGAGTGTCTCCCTGTCGCCGTCGTCGACCGGCGCCTCGAACGCCGCCGCGGCGAGGTGGCCGTCGAGCACGCGCGGGTTTGCGTGGTCGAGGATGGCCGCCTCGACCCGACGGCCGAGCAGCGTCTCCGGCTCGCGCATGAAGTACTGGTCGAGCGCGTCCTCCGAGGCGACCAGCACGGCGAGACCGTGTCCGCGGCGTCCTGCCCGTCCCCACTGCTGGCGCAGGCTCGCCACCGTTCCGGGAAACCCCACCGAGATCGCGCAGTCGAGAAGGCCGATGTCGATGCCGAGCTCCAGTGCGTCGGTCGCTGACACGCCGAGCAGCTCCCCTTCGGCGAGACGACGCTCGATGTCGCGCCGCTGCTGGGGCGTGTATCCCGCCCGGTACGGAGCGAGACGGGCGGCCGTCTCCGCGTCGACGCGGTCGACCGTCATGCGGTGGACGAGCTCTGCGGCCTTGCGGCTCTTCGCGAAGCAGATCGTTCGCAGCCCGCGCTTGACGAGCTCGGCGGCGAGGCGCGATGCGTCGCCGAGCGGGGAGGCACGCAGGCCGAGCTCCGGATCGATCAGCTCCGGGTTCCAGAGCGCGATCGTGCGCTCCGCGCGTGGCGCCGCGTCGTCGGACACGACGGTGACATCGACGCCGAGCAGTCGGTGCCCGAGCTCGCCCGGGTTCGCGATCGTCGCCGACGCGAGCACGAACGTCGGGTCGGCTCCGTAGACGCGGGCGAGCCTGCGCAGACGGCGCAGGACGTTGCCGACGTGCGAGCCGAACACGCCGCGATACACGTGCGCCTCGTCGACGACGACGAAGCGGAGGTTGTGCAGAACGTCAGCCCAGAGGTCGTGCCGAGGCAGGACGCCGACGTGAAGCATGTCCGGGTTCGTGAGGACGAGGTTGGACCACGTTCGGACCTGCCGGCGCTGCTCTCGCGGCGTGTCTCCGTCGTAGACGGCGGCGCGCACGTTCGGCACCCTCAGAGCGGTGAGTGCGCGGAGCTGGTCCTGCGCGAGCGCTTTCGTCGGGTACAGGTAGAGGGCGCGGGTCTTCGGGTCGCCTGCGAGTGCGTCGAGGACCGGAAGGTTGAAGGCGAGCGTCTTTCCCGACGCGGTCCCGGTCGTCACGACGACGTGCTCGCCGCGCCGTGCGGCCTCCCAGGCCATCGCCTGGTGGGCGTACAGCTCGGAGATGCCCTGGCGCGCGAGCGCGCCTTCCAGCGCGGGGTGGACCGGCGGGATCGGGACCGTTCGCGCGGGCCGCGCCGCCTCCGTCGTGACGTACGCGAGCTCCTCGCCCTGCAGCAGGTCATCCCACATGGACGGATCCATCGGAGTTCACGATGAACCGCCGGTCCGCATGAATTCCGCTCAAGTCTGTGCCTTCGGGAGCGAGAACGGCCTGAAACCGGCGGCGAGGGACCTCGTGGTGGACCGGGTCCCCGGCCCGCTCGCGCGCGGTCGCCGCGTCGTCGGGCGCCACCACCGTCACCTCGAAGCCGGCAAGGCGGAGCGGGACTGCATGGATCCCTCCGAACCCGAGCTCCAGGACGTGCCCCGGCGGGTCTCCCAGGAGCTCCAGGATCCGCGGTGTGGCTTCGGCGGCCAAGGCTGGCGGGATTCGCGTCATGCCCGAGACGGTAACGTTGCAGTACCGGGGTGCCGCAGAGCGGCTGAGATCACACCCGTCGAACCTGATCCGGGTCGTACCGGCGAAGGGAGCGCATGGTCTCTCGAGCACTGACGATCGCCACATCCGATTCCGGCGGCGGCGCGGGCATCCAGGCCGACCTGAAGGCGTTCGGCGCGGCCGGTGTCTTCGGCACGACGGCGATCGTCGCGCTGACTGCGCAGAACACGCGCGTCGTGACCGCCATTCACGAGCTTCCGCCCGAGTTCGTCGTTGCGCAGCTCGACGCGATCTTCGACGACATCGGCGTCGACGCTGCAAAGACGGGGATGCTGTTCTCCCGCACGATCATCGAGACCGTCGCCGCATACCTCGGCGACCATCGTGTCCCGCTCGTCGTCGACCCGGTGATGGTCGCGAGCTCGGGGGCGAAGCTGCTCGAGGACGATGCGGTCGCCGCCTTGGTCGGGCGGCTCTTCCCGCTCGCCACCGTCGTGACCCCGAACCTGATGGAGGCGAAGGCGCTCGCCGGTATCGACGCGTCGCGGCGCGAGCTCGCCCTGCGGCTGCACGACATGGGCGCGCCCGCCGTCGTCGTCACCGGTGGGCACGGCGACCCTCCGATCGACCATCTCTTCGACGGGAGCGACCACATCGAGCTTCCGGTGGCGCGGTACGACGCCGCCGCCACGCACGGCGCCGGCTGTACGCATTCGGCCACCGTGGCCGCGCTCCTCGCACGCGGCGAGAGCCTGGCCGACGCGGTCCGCGGCGCAGCGGAGGCCGCTTCGCGCGCGGTTGCGCACGGTCTTGTCGAGATCGGTTCCGGAGTAGGACCCGTCGACGTCTTGGGGGTGAGCCGGTGATCTCTGCCGCAACGACACTGCGCACGACGCGCGAGCGCAGGCCGCTCGTCCATCAGATCACGAACTACGTCGTCATGAACGAGACGGCGAACGCGACGCTCGCG
>Ga0187809_10001086_pt1 | contig 13262 bp, 12 predicted proteins | sample NC_wetland_sal_i_8_FD_132415 | JGI IMG/M metagenome (GOLD analysis project Ga0187809, IMG submission 132415) | Wetland sediment microbial communities from Neuse River Estuary, North Carolina, USA - ASW_4 | ecosystem: Environmental > Aquatic > Freshwater > Wetlands > Sediment | place: USA: North... | reverse complement strand
CTCGGTGAGCTTGGCATCAAGGATGACCCGCTGCTCGACGTCGCGATGGAGCTTGAAAGGATCGCTCTCACCGACGAATATTTCATCGAAAAGAAGCTCTACCCGAATATCGACTTCTATTCCGGCATCACGCTGAAGGCGCTCGGCTTCCCGACCACCATGTTCACGGTCCTGTTCGCCGTGGCGCGCACGGTCGGTTGGGTCGCGCAATGGAACGAGATGATCGAGGACCCGCAGCAGAAGATCGGCCGGCCGCGTCAGCTTTACGTCGGCAAGCCGGAAAGGGACTACATCCCGATCGCGAAGCGCTGAGCTCTTCAGCGTCTGGAGAAACCGGGGCCGCCGCTTGCGGCGCCCCTTTCATTTTCTGCGACTGACGATCTCCGACAGGACGATCTCGGCCGCCATCTCGCCCGAGGGTCTGTCCGTCGCCAACGCCGAAAGCACGTCGTCGAAGCCCGCCAGCTGCGCCGCACGCTGCGGCGTATCCGCCGCCAGTTGCTCGATCTGGCGCGCCAGCATGCCGGGCCGCACGAAATGGTCGATATATTCGGGAACGATGGCATAGTCGGCGATGAGGTTCGGAAGCAGGCTCGACCAGATCGTGATGAGATAGTGAAACAACTTCATCACGCGGTCCGTCTTGTAGCAGGCGACGAAGGGCACGCGCGAAAGCGCCAGTTCGAGCGACACCGTTCCCGAAGCCGCAAGCGCCGCGTCCGCCTCCGCGAAAGCCTGCCATTTCCGATCATTGTCGTGGATGATTTCAGGCTTTTCCGGCCATGAGACGGTCAGGGAAGAGACCATATCGACCAGATGCGGAACGGTCGGCAGAAGCAGGCGGAGGCGATTGCCACGCTCTCGCAGAAGGTCAACTGTTTCCCCGAACGGGCCAATCAAGCTACGGATTTCGCTGCGGCGCGACCCCGGCAGGAGCAAAAGCGTCGTCATGGCCTCAGGCCGCCTGGAGGGCGCGCGTTGCCGCTGCTGTCCCGCGGCCTCAATGATCGCCGGATCGCGCGCCAGCCGGTGGCCGACGAAGGTTCCTAGCGGCCCCTTTAGACGAGCAAGCGCTTCCGGCTCGAACGGCAGCAGGCAAAGAACCCTGTCGACGTTCGGCCGCATGGCCGGCGCCCTGCCCGCCCGCCATGCCCAGACGCTTGGGCAGACATAGTGGACGATCGGAATAGCCGGATTGGCCCGGCGTACTTTCCGGGCCAGCGGCAGTGTGAAGCCGGGCACGTCGATAGTGACAAGGCAATCCGGCTTCCATCTGGCGACCGCCCGCGCCGTGGCGTTGATGCGATAGACGATGCGCGGCAGATCCCGTACGACAGCGGTCACGCCCATGATGGCGATCTGACTCTGGTCGAAGAGGGATTGCAGGCCGAGAACCTGGAGATGGCGGCCGCCGACGCCGAAAAGCTCGATTTCACGGCCGGATTGGGAAGCGAGCGATCGCACCAGATCGGCGCCGAGAAGATCGCCGGATTCTTCGCCGGCAACAATCGCGATTCGGAGAGGCCGTTGTTCCATTCTCATTCCGCCCCGCGCTCAAGGCCGATGATGAACATTCCGAGCGCGTCGGCGCGCTCGATTGTGCTGTCATGATCGAGGATGAAGGAGCGGCCGGCTTCGACGCCTATGCCCGCGAGACCCGCTTCATGCGCGGCCTCCACGGTCGCAAGGCCGATCGTCGGCAAATCCGCCCGTAGTTCCTGCCCCGGCTTGGCGCATTTGACCAGCACGCCGCGCTTCTTCCCGGCAATGCGGCCATGGCCTCGCAATCTTTTCACCCTTTGCAAGAGCCCGTCGGTTCCCTCAATGCCTTCGAGCGCGACGGCGCGCCCGCCTATGGCCACCGCTGCCTGGCCGATATCCAGCCCGCCGATGGTGCGCGCGGCCAGCAGGGCGGCGTCGATGTCGCGATGGTCGGACGCCAACGGCAGGGCTTTAGTCATCGCACCCGCCGCCGCAAGCAGGTCGGGAACGATTTCATGCGCGCCCACGACCTTTATCCCATTATCCTCGACGAGACTTACCACCGCTTGCAGAAGTTGGTTGTCGCCACGAGCCAGAGGAACGACGAACCTCGCTAGGAGGCGAAACAGCCGCAACCCCCATCGCATCCTCCAGGGGCTGGGCCGCCGCGAAACGCTGCCCGCCATGACGACATGCGTCGCCGAATTTTTCTTCAGAAGCGCGATAAAGTCGGGAAAGCGCTCGAGCGGGAGCGTGACATGCGGATAGGCGGAAAAGCGGTCCGTGGAATCGTCCTCGCCGGCGATCTCGATCACGAACGGGATTTGGCCGGATTTTGCGAGGCTGGCCGCCACCTGTTCCGGCAACATGCCGCCGCCCGCGACCAGAGCCACCCGGTCGGCCGCCGTGAGCTTCACGAGCGCGGCAACATCAGCCCTGCTCTTCTTCATCGTCATCGAGAAGGGCTTCGCCCCGCGGCGGGACCGTGAAGTAGCGCTTGCCCCGGCTTCTCATGAACTCGATCATGTCGATAACGGCGCTCGATCCACCAAATTCCGCGGCTGCCCGCTCCAAATTCTCCGTGAGAGGGTGCTGCCGATCGAAAATCACCCGATAAGCCTGGCGCATGACGGCGAGATCGGCTCTCGCAAAGCCGGAACGTTTCATTCCGATGATGTTGAAGCCGCGCAGCCGCGCCTTGTTTCCCTCCGCCATCCCGTAGGGAATCACGTCGCCTACAATTGCGGAGCAACCGCCGACAAAAGCATGGTGCCCAATACGAACGAATTGATGCACCGCCGTCAGGCCGCCGATGATGACGTTGTCGCCGACCTCGCAATGTCCGGCAAGCGTCGCTGAATTGGCGAAGGTCACATTATTCCCGACGATGCAGTCATGCGCGATATGGCTATAGGCCATGAACATGCCGCCATCCCCAATCGTGGTGGCGCCACGGCTGGTGTCGGTGCCGGTGTTCATGGTGACGCATTCGCGGATCAGGCAATTGCTGCCGATCGTCAGCGTCGTCCGGCCCCCCTTGTGACGCACATTCTGGGGAGGCATGCCGAGCGTGGTATGCGGAAATACCTTGGTCTGACTTCCGATCGTCGTCGCGCCCGCCACCACGACATGGCTGGCGAGTTCCACCCCGTCTCCAAGCACGACGTCCGGCCCGATATGGCAAAAGGGACCGATCTGGACCCCAGCGCCCAGCTTGGCGCCGGAATCGACAATGGCGGTCGGGTGAATGCTGGCGGATGACATCAATTATTCTGCGGATTTGAAGGACATCATGGCGGCGATTTCAGCCTCCGCGACCTTCCCTCCGTCCACGATCGCTTCGCAAGCGAAACGCCAGATATTGCCGCGCTGCTTTATCTTTTTCACGTTGATTTCAACGCGATCGCCGGGAACGACCGGCTTGCGGAACTTGGCGCTGTCTATCGTCATGAAATAGACCAGCGCCGGCGTCTCCGAACCGAGCTTCTTTATGCAGATGGCTCCCGCCGTCTGCGCCATCGCCTCGACAATCAGGACGCCCGGCATGACGGGATGCTCGGGAAAATGCCCCTGGAAGTGTGGCTCGTTCACTGTGACGTTCTTGATTCCGGTGGCCGAACTGTCGCCGTCGATGTTGACGATCCGATCGACCAGGAGGAAGGGGTAACGATGCGGCAGGAGTTTCATCAACTCCATGATGTCCGCCGTATCGAGTGTCTCAGTAGCGCCTTCCATCACTGCCCCTCGCCTTTGCGCGATTTAAGACCTGCCAGCTTCCGCACTGACGCGACCTCGCGAAAGAAATCGCGCATCGGAATTGCCGGCGCACCCGCCCATATCTCGCCAGCAGGCACGTTGTCCATAACCCCGCTCGATGCGGCCAGCCGGGCGCCTGAACCGACGGCGACGTGATCGGCAAGCCCGACGCGCCCGCCGAGCATCACGAAATCACCGAGCGTCACCGATCCGGACAGGCCGCAATGGCCGGCAATGATGCAGCCGCGCCCGATCCGCACATTATGGGCGATCTGCACCAGATTATCGATCTTGGTCCCCTCCCCGATCACCGTGTCCGCCATGCCGCCGCGATCCACCGTCGTGTTGGCGCCGATCTCAACATCGTCCTGGATAATGACGCGGCCGATCTGCGGGATCTTCTCGGGTCCGTTCTTGCCGGGCACGTAACCAAATCCGTCCTGTCCGATCTGGACGCCGGCGTGGATCACGACGCGATTGCCGATCAGCGCCGCCTGGATGCTCGTTCCGGGACCGATGAAGCAATCGCGGCCAATCTGGCAATGTGGCCCGACCACCGCGCGGGGCGCGATGACTGTGCCTTTGCCGACCGCGGCGCCAGCACACACGACGGCTCCGGCCTCGATGACCGCGCCTTCCTCGACAAAAGCGCCAGCCTCCACGAAGGCGGAGGGAGAGATGCCCTTTTCCTGTGTCAACGGACCGGGTCTGGCCGCCGTCGGATAGAGCAGGCGCGCCACCGCCGCGAAAGCATAGTGCGGCTTTTCCGACGCAAGGACAGCCATGTCCGTCGGCGCTTTTGCCGCAATGTTGGCGCTGCACAGAAGAGCCGTCGCCCGCAATGTCGGGATGAGCGCCTCGTGGCGCTTTCCCTCGATATAAACGAGCATGCCCTCGCCGCCGGCTTCCACGGAAGCGATACCGAGAATTTTCACGTCCGCATGCGCAGGATTGACGAGCTGCGCGCCAGTAAGGACGGCAAGCTCGCCGGCTGTGTAGGTGCTCGACGGCACAAAGAAAACCGGTTCGGCCATAGGTCGCGTGTTGTTACACATTTTCTCCCGGGCGGGAACCGGTCCGGGAGACACCGGTCGCATCAAAAGCGCGTCGAAACACCGAAATTGAAATTCTGGACCTTGTCGCCCTTCTGCTTCAGCACCGGTACGGCGAAGTCGACACGCAGCGGACCGAATGGCGAGTTCCACAATATGCTGGCGCCGAGCGATGCGCGCCACGCCATCGACGTTCCTCTCATGCCGCCATTGTCATCCACCGGATTGCCGTACAGCGTGGCGGCATCGGCAAAGACAGCGCCCCTGAGGCCGATGTCGCTTGGAATGAGCGGCAGCGGGAATTGCAATTCGGCCGTGGCGTCGAAATAGGTTGTGCCACCCAGATGATCGCCCGTGCTGGCGTCATATGGTCCGATGCCATTATATTCGAAGCCGCGAATGATCCGGTCGTCGCTCTGGAACAGATCGAAGACACGCAGATCATGACCCAGCCCCGTCATGTAGCCGGCGCCGCCGGACAGCAAAGCGACGATATCCATCTCATCGGAAACGGTCTTGTAATAGCTGGCGCGGCCAGAGAACTTCAGGAAATTCGCGTCGCCACCCAGACCGGCATATTCCTGCGTGAAGGTCGCATAGATGCCATCATGCGGATTCTTCAAATCGTCGATGGTGTTATAGAGGATGGTATTGCTGACCGAAGACTTCGTCCAAGGGCTGTCCTGAACGGCCTGATCAATAGCAAAAGCAACGGGACATGGCCTGGACGCGCCTGGTAAGGCGCAATTGTTGAGCTTATATTTCTCGCTGGTGAAGTTATAGGCGAGTTGCGTCGATAATTGCTCTGTGATCGGCAGCCCGAAGCGAACCGTACCGCCGGTCGTCTCCGTATTGTAATGGCTGTAGTCCACCTCGTTCTGGAAGAGGTCGAAACCGGCCGAAATCCGGCGTCCGAGGAAATAAGGTTCGGTGAAGGACAGGGCGTAATTGTGCCCTCCCTGCAGACCGACGCCAGCGGACAATTTGATGTACTGGCCGCGGCCGAGGAAGTTCTTCTCGATAATCGCGCCGGAAAGATTGACGCCCTTGCCGGTGGTGGACGTCTGGCCCGTCGAATAGCCGGCGCCGATCGTGAACTGGCCAGTCGACTTCTCCACGACATCGACGATCAGGATAACCTGGTCCGGCTTGCTGCCCGGAGCCGTGGAAATGTTCACGCTCGAGAAATAATCGAGATCCTCGAGGCGCTTCTTCGCACGCTGGACAAGAACCTGGTTGAAGGCGTCGCCTTCATTGATGTCAAATTCGCGCCGGATCACATAGTCCCGCGTGCGCGTGTTCCCTCTGATCACGATCTGCTGGATATAAGTGCGCGGACCCTGGTTGACGGAATACACGACCGAGATGGTGCGATTGGCGAAGTCCCGGTTGCCACGCGGCGTGACCTGCGCGAAGGCGTAGCCTTCCCCTGCGGTCTTGTTGGTGATGGCGATGACGCTGTCTTCGACCGCTTTGGCGCTGTAGGTCGCGCCCTGTTTCGAATCGAGGAGCGGCTTGAGCGACTTCGCATCAATTCCCGGAACGTTGCTTTCGAGGCCGATATCGCCGAAGCGGTATTTCTGCCCCTCATCCACCGTAAAGGTGATGGTGTAGGCGTTCTTGGCCTGATCAAGGTTCGCGGAGGACGAAATCACGCGGAAATCCGCGTAGCCGTGATCGTAGTAGAACCGGCGTAGCTTCTCCTCGTCGGCGCTGAGGCGCTGGGGATCGTAAACGTCGTTGCGCAGGAGGAAGGACAGGAAGTTCGACTGGTGGGTCGAGATCACATCCCTCAGCCGCCGCGCACTGAATGCATGATTTCCGACGAAGTCGATCGCGACGATCTTGGTCCGGCCGCCCTCCTCGATCTTGAAGACGACGTTCACCCGGTTTTCACCGAGATCCATCACCTGCGGCGTAACGACGGCGTCTTCGCGGCCGATATGGGCGTAAGCCTGCTTGATCGCCTCGACGCTCGAATTCAGCGCCGCGGTCGAAAAGGTCCCGCGCGGCTTCAGCGTCACATAACGTTCGAGGTCGTTGTCCTTGATCTTCTTGTTGCCCTGGAAGATCACCTGGTTGACGACCGAATATTCGTCGACGTTCACGACCAGCGTGCTGCCGACCTGGTTGATGCGGACGTCGGAGAACAACCCCGTCGCAAACAGCTTCTTGACCGCGGCGTTGATATCGCCGCTGCTGAAGGATTTGCCCGGCTTGATACCCATGTAGTCGCGGATGGTGGCGGCGTCGACCCGCTTGTTGCCGCGGACTTCGATACGGCTGACAACGGCAGCCTGCGCCGCACTTGTCCCGGCAAGTTGGACAAAAACCGTCCCGGGAAGGACCAGACCGGCTGTCAGGGCAACCGCGGAAGCGGCGCTCAGGAATTTAGAAGCTGCCTTCATCGGGCTTAATTACCTTTTCTCGTAGTCCCCACGGCGAGAAATCCGGGCATTCGGTACGGGCCGATACCGTATTAGCCGGATTTTCCCTACACGCAAGGCTTCTGGTTAATTTGTGTTTACTTAGCCGCTTGGCGTGGCATTCACGTCACGCCTAATTCGCGGTCATGGTAAACGCCGCCTGAACCGGCGGCTCTTCCTGGTAAGAATTTCCTCCACTTTTCCCCTCGCACTTTTTCAACAACCAAAAAGGTCGTTCCAGAACACGAATCCCATGAATGCAAGAACCAGCACGAATCCCGCCCGATAGACAAGCTCCACGATTCCGTCGGAGACGGGCCTGCGAATAATTGCCTCGATGAGGTAAAACAGAAGATGGCCGCCGTCGAGAGGGGGAATGGGCAGTAGATTGAGGACGCCGATTCCCACCGACAGCAGCGCCACCAGTTGCACCAGCCATTCGAATCCCAGCTTTGCCGCCCGCCCCGCCATATCGGCGATTTTGACCGGCCCGCCCAATTGGCACCTGTCTTCGCGGCCCGCGGCGAAACGCTCGAGGAATTGCCCGGTCCTGCCGATGATTTCGCCGGTCTGGACGGTCGCCTCTCCCAACCCGCCTAACGGTCCGTAGGTCACGAGATGCGGCTGGCCGAGAGCTTCGTTGTTGACGACGCCGATAATGCCGATTCTCACCGTATTGCCGAGAGCGTCCTTCTGCTCCGTCGCTTTTGGCGTCGCCGTCAGCGTGACGTCCTTGCCGTCCCGGCGCATGACGAAGGTGAGTTTGTCGCCCGCGCGGCCCGAGACCAGGCGTTGCACGTCTTCGAACGTATCGACCTTGGCGCCGCCGACCGACACGAACCGGTCTCCCGGCTTGAACCCCGCTTCCGCGGCGGGGCTGCCGGGCCGCACTTCCGCGACCATCGGTTCCGCGACATATTGGCCGTAAACGGCGAACATGACGGTAAAGACGGCGATCGTCAGGAGAAAATTGAAAAAGGGTCCCGCCGCAACCGTCGCCGCACGCTTCCACAAGGCCTGCGTGTGGAAGGCGACCTTTAGCTCTTCCTCTCCCAGATTGGCGATTTCCCCGGCATCGGGCGTGCTTGTGGCGCTCATGTCGCCGACGAATTTGACATAGCCGCCCAAAGGGATTGCCGAAAGTTTCCAGCGCGTCCCCCTACGGTCGTAGAATCCGAAAATCTCGGGCCCGAAGCCAATCGAAAAGGCCTTGACGCCGATGCCGCACCACCGGCCGACCAGGTAGTGGCCCATTTCATGAACGAAAACGACGACGGTGAGGACGAACAGGAACGGGATGATCGTGCCGATGAAGAGGCTGCCCGCGCCGGAAATCAGAGACAGCATGGATCACCCGTTCCTTTCGCTCGTTTCGACGCGCGACAAGTGAATCTGTCGGCAATCCGGGCGAATCGATGGCTTGGCGGTCATGGCTGCGATCACGGGCGGAAAAAACCGTGGGCCGGCAGATCGAAGCCCGAGAGAAAGCCGCCGATCACGTATAGCGCAAAAGCCGCCGCGACAAGCGCGTCGATTCGATCCATCAGGCCGCCATGCCCCGGAATGAGGTGGCTCGAATCCTTCACACCGTAGCGGCGCTTGACCGCCGATTCGAAAAGGTCGCCGATTTGCCCCACCACCGACAGCAGAAGCGCGGTCGCGCCGATCCCGAGCGTCGGCCGCTGCCCGATGCAGAGGGTAAAGAGGAAAGCGGCAGCAATGCCGCCGACCGTTCCTCCGACAGCCCCGCTCCACGTCTTGCCCGGCGAAATCGACGGCGCCAATTTCGATCCCCCGAAAAACCGGCCGCAGAAATAGGCCATGACATCGGTCGCCCAAACGATCGAAAAAAGAAAGAGCACAGCGAAGAGCCCTGCCCCATCGTCATCGCGAAGGAACGCGAACGCAACCGCTGAAAGTCCAGCATAAACGAACGCCGCGAGACCGGCGTAAGTCCGGCCACTGACAAAGCACGCAAGCGCCGAACAGAGAATCCCGATCAAGAGGACCACAAGAACGATTCGGCTGTCCTGGCTGAAAAGGGAAAGTTCCAGAACAGCGAGCGCGATCGCGGGGACGAGCCAGCGCGGCGACGACCCAGGGGCGCGAGCCATCCTCATCCATTCGACGAAGATCAGGGCGGAGCCTAGAACCGTCAGCAACCGGAACGCGGCGCCCCCCATCCATGTCGCCGCTACCGCTATTGCCGCAAGAACCACGGCGGAAAGCGTCCGCATGCCGACATCGGCAAAACTCGTTTTCCGTTGCGGCGGGTTCGGAGTCGGCGTCTCGCTGTCCGATTCGCTCATGAAGCGACGTCACGTTGAGCGACGCCACCGAAGCGTCGGTCCCTGGCGGCGAAGACATCGATCGCATGCCCAAGATCCGCAACGCTGAAATCCGGCCAGAAGCAGGGCAGAAACACGAGTTCGGCATAGGCCGCCTGCCACAGCAGGAAATTGGAAAGCCTCTGCTCGCCGCTGGTGCGGATGACGAGATCGGGATCCGGTATGCCGGCAGTGTCGAGGCAACGCGCGAAGTTCTCCGCCGTGATGTCGGCCGCCTCACCGGATTTCCGATCCTCGACGAGGCGACGAATCGCCCTGACGATCTCATCCCTGCCGCCGTAATTAAAGGCGACGACAAGATTCATGTTGGCATTGTTACGCGTGAGGGTTTCGGCTTCCTCGAGCAGCTTTCGGATATCGGGAGTCAGATTCTCGCGCTCGCCGATGACGCGCACCCGGACGCCGTTTTGGTGCAGTTCCGCCAGATCGCGCCGAATGAATATTTTGAGCAGGCCCATAAGGTCGGTGATCTCGGACGCAGGCCGCGACCAGTTCTCCGAGGAAAAGGCATAGACGGTCAGCCAGGGTATCCGCATATCGCCGACGGCGCGCACGGTCCGCCGCAAGGTCTCGACGCCGGCCCTGTGGCCGGCAGAGCGCGGCAGGCCTCGCGCCTTCGCCCACCGCCCGTTGCCGTCCATGATGATCGCGATATGCTCTGGCTTGCCCATCGACCTTCTTTCGTGTCCTGCAAGGAATGTTCAAACCTGCAGGATCTCGGTTTCCTTCTCGGCAAGGAGCCTGTCGATTGTGGCGATCGTGTCGTCGGTCATCTTCTGCACGCGATCGGAATGCGTCCGGCTGTCGTCCTGGCTGATCCCGCCGTCCTTTTCCGCCTTCTTGATGTTTTCCATCCCGTCGCGCCGGACGTGGCGCGCCGCAACGCGCGCCTGCTCGGCATATTGGTGGGCGATCTTCACCAATTGCTTGCGCCGTTCCTCATTGAGCTCCGGCAGCGGAATGCGGAGCGTCGTGCCGTCCATGATCGGATTGAAACCCAGATTGGATTCGCGGATGGCCCGATCGACCGCCGTCACCAGCGACTTGTCCCAGACCGAAACGGAGATCATCCGCGGTTCCGGCACCGTGACCGTCGCGACCTGATTGATCGGCATGGAGGAGCCGTAGGCATCGACATGGACGGGGTCGAGAAGGTTCGAGGAAGCGCGCCCCGTCCGAAGTGAGGCGAGGTCGTGCTGATAGGAACTGATTGCGCCGTCCATGCGCCGTTGCAAATCCTTGAAATCGACGTCGCTGCTCATCGTCTTTTACTCCCCAACGCCATTCATGGCAGTTTCACACGCCCGGCCAGCCCTTTATTTCGCGGAGATTCGGCATTTGAAGATCGCATTGCGCTGGCCGGCATTCAAAGGTCAATTCGCGCCGTTGGACGGATCGGTTCCGAAAGGAAATGCCTTCCGGAGAACGGCTCTCGCCAGAGGCCGGAGTTTCCTTAATTGTCCGAGACGACCGTACAGCGCCCTTCGCCCCTGAGGATCGCGCCCAAACCGCCTTTTTCATGTATCGAATAGACAATTATCGGGATGTTGTTCTCACGCGCAAGCGCTATCGCCGTCATATCCATGATATTGAGGCCCTCCTTCAAAACCTCTTTATGGGTGATGTGCTCGAAGCGTTTCGCCGTGGGATCCTTCTTGGGGTCGGCGGAATAGACGCCGTCCACCTGGGTTCCCTTGAAAAGCGCGTCCGCGCCAATCTCGGCCGCGCGCAGCGCCGCCGCCGAATCGGTGGTGAAGAATGGATTGCCGGTGCCGCCTGCGAAGATCACCACCTTGCCGGCGTCGATATAGGCCGTCGCCTGCCGTTGCGAAAAACTCTCGCAAAGCTCAGGCATGGCAATCGCGGAAAGCACCACGGCATCGACGCCGATTTTCACCAGCGAAGTCCTGAGCGCCAGCGAATTGATCACCGTGCCGAGCATGCCCATATGGTCGCCGGTGACGCGGTCTCCTCCCTTAGAGGCAACCGCCACGCCGCGGAAGATATTGCCGCCGCCGATAACCACGGCCACCTCGACGCCCATCTCGCGGGCCTCTTTAATATCCGCCGCTATACGATCGACGACCGAGACGTCGATGCCGAAGCCCTGGCTTCCCATGAGCGCCTCGCCGGAGGCCTTCAGAAGCACGCGGCGATAGCGGGGAGTGTCGGTCATCGTTTCCTCTTCACCTGGTCCCGCCACATGCGTCTTTGGCAGATGGCAGGTAATCTATCGTCTTCGGTCGGTTTGGTCCGAACTCCGGAGTTCCCTTTTCGATCCGATGCGCCGGCCGCCGATGCGATACACGAAGGGCACCGCGATGTCACGCGATGCCCTTCAGGTCGAAATGCAGTCGAGACGGCTTATTTCTTGACGGCGGCAGCCACTTCGGCGGCGAAGTCGGACGTTTCCTTCTCGATCCCTTCGCCGAGCGCGAAACGCACGAAGCCGGTGATCTTCGCCGGCGCGCCGATCTCCTTCTCGGCCGCCTTCAGCGCCTGCTCGACCGTCAGGTCCGGATTGATGACGAAAGCCTGCTTCAGGAGCACCACCTCGTCATAGAATTTCCGCAACCGGCCTTCGACCATCTTCTCGATGATGGCCTCTGGCTTGCCGGAGGCGCGCGCCTGCTCGGAAAAAATGTCCTTCTCGCGCGCCACCGTCGCCGGATCGATCTCGTCCGTCGTCAGCGCCAGCGGATTTGTCGCCGCGACATGCATCGCGACCTGACGCCCGAAGGCGCGGGCCTGCTCGGCATTGCCGCTGGTCTCGATGGCGACCAGGACGCCGATCTTGCCGAGACCGTCCGCAATGGCGTTATGGATATAGGTCGCGACCGCACCGGCGCCGACGCTGAGCTTCGCCGAGCGGCGGAAGCCCATATTCTCGCCGATCGTGCCGACGGCGTCCTTGATCGTCTCCGTCACAGTCTTCTGTGATCCCGGATAGGTGGCGTTCGCGACCGCCTCGGTCGAGCCGCCGGTCGATAGCGCGACGTTGGCCACGTTGCGAACGATTTCCTGGAACGCATCGTTGCGCGCCACGAAGTCGGTTTCCGAATTGACCTCGACGGCAACCGCGGAAAGCGCATTCGACGCTGCGCCGATCAGGCCTTCGGCGGCCGTGCGGCCGGCCTTCTTGTCGGCCTTGGCGATGCCCTTCTTGCGCAGCCAATCGACGGCGGCCTCCATGTCGCCATTGGTTTCGCCAAGGGCCGCCTTGCAATCCATCATGCCCGCGCCGGTCATCTCGCGGAGTTCTTTCACCTGTGCAGCAGAAATGCTCATCTTCGCCTCGTCATTCAAAAAGCGAAGGCGCTCCGTCCAGCTATGGAGAGCGCCAATCTGGACGCGGAAAACGCCGCGCCCGGCTTATGTCGGTGTCGTGGCAGCCGCGCCGGCTTCCGACCGGACGGACCCACATTCACTCCCGTTCAGGCGCCGGGAGCGCCCGCGGCCGGAGCCACCTCGGTGGCCGGAGCCTCTTCGAGCGCGGGCTCGACCGGTGCTTCGGCCTGGGCTCCGATATCGACGCCCAATGCGCCCTGCTGGCGCGCGATGCCGTCGAGCGCCGCCTTGGCCACCAGATCGCAATAAAGCGCGATAGCGCGCGAGGCGTCGTCATTGCCCGGGATCGGGTAATCGACGACGTCGGGATCGCAATTGGAATCGACGATCGCCACGACCGGGATGCCGAG
>Ga0187809_10001085_pt1 | contig 13264 bp, 9 predicted proteins | sample NC_wetland_sal_i_8_FD_132415 | JGI IMG/M metagenome (GOLD analysis project Ga0187809, IMG submission 132415) | Wetland sediment microbial communities from Neuse River Estuary, North Carolina, USA - ASW_4 | ecosystem: Environmental > Aquatic > Freshwater > Wetlands > Sediment | place: USA: North... | reverse complement strand
CCTCGGTTCGTGGCTACACAGTCGGTAACGCCGTGACGCCGCTGGTGCACGGGGCGGCGTACTTCCCTGCGCTGCGCCGGGCGATCGATCGACTCGGTTCTGGCGACGAGCTGTACTTCGCCGGTTTTCGAACCGACGGCGAGCAGCGGCTGGACGGGCCGGGCACCGCGGTGCGCGAGGTGTTGATCCGTGCGGTCGAACGTGGCGTGCGGGTTTTCGGGCTCGTGTGGCGATCGCAGCCCAGCCAGCTTGAGCAAAGCGAGCAGGAGAATGCCAAGTTCGCCCGGGAGCTGACAGAAGCGGGTGCTGAGGTCGCGCTGGACGCGCGCACCCGACGGGGCGGCTCACATCACCAAAAGCTCGTCGTGTGTCGAGGGCCTGCGACGCGCGGTGTCGCTTTCCTGGGTGGTATCGACCTCGCGTTCAGCCGGGCCGACGACGATGACCACCAGGGGGACGACCAGGTCATGCCGTTTCCTGACGTCTACGGCGAGCGGCCGCCCTGGCACGACGTCCAGGTGTCGATTGAGGGCCCCGCGGTCGTCGACGTCGAGAAGACGTTCCGCGAACGTTGGGCGGGTAGCTCCCTCGACGTGCCGAGTCCTTTCCGCATGCTCGTCGACCGGGTGCGCCACGCGACGCCGATCACGACGAGCGACCTTCCCGAGCCCCGCTCGGCGCCGGACGTCGCCGGCACCCAGGCGGTCCAGATATTGCGGACTTACCCGTCGCGGCTCCGCCGGTACCCGTTCGCGCCGCTCGGAGAGCGCAGCATCGCCGCCGCCTATCGCAAGTGCCTGCGTCGCGCGCGTCGCCTTGTCTACATCGAAGACCAGTACCTGTGGGCGCCCGGCGTCGCGCATCTGCTCGCGGAGGCGTTGCGGACGCAGCCGACGCTGCGCATGGTTGTCGTCGTACCCAGGTATCCGGACAAGGAAGGCACGAGCAGCATCCCAAGCCTCGTCGGCCGCGAGCGAACGATCGAGGTGTGCCGCGCTGCCGGCCCCGACCGGTTCGCGATTTACGACGTGGAGAACGCCGCCGGAAATCCGGTCTACGTGCACGCCAAAGTCGTCGTCATCGACGACGTGTGGGCGATGGTCGGCTCGGACAACATGAACCGTCGCTCCTGGACACACGACAGCGAGTTGAGTTGCGCTGTGCTGGACGCGCGGCATGACGATCGCGAGCCGACCGACGCGCCTGGCCTCGGCGATGGCGCACGCGTCTTCGCGCGCAACCTGCGGCTCGAGTTGTGGCGCGAGCACCTCGAGCGGCAGGTCGACGGCTCGGACGACGCCGGGCTGCTCGACCCGGACGAGGCGTTCGAGACGATGGCCGCGACCGCGCGGCGGCTCGACGAGTGGTACGAGGCCGGCAAGCAGGGGCCGCGGCCCCCTGGACGGTTGCGAAGGCACACGCCAGAACGGGTCAGCCGGCGCGACCGGCCGTGGGCGGTGCCGGTGTCGCGCTTGGTCTATGACCCGGACGGGCGGGCGTGGCGCGATCGCCTGCTGCGGCGGCCCTGAAGGCGACCGCGCTAGTCGACCGCGACCGGTGTTGGGTGCTCGCCGTGCTCGGCGGCGCTCTGCCGCACCGCCGCGACGTGCGACGCGCGGCTCGGCAGCGTCAGAGCGAGCAGCGCCCCAGCCAGCGCGATGAATCCGCACACGACGAACGCGCGGTCGAAGCCGGACGTCGCGGCGGCCGCCGCCCCCACGTGATGGGCCAGCAGCCCGCTCGACCGGTCGGTGGCGATGGTCGACAGCGCCGCGAGCCCCAGGGCGCCGCCGACCTGGCGGGTGGTGTTCAACAGGCCCGAGGCGAGCCCGGCCTCGCTCCGGTCGACACCCGACGTGGCGGCCACGGTGAGCGGCACCATCGACATGCCCATGCCGAAGCAGACCAGCATCATCGGCACCAGCAGGTGCTCGGCGTAGTTGCCCGACGCAGGTAGCCGGGAGAACCACCACAGCGCCCCGGCAGACAGCAACCCCCCTATGACGAGGAGCCGTCGCGGCCCGACGTGGCTCACCAGCCGCGACGACAGCGTGGCGCCGCCGATGATGAGCAGAGCTCCGGGCAAGAACGCGACGCCGGCCACCAACGCGCTGTAGCGAAGCACGTCTTGCATGTAAAGCGAGAGGAAGAAGAACATCGAGAACATCGCGGCGCCGATCGCGATAGCGATGCCGTTGGCCGACGACAGGGCGCGCAGCTTGAAGATGCGAAGCGGCACCATCGGTCGCTGCGCGAACCGCTCGATCACGACGAACGTGATGAGCAGTGCCACCGCGATGGCCAGCGTGGCCAGCGTCCGCGCCGAACCCCACGGATGGGTGTTGGTGCCGACGATGGCGTAGACGAGGATCGCCAGCCCTGCGGTGACGGTCACCGTGCCTGGCAGGTCGAGGCTGCGGATCCCGCGCACACCACTGGGCAGCGCGTCGGCCCGCGACTCGCGCAACGCGATGGCGGCCGCCGCGAACAGCGCGGCGCCGATCGGCACGTTGACGAAGAGCACCCATCTCCAACTCACCAGGTCGGTGAGCACGCCGCCGGCCAGCGCGCCGAAGGCGCCCCCGCTGCCGGCGGTGGCGCTCCACACGCCGAGCGCCCGGGCTCGCGCTCGGTGGTCGGTGTAGGTCGTGGTCAGCAGGCTGAGCGTCGACGGCGCCAGGATGCCGCCGCCAAAGCCTTGGACGGCGCGGGAGATCTCGATCATCGCGGCGTTCTGCGAGAAACCGCCGACCAGGCTGGCCAGCGTGAAGACGCTGAGGCCGAACAGGAACACCTTCTTGCGACCGAACAGGTCGCCCGCCCGGCCGCCAAACAACAAGAACCCGGCGAATGCCAGCGCGTAGGCGTTGACCACCCACTGAAGCTGATCATGGTTGAGGCCGAGCCCGTGCTGCGACGTCGGCTTGGCGATCGACGGCAACGCGACGTTGACGATCGATATGTCGAGAACGACCATGAACTGCGCCACACAGGCGATGGCCAGCACCGCCCACGCCGGGATATGCGCGTGGGTATGCGACTGATCGGCCTTCTCTCGGGACGATCCGCTGTACGACTGGGTGGTGCTCATCGCGTGCTCCTGGGCGGGGGAGTGCCGGCGGGACTCAAGGTGACGGGCGTTACGACGTTAGGCCGTCAACCTAGGGGCCGTCACCGACATTTCCGGCGGGTAGCGTGAGCACCAGGCGCAGGCATTGCGCCGAGATCGCAGCTGAGATGAGGAGCCCGCGGTGGCCATCGCGACGACTAACCCGGCGACCGGTGAGGTCGTGAAGAGTTTCGACCCGATGTCGGAGCAGGAGATCGACGCGAGGCTGGCCGCGGCGGCGTCCGCGTTTGAGTTGCTGCGCCGCACCTCGTTCGCGCAACGCGCGGCGTGGATGCAAAACGCGGCCGACATCCTCGACAACGAGCGCGACGACATCGCCCGCACGATGACGCTCGAGATGGGCAAGACCTTCGCCTCGGCCAAGGCGGAGGTGGCCAAGTGCGCGAAGGCCTGCCGCTTCTACGCCGACAACGCTGAGGCGCTGCTGGCCGACGAGCTCGCCGACGCGTCGAGCGTCGGTGCGGTTCGGGCCTACGCCCGGTACGAGCCGCTCGGCCCGGTGCTTGCCGTCATGCCGTGGAACTTCCCGCTCTGGCAGGCGATGCGTTTCGCCGCGCCGGCGTTGATGGCGGGCAACGTCGGCGTGCTGAAGCACGCGAGCAACGTGCCGCAGACGGCGCTGTTCATGGCGGAGTTGTTCCGGCGCGCCGGCTTCCCGGAGGGTTCGTTCGAGACCCTCCTCATTGGTTCGGACGCCGTCGAGCGGGTCATCAGCGATCAGCGCGTCAAGGCCGTCACGCTCACCGGCAGCGAGGCGGCGGGCCGGTCGGTCGCGGCGATCGCCGGCCGGGAAGTCAAGAAGACGGTCCTCGAGCTCGGTGGCAGCGACCCGTTCGTCGTCATGCCGTCGGCTGACATCGAGCGCGCCGCCGAGGTCGCCACCACCGCGCGCTGCCAAAACAACGGGCAGTCGTGCATCGCGGCGAAGCGGTTCATCGTCCACGCCGACGTCTATGACGCCTTCGTCGACGCCTTCACCAGCAAGATGGCGGCGCTACGAGTGGGCGACCCGATGGACGAGGCGACCGCCGTCGGCCCCCTCGCCACCGAGCAAGGCAGGGCGGACGTCGAGGAGCAGGTTCGCGACGCGGTCGCGAAGGGGGCCACGGTTCGGTGCGGTGGTGAGCGTCTCGACCAGCCGGGGTGGTGGTACCTGCCGACCGTCGTCACCGACATCACGCCCGACATGAAGATGTGGTCGGAGGAGGTCTTTGGCCCGGTGGCCGGCGTTTACCGAGCCGAGTCCATCGACGACGCGTTGCGCATCGCAAACGGCACGTCGTTCGGGCTCGGCTCAAACGCGTGGACGACGGACCCAGGCGAGCAGCAGCGCTTTGTCGAGGAACTCGACGCCGGCGCCGTCTTCATCAACGGGATGACGACGTCATATCCCGAACTGCCGTTCGGCGGCGTGAAAAACTCCGGCTACGGCAGGGAATTGTCCGCACAGGGCCCGCGCGAGTTCTGCAACCAGAAGACGGTGTGGATCGGTGACGGCGGCGGCGCGACGACGTCCGCCGGAAGTCACGCGGAGTGAGCGCGCGCGGACGGCGTCGTCCGCACTGAGAGCTGCGACAGCAAGCGCTGGGTGGCGTCGGTGATCTCGCGCACCGCCTCGTCGAACGCCGCCTGATTCGCGGCCGAGGGCTTGCGCATGCCGGCCACCTTTCGGACGAACTGCAACGCCGCGGCATGCGCGTCGTCCGGGGTGGCCGCCTCGACGTAGGGCGGGCGCAAGGTCTTGATGCTGCGGCACATGCCGTCATGCTAGGCCGACGTCCTCGCACCTGGGCTACGCGCGGTGGTTGAGCCGCTCGGCGTCGAACTTCTTCGCGCGGGCCACTCGCAGCCGGTGCGCCGCGTGCCCGACGTGCATCGCGAGATACGGACGGCCGTGCGCGTGCGCGTGCGACGCCGCGCGCCTGACCTCCATCTGTCGGAACGTGCTCGACGTTCCGACCAGGAGAACGCCGGCCACCATCGCGACCAGCCCGCAGACCTCCAGCGCCAACGCCGCCGGATCGACCCGCAGGTGTTCTTGGAAGACGACGACGCCGACGGCGATTCCAGAAAGCGGCTCGGCGGCCGTCAGCGCAGGGAGCGACGCGCGCAGCGGCCCCGCTTCGAACGCGCTTTGCGCGAGCAGCAGGCCGACCGCGCCGATGGCCACCAGCGCGTAAGGAGACCACTGCAAGAACAGATGCGAGATGTGGCCGTCGAACGCCTTCGTGACCCGCCGGGTAAGCCCGTCTTGGATGCCGAAGAGCAGGCCCGCGCCGGTGGCGAGCAGCATCGACCGGACGACGTCGGTGTGCCGCCGGGCCGTGATGATGCAGATCTCGGTGAGCCCGAGAATTCCCATCGCGAGCACCCAGCGCGGCAGCGAGTCACCGTCCGGATTCCCGCCCGATGGCTGACTGCCGACGATGAACATCGCGACACCCGCCGAGAGCAGCAACGCCCCGGCCCACTCGTTGAATCCGAGCGACTCCCGGTACAGCAGATGCGCGATGACCAACGCGAACAGCAGGTTTGCGGTCAGCATCGGCTCGACCAGCGACACGTCGGCGTTTGCGAGCGCAGTCCCAGACAGCAGTTGGCCGACCACCATGGCGCCGACGCCGGCGATCCAGATCGGTTTGCGCAGCAGGTCGATCAGCAGCCGGAACCGCATGTAGTCGGACGCCGGGGCGCTTTGGGCGGCGTGCTGCTGCAGCACGAAGCCAAGGCCGAGGCACACCGCGGCCGCAAGTCCGATCGCGTAGATCATGACGTCGCCGGGCGCGCCGAGAGCGCTGAATTCACAGGTGCTGCTGGGCCGGGTCGCAGGTCCATGCACGCTGGGTACCCAATTCGGCTCCGCCATGTGCGTGCCATCAGAACGCGCTCGCCCGCGGGTGCGGCCGGGCTTGCCTGGCGCGCAGACGGGTAAGAGGCCGCCATGCGTGTGCGGCGACTCTTAACTGTTCGACGCGATCTTGTGGTCATGATTGCGTTGCCCTTGGTCAGCAAGGGTATTTCGTTCGCCGCCCGTGAGCTGCGCAACAGGCGCACCGAGAGCCGCGCGGCGGACCGCCTCGATCAGGCTGGCCGCTTGCTCGCCAAAGCGCGGCATTTCCTTTAGAAGGGCAACACCGGTGACTCAAGAGCACGTGCTGGAAGATCCCCGAACCCGCTATCCCCGCCCGGAGTTTCACGTTCAAGATCAGAACTATCCGGGCCGCGGTGGCGCGATGACGCCGACGCCAGACCACGGCGAGCGCAGCTACCGCGGTAGCGGCAAGTTGACCGGCCGGACCGCGATCATCACCGGGGCCGACTCGGGCATCGGCCGCGCGGTGTGCATCGCGTTCGCCCGCGAAGGCGCCGACGTCGTCCTCAGTTATCTGCCCGAGGAGCAGGCGCAGGCCGAGGACACCGCCAACCACGTCAACGAGGCAGGTCGCACCGCGGTGCTGTTGCCGGGTGACGTCTCCGACGAGCAGCAGTGCAAGACCATCGTCGAGCGGGCGATGCAGGAGTTCGGCCACATCGACGTCCTCGTCAACAACGCCGCTTATCAGATGGCGCAAAAGGGCGGCCTGCTCGACATCACCACGGAGCAACTTGAGCGCACCTTCAAGACCAACGTGTTCGCGATGTTTTGGTTGTGCAAGGCGGCGTTGCCGCACATGCGGCCCGGTTCGAGCGTCATCAACACGTCGTCCATCGAGGCGTACAACCCGAAACCGCCGCTGCTCGACTACGCCGCGACCAAAGGCGCCATCGTCAACTTCAGCAAGGGATTCGCGATCGACGCCGCGAAACACGGTGTGCGGGTCAACACGGTCGCGCCCGGCCCGATCTGGACGCCGCTCATCCCCGCCACCATGCCGGCGGACGACGTGACGAGCTTCGGCGCGCAAACGCCGTTGGGACGCCCGGGTCAGCCGGCGGAATTGGCTGCGGCGTATGTGTTTTTGGCGTCCGACGACTCCAGCTATGTCACCGGCGAAGTGCTTGGCGTGACCGGGGGCGGGTTGCTCGCCTAGCGGTCGGGTCCGAGCAGCGCGCGCTCGATGAGCTTGCGGGCAGGCGGACCGATGACCCGCCCCACCGGGCTCTGCTCGGCCAGCGCGGCGCGTGCGGCATTGGAGCCGCACGCCCCGTGCACCGCCCCGCCTGGATGAGCGGAGGCGGAAGCCAGGTAGAGCCCGCGAATCGGCGTCTCGGCCCGGCCCAAGCCGGGGGTTGGTCGAAACACCAACTCCTGGTGCAGGGCGGTCGTCCCGTCGTTCAACGCGCCGTTCTTCAGGCTCTCGTTGGATGCCTCCATGCCGTGCGGGTTGGTGGCGACTCGGGCTTTGACGCAGTCGCGAAAGCCCGGCGCGAACGCCTCGATCTGCGCCTCGACGCGGTCGGCCATCGCCGCGGTCTCGCGTTCGTCCCACCTGCCGGTGATGCCCTCGTCGCCCGCATCGCCGCGGACTCGTTGCGGCACGTGCGTGTACGCCCACAACGACTCGGTTCCCGCCGGTGACCGGCTCGGGTCAGCGGTGGTCATCTGCCCGACCAGCAAGAAGGGTTTGCCAGGCACCCGGCCCATGGCGAGATCGGAGGTGAACCGGGTCAGATCGTCCATCGACTCGCCGATGTGCACGGTGCCGGCGCCCCGAACGGCCTCCGCGAGCCACGGCACGGGTTTCGACAGTGCCCAGTCGACTTTGAACGTCGCGTAGTCCCACTGAAAACGCCTCATGTCGTCGCGCAGCCGGGTCGGCAACTCCTCCCACGGCACCAGGCCGCCATAGAGCGACGGCGCCGGAACATCGGCGAGGATCGCCTTGTCGGCGGCGAATTCCGAACCGTCTTGAGTCTTGACGCCGACCGCTCGGCCGGCTCTGACGATGACCCGAGTGACCCGCTGGTTGCAGACGACCTGGCCGCCGCGGCTCTCCAACCGGCGCACCATCGCTTCGCTAAGGGCGCCGGCGCCGCCTTGCGGCACCGGGAAACCAACCTGTTGCCCGAGCATGGCGAGCAGCCAGCCGAAGGTCGCGCTGATGTTCATCTCCGGGCTCAGGTCGGCATGCAGCGCGTTGCCCGCGAGCAGCATCGCGGCTTCGCCGGCGAACTCCTCCTCGGCGAGTCGGCGCACCGGCAACACGCTGAAGCGGGCGAACCGCAGCAGTCCGGCCGTGCGCAGCGACCAGGCCAATCGGAGCCCGGCGCGCACCGGAGGGAAAGGTGTCGTGATGGCGTCCACCAGGGCTGGGTTCACCTGCAGCCACAGGTCGTAGAGCCGACGCCACGCGTCGCCGTCGCCTGGCGCCAGAGCGTCTGCCGCCGCGACGGTGGTCTCGAGGTCGCGCGACAACAACGCGCAGCGTCCCTCGCTCAGCGGGTGCGCGAGCACGTGTGGCGCGTGCAACCAACGCAGACCGTGGTTTTCCAACTCGAGGTTTTGAATGATGGGCGACGCGGCCGCGAGCGGATAGAACGCGCTGCAGTGATCGGAGACGAATTCAGGGTCGACGTATCTGCCGCTGCGAACCGCGCCACCGGGCTCGGCTTGCGCCTCAAAAACCAGCACGTTCCAGCCTGCGTCAGCCAGCAGATTCGCCGCGACGAGACCGTTGGGACCAGATCCGATCACGATCGCGTCGAGGTTCACGTCGTCCCACCTACCCTTGCCGGGTTCTCGTCACCCTCTGAACGGTTTGCGCAGGTCGCGGCTGCATCTGCCTTCGGTTGGGTACGTGGCAGGCATGGCGGTGAACCGTAGATACATGCCGTACGACCCTTCGTTGATCTTCAGCGTATTGCGCGATGGCTGGAGCTACGACAAATGGGTGGTCGGCACATCGAAGATCCGATCGGTCGATCCGACATGGCCGGAACCGGGTGCGCGGTTGCACTATCGAATCGGACGCGGCGCGATGAGCAAGGACGACGAGACGCGGTCGATACGGATCGTCGACGGGTCCGAACTCGAACTCGAAGCGGTCGGCCGGCCGTTGGGCACCGCGCGGGTGGACATCCGCGTCGACCGGGTGCGTGACGGCGCGCTCGTCACGATGATCGAGCACCCGACCAAAGGAGCCCTCGCCTCCTTGCACAACCCGGGCTTTGAACTGTTGATCTATCTGCGCAATGTCGAGACGCTGCGCCGGCTCGAACGCGTGGTCAGTGGTCGGGCTCGGGGTCATCCCACAGGCCGGTGATCTCAGCCAGGTCGGCAAGCTGAAAGTCGAGCCACTTCGTGACGTCATTCGCGTGGACGATGAACGCAGCGGCCTCGCGCAGGTCGCGCCGGCGTTCGGCCGGCATCATCAGCGCTTCGTAAAGGGCGTCGGCCTGCTGTTGGACGTCGAACGGGTAGAGCGTTACGGCAAAGGCCCCCAGTTCCTCATGCGCGCCGGTGTTTTCCGACAATGCGAGCACCGCGTCGCGTCTCGAGACCGACACCGCCTCTTTCGCCACCAAGTTCATCCCGTCGGCGATCGAGTTGACCATCACGACGTCGCATATCGTGTACGCCGCCACAGCGGTCGGGAAGTCTTCGTGCAGTCGAAGGTCGATCGGTGCGTCGCCGCCGCGGGTGTACTTCGCGTTGATGCGGGCGACCACTGAGCCGATTCGCCCGACGTAGTCGACGTATTCGTCGACGTCAAGCCGGCTCGGTTGCAGGAACGCCAGGAACCGGACCTTCCCGACAAGTTCTGGATGGTCGTCGAGCAGCCGTTCGAAGGCGAGAAAGCCGCGCACGATGTTCTTCGACGGGTCGGTGCGGTCGACCCGCACGATGAGCTTGCCGCCCTCGGCGACGATCCACTGCTCGAGGTCGTCGAGGCGACCGCGCACCACCTTGCTGTTGGCCGCCTCGACGAGCGCGTCGACGTCGATCGAGATGGGATAGGTCTTCGCGGTGACCGTGCGCGGCCCGACCTGCACGGTCATCTTGTCGAGGTTGATCGACAGCCCCAACAACTCTTGCGCGCAAAGCAAGAAGTTGCGGGCGAACCGCTCGGTGTGGAACGCGACGACGTCGTTGCCAAGCAGGCCGCGCATCAGCCGTTCGCGCATCTCGGGCGGCAGCACCCGCCACGCGTCAGGGCCGGGCCACGGGATGTGCACGAAGTGTGACAGGACGACGTCGGGGCAGCGCTCCCGCACGATGCCAGCGACCAAATAGAAGTGGTAGTCGTGCAGCATGACGAGAGCGCGGCCGCCTTGTTGCTCGACCTCGTGCACCACGGCGTCGGCGAACGCCTGGTTGACCGTCACGTAGCCGTGCTCGAACGCGTCGCGCTCGCGGGTGCCGATGTTCGGGGCGCGGGTCAGGTCGTAAAGGCCGTGCTGGATGAACCACAACAACGGGTTGGAGATGACCGCGTAGAAGTCCTCCTTCGCGGCGGAGTCCAGTTCGACCATGCGCACGTGCAGCACGGGGGCGTCGGATTTCGTCTCGTCGCAGTCGAGCACCCGCGGCGTGCCCTTCATCACGAGGGGGATCGCCTTGCCCTTGTGCTCGGCGGCGACGGCGGCGTCCTCTTCGGTGCTGGCGGCGCACACCCAGACCGCCTCGTTGAGCTGCTCGGTGAGGCCGACCAGCGCGGTGACCAAGCCACCCGCGCCGCGGCGGGCCAGCCGCTTGCCGCCCTCGCGCCTGAACTGCACGGGAGCGCGATGCGACGCGACCACCACCGGCACGCCGAGCTCTCGCGCGTTGATCGCTCGGCGAGTGCTCACGGCGGACGGCGGCGGGTGCGGGTTCTGGTGGCTGCTCACGGCTTCTTTTCTATCGGGTCGGTGAGTGATCGCTTCCCTCCGGAGGCCCGGTCCACTCGTCGTGGCCGCGTCGTGTCGGTCACTCGTGCCAGGCTGACCCCTATGCCGAAGCCGACCCAGGTCTACTTCCAACTCGGTCGATCACGCGTGTTCGCGTGCGCTGTCGAGTGGCCTGGTTGGTGCCGGCGGGCGAAGTCGGAGGAGGACGCGCTCGACGCGCTCGCCGAGTACGCGGCCCGCTACGCGAGCGTCGTCGCCGCGGCCGGCCACCCGCTCCCGAAGTCCGCCGCCGACGCCTTCGACGTCGTTGACCGCATCGACCCGCCGCCGGGCGACGCCTTCTCGGGGGTCGACTTCGGCACCATCGACGCGCCCTGCGAGCTGGACCGTCGTCCGCTCACCGCCGCAGCGGCGAAGCGCCTCGCCGCGATCGTCGACGCCAGTTGGCGCAAACTCGACGACGTGGTCGCCCACGCCCCCGCCGAACTTCGCAAGGGTCCGCGTGGAGGCGGGCGCGACCGCGACAAGGTCTTCGACCATGTGCTCGGCGCCGAGAGCGCGTACGCGCGCAAGATCGGCGTCCGGCATAAGCAGCCAAGCCCGGACGACGGCGGCGCGATCGCGGCGCTGCGCGCCGACATCGGCGCCGCGCTCACCGCGGCTCGGTCCGGCGAGCCGTTGACCGTGAACGGCTGGTTGCCGCGGTATGCCGCGCGGCGGATCGCGTGGCACGTGCTTGACCACGCCTGGGAGATCGAGGATCGCAGCGAGTGATCGCCACCCGCTAGGTTGCCGTGCATGACCGAAGCTCAGGAGTCGTTCACCGCGTTCGCGGCGGCCGCCGTCGACGACATGCTCGAGCGTCAGCCGACGATGGCCACGTCCCTTGGCGACCACCGGTTCGACGACCGGCTCGACGACCTGCGCCCGGAGGCGATCGAAGAAGAGGCGCGGGTCTTGTCGGAGCGGTTGCGCGAGCTTGACGAGTTCGATGTCGCCGCGCTTCCGGTCGCGTGTCAAGTCGACGCGCAGGTGCTGTCGGTTCGGCTGCGTGAGAGGCTGTTTGAGCTGACCGAGTCGCGGGAGCACACCTGGAATCCGCTGGTCGCCAACCCAGGCACCGCGTTGTATTTGCTCTTGGCCCGCGACTTCGCGCCGCTGCGCGAGCGGTTGGCGAATGTCGCGAAACGCCTCGCTCAAGTGCCCGAGCAGCTGGCCGCCGCTCGGGTCGTGCTCGGGCACGCGGCGATGCCGCGGGTGCACGTCGAGACCGCGATCGACCCGTTCACCGGCACGCTCGGCCTCATCGAGCGTGAGATCCCGCGGCAACTTCAAGCCGCGTCGGGCGTCACGGGCGAGGTTGAGCAGGCGCTTGCTGTCGGCCGGCAGGCGGTTGCCGACCACATCGGCTGGCTGCGTGAGCAACTCGACGGCGCGGCCGGAAACCCTCGACTGGGCAAGGATTTGTTCGCCCGCAAGCTCGCGTTGGTGCTCGACCTTGACCGGTCACCCGAGCAAGTGTTGGCCGACGCGCTCGCCGACATCGATCGAGTCGAGGCGGAGATCGCCGCGGTGGCCGCGACGCTCGGCGGGTCGCCGTCCGAGGTGTTGGCGCGGCTCGCCGTGGACGCGCCCACCGACGAGACGGTGGTCGCGATCGCCCGCGACGCACTTGCCGAGACGCGTGAATTCGTCGAGCAGCACGACATCATCACGCTGTACGACGACCCGGTCGAGATCATCGTGATGCCGGAAATTCACCGCGGTGTCGCGGTGGCGTACTGCGACTCACCAGGGCCGCTAGACCCGCCAGACGCGACCACCTTCTTCGCCATCTCGCCGACTCCTGAGAGTTGGTCGGCCGAGCGGGTGGCGTCGTTCTATCGCGAGTACAACGTCCACGCGATGCGCAATCTTGTGATTCATGAGGCGATGCCGGGCCACGTCGTCCAGCTTTCGCATAGCAGGCGGGCGCCCGCGACAACCAAGGTGCGGCAGGCGTTTTGGAGTGGTCCGTTCGTCGAGGGCTGGGCGGTTTTCGCGGAAGCCGAGATGGTCAGGCGTGGCTTTGGCGGGCCGCAGGTGCAGATGCACCAGCTGAAGATGCGACTGCGCACGGCGATCAACGCGGTGCTCGACGTCCGGGTGCATTGCGACGGCCTGTCGCAAGACGATGCGATGGCGCTGATGACGGGGCGCGGCTATCAAGAGGAAGGCGAGGCGGCGGGCAAGTGGCGGCGTGCGCTGCTCACGAGCACGCAGCTTTCGACGTACCACGTTGGCGTCACTCAGGTGACTGAGGTCGCGGCGCGGTTGCGGTCGGCGCAGCCGTCGTGGAGTGATCGGCAGGTCAACGACGCGCTG
>Ga0187809_10001084_pt1 | contig 13272 bp, 11 predicted proteins | sample NC_wetland_sal_i_8_FD_132415 | JGI IMG/M metagenome (GOLD analysis project Ga0187809, IMG submission 132415) | Wetland sediment microbial communities from Neuse River Estuary, North Carolina, USA - ASW_4 | ecosystem: Environmental > Aquatic > Freshwater > Wetlands > Sediment | place: USA: North... | reverse complement strand
TTCCTGCACCGTGGTGGATATCCATAAGCGGTTCTTCAAAAAACAGACCGATCACCGGGTGGATTACCGTATCTCGAAGTTGTATACGCTGCTGTGGGGACTCTTTTCGATCGGGGTCGCCGAGTTTGCCAGCAACCTGGGCAACAGCCTCATTGAAACGGTCAATATCCTGGGGTCGCTCTTTTACGGGGTGATCCTGGGTATCTTCCTGGTCGCCTTCTGGTTCAAAGCCATTCGCGCGAACGCCATTTTTTATGCAGCCGTGGTATCGGAAGTGCTGGTCATCGTTCTTTACCGAGTCAACATTATCTCCTTTCTCTGGCTCAATGTGATCGGGGCCGTGCTGGTGATCGTCCTGGGCTTCCTGCTCCAGTTGCTCCCGGCAATAACCGCCCCTAACCGGGGTTCCCGGTCCAGTAATCCACCGCGTTGACTTCGTCGGCAATCGCCATGGCGACCTTGAATAGCATCTGGTATTCGGGCATCTTCCTGTAACTTTTCAGGTCATCCATCGTTGCGAAGGTCGTCGTATAGACGTGGCGGAGCACGCCCGGATCCCGGGTCGAGATGTCGGTTCCCATTTCAAAACTCTTTACGTAGGAGCTTTTGGCCAGGTCCTGGTAAATGTTGTCAAGGGCGCGGACGCTGTCGGCCGGTGCATCTTTTTTAAAACTGATGACGACAATGTGCCGTAATACGTGTGCCGCGGAGTCCGACTGGCCACGGGCGGTGCTGACCAGCATGAACGGCGCCAGGAAGGAAAGAATGGCAAGGGAAAACAATTGTTTCATGGTAAAATTTTTTAACCGCCGGGCCGTTCAACCCGGGAGACGGTTGCCGGAGCGGGTTACTCAAATTTAAAGTTTTAGTTTTGACCATTATCAATTTATTATGGAACTCACATTCAATCGTAACGAGGACGTCATGAAGAATGCCCTGAGCCAACTGCGGCAGCTGGCGGCCAGAATAGAGGAAGGCGGTGGAAAGAAGGCCCTTGAAAAACAGCGCGAAAGAAACAAGCTGACGGCCCGGGAACGCATCGCCTACCTGCTCGATAAAGACCGCGCGTTCCAGGAGATCGGGTTGTTTGCCGGCTTCGACATGTATGAGGCATATGGTGGTTGCCCGGCGGGGGGCACCGTCGCCGGGATCGGTTATGTGAGCGGCAGGCAATGCGTCGTACTGGCGAATGACCAGACGGTAAAAGCAGGTGCCTGGTTCCCCATCACGGGCAAAAAGAACCTGCGCCTGCAGGAGATCGCGATGGAGAACCATCTACCGGTGATCTACCTGGTGGACAGCGCGGGGGTTTTCCTCCCGATGCAGGATGAAATATTCCCGGACCGGGATCACTTCGGCAGGATCTTCCGGAACAATGCCCGGATGAGCGCCCTGGGGATTACGCAAATAGCCGCCGTTATGGGTCCCTGCGTGGCAGGCGGTGCCTACCTGCCGATCATGAGCGACGAAACCCTGATGGTATCGGGAAACGGTTCGATCTTCCTGGCGGGTCCTTACCTGGTAAAGGCGGCTATCGGGGAGATCACCGATGCCGAGACGCTGGGGGGCGCGGCCACCCACAACGAGATCAGCGGCATTGCCGATTATCAATTTGACAGTGAACAGTCGTGCCTGGATGAAGTGAAAAAGATCATCGGGAAACTGGGCAGCGGCCCCACGGCAGGCTTTAGCCGGATCGGCGCGGTGGCGCCCTGGAAAAACCCGGAAGAACTGTACGGGATGTTCCCGGAAGGCAACGGCACGCCTTATGACGTGATGGAAATCATCGACCGGCTGGTCGATGCGGACGCCAACGGGAAGGACCGGAGCTCGTTCGAACCCTTCAAGGATGGCTATGGTAAAACGATCGTGTGCGGGTATGCGCGGCTGGAGGGATGGGCCGTGGGCATCGTGGCCAACCAGCGGCTGGTCCTCAGGAACCGGAAAGGGGAAATGCAGCTGGGCGGCGTGATCTATAATGACAGCGCCGACAAGGCAGCACGCTTTATCATGAACTGCAACCAGAAAAAAATTCCGCTGGTCTTCCTGCAGGACGTCACCGGGTTCATGGTGGGCACCCGCAGCGAACACAGCGGCATCATCAAGGACGGCGCCAAAATGGTCAATGCAGTGGCCAATTCCGTCGTGCCCAAGATCACGATCATCACCGGTAATTCCTACGGTGCGGGCAATTATGCCATGTGCGGGAAAGCCTATGATCCGCGCTTCATTTACGCATGGCCCTCGGCCAAAATAGCCGTGATGGGAGGAGAACAGGCCGCGAAAACCCTGCTGCAGATAGAAGTGGCTTCCCTGCGGTCGAAGGGAAAGGAATTAACCCCTGAAGAAGAACGTGCCCTGCTGAAAGAGATCACGGACAAATATGCGCGGCAGACCACTCCCTACTATGCCGCCGCGCGCCTGTGGGTGGATGCCATCATCGATCCCCTGGACACCCGGAGGATCATTTCCGAAAACCTGTCGGCCGCGAACCATCAACCGGTAACCGCCGCGTTCAGTACAGGCGTCATCCAGGTGTAACGAAACAAAAAAACCGGGCCCTTCGACGCCCGGTTTAAATCCAAATTATCGTAAGAAATCAAACACTACTGGTGGAGGACGACCGTACCTACCCCGGTGCGTTGCTGCTTGATCACAGAAACGTTTTCGATGGTCGTATCCTGGTAACCATTGACGCCCTGTATATACAGGCTGTAATTGCCCGGCGCAAGCCCGCGTACCATGAACTCACCCTGGTCACGGTCCGGCCGCGCATACCCGGTATCCGTGCTATTGTAGGCCATGATCATCCCGGAAGAATGGACCGGTCGCACTTTTCCTTCCACGGCGCCCGTGCCGGTAAGGCCGAACACCTTGATGAAAGGCTTCAGCCAGTAAGCACCATTGAACCGGAAAACGGAGCGCTCTACATTGAAGTCGAGGTACATGCCCAGGTTGGAAGCGGTGAGCGAATCAAGATGGATGCCCTGCACGTCCACGTACACTACATTCTCATTGCCGAAGAAGTGCAGGGGGTACAGGACGCTGTCCACCATTACGCTGTCCCGGGTACCCAGGGAGAGCCGGATCCGTTCGATCGTTCCCGCGGGAAACAGGCCCGCGGCCAGCAGGGTGTCGGCCCCGTTCTGAAGCGTGAGCAGGTCCACCACGCCGGGATGGATGTCAAGGGTATCCCAGGTGTCACAGGTATCCTTGTAGTCATGCCAGGCATCGCAACCGTGTTCACGGTCGCGGTCCCAGACGGCATTCCACCGGGCCTGGCTGCAGGTGTCGGTCTTGACTTCGATACCCTGGATATCGACCAGGACCTTCTGGAAGTCCGCCGGGTCATCGAGCAGGTGGACGGATAACATGGTTTTGCCGGCGGGGACAACGCCCTGGCCGGCTACGGCATCTTTCCTGCACGCGTTCAGGATCATCGACAGGATCATTAAAAAGATGGCGGCAAGCAATACTAATACTCGGGAGGTTTTCATAAGACGCATTCGGGTTTGGTTATACAATTAAGTGTGAAACAAATTAAATCAAATTCAGTGCCACCTGGTAATGTCCGCGGCAGAATTTCGTCGAATTTTTCAGGCGGCCGCAACACGGCTCCCATGAAAACCAGTGATTTAATTTTTTTACGAAGTCCCCCCTGAAATTTTCCGATGAAAGCCCGGGTAGAACCACTGTTGGGCCTACGGAATGCCCGGTCCCTTTTTGAGTTTTTTCTACGTAACTTTTGAGGCAATTCCCAGCATCAGTATGAAGCACGCGTTGCCTGTTTTCGGCCTGGTTTTCCTCCTGCAGTTCCCGGTGCGAACGGCCCGGACGCAGCCGCTCCGCCGGATGAACAGCAGTGCCTACAATATCAATGACGGGTTGCTGCAAAGCACCATCGAGGACCTGAACTTCGACGCACTGGGATTTATGTGGATCAGTTTCGAGACGGGCCTCCAGCGGTTTGACGGCAATGCGTTCCAGAATATCCCGGTGCAAAGCGGTCTTCCCGACAACCATTACATCAAACTTTTCAGGGCCGCCAACGGGCGGTTATGGTTCTGTCATTCAAAAGGCATCAGTATATATGATGAAGCGACGGATCGTTTCAGGCAGGTGTTCTCCTACCCGGCCAAAGTATCCCGGCCGGCCATCTGGCCCGTCAACGAGGAAAACGGCGTGGTCTATTTCTATGAATCCGACGGGTATATCGATGGATTCGATGAACGGCGCCTGCAACTGGTGCAGCGATCGCGCTTCCCGTTTGCCAGCGACCGCACGGAATTGCCCGAGGAATTCTTCACCACCGGCGCACCGGTCTGCGATGCGGTCACGATCTGCTTCAGAGGCTCGACCCTGCTTCGTTGGAATCTTCCCCGGGGCGCCGTCACGACCGCCTATCATATCCCGGGCGGCATACAGATCAACGGGCAGGAATTTCATATGCTCGATACCACCAGGATGCTGAGCATTATAGACGGACGCCTCCAAGTGCTGGACCTGCAACGGGGCGCTTTCAGGGCCATCAGCGAACGCGTGTTTAACCGGCCGGGCTTCGATGGCGTGGCCTTCGGTGCGGACGATGGCCAGCGGTTCCTCATGAGCATCAGCAACGAGGTGTTCCAGGTGGACGCCCGGACACTGCGGCCGGTCGCACAACTCGTCAACTTCCAAAACCAGCCATTCGCTCATTTTTCCATCCGGTATATCCGTACCGATCCCTTCGGAAACATCTACCTGGTCACCCGCAACGAAGGCTTTGTCAAACTGCTCGCCAATACCTTTCCCATCAGCTACTACGGGTCAAATGAACGTTCCCGAAACTTCATCACCAGCCTGTGCGTCGACAAGAACAGCAATCGTGTGCTGGCCGGGACCCTGAACGGCGGGCTGCTCGTGTTCGACACCCTGCAACGCCTGCAACAGCGCGTGGAACAACTGGGTAGATGGCAGCCGCCGGGACCACTGACGATCGTGGGGATCGTTCCGGCCGGCCATGACCGGTACCTGCTTTTCCCGCGATTCAGCCTGAACAGTGTGCTCTGGAATGCCGTGACGGGCCAGGTATCCCGGGTCCCGATGGCTTCCGAGCTACGCGATAGCCTGCACGGCGCAGGTGATATCGGAACGGTGATCCAATACTACTGCTCCGCCCTGCGGCTCGGGCCCGGTCGCGAGCTGCTGGCCATCGACCAGAATTTATACGAGATCGACCGGCACGACCCCTTTCCGCTGGTCAGGGCCATTTATTTCCGGTACCGGACCAAGGGACTCTGCCTGTATCACCACCTGGTAGTCAACGGCACCGCGGAACAATTGCTGTTCCGGGAACCGGTGCATTACGCCGTGATCCGGACGGTGCCCCTGCCCGGTTGCGGGGAGATCAGGTGCATTGATACTTTCCATGACCTGTTGTATGTCGGGACGAGCAGGGGACTGTACCTGGTCAACGGCGACGGAAAGGTCCTTTCGCATTACAGCAGGATCAGCGGGCTCCCGGACGACTATATTTATTCCCTCGCGATCGACGCAGGTGGCAATGTATGGTGCAGCACCAACCGCGGCATCGTGAGGATCAACCCTACGGGGTCCCTGCTGCAACTCGGAAAGCAGGACGGGTTGCAGGAAAATGAGTTCAACACCAATGTCCTGGACCAGGAGCCCGGTGGGGAACTTTTCTTCGGCGGGGTCAACGGGATCAGCAGTTTTTACCCCAACCAGATCAATGACCGGGTGGACACGCCCAGGGTCTATTTTACGACGATCAAGGTCAATGACGGGATGCCGCCTTCGGATTCCGCGACCTGGTTCAGGAAAAGCCTCTCCCTGCCCTATAACGCGAACAACCTGTATTTTGAGTTTACGGCCCTGGGGAAAAGAATGCCGGAACAGTATGTTTACCAATACCGGTTATTACCCGTGAACCGTGGATGGCTGAGCAATCCCGGGAACCGGGGCATTCGCTACCTGCTGCCGCCAGGGCACTATGTCCTCCAGGTATATGCCGGGGTCACTTACCAGGAGCATCCACGGCCGATGCGATCGATCTCGATCGTGATCGCGCCTCCTTTCTGGAATACCTGGTGGTTCTCGCTGGCCATCGCGGTCCTGGTCACGGGGACCGTTGCCCTGGTGGTACGCCAGCTGCTTTACCGCCAGTATCAAAAACAATTGCACGAACTTGAACTGAAAAACGAACTGCAGCATGAGCGCGAACGCATCAGCCGCGACCTGCACGATAACCTGGGTGCCCAGATCAGTTTCATCAGCAGCAATATCGACTGGATCATTGACCACCAGGATGAAATGGACAAGCCCGGCGAGATCCGCCAGATGATGGCGCTGAACAGCACGGCCAAAAATGTGATGATCAACCTGCGGGAGACGATCTGGGCACTTCACAAGGAGAGCATCACCGTCCAGGAATTTTCAGACAAGCTCAAATCCTATATACAGCATATGCTGCAATTGCAACCCGGCCTTGCGTTCCGTGCCGACGAGCAGATCGTGAACAACCGCGTCCTCACGCCTACCGGCATGCTGCACCTGTTCCGGATCTGCCAGGAGGCGGTTAACAACGTCATGAAGCACGCGCACGCATCGCTTTTGACCTTGATCGTCACCTCCGGCGATGAATTCCTGTACCTGTGCATCCGGGACAACGGCGTAGGTTTTCCGCTGCCCCCGGGCAGGGGGGATCATTTCGGGCTGCAAAACATGCGCCACCGCGCCGGCGAAGCCGAAGTGAAACTGACCATTACCTCCGGAAAGGACACGGGTACCAGCATCGAGATGTACAAATACTACAAATGAGTTATTGCCCGGACCGCGGGGCGGGTTCATATTTGATGTCATTTTAAACAGAGATCGATGAAAATCCCCATAGCGATCGTTGATGACAATTCCCAAAACCGGGTGTCCCTGGCAGATCGGCTGCAATCTTCCGATGAAATAGAGGTCAGGCTGACCGCGGTGAACGGCGAGGATTTTCTCGAAAAGATGAAAGAACTCCCGTTCAACGACCTGCCGAAGGTGGTATTAATGGATATAGAAATGCCGGGGATGAACGGTCTTGACGCCGTCCGGTTCGGGAAGACCCTCTACCCCGAGGTCCGTTTCCTGATGCTGACGGTCTATGACGACGATGACAAGATCTTCGAGGCGATCAAGGCAGGGGCAGGCGGCTACCTGCTCAAGGACGAAAAAATCTCCAGGATCATCGAGTGGGTGCAGCAGGTGGCAGAACTCGAAGGCGCGCCGATGAGCCCGACGATCGCCCGGAAGGCGATCGCCATGCTCGCCCAGACCAGCGACCGTGTGAACCCGAAAGAGGATCCGTTACGCCCTGCACAGACGGTTCTCTCCGAACGGGAAACCGAAATACTGCGCATGCTCGTGGAGGGATATGATTATCGCGCCACCGCCGAAAAACTGTTTGTAAGCAGCCACACGGTCCGCAAACACATCGCCAACATCTATCATAAACTGCATGTCACCTCGAAGGCCAAGGCGATCAACCTCGCGATCCGGAACAAACTGATCTGAAACAAGGTCCCTGGCACGCGTACCCACCGGGGCACAAAAAAATAACGCAAATGAGTTATTGGTTTCGCTGGCAGGATGCCGCAGTTTTGAATCTCAAAATATTGCACATTCAAAACAGTACGCCATGTATACTTATCTCTCAAGGGCAGCCGTGATCTTTGCGCTCCCGGTAGCCATGATCCTTTCGGCATGCAGCAAACCGGCTTCTTCGAACAACAACAATAATAATAACAACAACGGGGGATCCCACAGTGACCTGGTGGCAAGCTTTACCAACGTGAACAGCACAACCGGCGTCAGCAGCACCTTTTCCTTCACCTACGACGGCCAGAACCGCCAGACCGGCGAGTCCTTTTCCGACGGCACTTCCCCGATATCGTACAGTTATGGCAGCGGCACCATCACCAAAACCCAGGGGACCACGACGACGGTCTATACGCTCAACAATGCCGGCATGGCGACTTCCGACAACCAGGGCAACACTTTTTCCTATGACGGGAACGGCTTCATGACGTCGGAGACCAACACCAGCGGAGCGTCCACCACCAATTCTATCAGCGGCGGCAACATCGTCTCCACGGTCCAAACCACCTCCACCGGCGCTTCCACGACCTACACCTTTTCCTTTACCGGGAAAGCGAACACGCTCAAGTTTGGCTTGAATTTCCTGGGCTCGATCAACGCGAACCTGATCCAAACGGAGGGGATCAACGGCGTCAATTATGCCTTTACGTACACCTTCGATTCCTATGGCCGCGTCCTGACCCTGAAGATCGTCAGCGGACCCACGACCCTGTCCCGAACCTACACTTATATCAATTGAACGCGCAGCCGACCCGATGGACGCGGTAACAGCATGCATTCGAACAACTCCCGCAGTAGTGAGTAACCTGCCGCTGGTCATTGCCGGGAAACCCGGTGCAGTCAGGTAGCCGTGAGGTCAGCGCTGGTCCCTTTGTAACTCCTTGGCCGTACGCGTACTTCCGTCGTGGCTGTACCCCGGGGGTCCGAAGATGTACCGGAGCTTCTGGCGCAGGGGAATGGTCCGCCGGGCATCCCTGACAATGGACCGGTATTCGTTAAAAAGAATGTCGGCGTAGTTTTTATAGTCCACGTTTTTCATGGTCCCGTAATCGACGGGCTCTGCTGGATCTTCCGGCGTGAACGTTCCGAAGAGTTTGTCCCAGACGATCAGGAACATGCCGTAGTTCCGGTCCAGGTATTTGACGTTTCGCCCATGGTGCACGCGGTGGTGGGAAGGCGTCGTTAAAATATATTCAAGGGGTCCGAGCTTTTTAATGGTGCGCGTGTGAACGAATGTACCCCATCCCTGGGCGAACACGTATACCAGTACGATATCCAGCGGCCTGAATCCCAGGCAGGCCAGCGGAATAAAGAAAAGGAATTTTTCGATGGGCTCAAATACGGCGGAACGCAGTCCCACGGAAAAATTGAATTCGCGGGAGGAGTGGTGATGGATATGGCCGGCCCACAGGAACCGCACCTTATGGTCCATGAGGTGCATGAACCAGTAACTGAGATCTTCCAGCAACAGCAGGGTCACCCAGTACAGGACGGGATGCCCCGCAAAAAGGTGATCAGCATGCAGCCCGTGGAGATAGAACAGTGCCAGGAACAGGAGGCCGGCTGCGCGGCTCAGCGTATCGGTTGCCACGTAACAGATGCCCAGGAACAGGTTCGCCCGTGTATCCTTCGAAGTGTAGTAATGTTTATGATAACGGACACTGACGTAAATCTCCAGCAACACCAGTATCAGGGTGACCGGCGTATTGAAGAGCATCGCCACCTGGTCCGTAAAAGCACCAATCATGTTCTGCTGCGCGTTGAAGTAACAAATGTAAGGTCAAATCCCGTAGTGGCCGCCGGTGGGCGAAAAGAATACGGAAACGCCGCCCCGTGCGGAAAAGCCGGTGTCCAAAAAAACGCTACCTTCAAATACTAATTATACGATACCCGAACTCATGAGAAAAAACAGCCTGATCATACGAACCGTATCCGGTGCCTTCATCCTCGTTCTCCTCTCCTGCCATAAAAACGATTTCTTCAAACCATCCGCTCCACCCGTCGCGAATCAGTCCTTCGTGGAAGAATTCGATACGGCCAGTGCCGCCCAGGCGCGGGGATGGCAGTTCCTGAACGTCAGCACTCCACTGGGGTCCGGTTCCTGGCAGAACGGTGGAGCCCCGACCCCGTTCTTCCGCGCCTATTCGAACCATGGATCGCTGGCGGGATTTATCGGGACGGACTACACCTCCACCAATGCCCAGCAGGGCACCATCAGCAACTGGCTCGTCTCCCCGGAGATCTGGATGCAAAACGGTGACCGCATTATTTTTTATACGCGATCCTTTACGTCCTATGACGGGGTGAGCGATACGACGGACTTTGGAAACAGCCTGGAACTCCGGACCAGTGGCGTAACCGATTCGGTCACCGTCGGATCGGGATCGTCTACCGGCACCTTTACGAACCTGCTGCTCGATATCAACCCGAAACTGGTGTACAGCAGCGTACTCCACCCGGACGTAGGAGCCTACCCCACCCAATGGACGCGTTTCAGGGTAACGGTGACGGGAATTCCTGCTCCGCAAAAAGGCCGTTTTGCCTTTCGCTATTATGTGACCCAGGGCGGGTCGTATGGCAACGGTTCGGGTGTTGGCATTGATTCCGTCGCTTACCAGACCAACGGGTACTGAGTTTCCCATTCAAGCTGTATCGATGTCACAAGTGCATATTTATACCGACGGCGCGTCCCGGGGCAACCCGGGCAGGGGTGGTTACGGCGTGATCCTGATGTGGGAGCGCCACAAAAAAGAGCTTTCAAAAGGGTACCGCTACACGACCAATAACCGGATGGAACTGATGGCGGTGATCGCAGCCCTGGAAGCCCTGAAAAAGACCGACCTGCGGCTCGTGGTCTATTCGGACAGCAATTATGTCGTCAGGGCCGTCATGGAAGGATGGCTCAAAAAATGGCTGGCGACCGGTTTCCGTGGGAATATCAAGAACCGGGACCTTTGGGAACGTTATGCCGACCTCGCGTCCGGCCATTCGATCGAATTCAGGTGGGTCAAGGGCCATGCCTCCAATCCCTACAACAACCGCTGTGATGTTTTGGCCACCCAGGCAGCCGATGGCCACCACCTGCATGTAGACGAGGGCTATGAATCCGAAAAACCGAAACAGTAGGCAGCAGGACTGCGCCTCCCGTCTTCCCGCGCCACCGGGTCTCCCCGCTCCTTCACCCGCCGGATTTCTCCCGGGATTACTGTTTCATCGCGGCATTGCAGGCGTTGGTATCATCCTGCAACCGCCTGTCCGGGGCGCGCGATACCTTCGTTGTCGAAAAAATCGATCACCCTTCATCTCAGCATTATGAAAAAGAAAATCATCGCCATCACCGCCGCCCTGGTCCTGGCAATCGGCATCTATCTTATGGGGAACACGCCGGGCAACAATGCCTGCGACGTGCTGAACCCTGTCGGTACAACGGATATCTCACTGATCGTTTACAGGAGCTATGACTATACCCAGTCCCTGTACAATACCAGTGTTGCAGCGATCAACCTCACCGTAAGCAGGATCAATTCAACGGGGACCAGCACGCCCGTCTGGAGTACGAAGATCAATTCCCAGTCACTGAAGCAATACCCGGACCTCGCGGATGCGATCCGGAAGAATGTCACCCTGCCGGCCAGCCTGTCCAAAGACGGCACCCTCCTGCTGCAATATGACGTCATCTATGATTCCAACGGGCACCAGCTGGAAATTCCCAAAACGGTCTTGCTCGATAAAAAAAGCGGCAATACGGTATCGATCCGCATCTGAGCCGCGTTATCTTTGACACGAAAACCTTCTCCGGTTACATCCCAAACTTGCCGTCATGAAATATCCCAACAGAAAATCTGGCATTTTTTCCGCCATGGTCGCCGGATCGATGATGCTGGCGCTCGCTCCCCCGCATGCGAACGCCCAGTCCGCCAAAGGCACTACGCTGCTGGCCCTCTCGAAAGCAGATCATGTCCTGGCGATCATTGATCCCGTCACCCTGAAGGTTACGGGCCGGCTGCCCGTGGGCCCCGATCCGCACGAGGTGATCGCATCCGACGATGGAAGCACCGCCTATGTTACGATCTATGGGGGCGGGTCCCTTCACGAACTGGATGTCCTGGACCTCGTACACCATAAAGCATTACCGCCGGTCGATACCAGGCCCCTGTGGGGACCCCACGGCATCACTTTCGTGGACGGGAAAGTCTGGTTCACCGCAGAAGGCTCCAAGGCCGTCGGGCGATACGATCCCGCCAGTAAAAAACTGGACTGGAGCATGGGCACCGGCCAGGACCGTACCCATATGATCTATGTAAGCAGCCATGCCCGCAGGATCTATACGACCAACGTATCGTCGGGCACGGTGAGCATACTGGTGGATACCCTCCTGCAGCCGGGCAATATGCCACCGCCCCCGGGACAACCCGGCGGCAACCGGCCTCCCCCTCCGGGATTCGGACCGCACCGGCAATGGGTCCAGACGATCGTCCCGACCGCCCGGGGAGCCGAAGGGTTTGACGTGTCACCGGACAGCGCAGAAATCTGGACCGCCTCGGCCGATAACGGGAATATCTATATCATCAACGCTGCCTCCGGTACCGTGGATACCGTGCTCGCCGCCGGCGTAAAGGGTGCCAACCGGCTCAAGTTTACGCCGGATGGCCAAAAGGTCCTGGTCACCAGCCTGTCCCAGGGTGACCTGGTCATCTTCGACGCGGCCGCACGCAGGGAGGTCAAGCGCGTCCCGGTCGGGCACGGCGCAGCAGGCATCCTCCTGGATCCCGGTGGAAACCGGGCATTCGTGGCCTGCACACCGGATAACTATATCGCCGTCGTAGACCTCGGGACCTGGAGCGTCACCGGGCACATCGCCCTTGGTGGCCCCGACGGGCTGGCTTGGGCGACGCGGAGATAGCATCACAAGAAAACGCAACGATGGACGTTATTAAGGAAACCCAGGACATCCCCTGTATGACCGGCATAACATTAATCAATCCTTCCAACCGCGACCCGCTCCGTGCGGCGGACGGCGGCCTGCTGGACCTGGCTGCCAATTTCTTCCCCCTGAAGAACGGCGCCTACCGGATGGTCAGCGAACCGAACTATACCACCAGTTTCGGGTTTCAATGGAACAAATTCGTCAAAACGCAAATCGACCAGGCCAGAAAGATGAGCCGGCAAAGCGCCGACCGTCTTTTTACCGTTACCGGGTGGGACCGGCAAGATCTCGAAGGGCAGCAGATACTGGAGGTGGGCAGCGGCGCCGGGCGCTTTACCCAGGTCATCCTCGCCCATACGCGGGCCAACCTGTACAGCGTCGATTACAGCCAGGCGGTGGAAGCGAACTATAAGAACAACGGCCCTGACGACCGGCTTCATCTCTTCCAGGCAAGCGTTTATGAAATGCCGTTTGCACCCGCACAGTTCGACAAGGTGTTTTGCTTCGGCGTCATCCAGCATACGCCGGATGTGGCAAAAACCGTGAAATCGCTGATCGAAATGGCAAAACCCGGTGGAGAGGTCATCGTGGATTTCTATTGTGTCCGGGGCTGGTGGACGAAAATCCATGCGAAGTACCTGTTCCGCCCGATCACCCGGAGGTGGAGCAATGAAAAACTGCTCCGCAGGATTGAAAGGAATATTGACTGGATG